>Ga0209086_10000364_pt1 | contig 39393 bp, 30 predicted proteins | sample M_130207_XF_Meta_FD_187312 | JGI IMG/M metagenome (GOLD analysis project Ga0209086, IMG submission 187312) | Freshwater microbial communities from Lake Montjoie, Canada to study carbon cycling - M_130207_XF_MetaG (SPAdes) (version 2) | ecosystem: Environmental > Aquatic > Freshwater > Lake... | reverse complement strand
TAACGTTTGAATTCCTCTTTGTCCTAAATGGCGAAGCTCATGTCGTTACTTCACACGAAGGCGAACACGCCCTCGCCAATGGTTCAAGCCTGGTGATTCCAGCAGGCAACTCATACACGGTGAAACACGACAATGAGAGTCAAATACTCAAACTCTCATTGCAAGCAGTCAGATAGCCCGAAAGATATTTACTGGCGTCCTATCTCGGCACGCGCTTGGGACTCGGCGTTTTTCGGATCTTTCTTTGTGTCAATCAACGTGATGGTGACAGATTCTAAAGTTCCTTCAAATGGGAAGCCGTCACTTCGGTTGGCGTAATCGAAAGCCACCGGAGATCCGTGGTCATAAGCAACTGAGGGACCAACACTCGATATCACGCGCATGATGAATGGCAATTCGATTCGTCCAACTTCTTCTTGGTTGACAAGCAAGACGGCGTACCCCGCCTTGCCAGTTCGGCGCAGTTGACACGTCAGAGTTGATGGTCCGATCGGCAATTCCTTTTGTGATCGCACGACGAGATGCTCACCGAAGAAGTTGTAGTCGAATACCAAACGATTGTCAAAAACGTAAAAGCTAAAACCCGAATTCTCGGTTCCAGTGGCAAAAATAACTCCACCCTCAGCGTCCCCGCGTTCGACGACAGCTTCCATATCCCAACTACGACCGCCCATTGCAGCCGCGGCTTGTGAAGGCAACGGCGCCATCGGTGGACGATAGACGTACTTGCGTGATTCTGGGTGCGGGCTGTTCTTTTTGAAATTGATTCCAAACAGCTCGAGTCCTCGATCATCAAGAGGCAGAACGCCTTCGTTCTCAGCTTCTTCCCACCACAAAGCAATCATTTCCTTCAATCGATCGGGTTCTTGTTTGGCGAGATCGTTAGTTTCCGAACGATCGGCATCAAGGTGATACAACTCCCACACGTCATCATCGAATGAAACGCCTGGCGTGTGTCGGGTCACCGCCTTCCACCCGTTGGCATAAATGCCACGATGTCCGACCATCTCGTAATACTGCACAAGTTTGCGAGTCTTCGCTTCTTTGTCGTCAAAGGTGTAGTTCATGGCCACACCAGAAATTGGCATCTGTTCTAGACCGCGATATGTATCGGGCGGTGTGATTCCGATTGCTTCGTAAATCGTTGGCACGATGTCATTCACGTGATGAAACTGATCTCGTAATGAGCCGGTGTCCTTGACGCCTTTGGGCCATTTGATGATGAGGGGAACGTGAATTCCGCCTTCATGGGTGTTCTGTTTGTAGAACTTGAACGGCGTATTACCAACTTGTGACCAACCCCACGGATAGTTGCTATGACTATGTGGTCCACCAATTTCATCGATGCGGTGAATTGCTTCATCAGGCATTTCGATCATCATGTTGAAAAACTTCATCTCGTGAAGAACGCCAAACGGTCCGCCTTCTTGTGATGCCCCGTTGTCGGCAAGCAGCACGATCATGGTGTTGTCATCGAGACCGAGCTTCTCAATTGATGCCAACAAACGTCCGATTTGAACATCGGTGTGATCTAGAAACGCGGCATATGCCTCTTGTAATCGGCACGCGAGGCGCTGCTGGTTCTCAGACAATGTGTCCCATGGTTCAACCCCAGGGTTACGTGGCGCAAGTTTTGTCTCTTCGGGTAGTAGAGCCAATTCTTTTTGACGCGCAAACCAGCGATCACGAAAAACGTCCCAACCTTCATCAAATGCACCGCGATACTTCGCCATGTATTCGGGCGGCGCTTGATGAGGCGCATGCGTGGCGCCGAATGCGAGATACATAAAGAAAGGACGATCGGGACGAACTCCTACTGCATCGTGCACAAAGGTAATCGCATGATCTACTAAGTCTTCAGTGAGGTGGTAGCCCTCTTCGGGACCCGCAGGTGGCTCAACCCAATGGTTGTCATACACGAGCTCGGGATAGAACTGATCGGTTTCACCGTCAAGGAAACCGTAGAAGCGATCAAAGCCTCGCTGCAATGGCCATTGATCAAAGGGGCCAGCCGGTGATGCATCGACCATCGGGCACAAGTGCCACTTACCTAATGCAAATGTGGTGTAGCCCTCTTCGCGCACAACCTCGGCGACGGTAGCTGCGTGATTCGAAATCTGTCCGCGCATGTGTGGGAAACCCGAATCGAAGTTTGAGACTCCGCGCATACCTACAGCGTGATGATTACGCCCAGTGAGAAGTGCGGCGCGGGTTGGAGAACATAAGGGCGTGACATGGAAGTTCGTAAAGCGGAGTCCCTGCTCGGCGAGTCGATCAATGTTTGGCGTATCAATGGTTGAACCAAAACAACCGAGGTGCGAGAAACCTAAATCGTCGAACAACATCACAATGACGTTGGGTGCCTTTTCTCCTGGATGCTTATTCGGCGGCCACGCGGCTTCCGACTCGGCAACGGTGCGACCAATTTTTCCGGTAAATCCTTCGTAATCTTTCACAAGTATTGACAATAGCCCTGCCACTACCTACCCTCGGCATATGAACACCGAATCTTCACCCCGCCCAGTCGCCGTCGTCGCAGATGGCCATTTTTATGTCGGACCCGAATTGTGTCGTCACTTAGCGACACGAGGTTTCAACCTTGTGGTGGGCAATGCGTCAGATGAACTAGCCGCAGAACTCCGAGCCTTGGGCGCAGATGTTGAAGTGGTTCATAACGTTCACGATCTCGCCGACCCAAAGAATTCTGATCTGCTTGTTGAGCGAGCATTGACGACATTTGGTCGAATCGACTCGGCAGTGATGTTTTCGGGTCAAATCGTCACAGGGCGATTCGTCAATTCATCTTTGGAAGACCTGCGTTCGGTGCTGGTCGGCTGTGTCGAGGCTCCATACAACTTCATGAAGGCCGTGGTGCCCAAAATGACGCCGCAGGGCGAAGGCCAGGTATTGGTCATCACCAGCGCCTCAGCAGCCCGTCCAACACCTGGCGCTCCCTTGTATTCAGCGGCTCGAGCCGGAGCCTCGATGCTCGTCAAAAACGTGGCAGACGAAGTCGCACGTACTGGCGTTCAGGTCAACGCTGTCGGGACCAACTTCATGGACTTCCCTGCCTTCCTGAAAGCCTCTGGGGCAACCGATCCCGAGGTTCGGGCCAAGATCGAGTCTCAAGTGCCCATGCGGCGTCTTGGCACAATGACCGAGTTCGCTGCGTTTTGTATGGTGTTCCTTGATGGTTCAAGCCGATTTACGACTGGCCAGTTCGTCGCCTATGCAGGAGGCTGGGCGTAACGGCAGAATAGAGGGGTGAAACGTTCCCTGTACAACGACGACCATCTCGCCTTTGGCGCCAGCTTCAAAAGCTTTATCGCCAAAGAGATCACCCCCTTTTACGATCAATGGGAAAAGGACGGAATCGCACCGCGCGAGATGTACGCGAAAGCTGGCGCGAGCGGTTTTCTCGGAATGGCGATCCCCGAACAATACGGCGGAGGCGGAACCAACGACTTTCGTTTCAATGCGATTATCTCTGAAGAATTAGCTGCAGCCGGCATTGGTGGAGCCGGTGCCGGAATCACTTTGCACAACGACATCACGACTCCGTACTACATGGAGATTTGCACTGATGAACAAAAGGCTCGTTGGCTTCCTGGTATCGCCAGCGGAGATCTGATTACAGCTATCGCGATGACCGAACCAGGTACTGGTAGCGATCTCGCAAGTATTGCCACGACCGCAAAGCGCGATGGTGACCGTTACATCTTGAATGGTTCAAAAACTTTCATCACGAACGGCATCAACTCGGACATCATCATCGTTGCGGCCAAGACTGACCCGACACAACGCCACACAGGTATGTCGCTGATGGTTGTTGAGCGTTCAATGGCCGGTTTCGAACGTGGTCGCAACCTCGAAAAAATTGGCATGCATAGTCAAGACACCGCAGAGTTGTTTTTCAATGACGTTGAGGTTCCGATTAAGAACCTTTTGGGCGAAGAAGGAAGGGCTTTTCATTACCTGACATCAAACTTGGCGCAAGAACGTCTTTCGATTGCCATTGCTGGAGTCGGCTTTGCGCGATCTGCTCTGAATTGGACTATTGACTACGTTAAAGAACGTAAGGCTTTTGGACAATCAATTTCGAACTTTCAGAATACGAAGTTTGTACTTGCAGAACAACGTACGGCAATTGATGTGGCGCAGGCATATGTTGATCAGTGCATCTTGGCGCTCAATGTAGGCGAACTGACTGCCGCCGAAGCAGCCGCCGCCAAATTCTGGTGCACCGAACTTCAGAACAAGGTTGCAGACAAGTGCCTGCAACTATTTGGTGGTTACGGATACATGAGCGAATACCCCATCGCCCGCACGTACGCTGACGCTCGCATCACCACCATCTATGGTGGAACCACAGAAGTGATGAAAACGATCATCGCTAAAGAGATGGGTTTATGAAAATTGCCTTAAGCGCCGAGACCTACCGCGAGCCAGATGCCTACAAGGCAGAGCGCCAAGCGATTTGGGCGTCTGAATGGATCATGTTTTGCACAGCAGCCGAACTTGCTCAACCGGGTGACTACTTCGCTGGCGAACTTGCTGGATTCAATCTCTTATTAGTTGTTAACCCTGAAGGTTCGATCGTCGGTTTTCACAATGTATGTCCGCATCGTGCTGGCGTGTTGGCTTGGCCTGGTCAAGGGACTCTCGGAAATTTGGTGTGCAAATATCATGGTTGGGCCTTTGGTTGGGACGGACAACTGAAGTCCGCCCGCGATTTTGGCAACGATGAGCCTCTGTGCGCTGAACATTCTGAATTGAAGAAGATTCGAGTCGAGACCTGGGGACCCTTGGTGTTTGTGTGTCTCTCAGATGACACATCCTCACTCCTAGAATCACTCGGTTCTCTAGTCGTTAAAGCCTCTAGCTTCCCTGTTGAGTCGTTCTCATATGCCCGGCGCATGACCCGCGAACTGGCGTGCAATTGGAAAACATACGTCGACAATTACTTAGAGGGATACCACATTCAATTGATTCATCCATCGCTCAATCGATCTCTCAAGATGTCGACTTATGCAGTATCTGTTCACGATGACTCGTATTGTGTTCACGAGTGCGAGCCGTCAGATGGATCGCCAGTAGCTGGCTTGTGGTTGTTCCGCTACCCCAATTTAGCAATGAACATCTACCCCGACGGCATGAATGTCGAGCGCATAGTGCCGATTAGCCATAACAAAACTCACGTTGTTTACGACTACTACTCGATCGATACATCGGAAGAAAATATTGCGCGGATGGTCGCGATTTCTAATGAAATCCTCGATGAAGACCAAGACATGTGCGAAATCGTGCAAAAGAACCTCGACGGCGGCATTTATCAGGCAGGTCCGCTCAGTCCAAAGCACGAAGTCTGTCTCGATTGGTTCCAGTCAAAAGTGAGGAACGCCGTTCACACATAGGTAACTGGGTCGCTTGAGAAGCATAATTTCTGCGAGAATGAACCATGGCCGTCGCTCAACATGCCCATCAAACCATCGTGACCCTCGATCTTGAAGGTGTGTTAATCCCCGAAATTTGGATTGCAGTCGCAGAAACCACCGGAATTCCCGAATTACGTCGTACCACCCGCGATGAACCCGACTACGACCTTCTGATGAGGCAACGTTTGGCCGTACTTGATCAGCATGGATTGACAATGGGTGCAATTGAACAGGTCATCTCAACATTGCGTCCGCTACCAGGAGCTCTTGACTTTTTGAATGCGCTTCGCGAAGTTTCGCAGGTGATCATCCTGTCGGACACTTTTGAGCAGTTCGGACGCCCGTTCATGCGTCAACTAGGTATGCCGACCCTGTTTTGCCACCGACTCATTGTTGAGAACGACCGAATCGTTGATTTTGAATTACGACAGGTTGATCAGAAGCGACAAGCAGTCGAGGCCTTCAGATCTTTGAATTACCGAATCGTGGCCGCTGGAGATTCGTACAACGACACCGCCATGTTGGCTGCCGCCGATGCGGGGTTCTTATTTCACGCACCCGACAATGTCATCAAAGAGTTTCCACAGTTTCAAGCACTGAACGAATTCCCGCAGCTACTAGAGGCCATCCAAAACAGCCTCGACATCTAAAAGCGTTTGCTCACATATTTCGCATTTAAGAAAGTCAAAATTTGACTTGGGAGACTTGCCTCAACTACTCGGCAATTCAGGCTGTGCCATTGGAAATACTTCGGAATCAGGAACTCGAAGTGAGCCACGCTTTCCTCGATTGATAAAGGGTCTTTCAATAGCAGTCCAGGTGATAACACTCAAAACCAACGTCGTCACTCCACCAAATGTAACGGCCACTAGAAAACGCCTTGCTGGATCCAATTTCGCTACCCAGGAAATCCAACTTTGACTGAACATAACTGGAAAATGCCAGAGATAAACTCCATAACCCAATATCCCTATCACCCTAAAAGGGGCGGCGCCGATCAATCGATGAGGACGATCGTTTAAGACAACACCTGCCAAAATCAAACCAAAACCTACAACTGGCGCTATGTGATGAAGGTAGTAGAAAATCAAGACTTTTGTTTCATCGTTTCCGACTAAATAAAACGGGTTGGACAATCCGAATTCACTCTTTATGGAACCAAAAGTGTAAAGAACAACGAGCGTCAATGCTGTGCCAATAGGAACTAGGTATTGAGACACCGAAAACGAATCTGTAACTTTCGGATGTAATTTTCGTTGCGACACTATTGACGCAACGGACAAACCCGTCGCAAACGCAAAGGCGAAAGTAGGAATTTGCGCCGAAAGAATAATTTGGCCGAAAGCACGAGCAGCGACTTTTGGAGAATTATACATTCCGTACCAATTTGCTATATCTGAGCCAAGCCCCACTTTTAGAAAAACCAACCATCCAACGCTGAGTAACAAAGATAATGGCAAAAACAATCTCCACCTTTTTCCTAAAAAAAGATGGTAAATAAACGGCACTAAAATGTAAAAACAGAGTTCCACTGTCAAAGTCCAAACGGGACTAATGACGAAAAAGTGACGAAAAGACCAAGGAAAAAGCACTGACAGCATCGGAATATACAACACAAATGCTCGGAGACCATCGAGCGAAAATACAGAACTCTCATTAACCAGCATCGGGGACATCACCAGCGGGACAGAAGCAAGTAACACCCAATAGAGCGGAAAGATTCGGAAGATACGTTCTCGTCGGTACTGCTTTAGAGAAGGCTGATCTTTCTTTTGATGAGCGGCATCTAAAAACTTCAAAGACACTAAATAACCACTAATAACAAAAAACAAATCGATTCCGCTATCCAACATTGGAATTAATGGCGAGATCAAACTTGAATTTGAGGCTCCAGCGAGTCGAGGAGATCCACTCAACGACCATGCGTGAACCAAGAACACCATGACTACTGCTATTCCACGAAGACCATCGATGTCCGTCTGATTTCTTGAAATTACTCCCGAAGATTGCAAAAGCCAGTGTTCAATTCTGGATCGGGGTTTTTGAGAAGACATTATGCGCCCTCCTGCTTCACTAAAGAAGAGTTCTGAATCTCTTTACGACGCTTACCGAAAGCTATAAATGGTTGCTCAACGCCGAACCACAGAACGATCGACAATCCAATAGTCGTTGCCAATCCCATAAGCCACGCCACCGGGAACCTAAAGGCCGGACTCATTTGATTGAGCCACGCAAATTGGTCTTGCGTAAAAAGAACCGGAAAATGAATTAGAAACATGCCGTAACCAATTATCCCCAGTGCTCTTAACCAATGCCAATTAAGAATGCGTAGGGGCTTATGAGCAAACACGACACCTGCCACGAAGAAAAAGGAACCTGCAGCTAACAAAGTATGTTCCAAGTAGTAAACAACCGTTCCTTGCACCGAGGAATCACGGGCCAAGGCGAACACATCTTCGAATCCATTGTTGATCGTCAGCCTTCCAAGAACACCCATGCTTACTAAAACAATAAAAAGACCTAAAAACAAAAAGACATTCGGGTGACGAGCAAGGATATTTTTCTTTCTATCTGGAATCAGTGTGTTCGCCCAAATCGACGAAAGGGTCAGTCCCAAGGCAAATGAAAAAACAAAAGAGGGAAACTGGTTGACCAAAATAATTCTTCCTAGATCGGGGCCATTCAAAGGAGTATTAGCCATATGTCCAACGCTGGCAGAGAGGTCGTGTCCCAAGGATGTCCTCACAAAAAACAACCATCCAAAGGTGATAAACGCAGCTACCCCAAGACTTATCTTCCACCTTCGGTCACGAAACACAGGCCAAATAAATGGCAGCATCAAGTAAAAAGTCACTTCAAGCGTCAAAGTCCAGATTGGACTGATTACAAAGAACTTTCCAAAGGACCATGGAAGCAAAGTTGATAAAGCAGGAATAAAGCCGATGAAAGCAACTAAACCTTTTCTTGAATAAACATCATCGTTAGAAGCCAACCAAGGGACAAAGACAGTCAGAACAAGCAGGAGAATCAACCAATAAGCTGGAAAAATCCTATAAAACCGACGTCTGAGAAATAAACGCTTATCGATGATGGCTTTACCTTGTACGGCAGACCGGAAAAACTGCCCTCCTAGGAGAAACGCACTTAGAACGAGGAATAAATCAAGCGCCCTAGATTCAACTAGAAGCCAGTTTAAAGAAAAACCACTGGTTACTGCGTACCGAGGGCTACCTGCAAAGCCCCACGCATGTCTAGTGAAAATCAGAAGCGCCGCTAACCCTCTCAGGCCATCAAGAGCAGGAAAAAAGCTGTCCTCGCGCCCTTGGAGAGCAACCATCGGCCGAAAAGCCCGAACTTTCGAAAATAAACTCAAAGACTCTCAATTCTTTGACCCACTAATTTACGGCGAAGAGCAACCACTCACAAGGCCAAACTAAATACCAAGAAACCTCGAGCTTATCTCTGTCGTAAAAAGCGTCGCAAAGAGCTGAATCTCGCAACTACTACGCCCGAAAGAACGAAGACACCTGCAAGAATAAATGACCCATTAGAGTTCGATCCAGTCGTCGGTAGACTCGGAATACCGTAGTCAATAGCAGAAGCCGTTCCTGAAACAGCGAACAACGTTGCAACTACAAAATTGAGACCAACAATAGTTTTTTTCAGCATTTCATCTCCCTAAGAATTCGTTACTTCAACTTATCACTATCTTTTCGAGTTGTCAACACCTTTGAGACGATTCTCAACCGCTCTACCGGCCCAAAGGCCAAGAACAGCGTCAGGAGCAAGAGTCCGAGACCGATAAAAGCTGGTGCAAAAATCAGATTGCCGCTACCTTTCAGCACACCTTCTCTTGTTTGGCCGCTCACCCTAAGATTCACCCCTGTCCAGCCCCAAGTCCAAGGAGCATCAGCTGGTCCATCTGTGCCAGGTAAGAAGAAAGGTAAAGGGCGATCTGAGGGTTCTGGAGCGTCCACCACTCGATAGAGGTCTAAAGAGTCTGAGGAAACCTTTTTTTGTAACTCTTCCATCCCCGAAAGATCCAAGGTCGCTACTTTCTCCACCTTCAAAACCGCGATCCAGGTAAGTCGTAGTTGAGAAACACTTACTGTTGGAAATTCGTCGTCCAGCAAATCAGATGCGACAAGAGATGCTGTGTCGGCCCTGGATTCCGAAGCTTCGTTAACTGGTTCTCCCTCAAACGGTGTACTTGACACGAGTGACTCTGGTCCGAACAAATCAGCCATCGGGTTATAAACGGCACGAGGATTTTTCTGATCCAGTAACACGTACTCACTCCAAGGCAATGAAAGAACTACGCCACCTTCTCGATTCACTAGCGAACGAGCGTCCATCCATGACTGCGGTATTGCAATTGGAGTGATTCGTTCATGAACAGTTGGCAACGCCAAGAGGAGCATCGCCACCGAAGAGCCGAATAGAGTCAAAAATCCTAAATATCCGAAATTTAAATGTTTTCTCCCTGCAACGAGGGATAAAAACTCAACTGCACCGAGGGTGGATAACAATACGAGTGGGACAATCGCAAGACCGACGAGACGGTGCGGTTCGCGCATAGCCATACCAAACGGTGTGTGAACAAGGAATTGGAAAATTTGTCGGGTTCCTGGAGCAACCGCTGCAAGTGGAATTCCATAACCGATACTCAGTCCTGCAATCACTGGCCGTCGTAGCGAGACGGGTAGCCTTGCCCATCCTAACGACGCCAGCACAACAACGAACAAGGCAACCACTGCCAGAAACTGCTGATGACCCTGAATTGCCTCTGAAGCTAAATCCCAGTATCCATTACCAAGAATCAGACTCAAAATGTCGGCAGTAGATTTAAGAGTTGGCGTGAAAACTTCAGGATCTGTAAATGTTGCAAAACCGTGCAGTTGCAAAAATGTTCCGGGTAAAAGCCAGACTGCATTACGCGTCAACCAGGATCGAACGACTTTCCAAAAACGCGAATGCCACGAATGCGAATCCCGAATAGGGATGGACAGTACTAGCAAGATAAGTGAATAGACGCCAGCGACCACTCCAAGTAAAGCAGCTGCAGCACATATTCTTGAGCGAGCTGCACCCTCAATTCCGTCGCGCCCGATAGTCACAAAAAGGAACGGTGTTATAGAGAGCGCCCACAGAGCTGTGAGGTGCCCAATACTCATCCTTGTGAGCGTGAACGGCATAGAAATGACTAAAATTGACGCAACAGTTGCTCCAAGAGAGATCACCAAACTTGTTAGCGGTTTACGTTCTTCGGGAATATTTGGCGAATTAAGAAAACTGAAACGCACAAGACGGTTCATTCCCACTCCAAGGCTAAGCAATGAGGCAACAAGCATCAGTCGACCTGTGGCTAGACCTCCCAAAAACGATGCCACTATAGAAAGCAATGCGAAGCCAGGTAAACGTCGACCCAAATCTGGACTCAACCAAAATGTCGATCGCGGAATGTCTATCCATGGAAGGATGATGAGATCCCGGTAAGCGAGCATTCCACCTTGAACAAATATCGGCCACAGAATAATGAGTACCAGCAAGCCAATGGTTGCCCTAGCGAAAAAGGAATCTCGACGAAACCTCTTTCGAAATGTTGTCAACAAACCTTTTGCTTTCATTGAGAAGCAACTTCAAGCGCTTTTCTGCAAAGGTCGTCTTTTAAGAGAGGGTCCCATACAACTCTTTTGTCTTGGACGACTCTTGACGGAACAAGGTAACGAATTTTCCACTCGTCATTAAAATCGCTGGCCGGAATCGTTAAAAGGAGATTTTGTCCTATTTCAAACCTCCAATACGACCTCTGACCGTCAAGTGAAACACGGAAACTCACGTTCTCTTCGGGGGAAGGCTCTAGCCAGTCAGTTGTAAGTTTGAAAAGCCCATACGTGACTATCCGGGTTCGCTTATCTTGATCGATCTCAACCGAAAACGCTGTACTTTCGCCAAGCGAGTTCTCCATATGGATGAGTGGTATCGAACCTTTTTTGGCTTGAAAAGTGCCAGAAAAAGAATCGCCTCCCAATAAAATCCACGGAATTGAAGACTCTCCTGTGCCGAATAACAAAGCTCTGCAATCTCCTACAACCAATAGCTCTTCGCCATTACTATTGTCGGGAATGTGATTAGAAAGCTGTACAAATTCAGATGAACCTCTTGGCCAGCTGACTTGCTTATCAACAAACGAACGAAGAGAAATACCTTCGGAAACTTGTGCGGAAGCAGCAGCTGCCACCAAGCTATTGCTCGTCACGCCCCATACAGTCGCTAAACACAAAAACGCTGTTAACAGCTTCATGGTCAACCGGCGATCAGAGAAACTTTCAAGCGCCACAAGCCCAATAGCACCGCTGATGATCAGAAGTGGCATTACGTCACCAATATAACGTTGAGCTATGTACCCGTAGTTGAGAATACCGAGAACAGAGATGCCCGCTCCGAAAAAAGGCACCAGAGCGATTAAAATTTTCGACGTTCGTCGGGAACGAAGAAAATGGTAAATCGAAACGAGAGAAAGAAAGCAAAGACCAGGCATAAAAGCTGTCACTGATCCGGTTCGGTACGTTTGATCAAAAACAGCCGAACCAAATACTTTCGGAGGATGAGAAGGGAGTGTTATGTAGGGAAACCAATTGACAAATCTAATTCCTCGAGGATCAAAATATGAGGGAATCGTCGTCAACAAAAACTTGAGATTGGTCAAGCCACCTCCATTAGCCGCGAGGGCTATTTGGCGCTGCTCGTTGACTAGGGTCCACACTTGAGAATTCAAGGGCAAAAAATTGAAAGGCGAGCCGAATTTTATGAGAGTCACGGTACAGGCGAGCGACATTGCGATGCATGCAGGAATAATTGCTTTCACCCATTGTCTTTTTTCGTCAGAATTTTGTCGACGATAAAGAACGAGAGCGCAGCCTAAAGACATCGCCACACAACCAAATCCCACAGTGGTTCGAGTCAAAATACAAATGCTGACGAACAGTGTCAGGTCAACACTTCGTTGCCACGTAGGCGCCTCAATGAGGCGCAAGGCGCCCCAAGCAGAGAGAACAGAAGTTGCGATGGACCACATATAAACTTCGTGGTAGACCCAAGGCACGGCTCCCAAATAGAGGACGATTGATCCTCCACCGACAGCAATCATGAAGAGAACAAATCTAAAGTCTCTTCGCCAATTTGAGTTGAGATCTGTTCCAGCAATTTTTCTCAATTGCCAAATAAATGCTGCTGTTCCCAGCATCATGAAGATCCAAGCGAAAACCATTGATAGGGCTGTTAATCGTCCGTCCAACGAATTGGTCAAGAAGAGTAGTGGAATCCGAATAAATGCAGGGAAGGGTGGAAAATACGTGTAGGTACGCCCGTTGTATATGAATGATTCAATATTCAGAACGCCAAAAGGTAAATCAAAACGTCCCGAGATAAGTGCCCTAGCTTGCAGATCAAAAAAATTCGAAAAGATTCCATCGGTACGGGCCGACCGCAAAAGAGTTGGTTTTAACGCGGTTACCGCAACAAGGAACGGTATCAAGGCAATGGACATTCCTAAAGCCGCACATTTTTGGAAATGACGCTTGGCAACTAAAAAATTTGAGTCCAATTCATCCAAAGTTCTGAGCGCTTTCGGTCTGCGATATTTTTGTCTGTTTGAGCTCAAGCACATATTGATACGCAAACATTGACGGCCAAACAGAGAGTACAAGCTTCTCAACAACAAGGACGATCCTCTTCATTATTGAAGATTTCTCCTTTTTGGAAACGATGCTCACAGGCAAACCAACGGGGGCGCTTCGGATCACTTGATATCCGGCTCTTTCAACTAACGCCTGAAAACTCTTACGAGTAAAGAAACGAACATGTCCGGAATCAATGATGCCGCGCTGGTCATAGTCAAAGGTTCCCGTCAAAACTCTTAATCGTGGATACCAATGCGCGAAATTGGGAACGCTCACTAACAACGATCCGTCTTTTGCCAAACATCGTCGGGCCGAAGCAAGAAGAATATGCGGACTCACCAAATGTTCAAGTACGTCTCCCGCCACAACGACGTCAAATGGACCTGAAACAGAAGGTGGAACACCTAAATTTAAGTCGGCTTCGACAAACACATCGACATTGTTCAAAATCCCGTCAAATTTAGCAATATCAACCCCGGTCACGTGTTGACCTAATGCTCTCAATTCAGCGCTGAGTAAACCAGATGAACATCCGAGATCCAATACTTGCTTTGGCTGCAATTGACTAATCCATTTGACAAGTATGGAGTGCGAAGAGAGTTCATCTCGCTTTAAGGAATACTCATTAGTATCGGAACGGATTCCACCTCCGAGCCCGACAGCTTCCATCCGGTGTTTAGAAGCGTGAATTAATACATCCTTGGCATACTTAAGCCCATTCACTCGGCTGATTTCGTCACCGTAATAAGTCGGGATGGGGACTTCGGTGATCGACTTTCCAGCTTTGTGCAGTCCCAAGATAATTTCTGTATCAAAATCAAAATTATCGCTATAGGTCTCGAATGGGATTAGTCGTAGGGCATCCGTGCGATATGCCCTATAGCCACTATGCCATTCAGTGAGAGAAAGGCCGGCAAGTCGGTTCTCGAAGTAAGTCAAGATCTTGTTTCCTACAAATTTGTAGAGGGGCATTCCACCACCACGTGCACCTCCCTTAACCATCATTCGAGATCCAAAGACCGCTCCGCCGCTTCCGCCTTCTAAAGGCGAGACGAGTGTTTCAATAATTTCAGGGCTGTACTGCCCATCGCCATGAAGTAAAACTACGATATCGAGCCCATTATCAATACACCATCGATAACCAGCCTTTTGGTTACCGCCGTAACCTAAATTAACGTCGTGTCTGATGACCGTAAGTGGAAGGTCCGAAGTGCTTTGGTACCCTAGTGCCACTAAGTGTGTCGCATCCGAACTTGCATCATCGCAAACTAAAATATGTTGGACTTTTTTGCGGAAACTTTCGGGTAACCGATCCAAAACTTCAGCCAAGGTAGAAACCGCGTTATAAGCAACTACAAGTACCCCCACTTGTTCCTTGACTTCGCTACCCATCACAACCCCCGTCGTGTCCGTATCAATAAAAAAGGTCTAAGGATCGGTCCTAAATTTTGATCCTCACTATCAGTCTATCTCCCTATTAATTGGTAATGTAATAATAGGTTTTAGCGAATTAAAATATTGATGATCCACGGGGGTGCAGCGTTGAACGCCGAGTTTAAAACACTAGGGAATTTACACAATTCAAGCGAACTCCGAGTAGTCTACTCGCAGGCGAGCCCTTATCCGCATGCGGTTCTTGATGGATTCCTAACTGCTGACGTATATCAAAAATGCATCGATGAATTTGAATCGCTCGATCAAATTGAGTGGAAAAACTATCTTCATGTTAACGAGCGTAAATTTGCTAATCAAGAACTAGACAGTTGGGGTCCGTCTCTCCAGCAAGTAACCAAGGAGTTGACTAGTGCTCCGTTTATCGCATGGCTTGAAGAAGTGACCGGTATTGATGGCCTCATGGCTGACCCCCATTTTGACGGAGGTGGTCTTCATAGATCAATACGCGGGGGCTTCCTTAACATACATGCCGACTTTACCGCCCACCACGCTGAACCTCAATGGCAACGACGGGTCAACCTTTTGCTTTATTTGAATAGGGAATGGTCGCCAGAATTTGGAGGCGATTTGGAGTTATGGGATACGTCGATGAAATCGTGTGTTGATAAAATTTCTCCAATTGGAAATCGAGTTGTGATTTTTACTACTTCACCAGACGCATATCACGGGCATCCAACCCCTCTGAACACGCCAGTAGGTGTCGCCCGCCGCTCGCTTGCGCTCTATTACTTCACCAGATCAGATGAAGTTTTCGTACGTTCAACCAATTACCAAGGCCGTCCAGAAGATGGATGGAAGAAAATCTTTATCAAACTCGACAGTGGCGCTCTTCGAGTTTACGATTTCGCCAAACATCGAATGAGATTTAATGACAAGGTCATCAGCTCAGTACTTGGAAAAGTATTTCGTCCATTTAAGCGGTCTCGCCGACGTCAGGAATAATCGCTTCCTCTTGTCTTAATTCATCAAAACTATCCAAACAAATTAATTCAATCTTGATTTTCTCCAATCGGGAAGCAGCGGGAAGAAATTTGCTTGATTCCGGCAATTAACGATTTTGAGACTTTGCTCAGGGCTATTTCAGAAAGCCTCTAGCAACTCATACAACTGGTGTCGAAGGGGGGACTTGAACCCCCACGATCTTACGATCACTAGCCCCTCAAGCTAGCGCGTCTGCCTATTCCGCCACTTCGACGTGGATTTGAAACTCTATCGGTCGACCTAAAGTCGCCCAACTGTGTGCTTCAGATGTCTCACTTGGTGAGGAGAAATCCGAGGGAAAGAATCGAAATGATCCAGACCAACGCAATCACGAAGGTGATGCGGTTGAGGTTCTTCTCAGCAGCTGCTGAACCGAGGCCAGTTCCGCTTCCACCGCCGAACATGTCGGACAGTCCCCCACCCTTGCCGCTATGCATCAAAATTGTGCCGACCATGGCAAACATGGAAACCACATTGATAAAAACCATTATGTACATCACGATGTCACGCACGGTTGAACATCCTAGTGGCTTCAGTCGGGGAAATGGCAGGCCACAAGATGACCTTGTCCCCGGTCAATCAACAATGGCTCATCGACTGAACAGATGTCCTGAACTTTGGGACAACGAGTCCTGAAACGGCAACCAGATGGCGGATTCACTGGGCTAGGAACGTCCCCGGTGAGAATGATCCGTTTGCGCTTGGCCCCGGCTTGGGGGTTCGGGACCGGAACAGCCGACATCAAGGCTTTGGTGTACGGGTGCGAAGGGGCGCCGTAGACGGCCTCTGGTGTCCCGATCTCCACAATCTTGCCGAGATACATCACAGCGACCTCGTCGGCGATGTGGCGCACGACAGAGAGGTCGTGGGCGATAAAGACGTACGACAATTCAAGATCGGCTTGTAGCTTTTCCAGCAGGTTCAAAATTTGAGCCTGAATCGACACGTCGAGGGCCGAAACGGGCTCGTCGGCCACAATCACCTTTGGCTTCAACGCGAGAGCTCGAGCAATTCCGGCTCGCTGTCGTTGACCGCCGGAGAACTCGTGAGGGAATCGGTTGTAATGCTCTGCACTCAGTCCCACCAGTTCCATCAATTCAAATACTCGATGTCGTTCATCGGCACGAGACATAGTCTTTTGAATCCGTATCGGAGTTCCAATACTTTGCCCAATGCTGTGGCGAGGATTGAGGCACGCATAAGGATCTTGAAAGACCACTTGAATTTCCCGACGCATCTTCAACATTTCTCTTGATGATGCTGCAGTGATGTCGACCCCATTGAGAACTACTGAACCCGACGTAGGTTCAATAAGTCGAGCCAACAAGCGCGCAAGCGTGGACTTTCCACATCCCGATTCGCCGACAACAGCCAATGTGGTTCCGCGACGAAGAGAAAGAGATACTCCATCGACGGCTTGCACTAACTGAGTTGGTCGCTGAAGCAGTTTTGATGCGCCGGTCGGAAAATGCTTCTTCAGATCAAATGCTTGTAGGACGACGTCGTCACTCATCACGAATCCTTCAATCTCGCCGCGAGGACTTCAACTGGCAGATGACACGCTGACCAACTGTTTCCAACGGCTTTCAACTCAGGAACTTCCAAAGAACATTTGCCATTGAGTGATTCGGCGTAACGACAACGAGAGTGGAAAGGACAGCCAGAAGGAAGATCGATGAGAGAAGGCGGAGTACCAGGAATTGGTTCAAGACGACTATGACGATCAGAATCTAAACTCTTGACCGAGTTCAAAAGACCGCGTGTATAGGGATGCGCTGGAGCGCTGAAGGCATCGATAACAGACGCAGACTCCACCAGTCGTCCCGCATACATGACGAGAACTCGCTCCGTAATTTCTGCAACGACACCGAGGTCATGAGTGATCAAAATGACTGCAGAGCCATGTTCTTCTTGCATCATGGCGATGAGGTCGAGAATTTGTGCTTGCACCGTAACGTCGAGAGCAGTTGTCGGTTCATCGGCGATGAGGAGTTTTGGGCGATTAATCAAAGCCATCGCAATAACAATGCGCTGACGCATACCGCCCGAGAATTCATGTGGATACTGTTTGAATCTCTTGACGGGTTCGGGAATTCCCACTTTTGTAATTGCGTCAAGCGCAATGGCGCGCAATTCCTTTTTAGAAGTCTCAGGGTGATGGACGGCGTAGGACTCGGCAATTTGATGTCCGACGGTATAAAAAGGATTCAGTGCAGTAAGAGGATCCTGAAAAATCATTGCGATATCACGTCCGCGCAATGAACGAATTTCATCCTCTGTCATCGTCAAAATCTCTTGGCCGTCAAAATTGGCCGATCCAGAAACGCGAACATCTGCCCCGAAATTGAGTCGCATAATTGCGCTTGCTGTGACTGATTTTCCGGAGCCACTCTCCCCGACTATTGCCAGGGTTTCACCTTTATGAATATCAAAGGACACCCCGCGAACTGCTTGGACTTCGCCTTCACTGGTACCGAAACCCACATGTAAATCACGAACAGATAACAGAGGCTCGTTCATTTTGACCGCACTCTCGGATCAAGAAATCCGTACATGATGTCAACAACAGCGTTGGCAACGACGATGAACACTGCTGCGACCAAAGTCGTTGCTACCAAAATGGGCAAGTCTGAGTTAATCACTGCAGCGAGAGTGAGTTTTCCGAGGCCCGGAAGATTGAAGACGCTCTCTGTCACGAGAGCTCCCCCTAACAGAAACGCCAAGTCAATTCCGGCGATGGTGGCAATCGGAGTGAGCGCAGCTCGAAGAACATACTTCACAATCAAGGTTCGTCTTGGAAGTCCCTTTGCGATTCCTAAACGAACAAATTCTTCATTCATGACTTCCAATATTCCATTGCGCGTCATTCGTATATACGTTGAGGCCGAAAGAACAGCGAGCACTGTCCAGGGAAGAATCAGTGCCGTGAACCATTTGACAGGATTCTCGGTGACTCCCACGTATTGAGGGAACGGAAGAATATTTGTCCAAATAACAAAAATCAAAATAGACAACAAACCGAGAAAAAACGACGGGAAGCTAATACCAATGACACTAAAAACGGTGGCAAAATGGTCCGGCCATTTTCCGCGACGTAGTGCCGCCACTGTTCCCAAAGCGATACCGAAAAACATCCACAGCACAAATGCACCAAAAGCGATCGATGCTGTAACAGGAAGAGTTTTGGCCACGAGACTGGTGACGCACTCGTGACGATCGTACGAATAACCAAGCGAAGGGGCTGAGCAATGAACACCCGATTCATCTTCGCCATAGGTGCGACCGGCGAAAATCCCCTTCATGTAGGAGCCGTATTGTTCGATGAAAGGCTTGTCGTATCCAAGCCGGGCTCGATTGGCCTCAATGACTTCGGGTCGACAGTTCTTGCCACACGTCAGAGCTGCCGGGTCGGCAGGTAAAGCCGAAAAAATCCAAAAGGTAAAAATGCTGACAACGAACAACAAAATGATCGCGAAAAACGATCGGCGTGCAACGAAATAGAACATAAGTAAAACTGTTTCGTTGGTGATGGTCAACAACTCAGTCGTTGACCACCACCAACTTCAATCAGTTATCAGCCTGCTAGGCCGATTGCGCCGAGGTTGTACCAACCAAACGGCATCCACTGGTAAGCGAGACGCACGTTTGAACCCACCAAGTTCTGCGACTTGGTAGCCGAACCCGGGATAGCCCATACGTTGTCGATGACTGCCTGGTTGAGTTCTTTCCACAAAGTCGCTTGCTTAGCACGATCGGTCTCGCCCTTAGCCTGTTGGACCTTTTCGTCAAATGCGGCGAAATTAGGATCGCCCTCGTTATTGGTGTAGTTGAAACCGCCACCTGCACCGAAGAGTTCAGGAATAACGGTTGAAGCATTAGCCCAGTCAGCAGCCCAACCTGAACGCATCAAGTCTCCACGATCACCGTTGATGGTTGCGTAGTACTTTGATGGTTCAATCGGATTGTCGATGATATTGACGCCAATTGCCTTCAAGGAGTCAATCCAAATCGCAATATTCTTCTGCCACGAAGCTGAGTCGGGGTGATCAAAACGAAGACCTTCTCCAGTTGCGCGAGCGTAAAGATCGGGACAGGTTGTCTTGGCTTTTTCAATCATTGACTTGGCTGCTTCAAGATTCGGTGTTCCGTCCTCGCTGAGCCCATCAACCAATTTCGCTTCTGCATAGTCGGTCGCCAACAAAGGAGCCACAAAGCTCTTGGCAAACTCTCCGGTGAAAGGCCCACCGGCAGCAGTGCGAAGCGCTTCACGATCGAGACCCAACCAAATTGCCTGACGGATCTCGATGCAGTTGACTGTTTCGTTGTTGAACATGGTGTATGAAACGAAACCGTCAAAGCCGTCGGTACGACGATCTTTCAAAGTGTCATCGCCGAATACGGTTTGCAGATTCTCAGGCAAAATTCCACCGTAAACAATGGCGTTCTTGTCATCACCTGAGTCAGCGAGCATACGCTCGTCAATCACGGCTTCATCGACACCGTACTGCCAGATGATCTTGTCGACATGTGGCTTACGTACCGGATCAGAATCGGGGTTCCAGTTCTCGTTACGAACCATGACCATTTCTTTGCCGGCCTCATACGACTCAATCTTGAAAGGACCGTTAGAGAAAGGCTTCAATGCGTATTGATCAGCGGTGTCTTGGGCTTGCGGAACAGGACCAAATGCCAACAATGAAACGGTGTAAGAAAAGTCAGCTACCGGAACTTTCAAATGGAAAGTAATGGTTTTACCATCGCAAGCCACAGCAGCATCAAAGAGTGCCTGTTGTTCAGGCGTGGCCAACCACGGTCCTGGGTAAGCGCTTCCGAAATCAGAATCGCCTTCTGCGATATCCAAGTAAGTGGTTGCGTACATCGGGCCTTCGCCAGCGGTTACTTCAGCAGCAAAGGTGCGCGAAATTCCATATGCAATGTCGCCACAGGTAACGTCAGAGCCGTCTTCCCATGTAACTCCGTCACGCAATGTGAATGACCAAGTCTTTAAATCATCCGATGCAGTACCGAGGTCGGTGGCCATGTCGGGCACGACACCTGCGCCTTCTTTTCCAGCAGCGGGCACGTATGAGGTCAAAGTACGAGCGTACGTTGAACCGTACGCTCCGAGCTCTGCGCCGGTGTACACGCGCTGCGGGTCGAGTGTTGAGGCTCCCTCTTGGAAGGTCAGAACGTACAAGGTTCCCCCATCCTTAATACCGTCGGCGGTCGCTGAACGACCGCCACTTTCTTCACCACTTGTCGTTCCGTTTCCAGAACCGCCGCAAGCGGATATAAGAATTGCTGCGGTAGCGATGGCAGCAATGACGCGATTACGTTTCATAACTTCCCCCTTTTCGCCGTTTTCACACGGCTCGTTTATTTACTAGGAATTTACCTTAGTCCGACTTTGACTCGGTCAAGTAAATGACATTAAAGGCGACATTTTTCTTACAACTGCTGACGATCGCTACGGGGGTCAAAAGCGTCCCGTAGACCATCAGCGAGCAAGTTGAAGCCCAAAACTAAAAGCAACAGGGCGCCACCCGGGATGAACAAGTAGGCCGTATCTGCTCGGTAATAGCGGACTGAATCTCCGAGCATGATTCCCCATGATGCAGTAGGGGCTTGAAGGCCGACGCCAAGGAAAGACAAAGTGGCTTCAAGGGCAACATAGCCGGGGAGGCTCATGGCGACAAAAATAATGATTTGGGGCCATAAGTTTGGCAATAACTGCTTAAACACCAAATGACCGGTTCCGGCTCCAAAGGATCGGGCAGCCTCCACGAAATCCCTTTCTCGGAGCGACAACACCTGACCTCGTACGAGACGAGCCATATACACCCAGCCAAAAATGGTCAAAATGGCAAGAATGTAGGTCAACTTGGCGGTATTGCCTCGGGGAACCCCCCAACTCTCCAGCCGTTGAGTCATGGGGTTAGCCAAAGCGATGATCAATAACAAAGATGGAAAAGCAAGGGCGACATCCCCGATTCGACTGATGAGGGAGTCAACCCAACCTCGCCGCAAACCCGCAACCATGCCTAAAAGAACTCCGACCGAGGTGCTCAATAACGTTCCCACTGCGCCAATCAAGAGAGAAATTCGAGTTCCATAGATCAATCGACCCAAAATGTCTCGACCGGTTCCTGGTTCGACCCCTAAAGGATGATTCCAGGACATACTTCCTAGAGGTCCTTTAGGAAGTCCGAAGTCATTAATTGAATTGCGATCGAGCGCGTACGGGTCCACATTGAGCACTCGCACGATGATTGGGGCGAATATCGCCACAAAGACAAAAAAAGACACGACCCACAGCGCTATGACACCAAGCCGACCCTTTTTGAATCGACGCATTCCGAGCTGCCATGGCGACAAACCAGCGGAATCGGAATCATCGTCACGTGTGACAACTGGTTCCATTACCTGAGCATCTATTCCGGTCACGTTTCAAGCATAGAACACTTGAATCCGTTCCTACTACGCCGACCATTTAGACCGATTTAAACTGCACGATCCGAGCGAATTCATCGGGGTCAATACTTGCCCCTCCGACCAAAGCGCCATCAATATCTGGCCGAGCCATCAATTCAGCGACATTGCCAGCCTTGACTGAACCGCCATATTGGATGCGAACTTTCTCGGCCGCCTCACTACCCCACTCGGTTCGAACCACTGACCGAATATGATGACACACTTCCTGCGCATCTTGGGCTGTTGCGGTGAGGCCGGTTCCGATGGCCCAAATCGGTTCGTAAGCAACCACGAGCGTCGTGAAATCGTCGGCCTTGCGACCCTTGAGTGAGCCTCGTACTTGCGACTCAACTTTGTCCAAAGTTTGTGCAGCTTCGCGCTCCTCTTTGGTCTCACCGACGCAAACGATGGGGATCATCTGGAATTTGATCACAGCAGCAACTTTGGCTGCCACAAATTCGTCTGTCTCACCGAAATACTGGCGGCGTTCACTATGACCGCAGATCACGTACTTAACTCCGAGCTTGCTCAAAAAGGCTGGCGAGACTTCGCCGGTGTACGCGCCCTTTTCTTCGGTGTGACAATTTTGTGCACCGAGCATCATTGCCAACTTGTCGCTTTCAAGCACTGTTTGAATACTGCGAATATCGGTGAAAGGAGGATGCACAGAAACATCCACTTTTTCGAAATCTTCCTTGGTCAACAAATACGACAACTTTTGAACAAGATGAATCGCCTCATAGTGATTCATATTCATTTTCCAGTTGCCACTCATTAAAGGTCGACGTGAATTAGCGGGCATTAGGGGCCTCCCTTAAGGCAGCAAGACCAGGCAAGTCGCCGAGTTCAAGAAATTCAAGTGACGCGCCGCCACCTGTTGAAACATGATCGACCTGATCGTCGAAACCAAATTGCGCAAGCGCTGCAGCCGAGTCACCGCCACCAACGACTGTGAAAGCCTTCGTCTCGGCAATCGCTTGGGCAACGGTTCGGGTTCCACCAGCGAAACGTTCGTCCTCAAACATTCCCATTGGCCCATTCCAAAAAACTGTTCGAGAATCCATGATGATGTCTGAGAACGCCGCAGCAGAACCTGGACCGATGTCAAAACCTTTTGCTCCAGGCGGCAAACGACGACCGTAAGTCGCGTACTTGCCATCGGCATCTAACCCAATGATGTCCTCGGGCAAATGAATGGGTTTGCCAAGTGACAACAGCCGCTTGCACGTATCAACTTGATCAGGTTCAAAGAGTGAGTCGCCAATTGAATAACCCTGTGCTGCCAAGAACGTGAAGCACATCGCTCCCCCGATAACCAGCGAATCAACAACATTCAACAGTGCTTCAACTACACCAAGTTTGTCGGAAATCTTTGATCCGCCCAAAACTGCTACAAATGGATGTTTTGGGTTTTCACGCAAAGCGAGCAGCACTTCAACTTCTTTTTGCAGCAGTCTCCCCATTGCCGAGGGCAAGGTTTTTGGCGGACCCACTATTGATGCATGCGAACGATGCGCAGCGCCAAAGGCATCATCCACATACATGTCGATGCCTTCAACAAGCGCCGCTACAAATGAAGGCTCGTTCTTTTCTTCTCCGGAATTGAATCGAAGGTTTTCTAGCAACTCAACGCCTGGCGCCAGTTCAGATAGTCGCTTCGCGACTGGATTCATTGAGTACTTAGGCTCAACAACACCCTTAGGGCGACCGAGATGACTTGCGCAAACAACTTTGGCTCTGCGCTCGGTCAACCAATTGATCGTTGGAAGCGCCGCGCGAATACGAAAATCATCAGTGATTGTTTGAGTTCCGTCCGATGCGGTTTCCATCGGAACGTTGAAGTCGGTACGAACAAGAATTCGTTTGCCTGCGACGTCTCCGAGGTCTTCAAGAGTGGGAATACTTTTAGTCATTGTTAACGCTGATTAGCGACGAGCCTTCTTCGGCACTTTTGAACCGGCGAACAATGTCATCTGTACGAGGCGATTGCTGTAGCCCCACTCGTTGTCATACCACGAAAGAACTTTGACCATCTTGCCCAGGCTCATGGTCAGACCAGCATCAAAAATACTGCTGTGAGGATCGCCAACAATGTCACTCGACACAATCGGATCTTCGGTGTATCGGAGTACACCCTTCAACGGACCCGAAGCAGCGGCCTTCTTGAAGGCGGCATTTATTTCTGCGACAGTTGCTGCCTTCTTTAAGTTGGCTGTGAAGTCAACGATTGATCCAGTCGGAACCGGAACTCGCAACGAAGTTCCGTCAAGCTTGCCCTTCATGCTCTCGAGAACCAGGCTCGTCGCGCGAGCAGCGCCGGTATTTGTCGGAACAATATTTATTGCTGCACCACGCGCACGACGAAGATCGCTGTGGGGGCCGTCAACTAACGACTGGTCGCCAGTGTAGGCGTGAACTGTTTGCATCAGACCCTGCTCAACTCCGAAAGCATCATCAAGAACTTTGACAATCGGAACGAAACAGTTCGTGGTGCATGAGGCATTCGAGATGACCTTTTGCGTCTTGAAGTCAAAATCTTTGTGATTGACGCCGTAAACAAATGTTGCGTCCGCACCATCGCATGGAGCCGAAACGATGACGAGCGGCGCTCCACCTTCAAGGTGAGCAGCAGCAGCATCGCGCTTGGTAAAGAATCCGGTGCTTTCAATAACTACATCAACGCCCAATTCTCCCCAGGGAAGATTCTTCGGATCGCGCTCGCTCAGCACCTTGATCTCTACACCGTCGACGCTGATGCCATTCTTTGAGACTTTGATGTCGTTGGGAAGTTGACGCATGACCGAGTCGTACTTCAAAAGATGAGCCATCGTTTTAACCGATCCGAGGTCGTTGACAGCCACAATCTCGATGTCGGCTCCTTGAGCCTGAACCGCTCGGAAAAAGTTACGACCAATTCGGCCAAATCCATTAATACCAACTCGCACAGTCATAGCGGTCCTTTCGATATACGACGTGATCTACTCACCAATGTCCAAGAGACTTCTAAAACCTAGTCTGCGAGATACCCGCCCAAAGGATTTCTCCCAATCTCACGACGTGGCAGATGACAAAAAACCTCAACCGAGGTCGTGTCTTAGCGGGCAATATCTCGGTGAGAGACTCGAACTGGTTGACCGGAAGCGCGCAGGCGACTCCCGATCTCCTCGGCCACTGCTACCGAACGGTGATGACCACCAGTACATCCGATGGAAATCGTCAGGTAACTCTTGCCTTCGGCCGCGTAATGAGGCAACACCGTTTCAAGGAGCCCAACGAGACCCTGAATAAAGTCAGAACACTCGACACGATCTAGAACGAAGTCTCGAACCGCAGAATCAAGACCAGTCAGTGAACGTAGACCTTCTTCCCAATGTGGGTTCGGCAAAAACCGAACATCCATCACGATGTCAGCGTCAAGAGGTAAACCATGCTTAAACCCAAAGGACTCCACCGACACTTGCAAGCGTTCAAGAGACGAAACTTCAAACGCGCCAACCAATTTTGTTTTCAATTGGTGAACATTCAGTTCTGTTGTATCGATCACTAGGTCGCAATCGCCCTTCATCGGTTCTAACAGTTGACGTTCCAACTGAATGGCCTCTAATAGCCCATCGGTTTCAGAATCAAGGGGATGACGACGACGCGAGGATTCGTAACGCTTGACGAGCTCAGCATTTGTTGCGTCAAGATAAACCACACGGACTTGATGTCCACTCGCGCGCATTGCCGCAACTTTGGGCATGAGTTCCAGATGCTGACGGCCAGCGACCAACGCCAAGCGATCAATTTCCGAGCCGGGAACGCTCGCCAATTCGACGATTGTGTCAACTAATGAAGTTGGCAGGTTGTCGACGACATACCAACCGAGATCTTCTAGAACAGCCGCGGTCGCAGAACGACCTGCTCCGGATAGTCCAGTGATCACCAAAATGTCGGCCACGTCTACAAACTACCGATCAACTGTGCTCGCTCGGAGAGCATTTGCGAAATCGGGGACAAATCAAATGCATTTTCCCCGCTAGGTCGGAGGCTGCGAATGACATGGTGAGCGCCAGCATCGAAATAAGCCTGAAGATCGTGATTTAGATCATTCTTAGTGAGGAGAACGCTGATATCAAGATTGGTTCCCATGAAGTACTTCACCTTTCTGGCAAATTCCGTCGGTGGTCCAAAACCACTCCAACCATCGGCGTAGGTGACTGCTGAAGGAATGGTGACGCCTTCACCAGATCCGCCAACCCAAATCAAAATATTGGTTCCGCACTCTTCATTCATTCTGGAAACCTCATCGCGAAGGAATGCCAGCCTTCTCGAAAACAATTTCATCCGTGTCGACAAGTCCTTGGGGGCATCAGTGAGGTTGTCATCGTGGACAAATCCTCCTGAACCGACTCCGAGAATAAAGGTTCCATTTCCAAGAAGGGCAATTGTTGCGGCCGATCGAGCCAACGCCGCTGGCTCACGAATCGATAATGGAGAGACCAAGACGCCCAACAACTGATCACGATCTCGAAACAACGAGGCGAGAGAACCAAGAAGAGTCCACGTATCCCAAGAAATATCCCCTTCTTGACCGGTGAAGGGAACAAGATGGTCCCACAGAAATACTGAATCAACTCCGAGGCTCAAGGCTTCTCCAACGACATTGAGATAAGCCGACGGAGGAACAACATGCGTCTGGAGTTGAACTCCGATCTTCAGCGAGCGTTGCTTAGACATCTAGTTTCACTGCACGTAAGTACAGCAGACGCGGAATCGTTGAAGCATCCTCGTATTCGGCCGCTCTGGCAAGAAATCCAGGAGGCGGCGCAGGCTCAAGCATTCGCTGAATGTACAGACCGTTGGCGATCAACGCGTTGATGTACCTACTCAAAGGACGGTGGATGAAAGGAATGAAAATGTCCTTTTCAACTTCTTCATTTGATTCTTGCTCAATCAAATACGCTCCAATCCGCCAGTACTGCTCGGGTGGATCAAGGATTTGGTCATCAATCCATCCGCTACCTGGAGTTTGCAACAAAGGATGGTTCAGAAAGAAACAGAACCTGCCGCCAGGTTTCAAGACTCGAGCGACTTCTGCGATAGCCGTATCGACATCTTGAATATGTTCAAAAACTAGACAGGCGACGACTGCATCAAAAGTCTTATCAAAAAAAGGAAGTCCATCTGCTCCGGCTTTGCTGACGTGAAGTCCTCCGCCACGTTGAGCAGCGACAGTGACTTGATTCCAAGTCGGGTCAACGCCTGCCACAAAACTTGCTCCTAGTTTCTTGACCAAGCGAGAAACCTGACCATCTCCACAACCAACATCTAAAACCTGATTCATGCCCTGCAGTTCTTCGGCTGCTAAGGGCAAGATTTGCTCTTCATATTCAGCATCGGCCCCATCGGTAAAGCCGTCGATCCACCATTGAGCGTTGTCCTCCCACAGAGTATTTTCACTTGCAGTTGGCGACGCTTCAATGTTCACACTGCGAGGATACGGCACGACTACCCTTTGGCTGTGACCACGAATCGAAAAACCTCAGTCAAATTTTCTGTATGGCCCTCTCCCGAAAGGTCTTGGAGTGATGTCCGCGACCTTGCTCTGTACGCAGACTCAAACGGCTGGTATTCGTTGTGGTACGCCGATCACTTCATGCCCAATGACGAATCAACAACCACTAAGGATGGCGATGTCTTTGAATGCTGGAGCATGATCTCGGCGATTGCGGCGATCACGAAAAATCTCCGTATTGGTTCTCTCGTTTCACCAACGACCTTTCGTCATCCGACAGTTCTCGCCAATATTGCTGCGACAATCGATCAAATTTCGAATGGTCGGCTCACCCTCGGAATCGGCGCGGGATGGCAAGTCAATGAGCATCTTTCCTACGGTGTCGATCTGCTTGAAGGAAAGGAACGCGTCGACCGTTTCGAAGAAGCCATTCAAATCATTACTTCGATGTTGCGCAACGAGAGGACAACATTCGCCGGAAGGCACTTCTCAGTAACCGACGCCCCGTGTCAGCCCAGACCAATTCAAACTCCACTCCCCATCATGGTCGGAACGGGCGGACCGAGAATGTCAAAAATCACTGCCAAATATGCCAACGAATGGAATACCTGGGGAAATGTTTCCACTGCCACAGAACGTGTCGAAACTTTCTCGCGAGCCTGTGAGGCGGTTGATCGTCAATGGGATGACGTCCACAAGTCTGTTCAAGCAATGTTCTTCTTGGTCGATGATCAAGAAACCATTGAAAAGATTCGCAAAGTTGCTCCGAGCGACCGTTCAATCATCGGATCAAATGAACACACCATTGATCAAATCGGTCAACTGATTGCCCTTGGATTTGACGAGATCATCGTCCCGGACTTCACCTTAGGAAAGGATCCACAATCAAGAATTGATTCGTACGAAAAGATTCGCACAGAAATTTTAAGTCACTTTTAATTAGGCATCATGAAACTTGGCGAAGATCGCTTGCGCGACTTCGTCAGGAAGCCATGTCTGCGCCTGCAAGTCTTCAAGCGTTGCCTTTTTCACAGCGTTAACTCCCCCAAATGCTTTGGTGATTCTCTTTTTTCGTGCTTCACCTAATCCTAAAATTCCATCTAAAGCACTTGACACCATGCGCTTGTCACGCAATTCACGGTGAAATGAGTTGGCGAAACGGTGGGCTTCATCGCGGATGCGTTGAAGCATAAACAAGGCATCACTTCCCCGAGGCACTTCGACGGGCTCGGACCGACCGGGAATGAACACTTCCTCAAATCTCTTAGCTAATGAAGCAACTGGAATCTCATGATCTAAACCGAGATTTCGCAAAACTCGCTCAGCGACCGCAAGTTGGCCTTTGCCTCCGTCAACAAGAAGAAGCTGCGGTGGATACACAAACCTTTTCGAGCGAGGCCTTTGCTGTTGAGTCAATTCATCGGTTTCAATCGGTTGCTCGCGTTCTTCAATGTACGCAGTGAACCGTCTCGTCAAAACCTCTTCCATCGCCGCGTAATCATCGTTACCTGGAACCTCTTTGACCTTAAAACGGCGATACTCCCGCTTCGCCGGCAAACCATCTTCAAGAACAACCATTGAACCGACGTAATCGGTTCCTTGAAGGTGCGCCATGTCGTAACACTCAATGCGTAACGGAGCCTCTGGAAGTCCTAAGAGATCCTGCAATTCAGTCAAAGCCTTGCTGCGCGCATTGTGGTCACTTGAGCGCTTCATACGATGACGATGAAATTCTTCGGATGCATTACGAGTGACCAATTCGTGCAATTCGCGTTTATCGCCTCGTTGCGGGATTCGTATTTCAACTTTTGAACCACGTTGAAAACTCAACCACTCTTCATAGGTCGACATCGCTAACGGAAGATCGGGTACAAGGACCATCTTTGGAACTCCAAGAACCGGCTCGTCCCCGTATAGGGCCTCGATGATGCGATCGATCAGCCCCGATTGAGCAAGATCCTCAACTTTGTCGAGGATGAAACCTTTTCGTCCGACAACCCTGCCTTTGCGAACATAGAAAATTTGAATGGCCGCTTCTAGCTCATCTTGGGCAATACCGATGAGGTCAATGTCTTCACTCTTTTCGCCGACGATCTGCTGCTTCTCAAGCGCTTTCGTTACCGATTGCAGACGATCTCGTAGTCGTGCCGCCTTCTCGTATTCAAGAGCATCAGAGGCATTCGCCATATCTTGTTGCAATTTTGCAACGACCTCATCAGTGTCTCCATCAAGGAAGTCGCAGAACTCTTTCACCATTTCTGAATAAGCCTCGGCAGTTACCTCACCGACACAAGGAGCACTGCATTTCTCGATATGAAATAGCAAACACGGGCGACCAATCTTGTTGTGCTGATTGAATTTTCCCGGACTACACGTTCGTATCGGAAACGTTCGAAGAAGTAAATCAAGCGTGTCGCGAATCGCATAAGCATGTGGATACGGACCAAAATATCGAGTTCCCTTTCGGGTGCGACCTCTCATCACCACAGCACGAGGCCACTCTTCGTCGGTTGTCACCGCCAAAAATGGGTAACTTTTATCGTCACGCAATCGAACGTTAAACCGGGGATGATGCTGTTTGATCAGACTGAATTCAAGAATGAGTGCTTCAACTTCGTTGCGAACAGTTACCCACTCAACGGTCTCAGCGGTCGCCACCATCTGAGCAGTTCGCGGATGCAACTGAGCAGGGTCTTGAAAATAGTTGGATAAACGCTGACGTAGATTTGACGCCTTTCCGACATAGATCACTCGACCATGAACGTCCTTAAACTGGTACGAACCCGGGAGCTCGGGAATTGTTCCTGTAGGCGGGCGAGTAACCATGGTCGTCAGAGTTCAGAAACTCGTTCAAAGACCCAGCAATGGTTTGAGATAATGACCCGTATAACTGCCTTTTGTTTTTGCAACGACTTCGGGTGGTCCTTCAGCTACAACGAGACCTCCGCCGCTGCCGCCCTCTGGACCCAAATCGATGATCCAGTCGGCAGTTTTAATGACGTCGAGGCTGTGTTCGATGACTAGAACCGTGTTGCCTTGATCAACAAGACGCGACAGCACGGTCAGTAGGCGACGTACGTCCTCAAAGTGCAAACCAGTTGTTGGTTCATCTAAGAGATAGATCGTGTGTCCCGTACTGCGCTTGGCCAGTTCGGAAGCAAGTTTGACGCGTTGGGCTTCGCCACCCGACAGAGTCGGAGCAGACTGACCAAGTCGAACATATCCCAGTCCAACATCAAGCAGTGTCTGCATATGTCGCGCGATCACCGGTTGATTGGAAAAGAAGTCAACCGCCTCTGCGACCGGCATATTCAAAACGTCAGCAATCGTCTTCCCCTTAAAGGTGACATCAAGAGTGTCGCGGTTATAACGAGCCCCTTTGCAAACCTCGCACTTCACATACACATCTGGCAAGAAATGCATTTCTATTTTGATCGTTCCGTCACCTGAACAAGCTTCGCATCGTCCGCCTTGGACATTGAATGAAAAGCGACCGGGCATGTACCCGCGCACCTTGGCCTCGGCTGTAGTTGCGAAGAGCTTTCGGATGTTGTCAAAAACCCCGGTATACGTTGCCGGGTTCGAGCGTGGAGTGCGACCAATCGGCGATTGATCCATGTCGATCACCTTGTCGAGATGTTCAATTCCGTTGATTTTCTTGTGCTTACCTGGAGCATCTTTCGACTTGTAAATTCTCTGCATTAAGACCGGCAACAAAATGTCCCGAATTAATGTGCTCTTTCCGCTGCCCGACACGCCTGTCACGGCGACAAAACAACCCAATGGGATCTTGACAGTGACATCTTGCAAGTTGTGTTCTTTGGCTCCGACAACCTCGAGCCATTGCGCCTTGGGTTTGCGCCGTATTTCGGGAACTGGAATTGAACGCTTACCAGACAAATATTGCCCGGTCACAGATTCTTTGACCTTTAAAATTCCTTTGACCGGACCGCTGTACACAACTTCACCGCCGTGTTCTCCAGCACCTGGTCCAATGTCAACGATCCAGTCACTTTCGCGAATGGTTTCCTCATCGTGTTCAACAACAAGAACCGAGTTACCAAGATCACGAAGGCGCAACAGAGTTTCGATTAATCGACGATTGTCTCGTTGATGAAGACCAATTGACGGTTCATCGAGAACATACAGCGTTCCCACTAAACCCGAACCTATTTGACTAGCAAGGCGAATCCGTTGAGCCTCTCCGCCAGCCAATGTTCCTGCGGTGCGAGAAAGACTTAAATAATCAAGGCCCACATCCAGAAGGAATCCGAGCCTCGCGTTGATCTCCTTGACAACTCGTTCGGCGATTGTTCGATCTCGATCCGACAAGGTGAGCTCGCCCAAAAACTTGGCTGAATTTCCAATAGACATTTCACACACTTCAGAAATGTGTTTGCCATTGATAGTGATCGCTAGTGTCGCGGGCTTGAGTCGTGCACCCTCGCAGGCCAGACAAGGAACAAGACGCATATAACCCTCGTATTGTTCGCGACTCCAGTCGCTTTCAGCCTGCTCATGACGACGTTTGATCCACGGAATCACGCCTTCGAAAGTTGTGTTGAACTGACGGGCTTTGCCGTAGCGATTCTTGAATTTAACAACGATGTTTCCCGGAAGACCGTGTAAGACAAGCTTCTGCGACTTCGCTGGCAACTTACCCCAAGGTTTCGTGAGATCGATCTTGTGATCTTCGGCGACCGATTCAAGAATTCGATGAAAAAACCCAGTCGTGGCGCTTCGCCAGGGAGCGATTGCTCCAGCATTCAAAGCAAGATCAGAATCGGGAATGACCAATTCAGCGTCAACTTCAAAAGTTGTGCCTAAACCGTCACAGGTCACACAGGCGCCATAGGGAGAGTTGAACGAGAAGTTCTTTGGTTCAGGTTTTTCAAATGAATCGCCACATTTTGGACAAGCCAAGAATTGACTGAAAGTCAATACATCATCGGACTCGGTCACCAAGATCTGAGCGACGCCTTCTCCAAATTTAAGCGCCGTTTCCATACTGTCGGTCAGTCGGCGGCGATTATCGCCTTTTGCTATCAAGCGATCAATGACAATTTCAATGGTGTGCTGATCGTAGCGACCAAGTTTTTGATCGGTTTTTAAAAACTCCGTAATGTCGACGATCTCACCATCGATACGAGCACGCACAAAGCCTTGCCCAGCGAAATCATTGAGCAATGCTTCGTACTCCCCTTTTCGGCCTTTGACAACAGGCGCCAAAACCATGAAACGAGTTCCCTCTTCAAGGGTCAAAACGCGGTCAACAATCTCGGAAGGAGTCTGCAAAGACAACTTTGTCCCATCGTTCGGACAATGTTGAATACCAATACGGGCATACAACAGACGTAAATAGTCGTATACCTCGGTCATTGTTCCGACCGTTGATCGCGGATTGCTGCTGGCCGATTTTTGATCAATTGAAATTGCCGGGGATAATCCTTCGATGAAATCAACATCAGGCGGATCTTTTTGACCCAAAAATTGACGCGCATAAGCACTCAGAGATTCAACGTATCGACGTTGGCCCTCTGCGTAAATGGTGTCGAAGGCTAGAGAAGATTTGCCGGATCCAGATAGACCAGTGAAAACAACCATCTTGTCTCGGGGAATATCAATATTGATGTTCTTGAGATTGTGCTGGCGTGCGCCGCGTACGATGAGCCGATCAGACATGGTTGAAGGTTAGTGACTTGAAGGTAGCCGTGCCTTAACCTGCATCCTTAATTTGGCGCCGTAGATCGTTGATTTCGTCACGCAAACGAGCGGCGTATTCAAACTTCAAATCGGCTGCTGCCTCGTGCATTTCTTGCTCCAAAGTCAGCACCAAACGTGACAGTTCTTGTTGCGGAAGCGTACGCAATTCACTCTTGACCTTGTCACGTTCTTTCTGACGACGGCGATCTTTGCCCGGCACGGGAGCCGAATCATCTCCGCCAATATGCAAAAGGGCCAAAATATCACTCACAGCTTTGCGAATTGTTTGAGGGTTAATGCCGTGTTCAAGGTTGTACGCAACCTGCAACTGGCGCCGTCGATTCGTTTCCGATATTGCTTTCTCCATAGACGGCGTCACACGATCGGCATACATCACTACTTGTCCGTCAACATTTCGAGCGGCGCGACCGATCATTTGAATGAGAGATGTCTCACTACGAAGAAAGCCTTCTTTATCAGCATCAAGAATCGCGACCAAACTTACTTCTGGAAGATCAAGACCTTCTCTCAGCAAATTGATACCGACCAGTACGTCGAACTCACCAAGACGTAACGCCCGCAGAATTTCGATGCGTTGAATGGTGTCAATGTTTGAATGCAGATACCTCACCCGCATACCCTGTTCAAGCAAGTAGTCAGTGAGGTCTTCGGCCATCTTCTTAGTCAAGGTCGTCACCAAAACACGGTCGCCCATCGTGACTCGTTTGTTCACTTGATCCATCAAATCGTCAATTTGGCCTTTTGTTGGCTTGATGATGACCTCTGGATCAACTAGCCCAGTCGGACGAACAATCTGCTCAACAACTTGCTGAGAAATCTTGATTTCGTACGGACTCGGAGTAGCCGAAAGAAAGACACATTGATTGACGCGTTCAACAACTTCTTCAAAATGCAGCGGCCGGTTATCACGAGCACTTGGCAAGCGGAACCCGTGTTCAACGAGGATGTCTTTGCGACTACGGTCTCCCGCAAATTGACCGTGCAACTGCGGCACCGCAACGTGGCTTTCGTCGATCACTAACAAGAAGTCTTTCGGAAAGTAATCAAGCAAAGTAAACGGAGGTTCTCCGGATTGACGCCCGTCAATATGCCTTGAGTAATTCTCGATTCCATTGCAATAACCGACTTCTTGCATCATTTCTAAGTCGTACTGAGTGCGCATGCGTAATCTCTGGGCTTCGAGAAGTTTTCCTTCAGCTTCAAAAAAGGCGAGGCGTTCTTGCAACTCACTTTCAATCCCCACAACTGCTCGCCGCATTCGTTCGTCACCCGCGACATAATGGGTAGCAGGAAATACGACGGTCCGATTCAACTCTCGTAACGTTTCTCCAGTCAACGGATCAATCATGGTGAGGCGTTCGACTGTGTCGCCAAACATTTCTACCCGCAGGACAGATTCTTCGTACGCAGGGTGAATCTCTATGGTGTCGCCTCTGACACGAAATTTGCCACGACCAAGACTCATGTCATTACGGTCGTATTGCAAATCAACAAGGCGACGCAAAATACTACGCATGTCGTAATCGACGTTGGTGTGGAGTTCTAAAAGTTGACCGCGATATTCATCGGGGTCGCCCATTCCGTAGATGCATGACACTGAGGCCACGACAATTGTGTCTCGACGAGTTAATAGTGCAGCGGTTGCCGAGTGACGCAAGCGATCAATGTCGTCATTAATTGACGAGTCCTTTTCAATAAACGTATCCGACGAAGCGATGTAGGCCTCAGGTTGGTAGTAGTCGTAATAAGAAACGAAATATTCAACTCGATTATCAGGAAAAAACTCCATCATTTCTTGGGCGAGTTGAGCCGCCAAACTTTTGTTGGGCGCAAGGATCAACGTTGGACGTTGAGTCTTTTCAATAGTCCAGGCAATCGTCGCACTTTTACCTGAACCTGTGATACCGAGCAAGGTTTGAAACCGCAAACCAGACTCAATCCCGGCAGTTAAATCTGCGATTGCCTTGGGTTGATCACCAGCCGGCGAATAGTCAGAGACCACCCGAAACGGAATGTTGTCTTCAACAGAAACTAAATCACTCATGTGTTCTTGTTCGGAGACTTGGGCCCAGCATTTGGCGTCGGAGTAATGGGTTCGTAGTCGGCTGGAAGTTGCGGGAGCGAGACCAACCACGTCCATAATTTGTCAATTTGAGCGGTCAGACTTTCAAGATCACCGCTGTTGTCAATCACGAAATCGGCTGTCTCTAAACGTTGCTCTCTTGTTGCCTGCCGACTGATGCGAGCCCGTGCGTCTTCTTCAGCGAAACCTCGGAAGTTCACTAGTCGTTCAACCTGGACCTCTACTGGAACGTCGACAACGATTTTTCCTTGTAACCCTTCACGCGGATTTTCGGTCAGTAACGGGATATCGAGAATGACCACTCGATCAGTCGTGCGCTGCTCAATCATGCGCCGATTCATCTCTTTGCCAACCGCGGGATGGACGATCGCGTTGAGCGCCTTCAGGGCGTCCGGATCGGTAAAAACAATGTTGGCAACTGCTTGACGATCTAAAGAGCCATCTGCTGCCAGGACTTCTGAACCAAACTTTGCAGCCAATTCTGTCAAGACAGGAGACCCAGGCAATTGGACCTCACGCACGATTGCGTCGGCATCGATAATGATCGCACCTTTGCCTTCGAGCAACAACGAAACGGTTGATTTTCCAGATCCGATACCACCGGTAAGTCCAACAAGAATCACAACGTCACGCTACGGCATTGGTTGCCAGGTACTCTAACTATTCGTGGACGAACGCAGGATTGCTCGGGGTCGCAAAAAACCAGCCGCCAATCATCCCTCAATGAGGGCAGTCACAGGACAAGATCAGACCGGTGAATTGTCGTGGCCTTTGGTCGACCGTCGTCAAAATCAGGTTCAACAGTCCACCGGAATCGAGAGGCGTCAACTTGTTGACCGCGATCATCTTGAGCGACTGTCGACTGCGAATCAAATTCTTCTCTCATTGCAAAAAATTGCGATCACACTCCCATCATCGTTTGACCTAGAGAAAGTCTTAGATCAAGGGGTTGCCCAAGTACAAGAACTCATCGGATCTGACATTGTGACGATCTTGCTCACGAAGACTGATGGAACAGCGATGTTCATTGTGCGCGGACGTGGCTCTGCTCAGCAAATGCATCTTGAAGTTAATTCTCTTCCTCGTCACATCGCGCAGGCCCTCGATTACAACCACAGCGTCTCGTCAGTTCTTTCACCGACAGTTCGGGGGTTTGCCGATGAAGCAAGCATCGGTGCATATTGCGCTCTCCGTTCACGCGGATTCGTGGTTGGTCTCATCGCCGCTGAATGGCGTCAATCAAAAGACGTCACGCAGCAAACACAAATTCTGACAGGAATCGCTGATGCGTTAGGTGTTGCCGTTGACAACGCACGTTTATTTCGCGAAATTCGGCAGCAAAGCGCTTCTGAAGAAAGATTGCGTATTGCGCGTGATTTGCATGATCGCACCGGAAGTACTTTGGCGTTCATAGGTCTTGAACTTGACCGCCTCATCCGTAATGAAAATTCATCTGAAAAACAAATTGAGCTTTCAGAGATTCGCGAGCAGGTGAGTCGGACAGTTAGTGAAGTTCGAGAGATGCTGTACGACCTCAGAACTGGCCAGGAGGGACAAAACCCCTTGAGCGAAACAGTTCGTGAATTCGCCGAACGCGTCAGCGCCAGAGCTGACATCAAAGTTAAATGCGAGTTCACAGTGCCATTTATCGGAGATTCATATCTAACTAACGAGATATGGGAAATGATGAAAGAGGCGATCCTTAATGCTGAACGACACTCACAAGGATCACAAGTTTTTGTCACCACATCCACTGGCGACAAACTTTGGACAGTGTCGATCATTGACAACGGAATCGGCTTAAATTCGGACAACAAGCGCCAAGACGCGTATGGAATAACTGGCATGTTTGAACGGGCCGAATGTATCGGTGCCGAAATTGTCATTGTTTCTCCGTTATCCGACCAAAATTATGGAACCGAAGTCGTGATCAGCATTCCAATTGACGTGTTGAACGATCCAGGAGACAAGTCGCAATGAGGATCATGCTGGTTGATGACCACCACTTATTGCGACAATCACTGAAACGCCAATTTGAAGAACTAGGACATGAAGTAGTCGCCGATGTAGCCGATGGAATAAGTGCAGTCTCAGCGGCCCTTACTACACGACCCGACGTCATCTTGATGGATATCTCTATGGGAGAAGGAGATGGAATCACAGCTTGTCGCGCCATCATGGAAGCCGACGCGCGCCAACGGGTGTTGATGCTGACAATGCACGCAGAAATTGATCTCGTTCGTCAATCATTAAAAGCTGGAGCGGTTGGATATCTCACCAAAGATGCAACATTCGACGAAGTTTTGAGCGCTCTGAATCTGGCCTGCAATGGCGATGTGATCATTTCGCCAGAATTTGCCCACGCCTTGTTACAAGAGGCTGAAGATCAACAAGTGATTCAACCGTCGGCACTCAGCGAACGCGAAATGGAAGTGCTACAACTTCTTGCCGAGGGACATTCAACTCCCGAGATTGCGAACACCTTGTTCATCAGCCAGAAGACAGTGAAGAACCACCTCGCATCGATCTATGAAAAAATTGACGCCCGGGACCGCACTCATGCAGTCATCCGGGCGGTCAAAATTGGAATCATTAAAATCGGGCCGTGAGCCCCAAACGGTCAGGCCTCTGGTGCGGTTTCAGCTGGTGCGGTTTCAGCTGCAGCAGCGGCTGCGGCTGCTAAAGCAGCGCCTTCTTCACCTTCGCCGTAGTACTCGGCCCACGTTGCTTCACGTGAAGCATCGTCGGCACCAGCTGACCAATTTCCGTGCTCATCGATTTCGAAGTGCTTACGGTATTCCTCAGCGAGTTCTCCACCTTCGGCAGCCTGCTTGATGCTGAGGCTGATGCGACGACGAGCGAGATCAAGATCGATGATCTTGACCCACAACTCTTCGCCCGGAGTAACAACTTGCTCGGGAGCTTCGACGTGCTGGGTGCTCATTTCTGAAATGTGCACGAGACCTTCGATACCTTCGCCAACCTGTACGAATCCACCGAATGGAACCAACTTGGTGACCCGGCCGTAAACGAGTTGGCCAACTTCGTGACCCGATGCGAAGACTTCCCACGGATCTTTTTCGGTCTGCTTACGTGACAAGCTGATGCGCTCACGCTCGTAATCGATGTCGAGAACCTTGACTGTGACCTTGTCACCGATGGCGACAACTGAACCTGGGTGATCAACATGATTCCAGGACAATTCACTCACGTGAATGAGTCCGTCCATACCCCCGAGATCGACGAATGCACCAAAGGCAACAACACTCGAAACGACACCCTCGCGGACATCACCAACCTTGAGATTGGTCAAGAAGCCATCTCGAGCTTCTTTCTGGGTCTCTTCGAGGTAGGCACGACGTGACAAGACCACGTTGTTGCGGTTCTTGTCGAGTTCAATGATCTTGGCCTGCAACACTTTGCCAACGTAAGGCAACAAGTCGCGAACACGGCGCAATTCAACGAGGGAAGCTGGCAAGAAGCCACGCAAGCCGATGTCAACGATGAGTCCACCCTTGACAACCTCGATGACGAGGCCTTCGACCATTTCTTCGTTTTCTTTCTTCTTTTCAATTGTTCCCCAGGCACGCTCGTACTGAGCGCGCTTCTTGGAGAGAATCAAACGACCTTCTTTATCTTCTTTCGTCAGAACTAAAGCTTCGACCTGCTCGCCCAACTTGACGATTTCGCCGGGATCAACATCGTTACGAATGCTGAGTTCACGTGATGGAATAACACCTTCACTCTTGTAGCCAATATCGAGAAGAACTTCGTCTTTGTCGATCTTTACAACGATTCCGAAAACGACTTGACCGTCTTCGACTTCAACCATGGTGCCTTCAATCGCATCGGCGAATGAACCAACTAGATCGTTTTCAGTAATTTGGCGGGGAACGTAATTTCCTTCAGCGTCGAATGTTCCCATTGCAGAGGAAATTAACGTGGAGGGGCTCAGAGTGTCGGACAAGGGAAATTCACTTTCATAAGAACGACGAACCCAACTTTTGGAATCGCCGTTGATTGGACAGGGACATGTTCTGCCGAACGGTAGAACCCTGCAAAGTT
>Ga0209086_10000363_pt1 | contig 39396 bp, 36 predicted proteins | sample M_130207_XF_Meta_FD_187312 | JGI IMG/M metagenome (GOLD analysis project Ga0209086, IMG submission 187312) | Freshwater microbial communities from Lake Montjoie, Canada to study carbon cycling - M_130207_XF_MetaG (SPAdes) (version 2) | ecosystem: Environmental > Aquatic > Freshwater > Lake... | reverse complement strand
ATATATGTCTCGATTCATTTCAAAAAAATCATTATATAGTTATTTTTTAATAAATGGATTTATATTTTTTGTATCTTGTATCAACTATATATTTTTCAAAAAATATTATTATTTGTCCTATTTTAATAATGTATTTCGTAGTTATATTATGGTGTATGCAATCGATTACATAACTAAAAATAAACCGTTTATTAAAACCCCCAAACCCATTACAGGTGACAGTTCTGCACAACATAAAACTACTCATACATTAGAAGATCATTTGGAGTTACTTAAAACAAATGTTATGATTACTATTCAAACTCATTTAATTTACACACACTACTTGATAAAAAATGATACATATTTATTTGACATAATTACATTTATACCTATTTCATTTGCATATGAAATTATATTTGATTTTTTTTATTATTGGACTCATCGCATCAATCACACAAACAAATTTTTATATCAACATATACATAAACAACATCATAAGAACCATCACTTAACTAGTATTATGACATTTTGGCAAGATCCGTTAGATATGATTTTAACTACGCAATTTTCAGAAGTAATCGCAATGTTTATTTTACAATCTATATTTTTTAAAATGTCTTTTTTTCAATATACTTTAATTCTAAATTATAGATCATTTAGTGAAATAGTAGGTCATTGCGGCAAACAAACAAAATCAGGTGCATTTGTTCAGTGTATGTGGCTGCCAAAAATGTTTAATATTGGATTACTAACAGAAGACCACGATTTACATCACACATTGCTTACATGCAATTACAGCAAACGGTTTATTATTTGGGATAAGCTTTTTGGCACTTATGTTGAAAGTAAAAAATAAGTTTGTCTTAATTATTTTTTAAAGAGAGAAAGAATAGTATGGTTCCTATTGTCTATATATTCTTTTTTTTATTATTATGCTTAATGCTATTTACGTTGTATATCCGTGTCAAATATGGCTTTTGGGCTGTGCAACCAGTATTTCATGGATACGATTTTCACTACATGTTTTGCAAAAACAGGGTCATACAAGAAAACCTTCCCGAAAAAAACAAATATACGAATTTTAAAAACATAGAGACAAATGTCTTTACTGAACTGATTACTCGTAATAAAAAACTAACAATCAAGAGATGGATAGATTTGATTCGTCTTCATTATTTGAAGAACAAGGAAAATGTATTCTTGCCCAAAGAAGAAAATGTGTTGCCTTACTTTGTAGGGCACAACAGCAAATCATTCGTCACTTTTTATTACGAAGACGTATTGGTGCATGATGTTGCAAAGATGGTTCCGATTTCAGACAAAAAAATGATTAGTGTCATAACGGGACGACCCATGCACATTACTATAAATAATAATAATAATAATAATAATAATAATAATAATAATAATAATAATAATAATAATAATAATAATAATAATAATAAAAAAGACAGCAATTTTACAACGTTTGACGCTTATTACGTAGATTATTTGTGTGTGGACAAGGCGCATAGGAAAAAAGGAATAGCTCCTCAAATGATCCAAACACACCATTACAACCAACGACACTTGAACAAAAACATCTTAGTTTCTCTCTTCAAGAGAGAAGAAGAACTCACTGGGATCGTTCCTTTGTGTTTTTACAATACGTTTGGCTTCTCCGTTGCCAAGTGGTCCAAACCACCCTCTTTGCATGCGGCTTACCAATGGTCAAACGTAAGCGATATAACTTATCATTTGTTGCATGATTTTATGAAATCAAATAGCGATTTGTTTGATGTTACGATTTTGAGTGAGCCGGCAAATATCATTGAGCTAATCAAGACCAAGAATATTTTTATAAGCGCTCTTCAATACAAAGGAGAAATTATTGCAGCTTATTTTTATAGAAAAACATGCGTCTTTGTAGAAAAGGGTTTGGAAGTTCTCACATGTATTGGGTCGATGAACCGATGCGATGATACAGAGATTTTTATACAAGGATTTAAAATAAGTTTTTGGGATATAGCGGCAAAGAATCATTTCGGCTTTGCCGCCATAGAAAATATATCGCACAACGACGTAATTATAGATAATATTAAACAGAAAACGAAGCCTCTTATTACAAGCCCGACTGCTTATTTTTTTTACAATTATATTTGTTCTACTTTTCAAGCGAAAAAAGTGTTTATTTTGAATTAGAAAGGCGGATTATTTATTCAATGAGTTCCATATTGGAAAGCTCCTTCAAATATCTTTTGGAACAAGATTCCACTAAAAGTCCATTGGCATAAATGCCGTAGTTGTAAAAATAATTATCGTTCTCTAGAGCCAAATGATAAATTGTATAAGTGCCTTCTTTTAAGAAAACACAGGCTCTTCCATCTACACACGCTGGCAATCGGTATTTACCATCCGTTACATAAATTTCACCAAGAGTTTCTACAACTTTCTCTCTTTGCTGTTGATTGGCAAAATTGTCAACAAGGATAGAATGTGCGCCAGTTAAAACCAACGGTTCAAATAATTCCGGATATTTATTAGAAGAACATTGATATAACTGTTCTTTTATACGATTGTTAGAAGCCGGATGGTAAATTTCTTTCTTTCCAATGAGAGAAATAGGTTTATAGTCATGCAATAATGTTTTCACAAGATCGCCTTTTTTCAAGTGTTCTACAAGTTTATAACCTTTGTCAGTGAGTATTTTACTGCCTTCTTTGAAACATGGAATGTTAAAGGTTACATTTGAAACAGCAATATTTAAACCCAAACTTGATATGCTCATTAAATTGTAGCCGCCCGCTGATATATTACTGTCAATTGTCCAAAATGCAATTCCTGGGTTTGAAGAAAGATTTGTGGGGTCATTAAACGGATAATTATTGTTAGATCGAAAAACTACACCGTTTAAATCTGTCAATGTGTATTGAAGAGCTCCGCTATAATACAATTGAAAATTATATAACCAAGGTGGGGGGCACAGCATCAGGGAACCCATCATATGAGTAAAAATTATTCACATCAATTGTTAATAAAACATATACGTTACTTTCATAATCAACTCTAAAATTTTGCAACAGAACAGCATTATCCAATAAATAAGTATAATATTCAATACTTTGTGTAAAATAAATAGATTCTATATTTTGACTAGTAGATTCCAAGACCCAATCACCTCCATATTTAATATTGCCGGTTTTATCATTTGACGCGCCTACAATAACGCCCGTATTTTTACTTAATATATCATAATAATTTACCCAATTTGAATAGTTTAATGTGTTGCAAGCTAGAAAATCGATATTCGTGGTATGGAATTCCTTAATCACATCGATTAAAAATGTAACATTTTCGCTGTAAGGTTCTGTTTCATTTTTTGTAAAAATCGGTTTTAAATCGAAAAAAGTTTTTGATTTGTCTAAAGAAGAAGTAAATACAACTCCAATTCTGGAAATAGTAGTGAAATTTGTGCGTAATAAGGATAAAAGGTCTGTTTTTAAAGATGACACTGAATACACAATTGGAAATGTTGAGGAATTCGCCGAATTCACAAACTGTTGGTAGTTTGCAACACCTTTGTCAATAAGTAATATATTTGTATAATTGTTTAAAGGTGAAATAGAAGGGTAATTCAGTTCTTTCGACTGTTGCAAACCCTGTAAGAAAGACATATTATACAATTATTAAATACTATAAATTTTCTAAAATATTTACTTATCCGAACTTTTTGCCGCGCCAGCAGCCTCTGCTGCCGCCTTTGCCAAAGATTCTTTCAAACTGTCCTCGCACGACTTCCCCAGCTCAATATACTTTTGCTTCTGTTCATCATCCAACTTCCTGCAGCGCCGAATGAGTCGATTCGTTAGATTCATGTCCTCGATATTGTTCTTGGTACTCTGCGGCGGAAGACATACTTGGCCACCGACCTCCAAAAAGAAAATTTGATTGCGTTTGTTGTAAAACAAGACTGGATTTTCACCCTCGTCATCCATCTCGACGATGCCGCATGTGCAAAAATCTACATGCTCCACTTCCTCGCCATCTTTGCAATTCGGATCCACACAATCCACTTCATTAATGTAATCATTGAAAAAGTCTTGTGCTTGTTCCTTGCTAGAAAACATATAGACCTTTGGCGGATTGATAGTGATAGATGTCAATCTCCGCCTATTTTCAAAATCTTCAAAACACTTTAAATCATAACAACCATCGTGTTTGTTGTGAATAACCAAATATCTTGCCATGTCTTATTATCAAGTGCTATATAGACATTATAATAAGCTTTATTTAAATCAGTTTATATATTATTTTTCTTTAATAAGTTCTTTATCTTCTTACAAGTGTTCTTGTCCTTCTTATCTTTTTTGTCCTTTTTGTTCTTGTCCTTTTTGTTCTTGTCCTTTTTGTTCTTGTTCTTCTTCTTCTCCCTCCCTTCTTCGCCGTTGCAAAAACAGATTTGTTTTTTTCAGCAAAGTCCGCATACTTTACCGTTTTTTTCGCCTTTTTCGCCTTTTCTTTTTTATTTGTTTTATTGCCTTTGTTATGAACAGATGACGGAGGTTCTCTTGTTAATAACGCGGTTTCACCGATTTTGTTCATTACGGGATGTGCATGTGAAACAAGTCCATGCGAACCGATTGTTGCAGGCAAATGAAGCAACCTGCGTCGGCGAACTGGTTCTTCCTCGGTGTCTATCACATTTTCGTCGCCTTCATGCCAAGGATTATCACCAGAATTAAACCGACGTCTACTCACCTCCGAATCGGTTGTAGTTTGAAACGAAGAGGCGGTAATTTCGGATATTTTGTCGCTCATATATATAATGTCGCATTTTTTATTTTATTTTTTTATAAAAATGAAAGCTTAGCTTATCGCACATATTTGCCTACTTTGGCAAAAGAATCTACTATAAAAATTATAAATATGCCTAAAAAAGAATATAATATCACTTCTTCCGTCACATTGTTTGTTTTTTCGTCTTGTTGCTCTTCTAATAAATTGATCATGTAATTTATTTTTTGCATAAGAACGTCTTGACTCGTATTATCGTTTGTCGCATGATTGTTGTAATAAGATCGGTTTTGTGTTTGTTGATTAGGCGAAAAAGTCGACATCATTTTCTTGTAATATTCTTCGGCACTTTTTGCGTCGCCATAATTGCTCGTGTAATTGTTTAAATCCAAGTTATCGGATCCATTGTTGTTCGGTTGAGGCGCTCGTCCCAAAGCTCTAAACATTCCATTGTTCTGCTCATTTGTCATATTCATCATGTTTTCCTTTGTATTCGTAGTTCTTTCTACACCTACTGATTCGGGTTTTGGTGGCGGATTAAAATCGCCTAGATGATTGTCATTTTCATCATCCTGATGAGAATCGTTGTGTATTTTTTCCAATACCGAATTCACTTTTTCCGTATTGAACATGTCTTTTGGCATGGCCTTTTGGGTTTTGTTATGCGTCTGTTTTTTTTTATTTATTAGATTGTTTTCCATACCTTCCTGATTTTCATTAAATGGGGCTGCAAATAATGCGAAAGACATTCTTAATAAAAATTAAGATAATAAAATTTGTCAAATAGACTGAAATTGTTTTACATATCAATAAATACTTTAGGTTAGTTTTGGATTCTTTGATAAAATAATTATATTTTATTCCATTTAAAATTTTCAATAGTCTATATATATGAACGTTAAGATGCTTGACAAAAACAATATGGGCGCTATTTTGTTACTTTTTTTAGTGGTTTTGATAAGTCACGCTAAATTCTTTAATTATTTAATAAACACTCCTTTAGGAAGAGCTATTTTAATTTCTATTATATTGTTTCTTAGTTGCATTCACAAAATTTTAGGAGTAGTATTTGTTTTAATTGTTATTGTTATTTTTAGCAATAGCCACTCTGCATATTTAGAAGGAATGAAGACGCCAGCTCCTACTACTACTACTACTAATACTACTACTAATACTACTACTACTACTAATACTATGCCAACAATGTCCGCCACCGCAGACGTAACAACCAGTCCATCCACGAAAAAAAAGAGCGAAGGTTTTGATATGCCTGGTAAAGAGCGAATGATCCAAAGAGGTCACAATTCCAATTCTATTCCTATATACGACTCTATGCGCGAATCGGCAAATGTGCAACCATATGAAAGCGCTGCTTTTTCTGACCCTTTTTCTTCAATATAATAATAATAACAATAATAAATCTATAGTAAGAAGGAAATAAAAACAAAAACAAAATAAAACAATTATAAAATGATGGATTTTCTTTATATTGTGTATAATTATAATATAATACACAATATGAATATGAACAAAAAGTTACTTATGGCACTGCTTTTACTGTTTGTGATTGCCATGTCTATATACAATACATGCGTCTCTGAAAAAGAACAATTTACTCCTTATATACGCAAAATGTATAGACCGTATATTCGCAATGCGCGTGTAACGGTGGAAGACTTTATTGGAAAAAAGAAAACGTCCCTTCAGAATATGTTAAGAAAAGTGGGCATAATGTAAAAAAATAATAATATGTTATTTTAGTATAATGAAAGATAGAAATAAAATAGACTCCAATCAACAAACCGGAGGAAAACCCGGCATGTTTCAATCTTTTTGGAACAGTGTAATGTATGCAAACCACCATATTATGTATTTGAACAACAGTAAATTTTTTGCAGGCGTTGTCATGATACTTTTGAATATTGGATCTAAATTTATAACCATACAATTTAGCAAATCTACCGAAGAATACATGAAATATACGGTAAGCAAACAATTATTGGTTTTTGCTATGGCGTGGATGGGCACTCGTGATATTTACACGGCTTTAGGATTAACGGCTATTTTCACTATTTTGTCGGAATATTTATTTAATGAAGAAAGTTCTTTGTGTATTGTTCCACACAATTACCGTGTATTGGAAAAATTAATAGACACAAATAATGACGGGGTTGTTTCAGAAACAGAATTAGCAGAGGCGGTCGCTATATTGGAAAAAGCAAAAAGACAAAAACAAAAAACGATACAAATGGAAAACTTTCGCAAGTTTGATTTTGAAAGATACAATTACGATAAATAATGTTTTCGATCTAAAACAACAAGTATTTTTATAACGCTTATTGTTTATTACTCTTAATTACACCTTTTCTCATTTAAAACGCCCATTTTAAATGAAATTGCTTATAAATGAGAAAAGGTGTAAAAGCTAGAATATGGTGGCGGGACGGCGTTATAAGGATAATCAAATTCGCGGTTTCTCCGTGTCGATTTTTTGGAATTACGAAAGGTTGGATTTTTATTTTTATTTTTATTTTTATTATCTCCTTTTTTGATTGTTTTGTCTATTTTTTGTTTAAACTTCCAAATGGGTTTAATTGTGTAAGGTCGTCCTATCAAATTGTGAACCGATTTATTCAGAGCGTTCCCGCTTTTAATGCATTGAATATTGATATGATCGCTAATATTTAATTTTGTTCCTGGATAGAGTGTCATTTCAACGGTGATAGAATAGGCTATTTTTACAGGGTCGGGTTTTTTAAATTGTTGATAGGGTGAAAAACGATTGTAACCTAGTAATGGATTTGCATAAGGAGACGAATTATAAGGAGACGAATTGTAAGGAGACGAATTGTAAGGAGACGAACTATAAAGAGAATTATTGTTTCTGTAATCAGAAAAGTAAGGGCGAGTGGTTTTTAAAAATCTAGATGCTTCATTCGACTGCAAATATCCTTCACTCACTAATTCGTCAAGATACTTGGAAACCAATTGATCTGCTTTATTCAATGTGTCCGCATTGGGTGCTCCTCCACTAGTATTAGTATTCGACATCGAACGCAATACTCGGTCGCTTACAGATGGCTGATTTGCAACATTTTTCGCCTTTCTTTGTTTGGAATACCATTTTCCGTATAAATTTGGCGGGTTTTGTGATCTAATCCAATCGGAAATTTGCGGTGTAATTCCCCCACTACCTACATTTGTTGTAATGATTTCTAAATAACGTGGTTGAAAAGTGCGATAAAATGTATTCAAAAAATCAATACACTGTGTAATCCGTTCTTCTTCCGCAGGATCAGTAGAAACTGCCATTTGCACAATTTCATTAAAGGTTTGAAATAATTGTTGAAAAATAAAAGGAAAAAAAGCAAAATGTTCTCTATAAATATTCTCACCAGGCGGCCAACTTAAGTATTTGGTTCCTAAAATGAGTAAAAAAATATAAAGGGGTGGCATATTTCTTGGGTTGATGTTTAACACACCGTCTATACCAGCAATTTTACCACCAATCGGGTAATCAAATATGTACGTGTCTTTGGTACGTTTTTCGACTTTCGGTTGCGAACTAGATGTTGCCGGCAGACAAACTTTGTAATTATATGTAAAATGAAACGGCTCATAATGCGAGCCATCAAAATACAAAAATAAATATTTGTTAAATGTGTTTTTCCCTAATTCATCTGTGGTAGAATATTGCCAATCTTGGACGGTGATCAGTTGTCCGTCTATATGTGTTATTGGAATCGGGTTAATCAGTAATTTCACAATCATCGCATCAAAAGCTAAAACGTCTGCCCAATAATTTACGCTCTCCATGTAATATTTTAGTTCATTGGTATTGAATGTTTGATTTATTACAGATGCAAAAGGAATCAATATTGCGTATTGGTCTTTGAAAAAAGATTCGTAAGACCGCCCAGTGTCTTCTATCTCTGTAGAAAATTGAAAAAGGATAAATATGGAAGGTATTTCTCCACGTTGAAATACAGCAATGTCATTTTGAATAAATTCGTTGATATTTCTACCTTGAAATTGCCATTTAGGCAAAATGTATGAATTTATTGCTGGGTTGGTTTTGTAAATACCATTTGTTACAATTACCAATATATTGTAAAGAGTTGTTACAAGAATTGAGCCCATATTTGCATTGCCTGCTCTTTTAACATAGTTAATATATTCTTGTGTATTTATTTTTAGATTTTTAACATTAAGCCTTCCTTTCGTCCAATCCCATGTTAAGGTGTAATTTATGCCAGATTGAGAAGGAATAGCAACATTTTGATTTTGAAATAGCTGCAGCTGATTCCATAAACGATTCTCTTGAAATACCGAATTGTTAAGTTCTTCTACGTTTGGAATCGTTTGATTATAAATTCTCTCCAACGTTGCACGATTGCTTGCAACATGTTGAAACACTATTTTTCTCAAAATTGGTATATCAAAGTTGATACTTCTTCCATATTCTGTTCCAGCAAGTATGATTCTGTTTAATGGATTATCATTATTATAATGATTGATGGCTTGTTGAATAGAGGCAAAGAAACAATTTCCGTCTCCAGCGATTTTACATACTTGTAATCCTTGCACTGTTTGTTCGTAAGCACTAACGCTTGCGTTTTTTGTTTTAGATTGAACATCGGTGGTTGTTGTTTTTGCAAGCAATGTTCTCAACATGAGTGAAACATCTGGATTCAAATATAAAAACATACAATTTATCATACTATAAAATTCATCACGTGATCCTGTATTTATACCATTTTCAAAGTATTGACGGAAAAGGGACGTTGCTTGTGGGTGATTTTCGCATGGTGGTTGTTTCTTCACTAAATTAGAAGATTTCGTAGATTCAGATAAGTCATTTTTGTCGCAAGATTCTCTAAGTGGTTCTAATTTGGGCTCAGACAAATCTTTTGATTCAATGGCAAGAAGCGGGTTGTTAAAAGGAGGAGGAGAAGTGAGAGTAAGAGGATTAGAAGAAGAAGAAGAAGTAAGAAGAGGAGGAGAAGAAGTACTAGAAGAAGTAAGAAGAGGAGGATTAGAAGAAGGAGGAGAAGTAAGAAGAGGAGGATTAGAAGGAGGAGAAGGACTAGGAGGAGGAGGAGGACTAGAAGGAGAAGCAGGTCCTACAAAATTGGGTCCAACCAATAATTTTTTTGGCAGCGTCGTCAGCTGCTCTTGGCCTTCTTGTAAATCTCGATTGTTTTGTTTTACAAATTGTCCCGGCGTCAAAGCATAAAATTTATTGAATTCTACAGGCGATGCTTTTGTAACAACATGCCAATCTCCTTGTGTCCACTGCACATCAATAACTGTGTAAGGTGCGCCTTCAACATAAATTATACTCTTTTGTTGAAAAAGAGTGTCCAATGTGACCTTTACATTGTTGTCAATATAACCCAAACTTCTGGCTTCTTCCAACGTTTTTACGCGTTTAGATGGTCGAACTGCATTCAATGCGGAATTTAAGATGCTGGAAAAAAAACCACCTTCTGTCTCATCACCTGTATCCTCGTCTTTAGCGACATTATGGTAATTTGCTAAAGACTCAAACAACCCGGGATTAAAAAACATTTTTTGTCTAAAACTTTCAGGAATTTTATTTATTAAAGACTGATTCAATGGATACAATGGGTCAAAGAGGATATTGTTTTCATCAGACGGAAGTCCTTTGATTGTCATGTCGCCTCTGTATAAAAAATATGATGCTCCTGGAACACCTGATTTAATATACACTTTTAATTGATTTGGAATGACTTCTTTTTTCTTAGACGAGGTTTCAGGTTTTCCAGGACTAGGGTCTTTTCCAGAATTTGGTTTTGAGTTGGGAATCGAAGGATTTGGATTAGAAGGATTTGGATTAGAAAGAATTGGATTCGGAGGGTTCGAACCCGGATTCGGAGGATTTGGATTCGGAGGATTCTGATTAGAAGGAGAACCAGATCCAGAAAACAAATCATTGTACGCCGCAAGTTTTTCCAATTCTTTTTTATCACTCTCTATTTCTAATCGCATTTTTTCCAAATCACTTTCGTTTGACTTGATTGTAGATTTCGCATTTGCCGCAAAGGAATACGCTTGGGTTGCTCCTGAAATAGACGTTGGTTTTTGATTTGCATATGTCGAAACACTCTTTTTTAGCTCTTCATTATCTTTTTTCAAATCATTCATTTGTTTCATTGCAACATCTATTTTTTGTGTGGTCTTTTTTGCAGTTGTTTCCAGTTCCACAAATGCGGCCTTCTTTTTATTAAAATATTGTTGTATTTCGTCCAAGGATGGATTTTTTATACATAATTCTCCTCTCTCAATAAAAGTAGTAATTGTGTCTCTTATTTGTTGAGCTTGTTCTTCGGTTAATTTGCCTTGTTCAACAAATTGAGGGATACGTTTTAAAGATGCGTCAAAAGAATCAATGTCTTCTTGTATTTTGCGCAACTCTTTTTCTAATGCGGGGGGCAACATTTTGTCAGCAGTTGTATTACTAGGTTCAAAAGGTCGGTTTTGTTGCATTTGATTCAAAATCAAAATCTGACTATTTACATATTCTAACGTTTCAACAAAATCATTAAAATAGGGATTGCGTTTTGATTTGTATTTTTCAATGTATCCTTTTAAAGCTGTATATATTTTTTCATATTGTGAATCTTGTAAATCCTGAATAATGAGTTGTGGCAAATCTTTTGATTCAGAACCAATTAGATTCTTGTATGTTTTGATGTGTTGAATTAATTTATCTTTTAAATCTGTTAATGGATTTGATGGTGTGTTTGAATTATCTTCTCTTACTCCTTGAACTGGTTGTTGGGTTAGATTTACTTTTTCTTCTTGTTCTTTCTCAGGTTGCTTCTGTTGCTCAGGTCGATGCTGTTGCTTGTGTTGCTGAGGTTGCTGCTGTTGTCTCTGTTTTGGATTCTCTCTTTGTTCTGATTTCTGGTTTGGATTCTCTCTTTGTTCTGATTTCTGTTTTGGATTCTCTCTTTGTTCTGATTTCTGGTTTGGATTCTCTCTTTGTTCTGATTTCTGGTTTGGATTCTCTTTTTGTTCTGGTTTTTCATTTTCTTCTTGAACTGGTTGATTCTGCTGAAAAGGCTTCCTTGTTTTTATACCGCTGCGTGCAAAATCGGTCTTAGAATAGGTGTCAAACTCTTTGATATATTCGTTTTGGATTTCCTGCAATATTCCATTTAATTCATTTGTAATTGTTCTTGCTTGCGTATCCTCTGAATACACATTTAATATCTTTAATGCGATGTCGCATGCATTATGCAGATAAAGGTAAAATCTTTCTGAATCTGGTTGAGCCAAATCTAACGCATTTAAAATTTCTTGCTTCTCCGGGATAGTAGATTGATTTATTTGTTTCTTTATACTGACAACCTTGGCTAGAATTCTGGTTTTTAAATCTACAATAGGAGATGTCAAAGACGCTCTATTAAAAGAACCATTTACTTCAACTATCTTTCCATCACTATTTAAAGTCACTGTATTAATATTAGGTATTTTGTAGTTTTTTATTTTCAATTTTTGTTCTATTCTGTTTTTAAGATTGCCGAGTATGCTCAATGTGCGTATTATTTGACTACAATTACTATTTGTGGTTGTTGTTAAAGTTTCAGGATATTCTTGTTGTATCATTTCAGCCAATAAAAAATATTGCTGGTTATTTATGTATTGCACCAGTTGATTCTTGGTTAATGTTTGTTTATTCCACACCATATCACATTTATTCAGTTGATCTAGAAAAAGCCATAGATTTTTGTTTATCCACTCCATTTCTGATTGAACCGTTTGCAACATATCTTCTGAAACTACTGGTTGAGTTATGAAAACATTTTTTGGTGGCGTTACGCTTCTGGCTGCGTCGATTATTGATTTTTTCAATATATCGCGCAATTGGTCAGGGCTCGCTTCACCGGTAGTGATTAGCTTTTGTGCAATGGGGTCAATACGTGTTTGCAGTCCTACTATTTCAGTTTGAATCGGTTCCAGTTTGTCTAAACTCGACAAGATAATATGCAATGGACTCGATGGGTTTCGTATTTTTGGATATTTTGAAAGAAAATATTTTTTCAAAAAAGGAAAATCGTTTTGTTCCACAAGACCAACTGTGTCTAAGACTTCATGTGAAGGCACATAAGCAACCGTTGCATTGGCAGAGGAAATTTTGGATTGCTTTGTTAAAATTTGATTCAACACTTTTTTTACCCGATCCCTCGAATTGATTAGCTCGCCCCTTCTTTTAGATATGCTCATAAATTCTTGTTTCAATTGTTGTGGATTCATTGTGTCTATGTTCATGCTTATATTAGCTTATTAAAATAATTTTGCTGCTTTTTACATTTACAATGAATGGTGTAAATGTAATTGTTAGAGGAATCTGAATCACTAATCACTAAATACTGTCTAAAATGGTTTGCGTGTTTTTATCAATGGTTTCCATAATATTTTCCAACGATTTCACATTGTTCATTGCCATTGTGTCTCTCGTCAAAAAGGTAATCAAATCCAATATCACTTTAATTTTCTCATCCGTCCATTGTTCGTTTAATTTTGTTGTCACTTCTTTTGTATATAAACTCGTCATGCCGTCTTTGTAAAAAATTGTTTCATTAAAATGTTGTTCTACATAATTTGTAATGATTGCATAATAATAATTAAGACACAGTGTAATAATAGAACAATTTTTATACGTATCCATAATTCTTTTTAAACCGTGTTGCGCACACATGAATAAATTTTTAATACGAGGCGTTTTTTGTATAAATTCTTTCGTCAAAAAGGTTTGGCATGCGATTTGAATTGGATTATAAATATACTGCAAATCTGTTTTATTCGAATTAAAAAAGACTCGACACATCGCTTGAAAGATTCCAGGTTCTTGAAAATAAATAATATTGTTTTGTATCAAGATTTTAGTTCCTACAGATTTGTTACTCATAATAGCTAATTTTATAATCACGGATAAAGGGTCTAACAAAAATAATTTAATATTTATTTTGGTATTATTTTCAGGAAGAGCAGTAGTTTGCATTGTCTATGTATTATGTATTATTGAAACAAAATTTCTAATATTTTTTATAAATGTTTTGTATAAATGTTTTGTATAAAAAATATATATAAATATATATAATGCCTTTTGATTGTTCCGTATGCAATTCAAATACATTAGAACCAAATACAAATACAAATACAAATACGAAGAAGAAAATAGAACCAAACAATGACACAGATATAGATGGAATATTGCCGTTGTATTCCATTGATTGTAGTCAGCAAGGTGTTCTCTCTAATTTGATTCAACAAGACACTTTTACAAGTTGGGTAAAAGATGTGAATCAAGCAAAAAAGTTGGTATATGCCACTGCACAAAAAAACAATTATTTTACATATGCGGTCTTGAAATACAATCCAAGTGTTATTGTTTTAAATGGAGAGCCAAAGTTTGATACCGCGGTTGTCTTGGAAATTGGTAAAAAAACGAAAAACACAAACGCGATTCTTACTTGCGACAATGGTGAAAAAATAAAAAAAATGGTTGTAAAAAAATGGTATAATTATCAATATCCCATCTACTCAGTGGATTGTGAATCAAACGGTTACATCAATTCCGTAAATCCGGCCGACTACACTGGTAAATGGAGCCGTTATTTATCCGGTGCAAAAAAAATGGATCCGAATGCAAAGCCCAAGTATGCTCGCTTATCGATCAATCGCGACAATATTTCTACAGGTGAAATAAAGAGTGTGGATTCATGGCGAAAATCCAATATTATTGCCTATTGCAAAAATGGAACCACTCCAACCAATGTGGATTTGAATGAAGAGACGAGTGCCCTACCGAAACTAACTTATGAAGAGGGACAAGAAGCGGGGAAAAAAGGAAAAACTCTTATGAGAAAGACAAGAAAGACAAGAAAGACAAGAAAGAATAGAAAGACAATGATAAAAAGAAGAAAATGCAAAAATTAATATATATTTCAAAACTACTTAAAGAACTTTCCAAGTTTTTCAAAAAAAAACCAAAAGTATTTTCCAAAATCGAAAATGGACATTTATAAATGTCCAAAATCGGTTACCTCCGATTTAATCCCGGAAAAAACTTGAATTGTGACGATAAAAAATTTTTAACATCTGGTCATAAAAAAAATAATTTCAAAATTGTTACGATAATTTTTAAATATTTTTTGAAAAACTATTTAGGCGTTTTTTTCTATTTCCAATATAGGAAAAAATGGAAATAAAAAAAAACGCCAAAAACGCCCAAAATTTTAATTGTATTAATTGTGACTTTTCATGCTGCAAAAAAAGCGATTTTGTAAGACACCTCTCTACTCGCAAACATTTTCTCAGTCACAATGGAAATGATTTGGAAATAAAAAAAGCGCCAAAAAACGCCGCACCATATGAATGTTTGTGTGGTAAAAAATACAAGAGCATAAGTGGTTTGTGGAAGCATAGTAAAATATGTATGCATGTTACTGACAATCCAAATACAAATAAGGAAATCACTCCTGAATTGATTCTCTCGGTTTTGCAGCAAAATAAAGATCTACAATCACTTATTCTAGAGCAAAACAAGACAATTGTCGATTTAGCAAAGAATTCAAACAATTCAAACAATTCAAACAATTCAAACAATATAAATTCCAATAATATAAACAGTCATAACAAATCTTTTAACCTGCAGTTTTTCTTGAATGAAACATGCAAAGATGCAATGAATATCATGGATTTTGTAGATTCATTAAAGATTCAGCTTTCCGATTTGGAGAAAGTGGGTGAAATAGGTTATGTAAATGGCATCTCCAACATTATTGTGAAAAACTTAAAAAGTTTGGATGTAAATAAAAGACCGGTTCATTGTGCTGACGCAAAGAGAGAAATCCTTTATGTAAAGGATGAAAACAAATGGGAAAAGGAGGGCGAAGAGAATGCAAAGTTGAGAAAAGCTATACAACGGGTTGCTTACAAGAACTCAAAAATGCTTTCCGAGTTTCGCAAAGAACATCCAGATTGTGGCAAAAGTGAATCAAAATATTCGGACCAATACAATAAGCTGATTGTAGAATCTATGGGTGGAGGTGTAGAAAAAGAAAACAAAATTATCAAAAATATTGCAAAAGAAGTTGTGATTCAAAAATAATAATTAATATATATTTCAAAACTGCTTAAAGAACTTTCCAAGTTTTTCAAAAAAACCCAAAAGTATTTTCCAAAATCGAAAATGGACAAAAATAAATGTCCAAAATCGGTTACCTCCGATTTAATCTTGAAAAATCCTGAATTGTGACGATAAAGAAAAATTAAGGTAAAGACGCAAAAAAAAAAATTACAAAATTGTTACGATATTTTTTAAATATTTATTCGGAAAAGGATTTAGCAACTTTTTCTGTCACCAATATAGGTGACGGATGGTGACGGAAAAGGTTGCAAAAAGTTGCAAAATATTTCATTGCGAAAAGTGTGACTATTCAACGTCACGAAAAAGTAGTTTTGTGAAACACTGCGAGACCGTAAAACATGAGTCAGTCACATCAGGTGACGCAGGTGACGCAAAAGTTGCAAAAAGTTGCAATTATCAGTGTGACATTTGTCAAAAAGAATATATTTCACGAAACGGATTATGGAGACACAAAAAAACTTGTAATTCTTCAATGTTGATTGTGCATTCTAAAGAAATTACACCTGAACTCATTCTCTCTGTTATGCAGCAAAACAAAGAACTGCAAACACTTGTGATAGAGCAAAACAAGACAATTGTTGATTTAGCTAAGAATTCCAACAATAATAATACCAACAATATCAATACCAATAATATCAATTCCAATAACATTAATAGTCACAACAAATCCTTTAATCTGCAATTTTTCTTGAACGAAACATGCAAAGATGCCATGAACATTATGGATTTTGTAGATTCGTTAAAGATTCAGCTGTCCGATTTGGAGAAAGTGGGTGAAATGGGTTACGTAAATGGCATCTCCAACATTATTGTGAAAAACTTAAAAAGTTTAGACGTTACTCAAAGACCGGTTCATTGTGCTGATGCAAAAAGGGAAATCCTTTATGTAAAGGACGAAAACAAATGGGAAAAGGAAAGTGAAGAAAATGTAAAGATAAAAAAGGCTATAAAACGCGTCGCTTACAAGAATTCAAAGATGCTTTTAGAGTTTCGCAAGGCGCACCCTGATTGCGGCAAAAGTGATTCCAAGTATGCCGACCAATATAATAAGCTGATTGTAGAATCTATGAGCGGAGGAGAAGATAAAGAAGACAAGATTGTTAAAAATATTGCCAAAGTAGTTGTAATTGAAAAACAATAATGCTTTTTATAAATGCAATTATTACAGATGCAATTATTACAGATACAATTATATATATAATTATATATATAATGGGTAGATATACAATATTGCCATATACTTTCAAACAAGCAAGAAAAATAGGTGTGGAAGTGAAACCAAGCAAACGAGCTGATAAAAAGATTGATGTATTTAAGAACGGAGAATACATCTGTTCTGTTGGAGCAATGGGATACAATGATTATCCAACTTTTTGGAAAAAGGAAGGCAAACAATATGCCGATGAGAGAAGAAAGTTGTACAAAATGCGTCACGAAAAAGATAGACACATCAAGTATAGTAACGGTTGGTTTGCGGATCAATTGTTATGGTGATTCATAAAACTCTACCAATTTGTTAATTGTTTTAACCCTGACCAAAAACTATCTTGGTTCTGCTTTGCTTTTTCTGATTCTTTAGCATAATGATACGCTAAAGCTGCGGATTCTTCTTCCAACTCCTTATTGCGCTGGTACAACTGCTTCATGGATTCTTCTTTTCCCAATGGTGCAATGACAGGTTCTCTCTGCGCCTTGCAATCATTCACATTTTTAAATTTAGGCATTTTATTATAGTCGTCTTCTGTGACAGGAATTACGGTCTCGGTATATGCTTGCCTTAAATCAGTGTAACCAAATGCTGAATCCGCGGAACTATAATTATTATTTTTTCCAATGAGCGCGCTTCCACCAAAAGCCGGAGAACTGAGTTCATGGACCCCGTTATACACTGTCAAACTTTGCACAAGCTTTTTTTGTTTGTCAAAAGCCGCATTCATATCCGCTTTGCTTACTTGTCCCACATCCACAATCCCTTCTTCCGACTGAAACCAACTTCCGTAACCCGTTTCATTTGGATCCTCCAATTTATGCTTTTCAAACTCCTCATTAAACCATTTTTGAAAATGCTTTGGGTCTTTCAGCTCTTTTTTCTTTTCAAAGAGATTGTCCAATGTGATCAATTTATCATCGTCAAAACTGTATTCGGTTTTTTCTATCGTTTTATTAGAACTGCGATTTTGGAATTCATACATGCTGTATAACTTCTTGTAAGCCTTGGAAAAAAAGAGAAAGAATTTTGGTTCTAGACGGGATTTATCGGGATGCGTTTTCAATACGACTTTTTTAGCTTCTCGCATATTGTCGTCGGATAAATGCATGTGTTTTAATCCAAATAATTTATACAAATCAATCCGTGAATAATTGTCTAAATTGAGGTCGAGTTGTTGGTACATAGATTTGTCGTAGGTCACCTTCATGGTGTCCAAATGGTCCATATTTTTAAAGGGATCGAATCCTTCAAAAGGGTCTTCTTTGTATTCATTTTTGCCTGCTTCAATACGAACACCTGTGTAACGATTTTGTTCTTTTAGTCGTTTGTAAAAGTCCTGTTGATTTTGATTCAGGCTCGGCTGGGAAGGAGTTTCATGAATTTTTATTCCGCTTTTTGGACAAGAGGTTGATTTCATTATTCTTGAATATATTAGAATCTAGTATAATAATTTTAGATTCTAATTGAAAATATAATTATTTGCGGCTTTTTTTAAATATTTATATTTTATTGCGCATCGTTTTACCATGTTTTTTCTCAAAGAGCATTCCTTTTCTTTTTTTAATACTTTTATTTCCGGCTCTTAAATATGGCGGTGCTCTTACATATGGTGACGATCCCAAGTATGGCGATGATCCCAAGTATGGCGATGATCCCAAGTATGGCGATGATCCCAAGTATGGCGATCCCAAATATCGCTCTCGTCCGCGATGAACCGGCGTCAATTGATTTATTATTGCGCTGCTTTTACCCGTCTTTTGTGCATAATTGAAAGCAGTGTTTCCTGTAATGTCGGTAAGATTTATATTCGCTCCGTTTTCCAGAAGCAAATTTACAAGAGCATCCTCGTATTTATAACTGTTCCACCAACTTGAGCTGTTTTTCATCATTTGAATCAGAATGGTTTCGTTGTTGTCATACAATAAGTTTGGATTTGCACCAAAGTCTAACAGCATTTGAACTATTTCATATTTGTTTGTTGTATTGTTTTTCGAAAAAATGGCGTAATACAATGCGGTCAATCCTTTTTGGTCTCTTACATTGGAATTGGCGCCGAGTCTTAACAAAATCGCGCTTTTTACCAATTCGCCATGCAAAGCTGTATACATTAAAGGAGTAATGCCTGCCGCATTCTGCGCATTCACGTTGGCACCTTTTGCAATCAAATAGACAATCATTTTATTAGTTGTATTTGTGTTATTCGTGTTATTATTATTGTTGGACGTTTTCTTTTGCACAGCATAATACAATGCGGTGGTTTGTTTTTGTCCATATTTTTGTTTCAAATTTACCTTTCCTTGTTCTATTAAGTTATTGACTTCTGCTATATTGTTGTTTTCTATAGCAGCTAATATAGGAGGATTTGTTGCACTCATTTTACTATTCAACTATTATAATGGTATATTAAAATATTACTTTTTTACAAATTGTTTTTGTCTTTTATATTGTTTATATTCTTTTTGTCTTTTTGTCTTTTTAACCCTTTTAACCTTTTTAACCCCCATTGTCTTTTTTGCACCTCTTGTGCCTTTTGCACGGCGACACGTTTTTCTTCGTAAGCCGCCTTGTATAGAACATCCCGTTCCTGATTCTTCGCATGGTTCATCATATGCGGGTGTTGTTCTATTTCCTGGCGGTTGTCCTACTTGATGCGGCGGAATAAAACCGAGTGTGTCCATCATAGGATATTGGTCTCCCAAATATCTGGCAATGTGAGCTTGGTCGGGGTGAATTACACCCTCTTGAACCGCTTGTTGAACAATTTCCATAAATTGTAACTGATGCTGACGTCCTAAAAAGGTTAAAATTTGATCTAATTCAGCATGCGGCATTCCTTGTTGTTGCAATTGTTCATTTATTTGCAACATATCAGTGACATTATTTGGGGTAATTTGTGTGCCACTATGAAATAAAAAATACAGTATTTTCAAATAATTTGCGATTTTACTATTTTGCGTGGTTTGACTTAGCGCTACTAAAGCAAGTGTAAATGCAGAATAATGAGAATGGTTTTGAAGGTTTATATTTTTATTCGGCTGTCTTTCCCAAAGTAGTTGAACGATTGAAACATCTACACCCCATTCAACCGCCTGCATAAACGCGGTATTTCCATTCCCGTTTGTTTGGTCTAATGAATCTGCGCCGCTATTATTTATAAAATAATTTACTATTGCGGAATTGTTGCTTCTTGTAGAGTACATTAACACTGTATTTCCATGGTTGTCTCTCGCTTCCACATTTGCTCCATTTGCCAATAAAAAATGTATAATACCTGGTATGCCACGTTCAACCGCATACATTAGAGGTGTTTTTCCATTGTTGTCCGGTTCGTTAATATTGGCACCATGTTGCAAAAGATATTGCGCTATATTCCCATGTCCATAATGAATTGCTAAAATAAGAGGCGTTATTCCTTCGTCCGTTTTCACATCATTCACATTTATATGAAACTGTCTAGTTCCGAGTTGTCCAGTTAATGCTTGTTTTAATAATTGCAAATTACCACTTGCTGCTGCTTGCAATAACATGTTATTCAGTTGCTGTACGGGAAAAGCTGCTTCTCCATAACTAGGATTATTGTAATCATCTTCGTCCATTATATAAATAATTTTATTTTTTTCTAAGGGTTCGCATATTTCTATTTTTAATCCTTCTCCTTTTAACCCTTTTTATAGAATGCTTTCTTTTCCTCCCGCCCATAAATTCCGCCACACCTCTTACAAAATTCGGGTCACTAAATAATTTTTGCGCAGTGGTGGTTGGTGCATGATGGGATGGGTCGGTTGCAGAATTTTCGTGTAGTTCAACCAATGATTGTCGCCTTTTCCAATGAAGGAGTCTTAATATGTCAGGTTTGTTCGCTGCAATATCCATGATGGATTCGCCATTGCCATTTGTTACATCAACATTTGCACCATTATTTAACAACAGTTCCACATTTTGTATTCGCATTTCATGACTGGCTCGCGCATTCATTCCTTCGATTGGTGTGTCTCCAGATGCAACTGCAACCATCAAAGCTGTGTAACCCCATGGTCCGACAACATTGATGTATTGCATTTTTTCTTCTTGATCTAAAATATTGTTTAACAAAGCTTCGATTAAAAGGTCGTAACCATACAATTCAGCGACCATTAAAGGTGTGTCCCCTACACTATTCTGCGATCGCACATTTGCACCTCTGTCTATCAACATATTTACAGTATTGAATCTTTTTTCACGCAATGAGATCATCAAAGCATCATTCCCGTCTCCATTTTGCGCGTGGATGTTTGCACCTTCGTCGAGAAGCCTTGACGCAACATCAGTGTGTCCATTGTCAGCTGCGATTATTAATGCTGTGTTGCCGCCACTATTAAACATATTGATATATCGTACTCTCTTTTCAGGATCAGGAATCGCATTTAAAAAAAGATTTACTACTTCTAATTGTCCGTAATCGGATGCAAACATTAGAGGCGTTACACCTGCACCATTTCGCACTTCCACGTTTGCACCGTCGTCAACTAGTAATTTTATAATTTCATAGTTTGCCCTGTGAGCAGTTGCCCAAAGTAACGGAGTATAGCCATCTCTGATTTCATCCAGGAAAGGATTCTTTTCTTTCAGAATCCATTTTAATTCTGCCACATCATCTTTTTTAATTGCAATCATCAAAACTGTTGTGTATCCTTTTTTTCGTTCTCCTTTTTGTTCTTCTTTTTGTTTGCTCATTCAGATGTTATATTATAAGTATATTATAACTAAATTTGAATATTGTATATTCGATTACTTTTTGTTACTTTTTGTTACTTTTTACTTTTTGTTTGTAATGAATATATTGATCTACATTGCTTCTGCCAATAGGTATTAGAATTTTACAGCGAAGTATTTTGTCATATCCCAAATCTAAATAATAACGATCCTGTTTATAAACAATCGTTGCATCATATATGTCTCCTATAAATGCATAAGTATTGGTTTCTTTTACATTGGATGCGTCCACAAACGTGACACATCCTGTTTTTTCCAGAATAATAAAAGTTCCAAAATTGGGGTTCTTATATTGAGTGATGTGGTCAAACATTTTCACTTTCTAGTTGAATAATATACATAAAATCATTTATATATATTATTTTATTTCATTTTTTTAGCCATTTTATATATCTAAACTCATCGTATTACTCGCCGACTTTTGTCTTCGCCTACTCTTTTTGGGCATATTTCCTTCCGTCTGCATGTCTTTCAAATCGCTAATACTGATAGTGCTGGCATCATTGGTTCCACTATTCACATTTGGTTGTTGCGATTCTTGAATATTAATGGTCTTTGTTTTAAGTCCAGAGAGAATATCCGAAATATCGCTTGGTCCTTTCATTTCAGGACGTTGTTGTCTTTTCGTTCTCTCTGCATTGTCTGGTCTCTCAAAATTCTCTCTTAGATTAATTCCGTCATCCACAAAATTGCTGCGGCTGTAATTCAAGTCGGGACGATTGGCAAAATTATTGTTTCCTGGACGAGACAATGGCGTCGGAATCGCATTGGGGCCCTGTGTGGCCATCGGTGGCGGAGGACCTGATCTACCCGACTCGTTCATAAGCCCTCCCATGAATCCGGAAAATCCAGGGTTCGTTTGGGACATGGAATTGACGGCAGCGGTTTGGAAAGAACGCATCAAATCCGGATTTTGACGCAAGATGTCGTCCATGCCCGGCATGGCGCTCTTAAACATGGTGTTGGTCATATGCACCATCATAGCACTACCGCCTAGTTGAAACATCAATTTCAATTCGGGAGACATGGACGCGCGGGACTTGTATTTGTCATATAGCTCGCCAAAAATCTCGTCATAATCGGTAATGTTTTCATTGATTTGCTCGCTCCATCCGTCCAACTTGATATCAAACGGGTCAAACCGGTTATTTAAAAATTCCATGCCGTTTATCACTGCCATCATCATGTTTCCTTGAAACTTGACCGAATTTTGTCTCGCCTTTTCCTCCATGATGGTTTCGTATTCTCCCATCATTTCCTGCAAAGGTGAATCCATGTTGTATTTTTTAGAAAGTTCGACACCTTTTTTCTCTAAAGCCTCCAACTTTCTTAAAAACTTGAATTTTTCTTTCAACAATTCTTCTTTCGTCATTTTGGGATCATTTGGCATAGCCTTGTCAGGATTGAGGGGAATATTGTTAAACTTGCTGTAGCCGTCCCATGTTTGTGATTCTCCCGCTGTTTCTGCAGTGGATTGTCCTATGCTGGGCTCGCTGCTAAAACGAACGGATTGTTTGTCCTCATACAAACTGCTAGGGGAACCAAACAAATCGGACTTTGGTTTAAATGTTTCATTCGAAGGCAAATCATCTGCCAAATTGTTCAACTCGTTTTCTAAATTATTCAAATCGTCCAAATTGATGTCGCTTGCCGCACCTCGTGATTGACCATCTCTTACTCTGTCGTTCATTAAAAATTCGAGACCACCGCCAAAATTAGTTTTTTTGGAACCAAAATCATTTCCACCACTACCAAAATCTAAATCTGAAATTTCAATAATATCTGCATCCGACATTCTTTACTTATTCATTAATTAGAACAATTAATTTTAAGTAATACGAATTAAAATATATATTTTTGGAAATTAGAATTTCAAAAATATTATAATATGTATTCCACAATTCATATCTTACAATTTCTTATTATTGATAAACCACATTCCTTGTAAAAAGGAATCTGATAGGTCGTCTTTTTTCTTGTGTGCGTTAAAAAAAGACACATGTTCTTGGAATCGATGGTCGTTGGTAATGGTCTCCAAACATCGCACAATTCCTAGTTTCTTTCTCTCGGTATAACTTGTGGATTTTTTTTCCACCTTTTCCACCTTTTCCACCTTTAGAAAAGGTGGAGCCAAATGAGGAGCCAAATCAGGAACTAAAATATCATTTGTGTATAGATTTGGCTCCACCTTTTCCAAAGGTGGATTTTTTAAAGGTGGAAAAGGTGGATGACTCAACTTGTTCGCCGCTGAGATAAACTCAAAATTATCCACTAATACTTCGCTCATAATAAAGTATTGCACAATCATCCCTTGAATGGTCTTCATCCGATTCGCAATAGGACTGATTTGGTTTTCAATGATGACGTATTCGATGCACTCTTCCTGTGAAAAAAGCTGATTGAATTTTGTCTTGATGTTTAGCCCAATGTCTATCAAGTCCGTCTTGGAAGCATTGGTTGTCTCCACCTGCTTGAAAAAATGATTGTGAATGTATTCGTTGATGCGAACCACTAAATCCGCTTTTTTTAAAGATTTGTCAAAAGGAATGCTATATTTTGCAGCGATTTCCTGTAATTTTTGTATTTTTTGCTTAGAAATAAAAGAAGGTTTTGATTCTGCTGTCGGAAATAAAAAAGATTGCTTTTTGGAATGTTTCAAACAAAAACACTTACCATCTTTTTGAAATTTTGCGGGTTTGTTGCAAAGAAGTCCAGCTTTTTCCGAAAAACAACAGTTATAGACTTCAGGTTCGCAAATATTGACAACATCCCACTTTTTGATTCTAAAGTGTTCCGTTCCTTCTGGTTTCTCAAAAAGACAAAAGGCCAAATTTTTTATTCCGACATCAATGGACAAAATCTTCATGTAATAATATAATAATAATATTGTTAAATAGTTATATTGTTTTTTTCAACAATGACATAATATATTTTGTTTGCATTCGATTTTATATGAGTATTCGTAATTACCGCATTGCAAACAAAACCGGCAACTAAATTGTTCCCGTCGCAAATCTCTTGTTCGAAAAAACCACCCACCGTCCAATATATTTGGATGACTCTGACATGTGTATGGTGTCCATGTCGTTTCCATAATCATTTGTACAGTTCGATTCTTCTTCCTTTTTGAAATCGTTTCTATATTGTGGAAAAGAAACCCTTTTATAATCTCTACCAATTCCTTTGGAATTGGAAGTGCATTCATACAAAGTTGGGTTTGAATAGTTGTCATTGTTTCATATAGTATATTACTTTTACTAGAGATTTTGGAATCATTTTTTTTACAAAAAAAAAAGGGTTCAACAATAGTTAATTAAATTACAATACAAATTACAATACAAAATACAATACAAAATACAATACAAATTATACATATTTAAAAGTTGCTTTTACGATTGTAGCCGCTTTAACGCTTGCAGTTATACAATTCCCCATGCGCAATGTGTTCGGCGAGTTTCACTTGCTGCTTCATATAAGCAATCATGTCTTCCATGCTAGTCGTATTGGGTTCTTGAATCTTTTTGCACTGAAACGTCCAGTCGTTTGAGGAAAGTGTGCGGGTTTCTTGGTTGTAGTCCAGTTCTGATTGGTGCGTCCATCCTGCTTCATCTTCGCTTCCGATAGTAACCCAGTCGTCGTCTCTTTGATCATCGCTCGAAGAAGCGGTGCATAGTGCAACAGTTGGTTCTTGAATTTCCGGTTCATCATCATCACACTTGTACTCGCGCAAGTAGAGGTCGCAAAAGTTGATATTTACTGGATTGTCAATGTTGAAATTGTCATAGTATTTGCCGTCGTTGTATGCCATGGTGTAATTTCCTTCGCCCCATGCGCATGTGGATAGTCCAAGAAAGTTTGCGAAATGGAGGTCTTCCAACCACAAATCTTTGGCGTCGGGTTGCTCCTCGCGTCTAAACGTGTCATAACTTACCTTACTTTGCTTGCGGCGCTGGCGTGATTTTTCAGACCAGTATGTGGCAGTGCGCCGCCGGGCTTTATTGCCATTTGCATTCTTTTCTTTTTTTGTCATTTTATTCGTCGATTCAAATTTAGAAACCATTCTGTCAATAGTAGTAGAGTTCATTTTATTTTGAGAACTTTTGTTCTAGGTTGGATTGTAATATGCTTTTCTCTTTCTCGAAAAAAAGATTTCAATTTTTTTAGGGGAACCAAGGTTCCGCAACGCCAGTCCCTTTGGCCCTAAGACTCCCTCCTTATTAGGGGAACCGAGGTTCCGCAACGCTAGTCCCTTTGGACCTAAGACCCCCTCCTTATTAGGGGAACCAAGGTTCCCCCTAAGACCCCCTCCTTTCTTAAAGGTGGTTTTGGCTCCACTTTACCTTTAAAAAAGGTAAAACCAAAAACACGATTTGGCTCAACCTTTCTTAAAGGTTGAAAAGGTGGATTTGGCTCCACTTTACCTTTAAAAAGGTAAAACCAAAAACACGATTTGGCTCAACCTTTTCTAAAGGTTGAAAAGATGGTTTTGGCTCCACTTTACCTTTAAAAAAGGTAAAACCAAAAACACGATTTGGCTCAACCTTTCTTAAAGGTTGAAAAGGTGGATTTGGCTCAACCTTTTTTAAAAGGTTGAATGGAAGGAGCAATCATGCGAGCGTTCAATTGTTCGCTTGTCAAATAAGGATTTTTCAAATCACTGTTGCAATAACCATAACCAGGACGGCTCGTGTCATACACTGAACTGAATTTGTAAGGAACATTGGAAGACGGTGTGTTGCCCGTTTGCACATGAGGATTCAAACCTAAATCATAACACGCCTCTTGATTGTTGTATTCCATAATTTGAAGACCATGATGCTGTAAATATTGTCTATAGCTCCAATTGGAGTGAATATTTTCTTGTTTTTGAATTCTTCGATTGACCACGGCTTCCGGTTGCCAAGATGCATAGTTTCTGCCGTCTGCCATGATAGGTGGAAAGTTAAAATGGGTGTTATTAGATCCGCTATAACAAGTTGCCCAGGACATTTTATATTTATTATGTATAAAAAATATAAAATTAATTGTAAAAAAATCATTCTTCTCCTAATAATTTCAATAATTCCGGTTTCTTCAATTTGGAAGATTCTTGCACTAAATTTCTCTCTACAACCAAAGTTCGAAGCCTTTGCACAGACATTTTTTTGTATTCAACTGCTTCATTATTCTCACTTGTGACAACAGTTTTGGTTTCATCTAAAATATTAATGGTTTTAATTTCATCTAAAATATTAATGGTTTTAATTTCATCTAAAATATCGATTGTGTTTATATTGCTAAAGTCAATGGATTCCACATGTTCTTTCAATACAACGTCCTTTGCTTGAGCGGAATATTGCAAAATGTCATGACTTGACTCGGCGGCCAACTCTTCGGATGATACGGATAAGAGATCTTCAGCTTCTAAGGAATCGTCATCCTCTTCCAACTCTTCTTCTTCCAACTCTTCTAAATCCCCTTCTTTGTCCATTTTTAAAATCTTAATGGTGTTTGCACTCTCTTGAATACGAATGCCATCATCTCCATCATCTGCATTCAAATTAATAATAGAATTACTCGATTCACTATCATCATCGGAATCGATTGACTCTGATTCGTCGTCATCGCCAGATTCTAAATCTTCGTCTTCTTCATCTTCATTGTCGTCAGACACTTCAATCAAAGTATTTACTGTTTTCACTTTATTTAAATTATCTAAATTAGGTTGAAAAGCAGAGGGAGAAACGCCTACTCGCATTATAACTTGATTCAGACCAAACTTCACAGAATTTACCTCTTCCGCTAAAGAAGAGACAAGGCTAAGCATAGTGTTAAACTTGTGATTTTGTTCTCTAAACTTGCTTTCGTAATACATGGTAAATAGACCTGTTGTCAAGAATAAAACGCCTAAAAATAGGAAAAAAGATGGATTAAACAAATCGGTTAAATAAGACATTTTACTATTACAAAAAGAAGATATTTATTTAATTGTTTTTAGAACGAATTCATTCCACCTTTTCCACCTTTAGAAAAGGTGGAGCCAAATCGCGGTTTTGGTTTTGCTACGCCAGTCCCTTTAGACCTTTCTTAAAGGTAAAGTGGAACCAAACCTTGTTTTTGGTTTTGCTACACCCAAAAGGCTCGCATTAGGCTTTGCAGTCCCTTTGGACCTTTTTTAAAGGTAAAGTTGAGTCAAATATTGATAGATTTTATTTCCTTTTTGGCTCCACCTTTTTCAAAGGTGGATTTGGCTCCACCTTTTTCAAAGGTGGATTTGGCTCCACCTTTCTTAAAGGTGGATTTCTCAAAGGTGGAGGTGGATTAGCAACTCCTTCGGATAATCCATCGCTTTTAATACGCTTACACCACCTTTGATTAAAGAAATACCTGGTTTCAATTTGTATTTGTAATGCATCACGTCATTCACTTTTTCACTCTCCATGTGACAATTCATGACGTTGTCATTTTTCTTCAACTTCTTGCACACCTTGACAAAGTGAGTTGTCAGCAAGCACGACATGTTCTTGTTTTTTACAATATACTCCATGAATGCCGTTGCGCTCGACACCGCCTCTTCAGGGTTTGTCCCCGAATACAATTCGTCAAATACGCAAAAGTGTCTTGACTGTTTATTTAAATGAATGACGTCTAAAATTTCTTTGCATCTCCTCGCCTCTGCTTGAAACAAGCTGTCGCGTCCGGAAGTGTCGGGAATATTCAAGTAGCAATGAATATAATGGAAAGGACATATTTGCGCGGAATCGTAAAACCCGACACCAAATTGCTGTGTAAATAAAAGATTGATAAGTGTTGATTTGAGAACCGTTGTTTTACCCGAAGCGTTCGGACCTGTAATAATGATGTTCTTTTTAAGCCGAACTGTATTCTTCACTGGATTTGAATCTTTCAAACTAGCATAATAATTGTTCTTGAAAACCGTCTTTTTGTTAGAATCGACAAATTCGGCGTATCCAATCTTTCTCTCTTCGATATTCCTTTGAAGTCCTTCTAAACAATCGATGTAGCCATTGAAACCAAAAGAATACATAATGGAATCATGTACGATTGGATCGTTGTACAATTCGTAAAAGTATTTCATAACTGTCCCTATTTCGCCGCACTTTCTTATATTTACCCAGCTATAGCTACTAAGAGCCCGCAATTTGTCACGAAAATAGGTAATCATGTATTTTTTTTCTTTTAAAACAGTTGTAAAACCGCGCTGACTAGACAAGTCTTCTGCATAAAGTAAATAGTTTTCCATTTTTAAAATGGTTGTTGTCAAATAATTCCCGAGTGTATCAAAGTACTTGTGAATTTTTCGCATGTTGCAGTTGAACCGAATGCAAACCATGACATTTTGGTAAATGGAAAACAGGTAAAAAGCCGCAGAAACAATTAAATAAATTTTGTCATTAATCGTGACATCGTTAAAGGTAGTGAATAATTTTCCGATTGCATTGGATTGTAGCAAAAACTTGAGCACTTCAGCATATTCTCCAAAAGTAATTTCAAGTCCCTTCATCTTGATAAGAAGAAAAGGAATAATCATAATAAAAATCGGGATCAAGAGAGAAATAATGGGCGACATCAAATTGTAAATACTCATGAATTGCAAAAACCACTCTGATTGATTGAGAAACTCCAATTGATCCCAATCGATGTAATAGTACTTCTCTCTAAAGCCTGTATCCGTTTTGATTTCTTTCCATAATTCCAATATTTCGGTATAGTTTTTATTATTGTTCTCAGGAAAAGATTTATACTCCTTCAAAAGGCGTTGATTGTCTTTTAAAAAAGAAACATCGGTTGTGTAATAACCCGCCATTTGCTCAACTGTTTCTTTTGTTAAATCGTTATTTTCTTGGGAATTGGTTTCTTGGGCATTTGTTTCTTTGTCATTGTAACCTAGTTTAAAGTAGTGGTGATAAATAGGCACACAGGAAGCATCGAGTGTCCGAACCAATTCTAAATCATTCGCAATATGCGATTTCAACGGCATTTTGTCTTTGTTGTAGTAAATGGGCAGCTTGAAATAGTGGTTAAAGTTTGCATAATCTTCTTTCTTTATCGGCACTTTTTCTTTTTCTTCGGTATTCATTATATTTTTTACAGAAATATAATAAATTTATTTTACGAATGTACCAACTGAAAAAAAGGCACTATTGTAGCCCCTGCACCGAATTCAGATCGGCAGGCAACTCATTAATCTGACATGAATAATGTGCTTCGATTTCTTTTATCTTTTGCACATCACGGCGGGTAATGAAATTGATGCCTACACCCTTTCTCCCCCAACGCCCACTTCGACCAATACGGTGAAGATAGGTATGCACACATTTCGGCAAATCGAAGTTGATGACAACACTCACTTGCTGAATATCAATTCCACGCGCAGTCACATTCGAAGAAATGAGCACACGTGTCTCTCCCTTGCGAAAATCACGGAATGACTTTTCTCGATCCACTCGCTCCATATTGCTGTGAATGCAGCACACTGGGAAACCGTCTTCCTTCATGGCTTCATACAAATCGACAACACGCTTTACACTGTTGCAGTAAATAATGCACTGGGAAACGATCAAAAAGGAAAACAAGTGTTTCAGCGTCAAGTACTTTTGTCTGTCATCATCCACGGCAACATAAAATTGACTGATTCCCTCCAATGTCAACATCTCCGCCTTGACAATGATCTTGACAGGATCGCGCATTATTTTATTCACCACTGGCAAAATAACATCTGGCAACGTAGCGCTAAACAATGCCACTTGGACATTGCTATTCATCCTTTGGAAAATATTGTAAGTTTGATCACGAAACCCCGTAGAGAGAAGCTCGTCCGCTTCATCAAGAATAATTAGCTTAATATCTTTACTGGACAATTTCTCTCTATGAATCATGTCAAATACTCTACCTGGACATCCTGAGACAATGTGCGGCACATTTCGCTCTAAAAAAGAACTACCTTGTTCTAATTCGACGCCTCCAAACAACATTTTTGTGCGAAGACCTGGCATAAGACCACCGATGCTCTGCACTACATTTGACGTTTGCTGACACAATTCTCTAGTAGGAGACAATATCAAAATCTGGGTATTGTTGTTTTTTAAATCGACGAGGGAAAGCGCACCAATGGAAAAAGCTGCGGTTTTTCCTGTGCCCGACTGAGCTTGTGCAATAACGTCTCTTCCTTTAATAATAGGAACAATTGCCTTTTGTTGAATAGGACTTGGTTTTTCGAATCCGTGAGAATAGACCCCTCTTAAAATGTTGGGATCAATTTCCAATTCATCCCAACTTTTAATTTCATAAGAAGGGTCCCAATTGGATTCACTTGTAGTGGTGGCTGTGGCGGTTGTCGTTTCGTCGAACATGGATATGGTATAATATGATTAAATCTATTTAAGTGTATTTATAATGATAATTATAATATAAAAAAATTGATATAAATACATTCACATTGTTTATTTTATATATAATTCGCATGTCGTCACTCGTTCAAAACAGTTTCACGTATAATTTGGAATTCTTTAATAATTTGACCTTTAATGGGTTTGATTATAAAGTGCCAACGGAAGCTGTAAATATTATATCAGAATTGGCGTTGGAGGTAGGGGCGCCCAATTATGTAAAAACACCGGTGTTTCAAAAGAGGGATGTAAGACTACCAGGAATGAAAGAACAAGCCGTCGCGAATTCAGTGCCATTATTTAAAAAGAGAAGAGGAAACCGTCACATGGAAGCAAGTGAAGAAGAATTTTGTCAGAGTTTCCAACCTACGATTATCGAGAAAAAGACTGGTATTGGCGCGCAAATTGACACAATTCGTACCTATTTGAATAAATTGACAGACAAAAATTACAGTGAGTACAAGAGCAAGGTGCTCGATTCAATAAATGAGCTGCAAGAAAGTGATACTTCCTTGGAAGAAATGGCGCAGGTGAGCAAGGTATTGTTTGACATTGCATCCACCAATCGGTTTTATTCTAAGTTGTATGCCGATCTGTATGCAGCAATCATTACGCAATATGAAAGCATGCGTCAGCCATTTGATCTTTGTCTAGCCCAGTTTTCGGAGTTGTTTGAAGTTATTGAATATGTGGATTCATCGGTAGATTACGACGCCTTTTGCCGTATCAACAAAAATAATGAGAAGCGAAAAGCGTTGAGTGCATTCTTTGTCAATTTGATGAATGCAAACATCATTCCTAGAGAAAGAATTGTCAGCATATTGCGAAGCTTAATAAATTTGATTTCGAATTACATTGTTTTGGAGGATAAGAAAAATGAGGTGGATGAAATGTCAGAAAATGTGGCGATTTTGTATACAGCCGAGTTCGCTAAATTAGACGGGGAGGAGAAACTTGTTTATGAACGCATTGATGGTGAGACCATTACGAGTGTGATTGAAAGCATTGCGCACAGCAATGTCAAGATGTTTCCAAGTCTTACGAAGAAGACAATTTTCAAGTTTATGGATTTAGTAGACATGTAGATATAGAATATGTAAAAAATATATTTTGTAGATTCAATGGTTTAAATGTATATTCATATATATTATATTATTAGTTTGTAATGTCTCATACTAACAATATCACTTTTTTATTGGAAGAACCGAATCAAGATCAAGATCAAGATCAAGATCAAGACCAAGACTTATTGAATTTACATCAACTGAATGAGCTATTGGAAAAATATGACCATAATCAAGATGATTTTACGGCGCCTCAAATGGTGGATTATCACTTGAATTATACGGTGAAGGGTTTGCTCGCCATTGGCGAATACTATGGTATCGCCAAAAACATAAAAGCGTGCAAATTGAACAAAGAGCAAATTATCGAAGCAATTGTTGTCTTTGAGAACGACATGACTAATTACGAAATTGTTGCAAAAAGACGGAGAATGTGGTTTTTCATGGATGAATTAAAAAAAGACAAATTTATGCGCAAATTTCTTTTGTGTTGGGCTTTATAGTAAAATTATATTGGTTTTAGTTGTAGTAAAATCAATATAAAATAATAAAATAATAATATATATCAATGGTATTATCAAAATTAGAAGACAATGTAAGTTACCCTGAACGAAAAGGGGTGGATGTAGGTGATGTAAAAATGGAAGCCACATTGTATCAATTGGAAGTATTGGGAGTCGATGTCATCATTGCAGTGGGAAATTCCAAAAATACTTTTGAAGATAAGAACATTCTTTATTTCCCCATTTATTTAGTGAAAAAGAATAACAAAGTCATCCAAATTGGTGTGTATGAAATACGTGCTTCGGATTATTTGAGTAATTTGGACGATTATAATAATTTGGATGTGGAAAAATTAGAGGAGCCGCTCATCTACCAATTTGTAAATGAAGACTTTTTAAAACGACTGCGTATGGAACCCGAAGTGCCGTTACACAAGCCAGCTGATCAAAAGGAAGAAGGTGAAATCACGGATGAAGATGAAGATGAAGATGACAAAGGCAAAGATAAAGAGAGAGAATATGTTGAGCATTACGACGTTCCACAAGAACGCGCTGATATTTTTATTTTGACCAAAGGAGTTCCCATTCCGCCGCAACTGGTGGAAGAGACCCCGAAAATAGCTAAGGATTACCGAGAAAAATACCATGAATCACCAGATGATAATTGGTTGCAAAAATTCATGAAAAACAAAAACTATAACATTACAGATAATGAAGGGGGGGGAGAATGTTTGTTTGCAACCATTCGCGATGCTTTTTCCAGTATTGCGCAGCAAACGACCGTGCAAAAAATACGCACAAAATTGGCGAACGAAGCGTCTGAGACTGTCTTTAATGAGTATAAAACGTTATATGATTCTTACCATAACTCGTTGCTTTCCGACACCAATAAAATAAAAGAATTGGAAGCCCAATATGTTGGATTGAAACAAAGATATGCTTCGATTGTAGACAGGGAAGAGCAAAAATTGGTTACTCAGCAAGCGAAAAAAACAAAAGAGGAGCATGATCGTTTAGTAGAGGAGAAAAGAGTGACGTCGCGAATGATGGACGAATTTAAAGTGATGAAGGGTGTCGACACATTGGAGAAATTCAAAAAAAAGATACGCACGTGCGAATTTTGGGCGGATACTTGGGCGATTTCTACACTCGAGCGAATATTAAATATCAAGTTCATTATTTTGTCTCAGGAAGCTTACAAAGCCGACGATGTGAAAAATGTGTTGCAATGCGGACAATTGAACGATCCTATTATGGAGAACAAAGGCATTTTCACGCCTGAATTTTACGTTGCTATAACTTATGATGGACGCCATTACAAGACGGTGGGATATAAAAAAAAAATGATTTTCAAATTTAGCGAGATCCCGTATGATATCAAAAAAATGATTGCAGATAAGTGCTTAGAGACAAACGCAGGTCCTTTTGCTTTAATACCTGATTTCAAAAAGTTCAAAGCAAGTTTAAAAAAAGCAGTAATGAGAGAAGCCGATTACGAAGATTTGAGCGAGTCAAAGTTAAGAGGCTTGTACAATGATGACACTGTTTTCTTGTTTTATTCCAAGTCCAATGGAAAACCTCTTCCCGGGAAAGGTGCAGGAGAGAAAATTCCAAATGAACGATTGAAAGAGTTTTCGGAACTAGCAACCATTCCAGAGTGGCGCAAAAAGTTGTCCAACTTTTGGATTCAACCTTTCACATTGGACAATCACAAATGGGCTTCGGTAGAACACTATTATCAGGGTTCCAAATTCAAGAAAACAGCGCCGGATTTTTACTTGAGTTTCTCTCTTGATTCGGGAACAGATTTGTCGAAAGATGCGGCTATGGCAAAGGGAGCGGGAGGAAAAACAGGGAAATTTGATGGTAAATTAATCCGGCCCAGCGAAGTGAAAGTGGATCCAGATTTCTTTGGAAAGCGATATAAAAAGGAAATGTACGATGCACAGTATGCTAAATTTACACAGAACGAGGATTTGAAAAAGTTGTTACTGGCGACCAATGATGCAAAATTGACACATCATTCGCGAGGATCGCCGCCGATAGTGTTTGATGATTTGATGCTAATTCGGGATAAGTTGCGGCGTATTCACCTTTGAGGGGAACCAATGTTCCCCTACGACCCCTCCTTTCAGCATTTACCTTTGAGGGGAACCAATGTTCCCCTACGACCCCTCCTTTCAGCATTTACCTTTGAGGGGAACCAATGTTCCCCTACGACCCCTCCTTTCAGCATTTACCTTTGAGGGGAACCAATGTTCCCCTACGACCCCTCCTTTCAGCATTTACCTTTGAGGGGAACCAATGTTCCCCTACGACCCCTCCTTTCAGCATTTACCTTTGAGGGGAACCAATGTTCCCCTACGACCCCTCCTTTCAGCATTTACCTTTTGGAAAAGTTTGATTCAATATTTGGATCAACATTATAACATGACATATTTATACTATTTTGGTATAAATATGTTTGCAAATTTTAAACCACAACTTCTTCTTCACTCTTGTTCTTTACATAAAGATCATAATTTTCTTGAAAGGATTTAATCTTGTCTTCAATAGATTTAACGACTTCTTCAATGTCGCGTTTTTCTTCCTCTTTTTCTAAAACAGGTTCTATAAGTTCTTTTTCTAAAACAGGTTCTTCTTTTTCTTCTTCTTTTTCTTCTTTTTGTTCTTCTTTGTCTTGTTCTTTAACAACTGGTTCAAAAATATCTTCTTTTTGTTGTTCTAGGATCGGTTGTTCTTCTATAATAGGTGTCGATTCATCTTTTTTTTTTGAAAAAGAAAATAATCTTGCAAAAAAATCAACCAACGAAAAAGAAGAATAGATACATTTGTTTTCTTTGACAGATTGTGTTTCTCTGTTTTCACTCATTTATATTTTCTAAATATTTTATTTATGGGCAATTACTTCCGAACATATTCATTTTTGGAGTTACTCCATCGGGACAACAACCATACCTTGTTCCCGCACACCCGCCTACAGGTTTAGGAGGCAAAGGAGGCAAAGGTGGATGAGGAGGTCTATAACAATTGCTTCCATAATAATCCATTTTAGGCGTGACACCATTTGCACAACATCCATACCTTGTTCCTGCACATCCACCAACCGGACGAATAGGAGTCATACTGTTTAATAAAATCAAAATAATTAAAATTGCTGCTAAAACAATAATCAATGTTTTGTCCATTTGTATATTATATATATTGGCGATATTATTCGCTTTTAAAAAATGTTAAAAGTGTATAAAAATTAATAATGCAATAATATAACAATGAAAATAACTAAAAACAGTCAAAAATTGATTGCTTTTTTGAAAAAAACCAATTATATACGCCATGAAACCCCAACAAAAAAAACACTAAATATACTTGGCGAATTATACAATGACATTATGGAAGCACAAGATTACTTGAACGGTTTAAAAACAAATGCTGGGAATTCTTGGCATTCCGTCCAAGTAAAAAAAATACAGTCTGCTTTACAAATCACCAAGCCAAGTGGCTTTAGTTTCCGTGATTTTCCCGAAACTGTGCAAAAACACATTGACGAGATGTCTCTTTACGAAATCACCTACACCTTTTCTCTCTTTGATCGGAAAATAAAACTCATTTTTGTCTTGGAAGAATCTGGAGCCGACCAAAAAATAGATGTTTATACCAAGTATGTTGAACGTATCATTTTATGGCTTTATATAGTCAGTCAATATGCTTCGAATCAATGCTCAAACACACTCATTGTTTATTTTTATTTTACGTCTTTAGAAAAACATCTGCCTAAATCTCCGATTCATACTTTGGATGCGAATCATGTTAATACCGCATTCACGACAACGTGTCCCAAAGACTCGGAGATTGTCGTGTATCGCAAAGAGGAGTGGTTCAAAGTATTTATACATGAAACGTTTCACAATTTTGGATTGGATTTTTCCAACATGGACACTACTGAATGTACGAATCGTATTTTAAAACTATTCCCAGTGCAATCCCAAGTAAATTTGTTTGAATCCTATACGGAATTTTGGGCGGAAATCATGAACGCTTGCTTTTGCAGCTTTTTTTTACTAAAGGGATCGACCAATCATTATAATCATCAACAACTGCTTGACCAATTTCTCTCTACAGTAGAAACAATACTTCATTTTGAGAAGATGTTTAGTTTCTTCCAGCTAGTAAAAACTTTGCATTTCATGAGTCTCAACTATTATAATCTTTTTGCAAAGGATGTGGAAAATCATTCATTGAGAGAAACTATGTACAAAGAGAAAACAAATGTGCTTTCTTATTATATCATTAAAACCATATTGCTCAACAATTATGGTGGTTTTTTGGGGTGGTGCAAAACTCATAATCTTTCTCTCTTGCAGTTCAAAAAGACAAGTAAAAATGTCAAGGAGTTTTGTTTGTTCATAGAAAAAAATTACAAGACGGCAGATATGTTGCAGAATGTGGAAAAAACAGAACAATTTTTTAATGAGTTACAAGGAAAACAGAATAAAACAAAAAAATCGCAATTTTATCATTTTTTGGTTTCGAATATGCGTATGAGTGTTTGTGAGATGGGTTAAAATATAAGACTTTTCTTATTTTTCTTTCTCTTTTCTTATTTTTTGTTGTTGTGCATTTTGCAGAATTCACTCCAAGCTACGCTGTCACGGCAGCAATCCTTACCTGCTTTGGTTCTCGCTGAACAAATATATTTGTAGCAACCGTTGCCGGTGGACTTTTTATTCGCTTTCCATGCATTACTTGCTTCGTCAAAATCAATATCTACTTGAAAAAGAGCACTACTATGGCTGGCTTGGTTACGGGTTTGGCTTCTGGTTTGCATTTTTCTTACGAGTTGTTGTTGGTCGTTGGTTGTTACTATATATATCATTTATTTGCGAAAAAGGATTTCAATTTTTTCTACCTTTTCCACCTTTAAGAAAGGTGGAGCCAAAACAACCTTTGAGAAAGGTTGTGCCAAAACAACCTTTTCCACCTTTGAGAAAGGTGGAGCCAAATTGTGGTTTTGGTTCTACCTTTTTTAAAGGTAGAGTAGAAATATGATATAAATAGATATTTGTTCTAATAATATGATATAAATAGATATTTGTTCTAATATGTATCATGGAAGAATTTTTAAATGAATTGCCAGACAAAATAGTTGCAGATGATATTCAAGATTATCTCTCTAGAAAAACAAACAAACATTTTTTTTCCGACATTTATAATGGAAGAACCGTGTTAAGTCCAAATGAACTTATGCAATATTATTCCAATGAAGATATAATTTGTTTGTACGACGGTGGTCTTGGAATGGGAAATTATAGTAGAGTTGCTTACTCTACCAAAGAAAACAAATATATATACTATACAATGAATTCTAATGAAGACCCGCGGGAAGATTTCAAAAGCGATGATTGGAAAAAGTTTCACACTCATGTTCGGAAAGAATTGCTCGAGTTATGTATTTGGTTTGATAAGCATTAATTGATAATATATTATTGATAATATATTATTGAAAATAATCGCCTCTTTTTTATTAGTTGGTTATTCTTCATTACTGTCCGGTTCTTCATCGGTCGTTGCATCTTTTTTATTTACAGGAATATTCATAGAATAACAAACATTACCGAGACCGCGCTCACCAATATTTAATTTATTCCATGTCCCGTCATTTCTTTCGTAATATTGGTCAAAGCAATATTTGTAGTTTATTCTGCCCTCAGCAAATTCATTAAATTCCACTGTTGATACCAAAATCTTTACTTCCATGTCATCCAATATAGGCAACAATTTTTTAATATTGAGAATATTGAGTGAAATGTAATTATAGGCTGATGTAATACGATTAGGCAAAATAATATAGTTTTCTAAATTATTAGATAGTAATAAATTTTGATTTTGCACAAAATCACCGTAAAAAATTAAATCATAAGTGTCAAATGTTAAATTATATTTTGCATTTCGCAAAAGAACATTTATCGTTTCGTCGTCAAAATCCTTCGAAACAAACTGTATTTTAACAGAATTAATGTATTTTGTGCCTTTTAAACCATACTCTAATAAATTAATTCTTAAAATATCGAAACCATATATATCTTTTGTTAAAAATTTGGTAAGAGGTGATTGAAATTCAATCCAACTTTCTTTCTTGATATTTTGTTGCAGAAATTCTTTTGTTAAATCGACATTTTTATACATTTCGTCTTTTTTGTTTTGTTCTTCCTGTTTTCTTTCATATTCTTCTTTTTCTTCTTGCCATTTTTTGTTGCGGGCGTTTATTTCATCGGTGTTTAATATAGGAGTGAGAGTAAGAGGAAGAGGAAGAAGAGGAGGGAGAGGAAGAAGAGGAGGGAGAGGAAGAAGAGGAGGGACAGGAGGCAATTGCGACACTTCTGCATTATTAGAAACTTCTGAAGAAGATAGAGGATCAACAGGTGTTTTCATACTATTTCCCATATTTTACAATATTGAATTACTATTTTTAATACGGTTTCGTTTATATATATATATATATATATATATATATATATTATAAAAACGGCTTTATTTTTTC
>Ga0209086_10000362_pt1 | contig 39444 bp, 51 predicted proteins | sample M_130207_XF_Meta_FD_187312 | JGI IMG/M metagenome (GOLD analysis project Ga0209086, IMG submission 187312) | Freshwater microbial communities from Lake Montjoie, Canada to study carbon cycling - M_130207_XF_MetaG (SPAdes) (version 2) | ecosystem: Environmental > Aquatic > Freshwater > Lake... | reverse complement strand
CCACTTCATATTCTGAAGCGGTTGTAATTAACTTCTGCATCATCCACAGCGCAAGCTAACAGGCGGGGCTTCGGCCCCTCCTCTTGAGGTTTACGATGGCAACATATTCCGCTGGCGATCAGATCAACCGCGCCCTGCGTCTGTTGGGGGTTCTGGCAGAAGGTGAGACGTCATCGGCGTCTGTGATGCAAGATTCATTGATGGCAATGAATCAAATGATTGACAGTTGGAACACCGAGCGGTTGTCGGTGTTCTCAACCATAGATCAGATCGTTAATTGGCCTGTTGGTGCAATCAACGCCACGCTCGGCCCTTCAGGGTCTTTGGTGCGACTAAACGGTACTGCCGTTCGCCCCATTCTGGTTGACGACGCAACGTATTTCCGCGACCCGCAGACCAATGTGTCTTACGGTATCAAGCTAATTAACCAACAACAGTACGACGGTATCGCGGTCAAAACCGTAACGTCTACTTATCCACAGGTCATGTTTATCAACATGACCTACCCAGACATTGACATTTACATCTATCCTAAGCCGACGCGCTTGCTAGAATTTCACTTCATCAGCGTTGAGGAGTTGTCCCAACCGGCGACGTTAGCGACTACGCTGGCTTTCCCACCGGGTTATCTGCGGGCGTTCACTTACAACTTGGCGATGGAGATCGCGCCGGAGTTTGGCGTTGAGCCATCGCCGCAGGTGCAGCGTATTGCCATGACCAGCAAGCGCAACTTGAAGCGCATCAACAACCCTGACGATGTAATGTCAATGCCTTACGCAATTGTTGCGACGCGACAGCGGTTCAACGTCTACGCAGGAAACTATTAAAATGGCTACTATTGCAATCACAGCACTCCCAGCAGCCACGGCTGCGGCTACAACCGATGTTTTGCCGATTGTCCAAGGCGGCACAACCAAACAAGTAACCAACGCGCTGTTGTTTACCAATTCAACATTGGTTGCACCTGCGCTTGGTACTGTTGCAAGCGGAAATATTAGCGCTTGTACAAGTACAGGCATGGTGTTGACCACGCCGGTAATTGGCGCGGCCACCGGCACTAGCCTGACCGTCACCGGCGCTATTGTGTCCACCGGTACGGCTGGTGTGGGCTATGCCACAGGCGCAGGCGGCACAGTCACCCAAGCTACAAGCCGAACCACAGGCGTGACGCTAAACAAAACCACTGGTGCAATCACTCTATTCAGCGCGGCGGGCTCGGCAACAGCAGCAACTTTTACCGTGACTAATAGCACCGTGGCGGCAACTGACGTAATCATCTTGAATCAAAAATCAGGTACTGACCTGTACGACTTGATGGTCACTGCGGTGGCGGCGGGTAGTTTTAACATCACGTTCCGCACCACTGGCGGCACGACAACCGAGCAGCCCGTGTTCAACTTTGCAGTTATTAAAGCAGTTGCTGCTTAATGAAAACGCCCATCCTTGGTTCAACCTATGTGGCCCGCAGCGTTAATGCTGCGGACGCCCGTATGGTCAATTTGTTTCCAGAAATTGTGCCGGAAGCAGGTAAGGAACCTGCATTCTTAAACAGAGCGCCAGGACTAGAACTGCTGGCAACAATCGGTAGCGGGCCGATCCGAGGGGTGTGGGCGTTCTCGCCGCAAGACGGCGTTGCATTTGTGGTGTCTGGTACAGAGTTGTACAAGATTAACAATTCCTACACCGCAACGCTTTTGGGGACCGTAGCTGGATCTGGCCCAGTCAGTATGTCTGACAACGGTACGCAGTTATTTATTGCGGCCAATGGCCCAAGCTACATCTACAACAACACTACAAATGCGTTTGGTCAGATTACCGATCCTGATTTTCCCGGCGCTGTAACCGTCTGCTATCTGGATGGCTATTTTGTGTTTAACGAACCCAATAGCCAAAAGTTGTGGGTGACTGCGCTGCTAGACGGTACGTCTATTGACCCGCTGGAATTTGCCAGCACTGAAGGTTCGCCAGACGGGTTAGTTGCGGTAGCCGCAAACTTTCGTGAAGTGTGGGCGTTTGGCACTAACTCAATTGAAGTTTGGTATGACTCCGGCGCAACGGATTTTCCGTTGCAACGCATCCAAGGCGCGTTTAATGAGTTAGGTTGCGCTGCACCGTATTCTGTTGCCAAGATGGACAACGGGATGTTCTGGCTTGGGCGTGACCGGCGCGGGCAGGGCATGGTTTACCGCGCTAATGGTTACACCGGCCAACGGATCTCAACCCATGCGGTTGAATGGCAAATCCAGCAGTACAGCGACATCTCTGACGCGATCGCCTACACTTACCAACAAGGCGGACATTCTTTTTATGTTCTGACATTTCCGTCCGGCAACGCCACTTGGGTGTACGACGCGGCTACGGAAGCGTGGCATGAGCGGGCTGGCTGGGTAAACGGTGACTTTACGCGGCACCGCAGCAATTGTCAGATGGCGTTTAACAATCAGATTGTCGTTGGCGATTTTGAAAACGGCAATTTGTACGCCTTTGATTTAGATGTGTACGCCGACAACGGCAGCATCCAGAAATGGTTGCGCTCTTGGCGGGCGCTACCTACTGGGCAGAATAACCTAAAACGCACCGCGCACCATAGCCTACAACTTGATTGCGAGTCTGGCGTAGGACTAAATTTATACCCCGGATATGACAGTGAAAATATAGACACTGAATCTGGGTTAAATCTTGTGGCTGAATATGTGCAAACATTTTTGGCTACTCAATCAGGCGTTACATTGACCACCGAAGCAGGGGATGGTTTTGAACCGCTTGGGCAATACGAACTATCAGATACTGACATTACTGGGTATGAAATTGTTACCAATTCATACCCTGCTGCACCAGGTTACAACCCCGAAGTTATGCTGCGTTGGTCAGATGATGGGGGCCATACTTGGTCTAACGAACACTGGTCGCCAGTTGGCAAGATTGGCGCTTATTATCATCGGGTGTTCTGGCGGCGGCTTGGAATGACCTTAAAACTGCGCGATCGGGTATACGAGGTTTCGGGCACCGATCCAGTCAAGACGGTTATCATGGGTGCAGAGTTGATTCTCAGCCCGACCAATGCCTAGCCCTAACGCAAACTTCACGCCGATCACTCCACCACGGGTGCCGTTGGTTGACCCGCGCACTGGGTACATTGACCGCGCTTGGTATCTGTTTTTTCTGTCGCTCAACAACGCGGCGATTGCGTCTACTGACAATGTTGATTATGGCCCTAGCCCAGTATCGTTAATTGCATCTTATGATGCCGCGCTTCAAGAGTTAACGCAGAACGTAGATACGCAACAATCACCAATAGCTTTGCTGCCGCAACTGGCCGAGATGCAAAAGCAAATTGACGCGCTCACGTTGCTGCCCGCACAAGTAACCGCTATGCTTGCTCAATTAGCAGATGTAACCGCGATGAACCCGTCTGATGGTGACAAGCTGATATACAACGGCGCTACAGGCAAGTGGAATCAAGATTCCCGCAGCTACCTCATGCTTGAATAAAGGATTTTCACATGGCTGTTTCAGTAAAAGTCTTAGTTCCGGCAAAGTTTGCCGAAAACACACAAACAACGCAGTACACCGCCAACGGTGTGACGGCGATTATTGACAAGTTTACGGCGACAAATATCAGCGCCTCTGCTGCTACAATTTCCGTCAACTTGGTCACGCTGGCTGGGTCTGCCGGAAACACCAACTTGATCACCAAGACCAAGACTTTGCAAGCGTCTGAGGTCTACACGTTCCCAGAGTTGGTTGGGCAAGTTTTAGGCGTTGGCGACTTTATCAGTACAATTGCAGGTACGGCCAGCGCGATCAATATCCGGGTTTCTGGGCGGGAAGTGACTTGAACGATCTTGCTAACATAGCTCCTTCGCGGGAGCAGATTGAGCGGTTACAGGCCGAGATGTCTAAACTGCCGCAATACGAAGCACCAACGGAGCACGTGTTTCACGGCGGTATGTATTGTCGTCAAGTGTGGCGTCCAGCCGGTTGTTTGATTGTAGGCAAAGTTCACAAGAAAGAGCATTTTTACATGGTTGTGTCAGGCACTGTTAAAGTGACCACTGATGATGGTTTGCAGACCATCACTGGACCGATGTTGTTGTGTAGCAAACCTGGGACAAAACGAGCAGTATTTGCTAAAACAGATGCGCTGTGCATGACGTTTCACAGAGTTGATTCAAACACTGTAGAAGACGCAGAGTCAGAACTTGTTGAGGACGATCCCAAGTCAATGTTTACGATTGGCAATAAGATCAAACACATAGAAATTGAGGTGTCACCATGAGTTTTATCACAGCAGCACTTATTGGCGGTGGAGCCGCACTCCTTGGCGGGGCTGTGGCGGGGTCAGCAGCGCGTAGCGCGGCAAAAACTCAAGCTGGTGCAGCGCAGCAAGGTATTGACGCCCAAGAACGAATGTTTGAGCGCCAGGTTCAACTTCAAGAACCGTTTCGCAAAGCTGGTGAAGAAGCACTTAACAAATTGATTCCGCTATCGTCAAACTACACGCCGTTTGGCATGAATCAGTTTCAGCAAGATCCCGGTTACGGATTTAGATTATCCGAAGGCATGAAAGCGCTAGATCGTACTGCTGCTGCGCGTGGTGGGTTGTTGTCTGGCGCTACGCTTAAAGGAGCGCAACGCTACGGTCAGGAGATGGGTTCGCAAGAATACATGAATGCGTTTAACCGCTACCAGACCGAGCGGAACGCCCAACTTAATCCGTTGCAATCATTGGCTGGTCTTGGGCAGACTGCTACCAACACGTTGACTGGTGCAGCAGGACAAATGGGGCAAAATTACGCAACTGGGTATGGCAACATTGGTCAAGCTAGGGCGTCTGGGTACGTTGGCGGGGCGAACGCTCTAACATCTGCGCTTGGGCAAGGACTAAATTATTCTCAAAACCAACAGTACCTTAATCGGCTCCCTATGAATAATTCGGTAGGGTACGGAGGCGCTCCAATTACTTCAGGAATTCCTTACTACTCTCAACCGTCTCTTGGTTACGACTGGGGATATGGACCTTAAGGATATAAATCATGGCAGACTATTCCCTTGCGCTTGGCGTCAAACCGTTTCAACTTGAAGATCCGTTAACGGCTTACAGCAAATTTTCCGCGATTCAGAACGCCCAAAATCAGAATGCGTTGGCGCAGTACCAGTTGTCTGCGGCGCGGCGTGAAGATGAAGCTACTAATGCTTTAAGCGACGCGTATAGAGACGCGTACAACACAGAAACTGGCGACATTGATTTAAATAAACTTCGCAAATCTTTATCTACAAGCGGGTTTGGCGCTAAACTACCCGCGCTTGAGAAATCTATTAGCGAACTAAAAACGCAAAAATTAAATCAAAGCAAAACAGAAACTGAATTGGTGGATTCCAAACTTAAACAACAGCGTTTGTTTTTGGACACCATTGACCCTAACGATCCTGATGCCCCGCGACAATATCTTGCTTGGCATGAATCCAACCATAAAGACCCTGTGTTGGGTCCGTTGCTGGCTTCAAGAGGAATTACGGCAGATCAAGCGCGCGGCCGTATTGAACAAGCACTTAGGCAAGGGCCACAAGCGTTTGCTCAGTTGCTGATGCAATCTAAACTCGGCACGGAAGAATTTATTAAACAGAACGCACCAAAATTCTTTACCAGAGACACCGGCGGTGAAACCCAAGTAATTTCGGTCCCGGGTTTGGGTGGCCCTGCTACTACAGTACCGGGTTCATCGGCTGCTAAAACACGTACCCCCGGCGAAGCCAAGCCAACTGTTTCTCAAGTTGACGTCGGAAATGAAGTCCTTACGCAGTCTTATGATCCGGTCACTGGAAAAATTACAGTGTTGGAAAGACGTTCTAAAGGAATGACTCCGGGTGAATCCAAGCCAACTGTTTCTCAAGTTGACGTCGGAAATGAAGTCCTTACGCAGTCTTATAATCCGGTCACTGGGGAAATTACAGTGTTGGAGAGGCGTCCTAAAGGATTGAACCCCGGCGAATCTCGTCCTCAACTGTCTAATGTTGATTTGGGTGGCACAGTTTCCACTAGGTTGTTCAATCCAGCTACAGGCGAACTTACTCAAGTAAGCGAAGATAAAAAAACGCTTTCGCCCCGCGCGGCCCATTACATTTCTTCGCCTCAAGGAGTAATGGCAATTGATCCAATCACTCAAAAACCAACACCTGTTTTAATTAATGGTAAACCGTTACTTGATAGTTCTACAGTAAACGGGCAAGAACAACTTAAAATTGCTCGGCAGCGTTTAAATTTATCCGCACAAACTGAAAGAAGACTGCAAGAAGAAGCTGACAGTTCTGGTGGGTTGTCTCCACAAGCATTAGATATTGCGGCTCAAATGGTTGTCCAGTCGGGTGTCATGCCGCCGCTAGGAAGCGGCAAAAATGCGTCTTTAGCTCGTGTGCAAGTGATGAACCGTGTTGCTGAGATGACCGGAACAGACGCGTCGGCTGGCGCGTCAAACATAATTAGCAACCAACAAAATACTTTGGCGGCTAAAGCCGCGTTGAAAGATTTCACATCTGGTATATCGGCGCGTAAGGTTACCTCAAACAACACCGCCATCAACCATTTGCAAACAATGTATGAGTTAGCAAACGATCTTAACAACAAAGACATAAGGATAGTTAACGCTGCCGGTAATGCGTTTGCAACAGCAACTGGTCAACCTGCGCCAACTAACTTTAATGCAGCAAAGCAATTGGTCGCCGCTGAAGTTATTAAAGCCGTTGTTAATAACGGTGGTGGGGTGACCGAACGTCAAGAAGCTGCGGAAAGTTTTGCTAGGGCAAACAGCCCAGAACAGCTTAAAGGCGTAATTAACACTTATAGAGTACTTCTTGGCGGGCAGCTTGAAAGTTTGGAAGGCCAGTACAAAGCCGGAACTAAGCGAGACGATTTTAGAACTACATTCTTAACGCCTAACACCCGGAAAGTGCTACCCCCTGAGCCCGCCAAACCTGCTGCTCGCAACAGCGGCGGCGTAGACCTTAGTAACCCGTTGTTGAAGTAAGGGGCGCACTATGGCTACGTCTCTTACTGAAATTATCAAAGACCCCAACTACGTCAACGCTAACCCAGAAACGCAACGGGCAATTTTTGAGAAATACGCGCCGCTTGATCCTAACTACAGTAACGCCAACGCCGCTACTCAAGAAGCTATCCGTTCCAAATTTGGGATAACGCAACCTAAATTTACGCCGCGTGAAGCAACGCCAGCAGACATTCCCGGCGCTATAGAGCAGCCAAAGCCAACTTCGGACAAGCGCGGTGTTCTTGACTATATTGTAGGGGTACCAGAAGCGGCGCTTACGCTTGCATCTGGCGCAGTTGGGTTACCTCTTTCCGCTGCGGCGGCGTTAACTGCTTACGGCGTTAATAAAGGATTAGGTTTCCCGGTTCCATCGTCACCAAAACCTGTTCAAGAATATTTTGCTAAAGGCCTTATTTACCAACCGCAAACTAGAACCGCGCAGGACATTCTTGGTGGTTTGGGGGACGTTGCGACTGCTTTAAAAATTCCGTCTTATAGTCCTGCTGGCGGCGCAGTTGTTCGACCAATGCCAAACGCGCTTCGGCAAAATTTGCGATACGCTGCCGAATCTGCTGAACCAGTTACAAACGCGCTGGCTGCAACCCGTCAGGGTGTGGCTACTAGCGCTCAAAATGTAATGACCGGCGCAGCGTCGCTGGCGTCAGGCAAACCTCAAGAAGCACTTAAACAAGCGTATCAAGCGGGTAAAGAAGGTAACAAAACATTCGTAGAAAATCTTCGTGGGAACGTCCCGCCAACTGAAATGTTGACCGCGGTCAAAGAAGGACTTTCTAAAATCCAAGACGACAACGCTGCCGCGTACCGAACAGCTAAAACTGGATGGGCAGCGGATAAAACGCCGCTGGATTTTACACCTATTGACACGGCGTTTGAGAACCTTAAAGCATCTTTACAAGAACGCGGCAAGTCTAAAATTGGCGCGGGCGAACAGAAAGTTGTCGATGAGATAGGTAAGGTTCTAGACGAATGGCGCAGCGATCCTGACGCCAGAACTACTTTGGATTTGGACGCGCTCAAGCAACGTCTTGACGCGGTGTATCCAGATAGCCCCGCGTACCGTCAAGCCCGCCGCGCTGTAACTGACATTAGCAAAGCAGTCAAAGATACAATCATTAAACAAGCGCCCGATTACGCCGAAGCAATGAAAAGCTACGGAGAGCAGCTTGATCTGATGAGAGACATTAACCGCGCGCTTGGTACGGGCGATAAAGTAGCTACCGAAACCGCGATCAACAAAGTGATGAGTTTGGTCAAAAACAAACCGTCGAGCGATTATAAACGTCAACTTGTTCAGCAACTTAAAGAACAAGGCGGCGCGGACATTATGCCGATGGTCGCGGGGCAAGAATTGTCAAGTTACGCCCCAACCGGTTTTGGTCGTTTGAGCGCGATCGGCGCGGGCGGTGCAGCGTATCTTGCCAGCCACCCAGGACTCGCGCTTGCGCTCCCGTTGACTTCCCCGCGTTTGATGGGCGAGGCGTTTTACGGCGCGGGTCGAGTTACTGGCGCTAAAAACCGCGCGTTGGGTGCGGCCAACCGCATGATTTTTGGTGAGCAACCGCCCACTAATATGCTTCGCAACAATCAGCCTGACTAATCATGGTTACATTATCCGAAGTTGATCACAAAATTGACGCCCACGTGGACGTTTGCGCGATTCGGTACGAAGGTATCGAAAAAGAGACGCGCGGTATCCACGCCCGGATCAAGCGTCTAGAGCAGATCTTGATCACGGGCGGCGGGGCCATCATTATGATGCTGCTGACAATGCTAACGAAAGTTCATTAAACGGTAATCGTCAGTTCGTAAGATGAAGTTCCTTTTCTTGGAGCCTCACATGAAAGACGACATCCTTGCCGCGATCAATGACTCTGAACCAGTTGACGCCCTGAACGCTCTGTTCTCGGTCGCCTTCTTGGTTGCTAAAGCATCGAACATCAACGAGTTCACGCTTTCTTCGCTCTTCTCTTCAACCGCTGACGCACTCTTCCAAGCTCACGTTGAAGACGAAGAGGAAGCCGAAGAGTTTGACGAACAGACCGACGAGTAATGATCTGACCCCCTGACGACCTCGGGGGGTCACCCAACCGCAATAAAACTGTGGTATTTGGGATGCTTCTCCTAAAAGGATGAAGAATAATGACACCAAAAATCACAGACCAAGAGTTTTTGCGGTTATGGGACGAGCACAAATCACCACTCAAAGTAGCTAAGGCCACTGGCCTTTCTGAACGCCGCGTCCACACTCGACGGCGCGCAATAGAAAATAAGTTAAACATCAACTTAAAAAGTGGTAAAGCAGTCCACATCCAAAAAGCCCGCCACGAAGCTGGCCTGACTGATGGGATTGCGATCATTTTCTCTGACGCACACTTCTGGCCTGGCATCCGTACAACTGCCTTCAAGGGCTTGTTATGGGCGATAAACGAACTCAAACCGCACGTTGTAGTTGCCAACGGCGATATTTTTGACGGAAGTTCGATCAGCAGACACGTCAGAATAAATTGGAGTTCGGTCCCAAACGTAAAACAGGAACTTGACGCTTGCCAGTCGGCGCTTAAAGAAATTGAAGACGCCTGCGAGAAGGCCCGCCATCACACGCAACTGATCTGGCCGCTAGGTAACCATGACTCGCGCTTTGAGTCGCGCCTGTCAGAAGCTGCACCCCAATTTGAAGGAGTTGGCGGCACGGCGCTCAAGGATCACTTTCCAAAATGGCATCCATGTTGGTCCTGCTGGTTGTCCGATAGCGTAGTTGTCAAACACCGATATAAGAATGGCGTTCACGCTACGCATACCAACACCCTGAATTCTGGGGTTACAACTATTACCGGCCATCTACACAGCCTCAAGGTCACGCCGTTTGGGGACTATAATGGCACTCGGTGGGGCGTTGACACGGGTACGCTTGCTGAGATTGATGGGCCGCAGTTCATTGACTACCTTGAAGACGGCCCAGTCAACTGGCGCAGCGGGTTTGCCGTGGTAACTATGAAGAACAGCAAGCCGCTCTGGCCTGAACTTGTCAGCAAACACGCCGAAGGTATCATCGACTTCCGTGGTCAACTTATTGATGTGAGTGGGTACTAATGGCTAACTTCAATCCCGCGTTTGAGAAAATGATCGTTGATGAAGGCGGTTATGTTTTACACACCGTCCCAGGCGACACCGGAGGAATGACCTATGCAGGAATTGCGCGAAACCCAAACCCGCACTGGCCCGGTTGGAACATCATTGACCAAGGTGGTCGTGACAATCCGCTCCTTACTGGGATGGTGCGCAAATTCTATAAGGTTGAGTTTTGGGATCGTTTACGAGGGGATGAAATTACGCAGCAAGTTGTTGCAGAAAGCATCTTCAACTTCGGCGTAAACACCGGCATCAAAGTTGCCGTAAAGCTCGCGCAGTTGATCGTAGGCGCTACCCCAGACGGCGCGGTCGGCCCTGTTACGCTGCAAAAGTTCAACAGTGTTGAACCAGATTCGTTCAAGAAATCTTATGCCCTAGCTAAGATCACGCGCTACGCAGACATCTGCAACAAGAACCGTACCCAGTCCAAGTTTCTTCTTGGCTGGATCAACCGTACATTGTCCGGACTAAAATAATGGATCTTATTGGAATCGGGAGCATCATTGAAGGTGTGGGCAAGGTCGCGGGTGACCTCATTACGACAGACCAAGAACGCCTTCAAATGGCGCTGGAGGACCGCAAGCTCGATCTTGAAGAAAAGCGTATCGACCAAGCTACAGACCTCGCGCAGGTGGGTATCAACAAGATCGAAGCGGCGTCTACTAGCCTATTTGTCTCTGGTTGGCGTCCTGCTGTCGGTTGGGTTGGCGTTGCTGGCCTAACCTACCAATTTCTTGGCTACCCTCTGATGCAGTGGGTGTGGGCGTTTGGGCAGGGCGTGGACATTATCCCGAAGGGTCTGGCCGCGCCGCCAGACCTTCAAATTGAACATTTGATGACGTTACTCGCCGGTCTTTTGGGCTTCGGCGGTATGCGAAGTTTCGAGAAATCCAAGGGTGTCGCGGCGAAGTAGGTCGCGGTAGGCGTTAATCGCCGCTTTTAAGTCGGCGTTTAGCGCTTCAATCTCCGCGTTGAGTAGGTTCATACGTTCAGTCGATTCCTTGGCGAACTGCACAAGGTTCTCATAGCGCCACGCGCCGAAATCAGTCATGGTTGTTTAGCCTGTTGAAGTAGTTCAATACGTTCGCGCGATACGCGCAGCACGTTATATCGTTGATGGATGCGGCGCAGAATGCTGGCGCGGCCCTCAGTCGCTTTCTCGTGGTTCAGCATCTCCAACACCATTTGCTCGTCCAGCGTCTTCAGAGCTGTGTTTAAGCCCCGCCAAGTGTGATTCAAGTCGCACCTCTAAGTCTTTAAGGGTTTCAATAACGCGGTTGTAGTTGCGCTGCGCTGCGGCCAGTTCGCGCTGACGAATTATAAGTTCTTCGCGCGCGGCTATCAGTTTTGCCCGAACTAGCTTCATAGCGCCGCCTCCAGTAGGTCAATGCTTTTTTCCAAAAATTCTTCTTTTGGTAAATTTCTGAGGATGTACGAGTATTCTGGTTCTATCGAAGGAGGGCCAATACTGAACACAAAATACATTCTGTTTTCTTCTCCGACTTCACGTTTGGAAACAGAACCATTGGCGCACAAACGGTTCAGTATCCCAAATAACGCTTTGGGCGTTACACCTGGCACTTTCATTTCTTTCCTTGCCATCTCTCCGTGTTGACTCAAATAATCAAGAACCTTTTGTTGGCTCATCGGATCACCTTTTCTAGTAGTGTGCGGGTCAGCGGTTGCTTACCCAGTAGCCAGGATTGGATGCGCCCCATGTCCCAGGTGATGATTCGGAACTGGTTGGGGCGCTGGTAGGCGGTTGAGATCTGGGACTTGTCCCAGTCTTTGATGAATTTGCCTTTGACGATCACGTGTTTTTTTCCTTGAGCTTGGCTTCTACATCTTTAACTAATTGAACCAAAGCCAGAGAGTCTTCGTAACTAGGCCACCAACTTGGCAGGGATTTGATTTCCTCATTCGTCAGCCCGACCCACGGGCGCTGTTGTGGGGTAGTGTTGAATTTCAATTCGGCGCGAAGGCGCTGGTTTTCGTCAAACAAATCCCAAAAATCAAGTTTGTCTTTTACAGGCTCTTGATTAGGTTGTGGACAGCAATGGCCGCACCGGGGGCAGTCAATTACATAGGGGGTGACTTCGGGGGTCACATCGGGGGTAGAAAAAAGTGGCTCTGGTTGCGACATTCTATCGCGCAGGGCAGCAACAGATGCCCGCCCTTGCTGGTACTCTGCCGGTGACGGGTTAAACGTCAGAAGTCCTCCAAAAGCATCCAGAGCTTGCTGCATAAGTTCGCGGTCAGTCATTTTGCCCCTCGCTGTATTTATCCCAAACGTGTTTGGGCATCTCAATTGTCATCACGCGGTAGTTGCAGAACGAACACACCCTGCGCCGCTCTACCCAATCAAATTGTTTGCTAGTGTCTCTCCATTGGCGAGTGTCTTTGGTTCGCATTGTTTCTAGGCATTCTGGGCATTTCAAAATAACGCCTCCGGTACGTTGGACAGATCCAGCTTAGGTCTGCGCTGGCGTTTAATTTTCTGGACGATGTGCGGGTACGGCGGCATATGCCAGACCCACCGGACGACGTTACCTTCGTCGTCAAGGATGCCGTATCTCATTTGAGAGCTTCCATAGCGATGTCAGAAACGGCGCGTTTGTCTTGGAGCGCCACCCAAATTTTTTCGTCAATCGTCTTCTGAGTTGACATAATGTAGACCCACACGTCGCGGCGTTGACCGCTGCGGTGTAGCCGCCCGACCGTCTGCTCAAACAACTCAAGCGACCACGGCAGCGACACAAAGACCATCTTGCAGCCGCCGTGCTGAAGGTTCAGACCGTGACCGGCAGACTTAGGATGGACCGCCAACAGTTCGACCTTACCGGCGTTCCAGCGTTCGATGGCGTTATCATCGTCAAGCGTGACAAGGTTGGAGTAACGGCGGTGCAGTTCTGCAAGTTCTTCCTGGTACTGATACACCAGAATTGTGTTGGCGTGCTGGTTCTCGGCCAGCAAATCGTCCAGCGCCTCAAACTTATGTTTTGAGAACCAAATCGGCGTCTGGTGCGTGATGAATTTGCCCGGTGTTTCAGGGGCCGGCGCGGTAGAGTTATCGTACACAAACCCAGACGCCATCTGTTGCAGCTTGCCCGTCACCACGCCAGCATTGACGGCGACGATGTTGTCCAACACAAACTCTTTTTTGAGTTTGTTGTAGTGGTCCATCGGCATCTCACAGTTCACATGGACGATATGCAGAGGCGGTAGCTTGTCGCTGTACTCGCCGGGTTCAAGGACGTAGGTGGCCGGTTTGATACGCTCCATGACCTTATCCAGACTACCGGCGCGCGGCGTCCATTGACCAAACTCGGGGTTTATGGAGATGAAGTACTGCTGCAAGAACGCGCCCTTGGAGCGCCCAAGCAACGTCTGGTCGATGATCTTGCACTGACCAAAGACATCTTCCAGTCCGTTACTGGTAAACGATCCGGTCAAGCCCCACCGAATCTCAATCTTATCTATCAGCTTAGACAACGCCTTGAACCGCGCGCCGGACGGGTTCTTGAGCCGCGTTAGTTCGTCAAAGATGATGCAGTCAAAATCCAAATGTGGCATCGACTGGATGTTGTCGTAGTTGGTGACGATCACCTGCGCGCCGGACTCAAACGCTTTCTGGCGTTGCTTAGGCGTGCCGACCGCGATTGCTACGGTCAACTCCGGTGCCCACTTCGCGGCCTCGGTCGCCCATACGCTTTCGGCTACCCGCTTGGGTGCAAGCACTAAGGCGTTGCGTTTGATTTTGAGCAGCGCCGACAGTGCGGTCAACGTAATGGCCGTCTTGCCAGCGCCCACGGGCGCTAGGATCATCGCGCGATCCTGGCCGTAGAGGAAGTCTGCGGCTACTTCTTGGTAAGGTCTAAGGACCATTGTGCTACCCCTTCTAGATTCCAGATTACTGTGTAGTTTTGGTTAAGTTGGCGCATGGTTGCGCCGAAGTGGTCCTGTAGTTTGCTGAGTTTGCCCCCCTTGGTTTTGAGTTCTACGAACCACGTTGACCCGTCCGGCAGACACGCCACACGGTCAGCCACGCCCCGAACGCCGGGGCTTGTGAACTTGTACGTTTTACCGCCCATCGTCTCGACGGTCCAGACGAAATGGCGCTCGATCTCGCTTTCTTTCATGCCGCCATCATATCTTGCGAAAAAGTTGTTGACAAGCAGATCGTGATCGGGCACAGTGATGTCTCCAACCACTTCACTAAACGGGAATCCAAAGTGAAAATTATCCTAGAGCGCGAAGAGATCAAGAACATCCTCATCACATACCTTGAGTCACTTCTTCCGAACGCCAAGTTCAACAAGTGTGACTTCGATTGCAGTGGGTATTCCACGCTGTACAAGGTCACCATCAGCCACGAAAAGGACGATGCAGAATGATCCACACTATGAAAGACGACAACGGCGACTTTGAACCGTTGTACCTGACCCCCGTGTTCTACAAGGGCAACATAATGTGTGTGCCACACTGGCGCATCAAAAACACTTGGGTAGCCCCCGGCGGCAAGACCTACACCACGGCAGAGTTGCTGGCCCTTGGCGCTAAAGTGTCCCTGTCGTTGCTCTGGCAACGCGGGTGGGTCACGAAGATGTTAGGGCGTCACAACCCTGCGATGCTGTCGCAGGAATCACTCACGAACTTGATCAAAGGGAAAGCAAATGCACTCTAATATCGTTGGCGGCTCGACCGCCAAGCGCGTCGTCAACTGCCCCGGCAGCGTGGCGCTGGTGCAGAAGATACCTCCCAAATTGGGAAGCGACGCCGCCGATCAGGGCACGTTGTGCCACAGCGCGATGGCGATGCTGTTAGAAGATCCTAGTCTTGAGATCAAGAGTGTGCTCGGCATGGTCGAGAACGACCAGACTATGACCGAGGATCTGATCGACGAGAAGATCATCCCGGCGATGGCGGCGTTGAACGAGATCGACCCAGACGGCAACATGGAGTACAAGGTCGAGTCGCACGTCAACTTCGGCAAACTACTTCCGGGCGTGTTCGGGTCTGCCGATCTGATCGGTCGGATCGACGACCGCGCCATTGTGCTTGACTGGAAATTTGGGCGCGGTGAAGTAGACGTTGAAGAGAACGAGCAGTTGCTGTTCTACGCCGCTGCGGCCATGCGGACTAACGGTCTGGAATGGGCGTTTGAGGGCGTGTCTGAGGTTGAGATGATCATCGTCCAGCCGCCAGCGGTCAAGCGGTGGACGACTACCGTGGCGCGCGTCAAGCAATTTGAGCGTGATCTAGTCCATGCCGTCACCGCGTCACAGAACGCCTCCGCGCCGCTTAAAGTTGGCGACCATTGCCGCTACTGCCCCGCCAAACCGATCTGCCCACAGATGACCGGCGCGGCAGAGCGGGCGCTCAAGGTGCAGATCAAAGACCTAGACCCCGCGCAGATTGGCGAGTACTTAGCGACTGCCGATCTGGTCGAGAAGTGGATCGGCGATCTGCGTGATCTGGCGCACCAGATCCTTGAGTCTGGCGAGCCGGTTCAGGGTTACAAACTGGTCCCTAAGCGCGCGCTGCGTCAGTGGGTTGACGAAGACAAGGCTTACGCCGCGTTGACTAAGCTAGGCGTTGACCGTGAAGAATTGGTGGAGACGGCTCTGCTGTCGCCCGCCAAGGTTGAGAAGATCTTGAAAAAGAGTAAACTCAGCCTCCCCGATGACATCGTAGTCGCGGTGTCGTCGGGAACCACAATCGCCCCAGAGAGTGATCCCCGGTCAGCGGTTGTGTTCCTCCCCGAGCAGATGAAAACTGCTCTTCTTAAACTAGGATGAAATGATGTCAAATTTAGTAGCCTTCAATAAAGCTGGCTTGCCAGCACTTGCCGCAATCGCAACGGCCATCAAAACCGTTGCCGCCCCGGCGGCTTCCGCTGGTTCGGTCATCCTGAAAATGGACAAGACCGGCCATTGGGTGTTCGGCGCGGATCAGACTGAAGTTGAGTCTGACTCGAAGTGGGCCGTTAACCCGTTCTCTTTCGTACATGGTTGGATCGCCTGGGGCGACGGCGTAGTGCTGGGCGAGCGTATGGTTGCACTCACCGATCCGCTGCCAGACACGGATGACGCGCCTCCCCATGCCGCTCGCGGTTGGGAAAAGCAAGTCGGGTTCTCGCTGAAGTGTTTGACGGGCGAGGACAAGGGCCTAGAGGCGCGCTATTCGACGACTTCGGTCGGCGGCAAGCGTTCCTATGAGGCATTAGCAAGCGCGTTTGCTAATCAAGTGTCGGTAGATGAGTCGAAGCCCGTGCCGGTCGTGCTGCTCAAGAAAGAGCACTATCAGCACAAGTCCTACGGTCGCATTTACACGCCGATCTTTGAGATCGTCGAGTTTATGTCGATGGACGGACCTGAAGAGGAAGCCCCCGCGCCGACGCGTCGCCGTCGCGCAGGGTAAGTGATCCTTTGGGTTGACTTCGAGACCCGTAGCACCTGCGACCTTCGGGTCGCGGGTGTCTATAACTACGCGCAGGACTTGGAAACCGAAGTCATCTGTATGTCCTACGCTTTTGACGATGGCGACGTTCAGACATGGACGCCCGACCAACCATTCCCAGATTTAGTTAAGAACCACAAAGGCCATATCCGCGCGCATAACGCCGCGTTTGAGCGTCTGATCTTTTGGTATGTGCTACAGATCAACTTCGATCTTGAGCAGTTCTATTGCACCGCAACACAAGCCCGCGCGAACTGCGCGCCGGGGTCGCTTGAGGACGTTGGCCGCTTCGCTGGCGCTGACATGAAGAAAGACCGTCGGGGCGACTACCTTGTACGGCAGTGCTGCGTGCCGCCGTACAACGACAAGCTGATTCCCGAACTCATAGAGTATTGCGAGCAGGATGTGCGCGCTATGCGCGCCGTGAGTCTTGCCCTGCGTCAGCTATCGGACGAGGAATTGCTGGATTACCACGTCAACGAGCGCATCAACGACCGTGGCGTGAAGGTGGACGTTGCGCTATGCCGCGCTGCTATCCGCTACGCTGACGCCGAATTAGCTGAGATACAAAGTATCGTAACCGAGATCACCGGCGGTCTAGCCGTGCGCTCGCCACGTATGCGCGAGTGGGTGCTGGCGCGTGTCACGGATGAGCAGAAAAAGCTCATGTGGGTCGGTGAGAAGTACAGCATTGACAAGGCCGTTCGCGCTAATCTATTAGCGTGTGATGACCTAGACCCGGACGTGCGTGAGGTGGTGCAATGCGCGGACGATTTATGGGCGTCCTCGATTGCGAAGTTTAAGCGTTTACAGGAGTTGGCCGATGTCGAAGATGACCGAGTACGAGGCGCATTTGTTTTTGCTGGCGGATCTGCGACGGGGCGAGCCTCTTCTTACGGAGCACAAGTCCACAATTTCACCCGCAAGACCGCCAAAGACCCCGCTTCTGTGCGAGACGATATGGTCGCCGGTCGAGCAATTGTCCCTCTTCACGGACGAAGAGTTACAGATGTGCTCAAAGGAATGCTTAGACCCGCGCTCGTTGGTAATTTCGTAGTCGCGGACTGGTCGGCTATCGAGGCGCGCGTCAATCCGTGGTTGTCGGGCATGGGCGACGAGAAGCTCAAGCAGTTTAGCCAGGACATTTATAAGATCAACGCCGCCGCGACCTTCGGGTGCTCAATCGATCAAGTGACGGATGATCAGCGTCAGATCGGCAAGGTTCAAGAGCTATCGTGCGGGTACGCCGGGGGCGTAGGCGCGTTCGCGGCTATGGGTCGGGCCTATGGTATCCATTTACCGGAGGCCGACGCGCGGCGCATGGTAGACGCTTGGCGGCGCAGCAATCAGTGGGCCGTGCGGTTCTGGTCAGAGCTTGAGCGGGCCTATACGTCAGCGATGCACACGCCTAACGCCGAGTTCAGCGCGGGGCGTGTGACTTATTTATTCGACCGGCAGCATCTCTGGTACATTCTTCCTTCGGGCCGCGTTCTGTGTTACCCGTTCGCCAAACTGGAAGAAGATGGCATTTCATACTGTAAAGCCGCTTGGAAGCCCGCCGCTGACGCTAAAGAGTGGCCGCGCGCTAGATTATGGAAGGGCTTGGCTTGCGAGAACATCACGCAAGCAGTCGCCAATGATGTGCTGCGCTACGCGCTACGTCAGTTAGATAACGTAGTGCTCCACGTACACGACGAGATCGTCCTGGAGGACGGTGACCCGGACCTACTTCGCCGCGTCATGTGTACGTCGCCGCCTTGGGCGGCAGGTTTGCCCCTAAAGGCAGAAGTTAAGCAAATGACCCGATATGGGAAGTAAAAAAAATCCCGCCGGCTAGGGCGGGATCAACTTAGGAGAAGAGCACATGGAACTGGTGGATCATATCATAGCCCTCGCGCCAGAGGGTGAAGTTGTACTATTCACTAAACAAGTCGAGCGGGAGGGCGGTTACGCTTACCCCGCCTCGCGTAAGCCGCGCGGTGAAGGCGCTTGGTACGTCAACATCGGCAGCTTCATCGAGTCACGCTTCGACGGCCAGCGCGTCAGCGCGGGCGCTGCGTTCTGCGAGAACGTGTGGTGCTTGGTTTTAGATGACGTCGGTACGAAGTCTAAGACGCCGACGATCAGACCGACTTGGATCATTGAAACATCGAAAGATAACTTCCAATGGTGTTACGTATTCCGGCTAGACGATCAGCCCCACAAATCAGTCTACAGCGCCGCGATCAAGGCCATCGCCGCTGCGGGTTATACAGACCCCGGCGCTATCAATCCGGTCCGCAATATTCGCATTCCCGGCTCGATCAATTTAAAGCCCGGACGTAATCGTTTCGCCGCGCGATTGGTCGAGTTCAACCCGTCGCGCGAGTTTAGCCTTGAAGAGATCTGCGGCGCGCTGTCGGTCGTCCCAGGCGCGGTAGAGACTACAACATTTCGTCCCGGTGTCCTAAAGGATGACGGGTCGGATGACGTTCTAGCGTGGCTTGTCGAGCGCAAGGAAGTCACACAGAAAGGCAATTCTGCGGGCTGGTGGGGCGTGATTTGCCCTAACAGCGCGGAACACTCCGACGGCAACCCAGAGGGCCGTTATATGCCCGCCTCGCGGGCGTATTGCTGTCTACATTCGCATTGCATCGAATGGGATTCTGCGCGGTTTCTAGCTTGGGTTGAAGAGCAAGGCGGTCCCAAGCGGACCTATGGCCTACGTGACGAGCTTCTCGCGTCGGTCATGGGCGGGGCGTTGTCGAAGCTGACGCCTACGGAGATGTTCACCGATGACGCTAAAGCCGTGATCGCCCAGGTTGAGGCGCGCGAGCGGGCGAGGGTCGAGCGGGCCGACTGGTTCAAACGCTTCGCTTATGTGCAGTCGGATGACGCCTACTTCGACCTAGTAGACCGTGTGCTTATATCGCGTCGGGCGTTCGACGCGACCTATCGCGGGATTATGTGCCATTCGATGCACAACAATGGCGGCAAGGCGCGCATTATCACGCCGTCCCTATGGTTCGACGAGAACCGAACGGCCGCAGGAGGCCATATCCTCGCGGGCTTGACCTATGCTGCTGGCGAGTCGGTCCTAGCCGTGCGGGACAATCTACCCTATGCGAACCGTTGGGTTGACGCGCGCCCGACGCCTATGGCGGGTCCGATACAAGCGTGGATCGACCATTGCCGCAAATTAGTCCCGGTACAGTCGGAACTCGACCATATATGGGACGTTATGGCTTATAAGGTCCAGAACCCGCGCGTCAAGATCAACCATGCGATCTTGCACGCGTCGGATGAGGGGTCGGGCAAGGATACGATGTACGACCCGTTTATATGGGCCGTTTGCGGAGACAATAAACACAATCTAGGGTTAGTCGACAATGAATCGCTCACGTCTCAGTGGGGCTATCAATTAGAGTCTGAGATTCTAGTTATTAACGAGCTAAAGGAGGCCCTTGCGGCCGATCGTCGGGTTCTGGCCAATAAACTGAAGCCTATCATCGCGGCCCCGCCTGAGGTTTTGGCGGTCAATAGAAAAGGATTACATCCTTATATGATGGCAAACCGAGGTTTCGTACTGGCATTCTCGAATGACTTATTACCTATTTCGATTAGCGCGCAAGATAGGCGCTGGTTCTGTATCTGGTCCCATGCGGGTCGGATGAGCGACTCTGACGGGGCCGCGATCTGGCAATGGCTTAGGACGGGGGGCCGCGCGGCCGTGGCGGCCTGGTTGCACGCTCGCGACGTGTCGCGGTTTAATCCAGGCGCGGCCCCGCCAATGACGGAGTTTAAGCAAACGATGACCGAGAACAGCCTATCGGGCGCGGAGTCTTACATTCTGGAATTGATGAAACACCGAAAGGGTGTGTTTACGCGCGGAGTTATCGCGGCCCCTCTTCAGGCGGTACTTGACGATCTAGCGCGTAGCGCGCCCGCTGGGTTGAAACTGTATCAACAAGCGTTATTGCAAGCGATCAAGGAAGCCGGTTGGATCGACTGCGGCCGCGTCGCTGCGCGCGGGTTAGAGTCTAAGCGACACGTTTATTGTGCGCCTGATCTTGCGGCCGCTGGTGCGTCCACACTGCGTCGGATGGTAGAGCCCGACTATCAGTTGGGGCAATGAGAAACGGCCCTTGCGGGCCGCTCTTATAGGTCAAGGATGATCACTAGGATCGCGGCCAATAGGGCCGCGATGACTAACGACATAGGGCCGCAACGATTGCGTCAAATAGGATGATCGAGCATACGATGACCCATCCGATCAACGCGGCCGTTGCGTAGGTTTCGAGTTTCATTCGTTGTTTTCCTTGTCGCCTGGGTAATGCTTGGCGATTTCGTGCCAGTTGACATTAGAGACAAACGAGAGCGCCCAATCGCGCGCCAAACTTTCTTTGGTTGTTTCGTTGATGTGATCTTCGATTAGCTCGCGCGCGGTTTCGTGATCGAGGGCGCCTTGATAGCCGTCGAAGAATTCCAAGTTAACGCGCCACGTTTCGTAATTGGTCCAACCGTTAAATTTTTCCATGATGTGCTTTCCTTAAAGTGTCGAAAATGGGTCAAACGTCCACGACGGCGCGGCGTAGTTAGCCAAACCCTCAGGATCACGATAGGGCATCAATACGCCGAAAAATTTCGTATCGTTGAGCGTGATCGGCGCGGCCGATCCGCCATTGTGCCAAATTTTAAGATTAGCTTTCGATCCCAGACACTTATTAGCGGCGGCGAATTTGGCAATCAACGCGGGATCGAATTGAGCGACTTCGCCGCTACACGTTTGCGGGATAACGCGCGCAATGTCGGGAAACCTCCCGTCGACGGCGGACCATGCAACAGTCGCGCCTCCGACTACGCTGATCGTCCCAGTCGCGCCGTCATTGGTTTCGATCACGGCCGCGTCGAGACCATTTTTTGCTGGTTTGAGCATTTTGATGACGTCGAGCGGTAGTAGAAAAGAAACCTTGTCGTCGACTTCGTTCTCAACGTCGACGACGCGGTACATCCCGACGCAGGTCCCATTCGTCGCGGCCAAGATTGTTTGGGTTGCGTTCGCCTCAACGCGAACGCTGACCATGTAGTAACGAATTTCCTTATCGGCCGCAAGTTGCGCGACGGCGTGGAGCGCTGAGAGTTTTACGTTGATCTTCATATGCTTTCCTTAGTGTAGTGAATGACGCGCGGCGTGCGTGTCATGGATAGATATTCGCACGTTTGGCCGTGTGTGTCAACAAGTTTCGCACGCTTTCGTGAGTGTGGACACTTTGTGAGCGTTTTGTGAGCGTTTTTTAGGGGGCAAGTGTCCACACAAAATGGCTCAACCGTGCGGGTTTGCGGGGTGTACCCGGATGTTAACTATAGTACTTTTGAAAAAAGTTGAATTTATATGTATAGGGGAATTTGGCGGACGACGGCCACGAAATCCCCGCGAAATTTTCCCGCACCGATTTTTTAGCATGGCAAACAGCGGGAAACGCTCACACACTAAAAAATAGAACGACTTTTGTGAGCCGTTCACATCCGGGCACATTACTACAATTTGTAACGGTTTTTTAGGACGCTCACATCCGGGCACGCACGCGCACGCGCACGCGCACGCGCACGCGCGACGGCCCGATGCTTTTAGCTGATCGGACTTTGTGGACATGGCAAACACCCGGGTACATTTGGCTTTTGGCTAATGCCCCCAGGTAGGGCCGACGGCCGACCGGCCACGCCCACGCACCCCCCGCAAACATTTTTTTAAAATTTTTTTTGTTACACTTCAACCATGTTCAAATCTTTGCCACTAACCGTCAGAAATGTTCAGGCAACAGAGGCGCGTCTTCAGTCCATCTATGACGCGGCGAAGTTAGGTCTGAAAGGTGACTCGCTGGCGCTGGCTGCTGGTATGCTGCCCGCTGAGTATCGGCAACTGTGTCAGCTAGATCCGTTAGCGGAAATGGCCGAACAAAAAGGCCGCGCAGATAACGAGCGTGAGATCTCGCAGGTTCTCAATAACGCGGCGTTAAATGGCGACGCTAAAGCCGCGTTAGAGATCCTGCGTCACCGGCACGAGTGGACGGCCAAACAGGAAGTCAGCGTTGATGTGTATCAGCGGATCAGCATCACACAGGCGCTAGAAGCCGCGCAAACCAGAGTGCTAGAGAATGCAAAAAACGATCTATACATCAGCCGAAGAGCAGACGTTGATGACGCGGTTGTGGTCACCCGCGATAGCGAACGATCCTGAAGCGTTTGTACTGTTCGCGTTTCCTTGGGGTCAACCCAACACACCGTTAGCTAAGTTCAGCGGACCGCGCAAATGGCAGCGCGAGATACTGCGTGACATTACCAAGCACATCAAAGTCAACGAGGGTAAGGTCAACATGGACACGCTGCGCGAGGCGGTGTCCAGCGGACGGGGTATTGGTAAGTCCGCGTTAGTTAGCTGGCTGATCCTGTGGATGCTCTCTACTCGGATCGGCTCAACGGTTATTGTTAGTGCGAACAGTGAGGCGCAGTTGCGCTCCGTCACCTGGGGCGAGTTGACCAAGTGGCAAGCGATGATCATCAACTCCCATTGGTGGGAGATCAGCGCGACTAAGATCGTACCGGCGCAATGGCTGACCGAACTGGTTGAGCGGGACCTTAAGAAAGGGACGCGATACTGGGCAGCGGAAGGCAAGCTGTGGAGTGAAGAAAATCCAGACGCCTACGCGGGTGTACATAACCACGACGGGATGATGTTGATCTTTGACGAGGCGTCAGGTATCGCCGACGCGATCTGGTCAGTCGGGGCGGGCTTCTTTACTGAGAACATTCTGGACCGCTACTGGTTTGCGTTTAGCAACCCCCGGCGTAACAGCGGGTACTTCTTCGAGACGTTTAATAGTAAGCGTGATTTCTGGCAGACACGCCAGATAGATGCGCGAACGGTCGAGGGGACGGACAAGCAGGTCTACGAGCAGATCATCGCGGAGTACGGCGAGGATTCGATCCAGGCGCGCGTGGAGGTGTACGGCGACTTCCCAAGCGCGGGTGAGGATCAGTTCATCTCGCCGATGATCGTCGAGGACGCATTCAAGCGGCCTAAGTACAAAGATGAAACCGCACCTATAGTAATAGGGGTCGATCCGGCAAGGGGTGGACTGGACTCGACGGTCATTGTCGTCAGACGAGGGCGTGACATTGTAGCAATCAAGCGGTACAAAGGCGAGGATACGATGTCGATTGTCGGTCGTGTGATTGACGCGATTGACGAGTTTAAACCGACGTTGACTGTAATAGACGAAGGTGGTTTGGGTTACGGAATACTTGACAGACTAACCGAGCAACGGTATAAGGTGCGAGGGGTAAACTTTGGTTGGAAAGCCAAGAACCCCGTAATGTGGGGCAACAAGCGGGCTGAGATGTGGGGCGCGATGCGCGAGTGGTTAAAGACCGCCAGCATTCCGCAAGACAAGATGCTCAAAGATGATTTGGTTGGGCCGATGAAAAAGCCCAACTCAGCGGGTACGATCTTTCTGGAAGGTAAGAAAGAAATGAAGTCTAGAGGATTGGCATCACCTGACGCAGCCGACGCGCTGGCGGTGACCTTTGCATATCCTGTAGCGCACCGTGAGTACACAGAAAAAGCGCGTACGATTGTTTCCAATAGGGCTACAATGTCTGGATCTTGGATGGGTGCATAGTGCCTAGCCTTTTCCTAGGTTTGTTTTTTAAATTAGTCAATATGCTTAAAAAGTCTGCTTCCCCCAAAGCGTTCAAAGAGAACGTAAAGACTGAAGTAAAGGCCGGTAAGCCGGTCAAACAAGCAGTAGCGATTGCATACGCAACCAAACGAGCGGCGGCAAAGAAATGAAGCCCGGACTCTACGCCAATATCAACGCTAAAAAAGCACGTATCGCTGCTGGCTCTGGCGAAAAGATGCGTAAACCCGGGACTGCCGGAGCACCAACGGCCAAAGACTTTAAAGAGTCGGCTAAGACTGCCAAGAAGAAATGAAGAAAGGCGTATCGTTATCGGTTGGGCGCGGCGAGAAGTTGCCGGTTAACAAGGGTGCTGGCCTGACCGAGAAGGGACGCGAGAAGTACAATCGGGAAAATGGTAGTAATTTGAAAGCACCAGCGCCCAATCCAAAGACGGAAGCGGATAAGGGTAGAAAGTCTAGCTTCTGCGCTAGAATGGAAGGGGTTGTAGCCCACGCCAAAGGCGATGCCGAGCGGGCTAAGGCGTCACTTAAACGCTGGAAGTGTTGATGGCTGACTACACTGGTATTAACGCTGTTGGCAACGTCGCACTGGGTGGCAAACCACTCAAGAGCGACTCGGATGTCTTGTCTACGGCGCGGGATCGCCTGTCAATGGCAATCTCGGCGTATTCCGAAAGTCGGGAAGACGAGCTAGACGACCTGCGGTTCTACGCTGGATCACCCGACAACCAGTGGCAGTGGCCGGCAGATGTGCTGGCGACCCGTGGTGCGGTGCAGGGTCAGACGATCAATGCGCGGCCGTGCTTGACGATCAACAAGCTGCCGCAGCACGTACATCAGATTACCAACGATCAGCGCCAGAACCGGCCTAGTGTCAAGGTCATTCCGGTTGATGACAACGCTGACGTTGAGGTTGCCGAGATTTTCAACGGCATGATTCGGCATATCGAGTACATCTCGGATGCAGATGTGGCCTACGATACGGCTTGTGAGAACCAGGTCGCGTATGGCGAAGGTTATATTCGGATTTTGACCGAGTATTGCGACGACGATACGTTTGACCAAGACATCAAGATCGCGCGGGTACGCAATAGTTTCTCGGTCTACATGGACCCGCTGATTCAGGACCCATGCGGCAGTGATGCCGAGTGGTGTTTTATAACGGAAGACTTGTCTAAAGCCGAATATGCGCGGCTGTTCCCTAACGCATCGCCCTTGTCTACGCTAGAGACGCTGGGTGTAGGGGATCAAAACCTGAGCCAGTGGCTAAATACCGATACAATCCGGATTGCTGAGTATTTTTATTGCGAATACGACACGCAGACGTTGAATTTGTACCCCGGTAATGTGACTGCGTTCCAAGGGACGCCGGAAGACAAAGAGTTGCGGGCGATTTACGGCAAGCCGAAGAAGTCACGCCAAGCGGATCGCAAGAAAATTTGCTGGACAAAAATCAACGGCTACGAAATCCTTGAAAAGCAGGAATGGGCTGGTAGTTGCATTCCTGTTGTGCGGGTGATTGGCAACGAATACGAGGTTGAGGGCCGGATTTACATTAGTGGGCTGGTGCGTAACGCCAAAGATGCCCAACGGATGTACAACTATTGGACTAGCCAAGAAGCAGAGATGCTGGCGCTGGCTCCAAAGGCCCCGTTTATTGGTTATGGCGGTCAATTTGAGGGGTATGAGACCCAATGGAAGACTGCAAACACGAATAATTGGCCTTATTTGGAGGTCAATCCAGATGTAACGGACGGTCAAGGCTCAATATTGCCGTTGCCACAACGCGCACAGCCACCAATGGCCTCATCTGGCCTGTTGCAAGCCAAAGTTGGTGCCTCGGAAGACATCAAGTCCGCAACGGGGCAGTACAACGCCTCGTTGGGGATGACATCTAATGAGCGTTCTGGTAGAGCAATCCTTGCTCGCCAGCGTGAGGGTGACGTTGGCACTTACCACTACCAAGACAATCTAGCACGGGCTGTACGGTACGTTGGTCGGCAGTTGGTGGACATGATCCCCAAGATTTACGACACGCAGCGTATTGCCAGAATCATTGGGATTGATGGTGAGACGAAGATGGTCAAGATTGACCCGACTCAGGCCGAGCCGGTGCGTAAGATCCAGAACCAAGAAGGCATTGTAATTGACAAGATCTACAATCCGTCTGTTGGCAAGTACGACGTAGTGGTTGCGACGGGTCCGGGTTATGCTACCAAGCGCCAGGAAGCGTTGGAAGCAATGGCGCAACTGCTGCAAGGCAACCCACAACTTTGGTCAGTCGCCGGCGATCTGTTCGTTAAGAACATGGACTGGCCTGGTGCTCAGGAAATGGCAAAGAGGTTTGCCAAGACGATTGATCCCAAACTCATGGGTGATGCCGAAGATAATCCAGCCTTGCAAGCCGCGCAGCAGCAAATGCAAGCGATGGCGGCAGAACTGGATCAAATGCACCAGATGTTGCAAAATGTCGGCAAGTCGATGGAAGCGCAGGACATGGAGCGCAAGGACTTTGAGGCGCAGATTAAGGCGTATCAGGCTGAGACGCAGCGCATTAGTGCTGTTCAGGCTGGTATGTCGGAAGAGCAGATCCAAGATATTGCAATGGGTGTAGTCGCTGCGGCTATAGAGTCACAGAATCTGATGAATCAAATGCCTGAAATGCGTGAGGAATCCATGCCGATGGAAATGATGCCTTCTGAAGGGATGATGCAATGAAGTGCGCAGATTTTGTAGGGCTTCTGTTCTTGGCGCGAGATGTAGCCCATAGCGTACATCTCAACACGCGCAGCTACAGCAAACACAAGGCGCTTGGTCATTTTTACGAACTGATTGTTGAGGCGGCAGATGATTTTGCCGAAGCGTACCAGGGTCGGCATGGGCTGATCGGGCCGATTACGCTGATGACCGCCAAGAAAACGACTAATATTGTTGAGTTCTTGGAAGAGCAGTTGAAAGAAATTGAAGGTTGTCGATACGAGATTGTTGACAAAACGGATATGGCTTTGCAGCAGTTGATTGACAATATTATTGAAATTTACTTGCGCGCTCTGTATCGGCTGCGCTTCTTGGCATGACAATTTCGGTAACCCACACTACGCCAGCGGACGGCTCGTTTAGCGCCACTGGTGCGGCTGCGTGGAATGCCACACACTCGTTTACTGGTGTTTTAGACGTAGCAAACGGCGGCACCGGCACGGCAACGCCTTCGTTGGTTGCCGGTACAAACGTCACAATCACCGGAACCTGGCCTAATCAGACGATTAATTCGTCGGGTGGTGGGGGTGGTGGAGGACCAATTCTTGAGTCGCAGATTGTTATCAGTCAGAACTACACGCTCACCAGCAACACAAACGGGTTTAGTGTTAGCCCAGTAACAATCGCCGCAGGATATGCAGTTACTGTCCCAACTGGTCAAGTTTGGGCAATTTGGAATATTTAAATGAGTGCAATCAAACTTCAAGGTAACGCAAGCGGTGCTGGCACACAGACGTTACAGGCCGCCGCAACTGCCGGTACTCCTGTAATTACGTTACCAGACGCAACAGGCACGCTGCTTGTTAGCGGAGGAGACTTAGGGACACCTTCAGCAATTGTGCTGACAAACGGCACCGGCCTGCCACTTACTACCGGGGTTACGGGGAACCTTCCGGTAACCAATCTGAATAGCGGCACAAGCGCATCATCCACTACGTTTTGGCGTGGTGATGGCACTTGGGCAACGCCTGCTGGCGGCGGTGGATCTGGTACGGTTACAAGCGTTAGTTGGACAGGCGGTATTGTTTCGGTCGGGACGCCAACTACAACCCCGGCGTTTACGATTGCGGGAACTTCTGGTGGCGTGCCGTACTTTTCAAATGGCACCACTTGGGCGTCCTCTGCTGCGCTTGCATCCAATGCTCTGGTTGTGGGCGGTGGTGCTGGAGCAGCTCCTTCAACGGTCACGACTGGCACTGGGGTTGTCACTGCGCTTGGTGTGAACACGGGTTCTGCTGGGGCGTTTGTAGTCAACGGTGGGGCGCTTGGAACGCCAAGTTCGGGAACACTAACGAGTGTTACTGGGTTGCCAATATCAACTGGCGTATCTGGTCTAGGCACTGGGGTCGCCACGTTCTTAGGCACTCCATCCAGCGCGAACTTGCTCTCAGCAATGACTGACGAGACTGGCTCTGGATCGTTGGTGTTTGGATCAACACCAACGCTGAACAATCCAACAGTCACAAATTACACCGAAAGCGTTGTGGCTATCGGTACGGTAACAACTACAAACACTATAGCGTTAACTAACGGCACGGTTCAAACAGCAACGCTGACAGCCTCAACTGCTTGCACGTTTACAATGCCTACTGCGACCGCTGGCAAATCATTTGTTCTGTTGCTTAAACAAGCTGCGGCTACAGGCAACGGCACGGCTACATTTACGGGCGTTAAATGGGGTTCTGCGGGTGCTCCGACAATTACGGCGACTGCAGGAAAAATGGACATATTGTCTTTTGTTTCTGACGGTACAAACTGGTATGGCTCCATTACTCAAGGGTATACACCATAATGTTTGCTGCCCTCAATAATTTTTTAACACTGCAAGCCGCTGGTGGTGGTAGCCCAACATCAATTGAATACTTGGTTGTCGCAGGTGGTGGGGGTGGCGGATCTGATTCTAACGGGGTTGGCGGTGGCGGTGGTGCTGGCGGGTTACTAACTAACGTAGGTGGCTCTGCTTATTCAGTTGTTGCTGCTACGTTATATACCGTTACGGTTGGTGGCGGCGGCGCAGGAGGTGCAGCAGCAAACAACAGTACAGCACAAGGGTCAAAGGGTAGCGTCTCATCTTGGAACACTAACGCGGTAGGAAGCGGAACAAAAATTGAATCCGCTGGTGGTGGGGGTGGCGTTTCAGATAGATCGGGAGCGCAAACAAATAAAAATGGTGGGTCTGGCGCTGGCGGCGCTGGTTCTGCTAGTACTTCTAATAACGCTCCGGGGACCGGAACAGTCGGGCAGGGTTCAGATGGTGGAAGTGGTGTTTTAAGTGGAGGCTCTTTCCTTGGAAGTGGAGGGGGCGGCGGAGCGGGCGGTGTTGGCAGTGCTGGAACCACATCAGCCGGTGGCAACGGGGGTGCTGGAGCTACTAATAGTATTACGGGGTCTTCTGTTTATTACGCATACGGCGGAGGTGGCGGCGGGTATCAAGCAACGGCTGGAAATGGTGGGACCGGGGCGACTGGAACCGCTGGAAAAGGTGGTACAGCCACTAGCGTATTGAATACAGCTCCTTTCGCTGCCGATGCTAATACGGGCGGCGGGGGTGGAGGCACTGCAAACTTAATAGCGCCGGGGTCTCCCAATGCTGGCGGGGCTGGCGGAAAAGGCGTTGTTATTATTCGTTATGCCGACACTTTTGGTGCAGCATCAGCCACAACCGGAAGCCCAACAATTACTGTAACTGGCGGGTATCGAATCTATAAGTTTACCGACACCGGTTCTATTACATTCTGAGAAACCAAATGGCTTACTTTGCAAAACTTGATGAAAACAATGTTGTGCTTGAAGTTCTCGCCGTTAACAATAATGAGTTGTTACAAGACGGTGTTGAATCTGAGGCAAAAGGGATTCAGTTTCTTGTAGACTGGTCTGGCGGATACACCAACTGGAAACAAACCAGTTACAACCGAAGAATCCGTAAACATTACGCTGCTATTGGTTTTACCTATGACGCTCAACGTGATTCTTTTATTCCTCCGCAGCCGTTTTCCTCATGGGTTCTGAACGAAGAAACTTGCTTGTGGGAAGCGCCAACGCCGATGCCTACAGATGGCCAGTTGTACAATTGGGATGAGGCAACGCTATCTTGGGTTGCGCCTGAAACATGAACTCATTTTTTGGTGGTGCTTTTTTTGCCGGAGACTTTTTTCAGTCTGTTGTCACTGGCGCAGAACAATTGTTGATTAAACTTCGGTCATTCACCGAAAGAAGGAGATTCTGATGGCTATTAACCTCAAGGCGATTACCTCAGTAATGGGGTATCAGCAGATCACAAGTCTGAGTTCTGCTACCAAACTGACCGTGCCGCCCCGCGATATAAGCGGATTGATCGGCTCCCCTCGGATTGCTATCATTACGCCTGAGACGCAAGCCGTGCGCTGGCGCGACGATGGCGTAGCCCCTACCGCGAGCGTTGGAATGCCGTTGGCGGCTGGTGTTACGTTGCAGTACGACGGTGATCTTTCGCAGATCCAGTTCATTGAACAGACTGCCAGCGCCAAACTCAACATCACTTATTATTCTTGAGGTTGAAATGCAAGTCTCTAACGACTCCGCTGCCGTGAATTACGTTGACTATTTCACCAAGCAGTTTCCGATTGATCTGGCAAACATGGCCGCGTTGCGCGACGAACTGGCTATTCGTCAGGGTGCTTTGTCTGCCGCAAAAGACGCTGTGGTTGACCGCGAACGCGCCAAGCAAGAGCTAGATGCGGCTAACGCAGAAGCAGCCGTACTAAAAACGGATGCTGCAACTGACCGCGAAGCGGCAAAGCAGGAACTTGCTGATGCCAAGGCTAAAGCCAAGGATCTAAACGCTCAGGCTAAGGCTGCACTTGCTGTTGCGGTAGACCGTGAAACTGCGGTGGAACTGCGTGAAAAAGCGGTGGCTGATCGTGAGGCTTCTCAGATTGTGGCCCAGGCTGAGATTGACAGCCAACAGGCTGCACTGAAATCCCAGACTGCCGCCTTGGACGCTCGTATCAAAGCGTTCCAAGATAAAGTTGCTGCACTTACTGCGTAGGAAACAATATGGCCGTCAATCTTTCTCCCGTGGGCGGCGCAGCGGCTCAGTTTTTTGACAACAATGGCGTCATTTTGTCAGGCGGCAAGTTGTTTACTTATGCTGCTGGCACAACTACTAACCAAGCAACGTACACTAGTTCTTTTGGTAGTACGGCGCACACAAATCCAATTATTTTGGATTCGGCTGGCCGCGTCCCTGGGGGTGAAATTTGGTTAACAGAAGGTGTAACATATAAATTTGTTCTTAAAAACTCAACAGATGTTTTAATTGGTACATACGATAATGTGTATGGTATTAGCAGTTTGACTTTGCCAATATCTTCAAGTTCAATAACATATTTACCCGCAGGTGGCGGCGCTGTAGCAACTACAGTTCAAGATAAATTGCGTCAATGGGTTAGCGTAATTGATTTTGGCGCTGATCCAACTGGTTCGGCTGAAAGTACAACTGCTTTTACAAACGCATTGACTGCATCTCGTTTTGTGTATGTACCTGCTGGCACTTATTTGGTTGACCAAATTAACATTACCCAAGCAGGAACACGACTGTTTACCGCTGGTATGTCGGTAACCCTTCAGCAAAAAAACACTGTTAATCGCTACGATAGCCCAATTATCAACGTAAAAGTTTCCGATGTGTTTATCGGAGACATGAAATTTATTGGCAACATTGCAACTGACACGGGCGAATTCAACCATTGCATAAATATTGCTGGAATTGGTTCAGAAATTCGGGACGTTACGCTTGGCAATTACTACGCCACAAACATTCGCGGCGATGTGTTGTATGTTGGCGGCATTACTGCAACGCCCGTGTACAACGTAAACGTAATTTCTTTAGATGGCGACAACATCTATCGCAACATTTGCTCGGTGACGGGGGGCCAAGGCGTCCGCATTCAGCAAATTCTTGGCAACCGAGTTGGCTATCGCAACATTGATTTTGAAACCAACGTAGGCAGTCAAAAAATTGATGATTGTTGGGTTGGTTTCATTCGCGGCGGTTGCGTTCAATTAGCCAGCGACAGTGCAGCACTTCGTGTTGGGTCAATTCAAATTGACCAAATGGATTTAGATAACGCATATATGCCAGCGCCAACACCATATGCGGCGTTTACCAACCCTGCCGGCCCTGATATTGGTATTTTATGTAGCCGTTTTGATTATTTTAAGATTGGCTCACTAAAGTTAAACAGTTATAGCACGGTTGGGATTTTAGTTAGCCAAATTGGAAGTGAAGACAAAGGCCGTTTAATCGTTGATTATTTAGAAGCAACAAATATTGCTCCATCTGGCGTTTATCAAACGGTCATTGAATCTACTGGCGCAACGCTTGTTGAAATAAACTCAGGCAAAGTGACGCTTACCTCCGGTTCTGCTTTGCTTAAAGGACTTGACGCTGATTACAACATTCGTAACATTGAATTTGTTAACAACACCGCCGCAAATATTGCAGCGTTTTGCACAGATTTATATTGCGAAAATTTGCTTGGATCATTTGGCAGCGCGACACTATTTACAAACGTAGCAAATGGTCAAGTCATCAACTCTAGGTTGACGACAACTGGCAGCGCGATGAATCAATGCAAGGACATGAGTTGGTACAACTGTAATTTAACTTGCGTTAATTTTGACTTTTCTCCCGGAGCTGGCAGTAACAAAGCGGCATTTGATCGCGGAACGTTAAATAGCACTTGGTACGACAGTTATAACGTGGTATTTGGGGGCACTGTTTGGAGCAACCAAATTGGCGTGGCGCAAGGGACAGGCTCACCTGAAGGTGTCTTGACGGCAGCTATTGGCGCTCTTTACGTTAATCTGACTGGCGGCACAAGCACAACGCTTTATGTCAAAACATCTGGAACTGGTAACACCGGCTGGACTGCCAAATAAGAAACTATCATGGCTGATACAAAAATCTCCGCACTACCCGCATCAACCACGCCGCTGGCGGGTACTGAGGTACTGCCAATCGTTCAAAGCGGCGCAACCAAACAAGTTTCTGTTGCAAATTTGACCGCTGGACGAACCGTATCAGCAAATAGCGTTTTGGCTTCAACTTTGTTTACAACGGCACAAGCGGCAAGTCCTGCAACATACGGCGGCAACGTGTATGTTTATTCTGGTGTTGGTCTAAATGCTGCTGTTGGTGGTATTGAATGGCAATACGCTACCTCTGGCGCTGGCTATGGTTTTAAAATCAACGTCAACGGTGGCACAGACACGATGGATTTTGGCTACCGTGCCAATTCTGCGACGTTTACCAAAGCAATGGGTATTGGCAACACAGGCATTATTACGATGCCCGCCTATGGCGCAGGTGCGGCAACATTTTCAGCAACAGGCGTAATTTCTTCCGTTTCGGATGAAAGATTCAAAATTAAAGACGGAGCGCCTACTGACCCAGAGTCAATGCTTAAAAAATTAAAACCTGGCTATTGGTTTTATGATCAAACAAAAACTAAATCGGGCGACGATAAACGACAGCTAGGCTTCTATGCTCAAAACGTGCATGAGGCAATTGGTCCTGAAGCAGCACCGCAACCAGAAGAAATTGTTGATGTTGCTGAAAACGGCACGTTAATCCCTACGGGTAATTTTCGTCCTTGGGGGTACTATGACCGTTCAGTGTTGGCAGTAGTAGTGATGTCATTGCAAAACGCTCTTGCAAAAATTGAAACGCTTGAATCCAAAATTCTTGCTTTGGAATCTGTCGCATAATAGTGTAGTATCACCGTACCGGCGCGGTTCACCGGGGAATCTCAGGATTCAAAATGTCCGAAGAAGTAGTAGCGATTGAAGCGGAAGTAGCGCCCGCGCCGGAACTGGATGTCACGGCGACTCCAGAACCTGTAGATACGCCGGAAGTTGCGCCCAAGACCTTCTCGCAAGAGGAACTTGATGCCGCGATTCAAAAACGTCTCGCAAGAGAACAGCGAAAGTGGGAGCGTGAGCGTCAAGCGCCGCCGCCCGTTGCCGTTGATGTCCCGCCAGTAGATCAGTTTGATTCGGTTGATGCTTACGCAGAAGCCAAAGCAATCCAGCTAATCGCACAACGTGACCAGCAAAAGCAACAGACGGAGATTCTTGAGGCATATCACGAACGTGAAGAAGAGGCTCGGACCAAGTACGATGACTTTGAACAAGTCGCGTACAACCCAAGTCTTAAGATCACGACTGTGATGGCGCAAGCGATTCAAGCCTCTGATGCTGGCCCTGATGTAGCTTACTACCTCGGGTCCAATCCAAAAGAGACAGATCGCATTTCCCGTCTTAGCCCGATCTTGCAAGCAAAGGAGATTGGACGCATTGAGGCTAAAATAGCCAATGATGTGCCAGTTAAACGTACTACGTCCGCGCCCGCACCGATTAGTCCGGTAACAGCCAGAACTTCAGGCAATCCAAGTTATGATACGACCGATCCTCGGTCTACTAAAACCATGACTGTCTCGGAATGGATTGAAGCAGACAGGCTGCGCCAGATTAAGAAGGCACAAGCTCAACATCGCTAACTTTTAAGGAATTACCATGTCAAATAGCATTCTTACGATTGACATGATCACCAGGAAGGCCCTGGAGATCTTGGAAAACAATCTGGTTCTTACCCGTAACGTGAACCGTCAGTACGACGACAGCTTTGCTGTTGAAGGTGCAAAGATCGGTTCGACCCTGCGTATCCGTCTGCCCGACCGCGCTCTGGTGACGGACGGTGCCGCCCTGCAAGTTCAGGACGACAACGAGCAGTTCACCACCCTGACCGTGGCTTCGCAGAAGCATATCGGCGTGAACTTTACGTCTGCCGAATTGACAATGCAGTTGGATGACTTCGCAGAGCGCGTTCTCAAGCCGCGTATCTCGCAGTTGGCTTCTAGCATTGACGCTGACGTTGCCAATGCTTACAAAGCAATTGGTAACACAGTCGGCACTCCAGGCACCACCCCAGGCACCTCGCTAGTTCTGTTGCAAGCTCAACAGAAGCTGAACGAGAACGCCGCTGTGATGTCCCCACGTTATGCAACGGTTAACCCCGCTGCTAACGCTGGTCTGGTTGAAGGCATGAAAGGTCTGTTTAACCCAACGGATACCATCAGCAAGCAGTTCAAGAACGGCATGATGGGTACGGGCGTGTTGGGCTTTGACGAGATCAATATGTCTCAGTCGATCAAGCAGCACACCACGGGTAACTTCCCTGTTTCGCCGATTGTTTCTTCTAGCGCCACGTTTGCCGAAGGTCAATCGACTCTCGCCATTACGTTCTCTAGCGGAACCAAGACGGTTAAGCAAGGCGACGTGTTTACCATTGCTGGCGTGTACGCGGTCAACCCACAAACCCGTGAGTCAACTGGTTCGCTTCAACAGTTCGTTGTGACCGCTGACAACAGCGTTACCTCCGGCACTGCAATGACCTTGGCAATTTCTCCGGCGCTTTACACGTCGGCAAATGCTTTGGCTACCATTGATGCGTTCCCAGCTACCAGCGCGGTTATCACGTTTGTTGGAACTGCATCCACCCAGTACCCACAAAACTTGGTATACCACAAGGACGCAATCACGTTCGCTACGGCTGACTTGTTGCTGCCGCAGGGTGTTGATATGGCTGCTCGCGCAGTGCATAACGGTATTTCGTTGCGTGTCGTGCGCCAGTACGATATTAACAACGACCGTCTGCCTTGCCGTATTGACGTTCTGTATGGCTTCTCAACGATCCGTCCACAGATGGCCTGCCGCGTCTGGGGTTGAACTTTTTAATTTAAGGAAATAATTATGGCTCTCCCCAATGGCGCAGGTGGTTACCAAGTTGGCCCTGGTAACCGCGCAGAAACCGTTATGGGTGCTATGGCTGCTCCACAAACAGCCACTGCTACCGCAACCTTGACCGCAGCTCAGATCGTTAACCAGATGCTGGTTGCTAACCCTGGCACTTCGGCAGCAACGTACACGTTGCCGCTAGGCACGGCGATTGATACCGCTGTTCCTAACGCTACGGTCGGCAGCACGTTTGACTTGGCAATCGTAAACATCGGAACCAGCTCTGGCGCGGTGACTTTGGCTGTTAACACTGGCGTGACCGATGGCGGCAACGCTCTAACGGCTGTTGCTGTGACCACCAGCCAGATGTTCCGTTTCCGTAAAACTGGTGACGGCACTTACGTAGTGTATCGTCTGGCCTAAGACTAAGGGGGAGGGCCACAAGCTCTTCCCTTTTTTAAAGGAATTACTATGCCTAATACGCAAGCAGTTGGGATCGCGTATTCCGACCCTGAGTTTACGACCTGTTACGCAAGCCAAGAAATTGGTTATAGCGCAGCAGCCCAAGGTACTGTGACGCAAGCAACGGACAAGTCAACAGCGGTAACGCTGAACAAGTCTGCTGGTCGCATCACAATGAACAACGCGGCTTTGGCTGGATCTACTGCGGTTTCGTTTACGTTAAACAACAGCCTGATTTCCGCCAATGATGTAATTACTGTGTGTATTTCTAGTGTTACCACTGGTAGTACTGCTGGGGCGTACACCTCTTACGTTTCTAATATGTCTGCTGGTTCTGCTTCAATTACGTTGCGTAATTTAAGCGCCACTTCATATTCTGAAGCGGTTGTAATTAACTTCTGCATCATCCACAGCGCAAGCTAACAGGCGGGGCTTCGGCCCCTCCTCTTGAGGTTTACGATGGCAACATATTCCGCTGGCGATCAGATCAATCGCGCCCTGCGTTTGTTGGGGGTTCTGGCAGAAGGTGAAACCACTTCGGCGTCAGTGTCGCAAGACTCACTGATGGCGATGAATCAAATGATTGACAGTTGGAACACTGAGCGGTTGTCGGTGTTCTCAACCATAGACCAAATCGTTAATTGGCCTGTTGGTTCAATCAACGCCACGCTTGGCCCATCAGGGTCTTTGGTACGTCTAAATGGTACTGCTGTTCGCCCCATTCTGGTTGATGACGCAACGTATTTTCGTGATCCGCAGACGAATGTGTCTTACGGGATCAAGCTGATCAACCAACAGCAATATGATGGTATTGCGGTTAAGACCGTAACGTCTACGTATCCGCAGGTCATGTTCGTAAACATGACCTATCCTGACATTGACATCTACATCTATCCCAAACCAACACGCCTGTTAGAGTTTCACTTTATTAGCGTTGAGGAGTTGACGCAACCGGCAACGCTATCAACCACGCTGGCCTTCCCCCCGGGGTATCTGCGGGCGTTCACCTACAACTTGGCGATGGAGATCGCGCCCGAGTTTGGCGTTGAGCCCTCGCCGCAGGTGCAGCGTATTGCTATGACTAGCAAGCGCAACCTCAAGCGCATCAACAACCCTGACGATGTGATGTCAATGCCTTACGCAATCGTTGCGACACGCCAGCGGTTCAACGTTTACGCTGGGAATTATTAATCATGCCATATAACGCATTATTAGACGATAAAATATCTAATATGCTTGCATGGCAAAATATGCCAAAATTGCGCAGGGAAGCGGGCGCTCCTGGATATAAAGGACTTGGTTATTTTGGTGAATTGCCATCTGTTGATCAAGAGGGAAGGCCATCCCGTTCAACTGAATTGGCAGGAGAAATAGAAGGCATTCATTTTCCATTGTTAGTTCCAACATTAACAAAAGAAGAAATAAATCATTTGCTGTCTGGAAAACCAGCGACGGATCAAATTTGGGATAAAGCATACGCCCATGCTTTAATGCGTGGACAAGGTGGCAAAGATCCTTTTGCCACAATGTATGACAAAAGACATAAGGTTCCAGAATGAAAACGCCGATTCTGGGGTCGGCATACGTTGCTCGGTCGGTCAACGCCGCCGACAACAGAATGGTAAATCTTTTTGCAGAAATTGTGCCGGAGGCCGGAAAAGAAGCCGCATTCTTAAACAGAGCTCCAGGCCTAAACCTGCTGGCAACAATCGGCACTGGACCAATCAGGGGTTTGTGGGCGTACTCGTCTGATGACAGCACCGCGTTTGTCGTTAGTGGCACTCAGTTGTACAAGATCAACAAAAGCTACACCGCAACGCTTCTGGGTACAGTGGCCGGCACTGGTCCTGTTAGCTTGGCTGACAACGGCACCCAGTTGTTTATCGCGGCTAACGGCCCTAGCTACATCTACAACAACACCACCAATGTTTTTGGTCAAATTACCGATCCAGACTTTCCCGGCGCTGTAACCGTCTGTTATTTGGATGGATACTTTGTATTCAACGAGCCAAACAGCCAGAAGTTGTGGGTGACTGCTCTGCTAGACGGTACGTCTATTGATCCGCTTGAGTTTGCCAGCACCGAAGGTTCGCCCGATGGTTTGATTGCGGTGGCCGCAAACTTCCGTGAGGTATGGGCGTTTGGCACCAATTCAATTGAAGTTTGGTACGATGCTGCAAACCCTGACTTTCCGTTGGAGCGCATTCAAGGCGCGTTTAACGAGCTCGGTTGCGCCGCGCCATATTCTGTTGCCAAGATGGACAACGGGATGTTTTGGCTTGGGCGCGACCGTCGCGGGCAGGGCATGGTCTATCGTGCTAACGGTTACACCGGCCAGCGGATCTCAACCCATGCAATTGAATGGCAGATCCAGCAGTACAGCGACATCTCTGACGCAATCGCCTACACATACCAGCAAGACGGTCATTCTTTCTATGTGCTGATTTTCCCAACGGGCAACGCTACGTGGGTGTACGACGCGGCGACGGAATCGTGGCACGAGCGGGCTGGTTGGGTAAACGGTGACTTTACCCGCCACCGCAGCAACTGTCAGATGTCGTTTAACAATCAGATTGTTGTTGGCGACTATGCCAACGGCAACATTTACGCTTTTGACCTAGATGTGTACGCCGACAACGGCAGTATCCAGAAATGGTTGCGGTCTTGGCGGGCGTTGCCAACTGGTCAGAACAACCTAAAGCGTACCGCGCACCATAGCCTACAACTTGATTGCGAAACCGGCGTTGGGTTAAACACTGGTCAAGGGTCAGATCCCCAAGTAATGCTGCGTTGGTCTGATGACGGCGGCCACACTTGGTCAAACGAACACTGGTCGCCAGTTGGCAAGATTGGCGTCTATCAGCAGCGGGTATTCTGGCGGCGTCTTGGCATGACGTTAAAGTTGCGTGACCGGGTTTACGAAGTTTCTGGAACAGATCCGGTCAAAACGGTTATTATGGGTGCGGAACTGATTATGAGCGGAACCAATGCCTGATACCACCCAAATTACCCCGCCAAGGGTTCCGCTTACAGATCCTAGAACCGGGTATATTGATCGGGCTTGGTACCGATTTTTTTTGTCTCTGTTTACTCTCACGGGTTCTGGGGCTAACT
>Ga0209086_10000361_pt1 | contig 39466 bp, 41 predicted proteins | sample M_130207_XF_Meta_FD_187312 | JGI IMG/M metagenome (GOLD analysis project Ga0209086, IMG submission 187312) | Freshwater microbial communities from Lake Montjoie, Canada to study carbon cycling - M_130207_XF_MetaG (SPAdes) (version 2) | ecosystem: Environmental > Aquatic > Freshwater > Lake... | reverse complement strand
CTACCAGTTGCCTCCTGGTATGCGTAAGAGTCTGTATCTCAAAGATGATGACTACCGCTTGAGTTTTCTGTATGGCAACTTCACAACGTTGACGCGTTTTACCGAAGCCGATCTTGAGCGGGTGATCACTGAAGGTCTTTCGCCGTTGAACGTCAGTATTCATGCCACCGACCCAACGATTCGCAGTGAGATGTTGCGCAACCCTCGCGGTGGTATGAGTCTTCGCTGGTTGACTCAGCTTCTCAAACACGACATCACAGTGAATGGACAGATCGTTGTATGTCCAGGCGTGAACGATGGATCAATTCTCGAAGACTCCATGATTGGAATTCTTGATCGATACGCCGACTTGCATCATGTGGCATTGGTTCCGTTAGGTATTAGTCGATACAACAACGAAACATCAATGCGGGCGCATACCCAAGAAGAAGCGCGTCGAGTTGTCGAATTAGTACACCATTGGCAAGAGATCTTTTTGACCAATGTTGGTCACCGAATGGTGTTTGCTGCCGATGAGTATTACTTGATGGCCGGAGTTCCTTTTCCTCCTGGCGAACAGTATGAAGGTTTTGGTTTGCACGAAGACGGCATCGGAATGGCACGAACATTTGAATGGGAATTCGATGGACGACTTGATGTTCCGACCGGACCACAAAGTGGATTTTTTGCGGCCGTTGACGGAGCACCAGCAGAGGGTTACCGCGCTCCTCGAAATCCTGCTGGCGACACTGGTCTTCGTGGATGCGGGGGATCAAACGATTCAAATTCGGCAATGATTTCTCTCACTCCGCGTCGAAATGCCCCGGTTGGTGTCGTGACTGCTCCTTATGGAGCCCAGGTTCTCGCTCCGATGCTCGCTCGATGCGGGCGTTCTGATGTGCGTCTCGTCACGGTCGAAAATGACTTCTTTGGTGGAAATACTGCGGTGACTGGCCTCATGGTGGGCAAAGACATCGCTCGGGCGTTGGAAAACGAGCCTGAAGGACACCGTTATTTGCTTCCCGACGTGTGTTTATCGGAAGGTCGTTTCCTTGACGGCTTAACCACGGCAGACTTACCGCGTCTGGTTGAGGTCATCCCGACCGACGGAATTGCCTTGCGGCGAGCATTGGAAATAGCCAAATGAGTGAAGAAATAGAAATTCAACTTCCAGTAGCTGTCATCGTCGGTCGTCCCAATGTCGGTAAGAGCACCCTTTTTAACCGGGTCATTGGTGAGCAAGCGGCAATTGTCGAGGACCGACCAGGCGTGACTCGCGACCGAAAAGAACTTGAAGCGAATTGGCTCGGCCATCGATTCATGCTTGTCGATACTGGTGGTTGGATGCCGGGTGGTTCTGAACTTGATGCCAAAGTCAGTCGTCAAGTTGAAGCGGCTGTTCGTAATGCCGATTTAGTGATTTTTGTTGTTGATGGTTCGGTGGGCGCGACTGATGACGATGAACTCATGGCGGGCTGGCTGCGTAAGTCGGCCGCAAGTGTGATGTTGGTCGTGAACAAGGCCGACAATGATCGTCGTGAAGCTGATCGTTGGGATTTCTTGTCGCTCGGTTTGGGTGACCCGTATCCAGTGAGCGCATTGCATGGTCGACGCGCTGGTGACCTGCTCGATGAAGTCATCGTCCGCATGCCGACATCTCCACTGAGCGAGGAATATATTCCGAATTATGGACTCGACCAAGAGATCGTTCCTGTTGGTGAACAAAAGCCACCGAGGGTCGCTCTTGTGGGTCGACCAAATGTTGGTAAAAGCACTTTGTTCAATCGCTTAGTCGGCGAAGATCGGGCGGTCGTTCACGACATGCCGGGTACGACTCGTGACTCGATTGACACTTTGGTAGAAACCGAAGACGGACCAGTCGTGTTCGTGGATACAGCTGGTATGCGCCGCCGTTCACGCATCGATGATTCTGCCGAGTACTACTCGCTGGTTCGTGCGTTGCGCGCCGTCGATGGATCAGATATCGCGCTCTTTGTGATCGATGCAACGCAAGGTATTACTGCACAAGATCAACGACTTGCTGAACGAATTGACGCTGCCGGTTGCCCGATCGTGATCATGTTGAACAAATGGGAACTGATTGATGACGCCGAAGAGCGTGAGCGAATTGATCTTGAAGTCAAGCGCAAGTTGTACTTCGTTGATGATGCTCCAGTTCTGAAGGTATCTGCGCTGACCGGTAAGGGCGTGCATAAATTGCGTCCGGTCTTGCAAGAAGCGATTTTGCAATACCACCGTCGTATTCCGACACGTGATGTGAACCGAGTGATTGCTGATGCGCAACAGCGTCAAGCCGCCGGTGGCGGAGCACGAGTGATGTACGCACTACAAGGAGCCACCGACCCGCCGACGTTTACGTTGTTCGTCAATCGTGAACTTCCACATACTTATTTGCGTTACCTCGAGCGAAGTATTCGTGAAGCCTTTAACTTTGGCTCAACCCCTCTGAAGTTGCGAGTGCGTAAGCGGGCCGACTGATTGCTATGCCTTTTTGTGAAGATTGTGCGAAGTATTGGGCGCCAAGTGCCATGTCAACAGATGGATCGTGTCCGACTTGTCATCGGGTACTTGAATCTCCACAGATTGCCAGCACGGTTCCGATTCATCGCCAAGTGACTGCAGAAAATTTAAATTTGCGTCGATTAGCCAATGGTCTTGCGGACGATGATGATGCCAAAGCCCCGTGGCATTTCAAACTCTTAGTTGTTGCCCTGTGTGTCTATTTGGGATGGCGCGTCGTACAGATTTTTATCTGAGTTGTGTCTAGTGTTGAGTGATGAGCAATATTCCGCCACCGCCAGGTGCACCTGGCTATCAACCTGTATCAAACGGTCCCAGTCCGATTGTCGGCGCGCAGTACTACGTGCAAATTCCCGGCATGCACGGACAGGTGTTCACCTACGATCGATTAAGTGCCATGGCGATTCAAGGCGTTGTGAAGCCAGAGTCGTTAGTGCAAGTGGTTGGTGAGCCGTATTGGTCGCCAGCCTCGGCGGTGCCGGGGGTGTTTAGTGAGAAGAGCTATATCGCGGCGATGCTTTTGGCATGGTTTCTGGGCGTCTTTGGTGTTGACCGCTTTTACTTGGGCTACACCGGGCTTGGGCTCGCCAAATTGTTCACTTTTGGGGGTCTGGGTATTTGGGCCCTCATCGATTTCATTTTGATTGCCCTACGAAAAGTCCCAGATCGACAAGGCAAACCCCTTTCCTGAATTGCGCAGTGGCGACGCTAGGCTCGCTTGCACATAACTCGGGCTGTGGCGCAGCTTGGTAGCGCGCTTGACTGGGGGTCAAGAGGTCGCAGGTTCAAATCCTGTCAGCCCGACACAATGACGGCAGGCTCCGGCAACGGAGCCTGCCGTGTTATTTAATTGGGTCATCTCTCCGTGGCGTTTGTCGGGTGTGTAAAGCCTGCTCGCAAGGGTTGTGGCTACTACCTTTGAGACATGGTTAGTTCTGCATATAATTCGCGTACCTTGTCCGAATCAGCCTCAAAGGCCCTGTTGCGTGACGCCGGAGTTCCGATGGCCGACGAGCGTGAGGTTGCGACTGCCGAGCTTGCCGCCCAGGCCGCTTCCGAGATTGGTTTTCCAGTAGTCGCCAAATTGTGCGGTGACGCAATTGCGCATAAAACTGAACGCGGTTTGGTGCGACTGAAATTGGCGTCGGCTCAAGCAGTGCATGAAGCGGCTGCTGACCTGCTTGCGGCGGCTCGTCCTGACGATGGACCGGTGACTGTGTTGATCGCTCCGATGGTGCAAGGAAATCGTGAATTGATTGCTGGTGTTGTTCGTGATCCGCAGTTTGGTGCGAGCGTCATGCTGGGCATTGGCGGAATTTTGGCTGAAGCAATCGCCGACGTTGTGTTTCGGCCAGCACCAGTTGATCGAGTGACTGCTCATGAGATGATCGCCGATTTGGCAACGCAGAAACTTCTGGGTGAATTCCGTGGTGAAGCTGCCGTTGATCGTGAAAAATTAATTGACGTTCTAGTTGGTCTTGGCAAGTTGGCGAGTGAGCGATCTGACATCGCGAGCATTGATGTGAATCCATTAATTGTTCGAGCCGATGGGGTTCCGATCGCAGTTGATGCACTCGTCGAAATTGGCGAAGCTGACACGTCGATAGCAACAGCCCGCCCGCGTCCAACTGATGCGCAATTTGCGGCACTCTTTGAACCAAAAGGTGTTGTTGTCACTGGAGCCTCGACCCATCCAGGAAAGTTCGGCTTCGTGTCGCTGCACAACATTTTGGCGGGTGGTTACACCGGCGGAGTTTACGGCACCAATTTGCAAGGTGAAAATGTCTTAGGTATTCAGACAGTGGCCGATATCGAGCAACTTCCTGATGGCGCTATTGATTTGGTTTTCGTGTGCACACCGGCCTCGGCAAACCCGGCACTTCTGCGGGCCTGTGCGGCTAAGGGAGTGAAAGCGGCATTTCTCACGTCGGCTGGATACGGAGAAGCTGGCGAAGAAGGAAAGAAAGCCGAAAAAGAACTGATTGCTCTCGCCGATGAACTTGGCATCTTGTTAGCCGGACCGAATGGTCAAGGTGTTGTGAGTACTCCCGCCAACTTATGTGCACAAATCGTTGCTCCGTATCCACCAGCAGGAAAGATTGGCGTAGCAAGCCAAAGCGGCAACTTCGTTTCAAGCTTCTTGAACTGGTCGCGTTCATCTGGCGTCGGAATTAGTCGTGCTGTGTCGGCGGGTAATGCCGCTGCTGTAACAGTTGCCGATTATTTGGACTATTACGCCGATGATGATGCGACCGCCGTGGGGCTTGCCTACGTTGAAGGTATTGCCGATGGGCGCACGCTGATGACTCGATTGGCCTCGGTTGCTCAACGTAAACCCTTGGTTTTGGTTAAAGGCGGAGCGACCGAAGGTGGAGCCCAGGCGGCAGCGTCGCACACTGGTGCACTAGCAGCCAATGACAAAGTGTTCGACGGCTTTTGTCGGGCTGCCGGAATCACTCGTGCTGAAACCGTTGAAGAGGCTTTTGAAGCAGCAGCAACTTTTGCTACTCAGTCGTTGCCTAAAGGTCCGAACGTTGTCATCATGACGACAGCCGGTGGTTGGGGAGTAGTGACCTCAGACGCCATCACCCGCGACGGTCAATTGAAGTTAATGGAACTTCCCGAAGACTTGTTGGCTCAAATTGATACCAAGCTTCCACCTCGATGGAGCAAGGGCAATCCGGTCGACTGTGCTGGCGGTGAAACCCGTGACACGATTCCTGAGGTGCTTGAGATGATTGCGTTGCACCCCGATGTACACGCAGTGATTTATCTTGGAATCGGAATTCAATCGAACCAAGCCCGGTTATTGCGCGAAGGTGGATTTTATCCCGATCACGGCATTGATCGCATCGTTGCCTACCACGAACGCCAAGATCAGCGCTTTGCTGAAGCGGCCGACGAGTTGTCGAGGCGTACTGGGAAACCAATTCTGACTGCGACCGAACTAGCCGTTGCCGATCCTGACAATCCGGGTCCAGCGACGGTTCGTGCAACAGGTCGTTTGTGTTACCCATCGGGCAATCGCGCCGTTACAGCTCTGGGTCATCTGTATCGCGCTGCAACGTTTAATACCCGACGAGGAAAGTGATTGAACAATGACGCAGTCAGAGGCTCGCGTCACAAGACGCTCGCGACCATCGAACAATCCCGTAGCCAGTTTGATCTTCTTGGCAATCGTGCCATCAATTATTCTTGGTGGGCTGTGGCAGTTCGCAAATTCACATGACAACAGTTCTCCGCCAGCACCCGATCTGGTGGCGACTACGCCAGCGAACACTCCACAAACTCCTGTTTTGTCGGCCCGCCGTACACCTGGGGTATTAGCTCGCGAGACATCGTCAATTGCTTTCGAACAAGCATTGCGTCCGTTAGGTGGATCTGTACTTGCTGGTTCATGTGTCGCAGTTTCTGTCGACCGTGTGTTGATGTTGTCTGACGGCATTGATACTCCGGTGACACCAGCGAGCACCGTGAAATTTTTGGTTGCAGTAACTGCTCTTGATTCTCTTGGCGCAGATTTCACCTATTCGACTGAGGTCAAAGCCGAAATTAACGCAGGCGTTGTTGGATCTATTTATTTGGTGGGAGCGGGAGATCCGTTGTTGGCGTCTTCTTGGTATCCCAACGATTTGACTTTGTCTAAATATCCACAACAACCCGCAACATCACTTGAAACACTCGCAGATTCGGTTGTGGCGGCGGGGGTTACACAAATCACTGGAAATGTTGTGGGCGATGCGTCGCACTACGATGCCGAGTTGTATCCACCTTCATGGCCAATTGGGTTTCGGGCGATTCAAGGTGGTCCAATTTCTGGTTTGTTAGTCAACGACGGAGCGGTTCTCGGCGCAACAATGAAGGCAACTAATCCGGCGATGGGCGCTGCCCAAGAGTTCTACCGTTTGTTACAAGAACGGGGTGTGACGATTATTGGCGCTCCGGCATCTGGTGTGACTCCGGTTGGCTTGGCAACGGTAGCGGCAGTCCAATCTGCGCCGCTCATTGACATCATCGGCGAGATGTTGCAAAACAGTGATAACAACACTGCTGAAATGTTGTTGAAAGAAATCGGTTATCAATTAAGTGGTGCTGGCACACGCGCTGCTGGCGATGCTGCAGTGATGGCCAAATTGAGTTCGTGGGGCGTTCCTCTCGAAGGAGTCGCATTGAGCGATGGTTCGGGATTATCGGGGGACAACAAGGTGACATGCGCGGCATTTTTGGCTGTTCTTGAACGTTACGAAGCGACTGATCCACTCATTTCAAAATTGGCAGTTGCAGGTACGTCCGGAACTTTGTCGAATTTTTTTGTTGGTACAACTTTGCAAGGCCGACTATATGGAAAGACTGGAAGCCTCACTGGAGTGAAAGCACTGGTTGGCTTTGTACCTGTTGAAGGTGGATCGACGATACGTTTCGCCTTGTTACTTCAATCGCCGGGTGTTGATGATGACAAAGTCTTTAAGCCACTTTGGGAAGGTGTATTGACGCAAGCGCTTGGCTCATACCCGCAAGGGCCTACCGCTGCAGCGATTACGCCCTTGCCCGCTACGCCAGTGACTCCTTGACCTCGGGTTGTTTTGTGAATAATTATCGTTTGCCGATGTTCCCTTTAGGAACTCCACTAGTCCCGGGCTCGTTATTGCCATTGCAAATATTCGAACCGAGATATCAACAAATGATGTCTGATGTTCTGACGAACAGTGATCCCGAGTTTGGCGTGGTCCTCATCGAGCGCGGTCACGAGGTGGGTGGGGGAGACATTCGTTCGATGACCGGAACGGTGGCGCGGATCATTGAGACGCAGGTGACTCCTGATGGACGTCGGGTGATACTTGCGCTCGGAGTTCGACGACTGCGCGTTTATGAATGGTTGCCCGACGCTCCGTACCCCATTGCTTTGGTGGAGAATTGGCCAGATAACTTGTCTGACGGGATTGACTCGGCAGAAGTAAGTCGCCTCTTTGGCATGGTCGTCGAGGTCAGTTCATTGTTTGAAAAATTAGGTGGTCCGCCACTTGATTTGGCAGATATCGAACTCTCAACCGACGTGAGTTTCGCGTCTTTTCAACTGGTTGCTCTCGCCCCAATTGGCCCTGCCGATCGTCAACGTCTGTTGATATGTGAAGATCCCGCAAGCCGCTTAGAATTGTTGGAGTCGGCCTTGAGCGATGTTGAAGCTGCCTGCCGATTCCGCCTGCAAGGAGAGTGATTGAGCGAGAAATGGCCTTCGAGAAACAGCCCTTAAGGTGGGGTTTGCCCGTTCTGGTGCTAGAAACTAGGCATGGCTGAAGAGACGTCACGAACAAGTCGAGCGTCGGTTCGTCGTGAATCGGCTGGCGTCGGTGACGTTGTCGACCTCGTCAAGGAATACGCCAAACAAGAAACTCTTGGTCCGCTCAAGGGGGCTGGCCGATGGTTGGCGCTCGGATCGGCAGGAGCGACGTGTATTGGCCTCGGTCTCGTCTTGGTTCTTCTCGGAATCCTGCGACTTCTGCAAACCGAACTTCACGCCTTTGATGGCGGGTTCTCGTGGGTCCCTTATGTGATCGTTCTCGCCTTGTGTCTCGGACTGACTTGGGTCGCTTGGTCGCGAGTCAAGAAGGCAACTCTTGGAAAGGAACCCAACTGATGGCCAATTCGAAAAAGGAATCGCGAATTTCCCGTGAGGACATCGAGTCCAAGTTGCGCACGCTTCAAGGAGACGTGCAAGGCAAAGTTGACGATCGACGTTCAACTCTGCTGGCTATCGCTGGCGGAGTCGGAGTTATTTTAGTGGTGGCCTTTTATCTGATGGGTCGTCGAAGTGGAAAGCGTCGTTCGACAGTTGTCGAGATTCGGCGCGTCTGAAGCAACGTCATGGCGCTGATGTCGTACCTGCGGTCGCGCAGTGTCAAAGAAGGTCTTCTTAGTGGTCGCCGTTCGTGGTTTATCGTCGGCGTTTTTGTTTGGGGCATTAAGCTCATGCGAAAAATGATGGCGCGGTCTCCGCAAGTAGTTTCGACCGAAGTCTTGCGACCCGGACAATCAGTTTCGGTTTCGGCTCTCGAGCCAAAAGCACGACGACGGAATCGCTGATCATTCATGAAGGTTATTTTGCGCAACCCGCGCCGCGAAATTGAGATTGAAGGTCGTCGTCGCGTGCATGCCTTGCTCGTTGAATTGGGTCTTCCGAGAGAATCACACTTAGTGATTAGGAATGGAACCTTGGTTCCAGGTGATGAAGAACTTGATAAGGACGATGTGATTGAAGTCCGTCCGGTCATTTCCGGAGGTTTCTGACGTGAAATGTCGTACCTGTCGCGGGCCAGCGATTATTGAGTTACCTCGCCACAACGCTAATTTTTGTGCCGAGCATTTTCTACAAATGTGTCGCCGGCAAGTTGAAAAAGCGATTCATGATCATGACATGCTGCAAAAGACGGACCGGGTGTTAGTCGCGGTTTCAGGCGGAAAAGATTCATTGGCCGTCTGGGATATGTTGGTCGAACTTGGTTATCAAGCCGACGGTTTGTATATCGCTTTAGGCATCGGTGAATACAGCGAAGAGTCGCGCGAATACACTGAGCTGTTTGCTCAAGAACGAAACTTGAAACTCACGGTCGTTTCGTTACGCGACGACTATGGCTATGACATTCCAACTGCAACAAAGGTGACAGGTCGAGTTCCGTGTTCGGCATGCGGAATGAGCAAACGGCATTTGTTTGATAAAGCTGCTGTTGACGGGGGATATGACGTCGTTGTTACTGGGCACAATCTTGACGATGAAGCCGCAGTTCTGTTTGGTAATGCTCTGCGTTGGGACGTTGAATATTTAGCGCGGCAACTTCCGGTATTGCCGAGCCGTCACGGTTTCCCGAAAAAGGTCAAGCCGTTAATTCGCTTGACCGAACGGGAGATGGCGGCCTGGTGTGTCATACGCGGGATCGATTACATCGTTGAAGAGTGCCCGATGGCCGAAGGTAATCGCCATATTGGGTACAAAGAAGTTTTGAACCTGCTGGAAGAAAAGTCGCCTGGCACCAAATCTTCGTATTACTTAGGTTTCCTCGATCGTATGGCGCCAGTTTTGGCAGCGATTGCCGCGACGGGTGCCGACAGCGTGACGCCATGTATTCAGTGTGGGGCACCAACTGGTGGCGAACAGGGTTCGGTGTGTGCTTTTTGTCGACTCGTTGAACGGTCAGCCGCCCATGAGCCAGTTTCAGTTGAATTGATTCGCAAGAAATCACGGTCACAAAAACGTGTGCAGGCGGAGGCCTCCAAAAAATGAGTTCCTTAACTTCTCCAACATTCGCCTACGGTGACAAAGTTCTTTTGATTGATGGCAAGCAACGCCGTTATCTGATCAACCTGACTGAGGGCTCCGAATTTCATAGTCATGCTGGGTATGTTTCGCACAGCGAAATCGCCGGACAACCCGAGGGCTTTCGGGTGCAGTCAACAAAGGGAGCGCGCTACATTGCGTTACGCCCGACCTTAGAAGATTTTGTCGTGGAGATGCCCCGTGGGGCACAAGTGATTTATCCGAAAGACCTGGCGCCGATTTGCATGCTGGCCGACATTGGACCTGGTGTCAAAGTATTAGAAAGTGGCGTGGGTTCAGGGGCACTGTCGATGACCATGCTGCGTTACGGTGCCGACATTGTTGGCTATGAGTTGCGTGAAGACTTCGCTAACCGCGCCGTCACCAATGTCCGTTCTTTCCTGGGCGAAGAAGCCTTGTCGAGGTACCACGTTGAGGTTCGTGACTGTTACGAAGGTATTGACGCTCCAGATATAGATCGGGTTATTCTTGATTTGCCCGAACCCTGGCAGGTTGTTCCTCATGCGCAAAAGGTGATGCGGCCTGGCGGAATTTTGTTGGCGTACACACCATCAATTACTCAAGCTGTGCAAACACGCGAAGCGATGGCTAATCCGATGTGGACAGGGACGCGTACTTTAGAAGTGTTGCATCGAGGTTGGTATATCGAAGGTCAAGCAGTTCGGCCAGATCACCGAATGGTTGCTCACACCGGTTTCTTGACGACCGGACGTCTCTTAAGCCCAGATGCGCCGAAGCAGATTTAGGGTTCGATGAAAATGCATTCGCCGGGGCATTCCTCGGCGGATTCGATGACGCCGTCAAGCTCTCCATCGGCGATATTGGCGAGACCATCAGCGCCCTGCGCGTGGCCCTTAGCCGTTGCATAGACCGTGGCGCCTTCTTTGACGTATGCCAAGCCATCATCTAACAGAGTGAAAACATTGGGCGAGATTTCTTCGCAAAGTCCGTCGCCTGTGCATAGATCCTGATCAATCCAGACCTTCATGTTCGCTCGCTTGCTCCTCGGGTAACTTCGCGGTACCTAACCGCTGGTGTAAATACTTTACATGGGTGATAGCCCGAACACCGCTTTCTCGGTCACCCCATTATGAACTTTTGTCAGAAAATATGCCCCGTGACCTGAGCACTTGTGAATCGCTGGAGAGAAATTATCGAGTTCTGACCTCGTCAAGACCAAAGTCGTCAAGGGGGTGTAACTTCGCAGGGGTAGGCACTGGTGGAAAGACGAGGGCATGAACGAGGACATCGACGCTCCCCGCTCAGACAGCGGAACGCTCAATGACGATCGACTGTCGTTAGAGGCTGAAATTGCGGCGTTACGACTGCGCTTGACTGGGGTGCAATCTGATGTTCCGCGCCGAGTCCGCCAACTGGAAGAACGTCTGATGGAGATGAAGGGCCAATTGGCTCAAGAATCGGCCAAGAATGAAAAACTGAGTTTCACCTTGCGCGAGGCTCGAGAAAATATCGTCTCTTTGCGAGATGAAGTCGACAAGTTGTCGCAGCCTCCCTCGGCTTACGGCGTGGTCGTCGGCAAAAATGACGATCAAACGATTGATGTGTTGACAAGTGGGCGCAAACTGCGTGTCAACGTGCATCCCGATATTGATATCGAGTTATTACATCGTGGTTCAGAAGTTGTTTTGAATGAGAGTTTCAATGTTGTGACTGCACGCGAGTCTGAGGGCTCAGGAGACGTCGTCACGATTAAAGAAGTACTCGAAGACGGCATCCGCGCCATCGTCACGGGTCGCACCGACGACGAGATGGTCTGCGAATTGGCCGACGCATTACGAGGTATGCATTTACGGAGCGGCGATACCGTCCGTCGCGATAGTCGAACCAATTTATTGCTCGAGAAATTGCCTCGCCCAGAGGTCGAAGACTTACTGCTCGAAGAAGTGCCCGACATTAGTTATGTCGACATTGGGGGTCTTGATACCCAGATCGAGCAAATTGCCGACGCTGTTGAACTGCCGTTCTTGTATCACGACCTTTTTGCCGAACATCAACTTCCTGCACCAAAAGGAATTTTGCTGTACGGGCCGCCAGGGTGCGGAAAGACACTGATCGCAAAAGCTGTTGCCAATAGTTTGGCTAAAAAAGTTGCCGCTCGAACTGGTGACGATAAGGGTCGCAGTTACTTCATCAATATCAAGGGTCCAGAACTTCTCAATAAGTACGTCGGTGAAACTGAACGTCAAATTCGTCTGGTTTTTCAAAGAGCCCGAGAAAAGAGTGAGGAGGGTTGGCCCGTCATCGTCTTTTTTGATGAGATGGATTCGATGTTCCGTACGCGTGGTACCGGAATTTCATCCGACATGGAGTCAACCATCGTTCCGCAACTGTTGGCCGAAATTGATGGTGTTGAAGGTTTGCGAAATGTCATCGTGATCGGTGCAACGAATCGGGAAGATTTGATTGATCCCGCAATCTTGCGCCCAGGACGACTTGATGTGAAGATCAAAATTGACCGACCGACCGATCGCGCCGCGGCACAAATATTTAGTCGTTATTTGACCAGCGAAATTCCGATCGCTGAATCTGAAGTTGCTCAGCACGGGAGCCTTGAATTGGCCATCTCGGAAATGATTTCTCAAGCCGTGAGCAGGATGTACAGCGATGATGAAATCAATCGGTTCCTCGAAGTGACGTACGCCAACGGAGATAAAGAAGTGTTGTACTTCCGTGATTTTTCTTCGGGAGCAATGATTGAGAACATAGTTCGCCGTGCCAAAAAGTTGGCTATTAAACGCGTCATCTCTGGTGGTCTCCGTGGCGTCTGTGCACAAGATCTTTTGGACTCAATTCGCCAAGAGTTCCGCGAACACGAAGATCTTCCCAATACGACCAACCCCGACGACTGGGCCAAGATTTCCGGCAAGAAGGGTGAGCGCATTGTCTTCATTCGTACTTTGGTGAATGAAGACAGCGATCGTTCTGCGACTGGCGGACGAGCAATCGAACGAAGCGCAACTGGTCAGTACCTCTAATGGCAGTTCGCCTGAGCGCGGTGGACTAAATGGCCATCGTCAAAGTTTCTGGAATTGAAACCGAGTACGGAATTTTGGTTCGAGGAACGGAATCAAATCCAGTCTTGGCTTCGTCGCTGTTGATTAATGCATACATGGAGTCCAATTCATCCGAAGCACAACACGACGCACCTTCATGGAATTTTGATGATGAACGACCCGATATTGATGCTCGTGGCTTTTCGCTTGAATCGGCCATGCCGCCAGAAGTTGAAATGCATCTCGTCAACGCGGTGCTCACAAATGGAGCGCGTTATTACGTCGATCATGCCCACCCAGAAATATCAACTCCCGAATGTGCGAATTCGTGGGAGACGCTGATTTATGACTGCGCCGGGGAAGAGATCATTCGCCAGTCAATGGCCGCAGTGAACCGCACTTTGCCGTCAGGTGTTGAAATGCTGCTGTACAAGAACAACAGTGATGGCAAAGGAAACAGTTATGGCTGTCACGAAAATTTCTTGGTTGCCCGAGAAGTGCCGTTTGGAAGAATCGTTGCGCAAATCACTCCACATTTTGTCACCCGTCAGGTATTCGCTGGGGCCGGCAAAGTGGGCTCAGAAATGCTGGGCGTTTCAACTGACCAGGTACCTTTCCAATTGAGTCAACGTGCTGACTTCTTTGAAGAAGAAGTTGGCCTTGAAACAACTTTGAAGCGGCCAATCGTGAACACTCGCGACGAACCGCATTGTGATCCACAGAAGTATCGGCGTCTGCATGTCATCGTTGGCGACGCCAACATGTCGCAAGTCGCAACGTTACTGAAGGTCGGGACGACGTCATTGATTTTGTCGCTCATTGAGGATGATGTGCTTGGCGCCGATCTGACTTTGGCTCATCCAGTGTCGGCGATTCGCCAAGTGAGTTTCGACCCCACTTTGAACCAGACACTGCTCATGGCCAATGGTTCGCGTATGACAGCCCTAGAAATCCAATGGGCACTCTTGCAGAAGTCGGTGAATTACGTGAATTCGGTCGGCTTTGAGTCGGTTGGCGGAGAGGTCGTCGGGCGAAGAATCATTGAATTGTGGGAAGAGGTATTAACGGGACTCGAGCGTGACCCAGACAGCGTCGCCGACATGGTTGATTGGGTTGCGAAAAAGCGCATCGTCGACGGAATGCAATCTCGTCATGGACTTTCAAACGGCGACTCGCGTCTGAGGGCAATTGATTTGCAGTATCACGATATGAGAGCAGAAAAATGTCTAGCGACTCGAGCAGGTTTGCGAACTCTGGTTGCGAATCCCGAGGTTGAACGAGCGATTCGGCATGCTCCTGACACCACCCGAGCCTATTTCCGCGGCCAATGTCTCGAGAGGTGGCCAGACCAAGTTGTGTCGGCTAACTGGGACTGTTTGGTTCTTGATGTTGGACGAGGTCCGTTACGCCGAGTTCCGATGATGGAACCTCTTCGGGGAACTAAGGATTTGGTAGGGCAAATGTGTTCAGAAAGTGTCACTTTGCTTGAATTGCTCGATCGGTTAGGCGCAGAAAAGTGACTTTGGCCGAAATGGCTGTCAAGATCACAGCACTCGTGAAAACCATCGGTATATTTTCCACAAGCACGAAATTTCTAGGTTTTAATTATTAATTCGAATCAATCACTGAGAGGGAATGATGGCTGAGAGAGTCCAGAAACAAAAGTCCAACTCTGAGCGGGCTTCCGAAGAAGTCGCATCTTCAGAAGCTTCCAGCCAGCAAGGTGAGAAGTTGAAGGCCGAGCTTGATGATTTGCTCGATGAGATTGATGATGTATTAGAAAGTAACGCTGAAGATTTTGTGAAGTCGTATATCCAAAAAGGTGGCGAATGAATCGTGGCCGTCCCATTTTTTGATCTAGAAAATGATCCCGGTAGCAATTTCACGTCGTTACTACGCAAGGTCGGTCTCGACCCTTTTTCTTACGCTCACTCCGGAGACAGTCAATCGTTGCAGGCCCCGCACGGGACAACCGTGCTCGCAGTTCGGTATAACGATGGTGTGGTCATGGCCGGAGATCGCCGAGCAACAATGGGCTCGCGCATTTCAAATCGTGAGATGGAAAAAGTTGTTGCTGCAGATCGCCATAGTGGAGTAGCGATTTCTGGCACCGCTGGAGTCGCCATGGACATGATCAAGATTTTCCAATTGCAACTCGAGCATTTTGAAAAGCTTGATGGTCGGCCGATCAGTCTTGAAGGTAAAGCCAACCAACTTTCACAACTCGTGCGGGCGAACCTCTCTGGGGCAATGCAAGGCCTCGCGGTCGTTCCCATTTTTGCGGGGTACGACTTACTACGAAGTACTGGTCGCCTGTGGGACTTTGACGTCACCGGCGGTCGCTATGAAGAGCGTGAGTTTGTGGCCACCGGGTCAGGTGGTGGCCCCGCATCGACCGTTTTAAAGGTCGGGTTTAGGCCGGGCATGAACGCCGATGAGGCGATCAACCTTGCTTGTCGTGCTTTGTGGGAGGCCGCCGATGTTGACTCGGCGACAGGTGGTCCCGATGTCCTTCGAAGTATTTATCCCGTAGTCGCGACGATTACCGCCGATGGCTGGGAACGTTGTGAAGATAACGATTTAGCAACACGGTTTGAGACGCTTGTTCAACAGCAACGTTCGCAACGTGAAGGAACAACATCATGAATCAACCTTTTTATGTCGCTCCCGAACAGTTAATGAAAGATCGGGCCGATTATGCGCGAAAAGGGATCGCTCGTGGACGTGCACTGGTTGCTGTTCAGTACAACGATGGCATCGTGGTCGTTGCTGAGAACACGTCAAATACATTGCGTAAGGTGAGCGAGATTTATGATCGCATCGGTTTTGCTGGAGTGGGTAAATACAACGAGTTCGATCAACTCCGTCGTTTTGGCGTTCGTAATGCCGATGTTCGTGGGTATCAATATTCGCGGGATGATGTTGAGGCTCGAAGTTTGGCGAATGAATATGCCCAGATATTGGGCCAGACGTTTACTCACGACGTCAAGCCGTATGAGGTTGAAATTTTACTCGCGGAAGTCGGTGTTGATCAGGCGAGTGATCAGTTGTTCCATATTATGTATGACGGCACCTTGATGGATGAGCGAGGGTTGAGCGTGCTTGGCGGTGACGCAGAGTCAATTTCTGAGCGTTTGCGCAATTCTTGGAAATCGGATGACGATTTGGGGACGGCTGTGAAGAAGTGTGTGTCAGCATTGTCAGGTCCTGATCGCGTTCTGCACGCTGGTGATCTTGAAGTAGCAGTGTTGCGACGTGGCGAAGATCGTCGTTGTTTCCAACGATTCGATGATGCAGAAGTTGCCAAACTCCAAGAATAGAAATACTCAACTAACTGCGATCACTCGTGACTTTTGTCCTTGGAATTGATTCAGTTGGTCAGTGAAGTTCTTCTACTAGCAAAATAGCGACTACCTTGCTATAAGTGGAGCGTCGAATTTACGGACTCGAGAATGAATACGGAGTGACTTGCACTTTGCGGGGCCAACGTCGTCTCAGCCCCGATGAGGTCAGCCGTTATCTTTTTCGCAAAGTGGTGTCCTGGGGTCGAAGCTCAAATGTATTTCTCGAAAACGGTTCGCGTCTCTATCTAGACGTTGGTTCACACCCCGAATACGCGACTGCCGAATGTGACTCGATTTATGACGTAGTTGTGCAAGATAAGGCCGGAGAGCGAATTCTCGAAAATTTGGTGGGTTCGGCCGAAGAACGACTTCGTGAAGAAGGCATACGCGGAACTATTTACCTATTTAAGAACAACACCGATTCGGCGGGCAACAGTTACGGATGTCATGAGAATTACTTAACATCCCGTGAAGACGATGCAAGTTTGCATAATTCTGTACTAATTCCTTTTTTGATTTCCCGGATGATTTTCACTGGGGCCGGCAAGATTGTGCAGACGGCCCGAGGTCCGGTTTATTCGATCACACAACGAGCCGATCACATTTGGGAAACGATGTCTTCGGCAACAACACGTAGTCGTCCCATTATTAATACACGCGACGAACCCCACGCGGATGCCGAAAAATATCGTCGGCTTCATGTGATTGTTGGAGACTCAAATATGAGCGAGTATTCCAATTTTTTGAAGGTTGGTTCAACTGCCTGCTTATTGCGCATGATGGAGGATCCGAAGTTTTCGTTGCGAGATATAACCCTTGAAAATCCGATTCGTGCTATCCGTGATTTCAGCCACGACATCACGTGCCGTAAGACCGTCAACTTGGCTAGTGGCCGTGAAGTGAGTGCGCTCGATATCCAACGTGAATATCTCAACGCGGCGCTTGAGTTTGCTGAGACTCGAGGTTTTCAACCCAATGAGCAAAAGGCTCTTGAAATGTGGAAATACTGTGTTGAGTCGATCGAGGTGAATCCACTTTCACTGGATCGTGAAGTTGATTGGGTCATTAAACACAAGTTGATTGATTCATATTGCGTGAAGAACGGGCTTGAGTTAGGGGATCCGAGGGCGCAACTTATCGACTTGCAGTATCACGATGTTGTTCGTAGTCGTGGTTTGTTTTACAAGATGCAGAGTCGTGGCTTAGTTGAGCGGGTCTGTACAGATGCCGACATTCTTGAAGCCATGGATGTCCCTCCTCAGACGACTCGGGCTCGCTTGCGAGGGGAGTTCATCCGAGCCGCCAAAGAGAAGAAGCGTGATTACACAGTTGATTGGGTTCATCTCAAATTGAATGATCAGGCGCAAAGAACCGTTTTATGTAAAGACCCGTTCAAGAGTCGGGACGAACGAGTAGAAAAACTTATCGCATCTCTCTGAGGCGTTATGCTTGGGGAGTCCAGACGCTGTACGGTTAAAGGTTCATGAGCGAAGGAATTGAAATCTCAGAGGTCAGCGCATTGGTTGAGTCCGATGATGCGGAAACTGGCGAGGCCATTCGTGCTGATTTGAGTGAGAAGCAGCGCTCACAGATGCGGGCTGTTTGGGAATGGATTTTCGTTGTCGTGATTGCTATTGGTGCGGCGATGTTGATTCGGTTGTTCTTGTTTCAGCAGTACTACATTGATGGACCAAGTATGCAGACGACCTTGATGCCCCAAGATCGCGTTTTGGTCAATAAATTGTCCTACAAACTCCACGATATTCACCGCGGCGATGTGATCGTTTTCGATCGTGTCACTAACGAGACCCAACACGATGATCTCATTAAGCGGGTGATGGGTCTGGCTGGAGAGACTTTAGAAATTCGCTCATGCATCGTGTACATCGATGGAGTGCAAGTAGACGAGCCCTATCTGAACCCGGAACAAACATCGCAAATTGAACCCAGCGCGCGTTGTGGTTCGCACACAGATATGGCACCCATAGAGGTGCCAGAACATATGGTCTTTGTCATGGGTGACAATCGGGTGCAAAGTTTCGACAGTCGTGACTTTGGGCCTATTGATACTGACAAAGTTCGTGGTCGGGCATTCGTTGTCATTTGGCCCGCAAGTGCGTGGGCCTGGCTGTAGCACTTATACATTGCGGGCAAAGGCATCAACCATGCGATCGGTGTAATCGCTAAATACTCCATCAAGCCCCATACGAATTCCATCATCGAGCACATAGCCCTGCTGCATATCCCAGCCAAGGGCATAACGATTGAAGCGATGAAACAAAGTAACTAGTCCACCATTCCAATCGGTGTGATGCATGTTGATGCAGTCGACTCCAGATTCGTGTAGTTGAGCAGCGCGCCGTTCGGGCCCCTCCTTCAGTCGACTGAGGCGTGTTGAATCAACAAGTTTTGCTGCGGTGAGAGACCGCCAGCTAGCCACGACTTGCCACTTGTGATGGCAGAGCCAGAGTCGTGGTTCAAGTTCTGGCTTCACCAACCGGACAGCATCAAGAGTGGCGTTCAAGGCGGCGGGATCTTTGACATCCAATGAAAAATCAAAATCGCCGCTGACGACATCGAGCATTGCTGCGACTGTCGGAATGTGACTGGGCAGGTTTGCCTGCGCTATCTCTGAAATGGGGATCTTGCGCCCACGGCGACGGACAATTCCGTCGTGATCGAGAACGGCGATGCCATCTGAGGTGATCCAGACGTCACTTTCTAGCCCGGTTGCACCAAGGCGCAGTGCCAGTTGAAAAGATTCAATCGTGTTTTCAGGAGCGTAGGCCCGAGCTCCACGGTGAGCGAAGGCAATCGGGGGGTCGATCAGAGAAGGAAGCCGTTGCTGCACATGAAGATGATGGCATGGTCAAGGAATTCCAGCAAGTACTCCACGGCGGGGCTCTTTATCTCGACCCTTAGTAATTAGACTCATTTTGTGTTCAACCTGTCGGGTAGCGAGATCGTCGTCATCTTGTTGTTGGCGCTCATTGTTCTTGGTCCTGAAAAGCTTCCTGAGGCAATTCGTAAGTTTGGTCGGGTCTACAGCGAGATTCGAAAGATTAGTAACGGATTTCAAAGTGAGTTTAAAAATGCTTTCGATGAACCGATGAAAGAGTTGCGCGAGACCGCACAATTGACGCGTGATGCAGTTTTAAAACCCCTCAGGGAAGAGCCCGAAACTAAAAATCCTGAAACTAAAAAGCCTGAAACTAAAAAGCCTGAAACAGTGACGCCAGAAGTCGTCCCGCTGCTCGAGGCTGATGGTGAAAACTCGTGAAATTACCTTTCGGGATTAAGAACAAGGAAAAGAAAGACGCATCAACTGAAGATGCCATGACTTTGACCGAACATTTGGCCGAGTTACGTTCGCGACTTATTCGAGCAGTGTTAGCCATCGCCATCGGAATGATGGGCGTGCTGGCGTTTTATGAACCAGTTTTGAGATTCTTGCGTCAACCATATGACAACGTTTGTCAACGACGTCCTGATCTTGTTTCAAACTGTGACTTTTATTCGCTCGGACCACTTGAAGGATTTAATGCTCGTTTAAAGATCTCTCTGTACGGTGGATTGATCTTGGCACTGCCAGTGGTGTTGTGGCAGATCTGGCGATTCGTTGTTCCTGCAATGCACGCGAAAGAAAAGCGTTACGCAATTCCGTTTGTCTTTTCGTCGGTCGTGCTCTTTTTGCTCGGCGGTTTTTTCGCTTATTTCACGTTAGACAAGGGCCTTGAGTGGTTGATCTCTTGGTCGGGGAGCGATGTCCAACAGGCTTTCCAGATTTCAAAGTATGTGAGTTTCGTGGGACTCATGGTGGCGGCCTTCGGGATCGGTTTTGAATTCCCTGTGTTGTTGGTGTTCTTGCAACTAGTCGGTGTCTTAAAACCACGACAGTTAATTGAAGGTTGGCGAGTCGCCATCGTGGTTATTGTGGTGATTGCCGCGGTTATTACGCCGTCGGGCGATCCCATCACTTTGGGACTTCTGTCAGTTCCGCTGATTATTTTCTATTTTATTTCCATCTTGATCGGTCATCTCGGAACGCGTAATCGTCCCGTTGAGGCTTAAGACACTAATTAACGAGTCCTACGAGGCAGACTGTGAGTGTGCGGACTGACCGGCCGGCGCTGATCGCCCACTACAACTTCCCCCTTGATCGTTTTCAGATTGAGGCGATGGACGTGCTTGATGCTGGTGAATCTGTTTTGGTGGCTGCCCCAACTGGCAGCGGTAAGACTGTCGTAGCGGAGTACGGAATCTCGTGCGCGTTGGCAGATGGAAAGCGGGCTTTTTATACCGCTCCAATCAAAGCTTTATCGAACCAGAAATACAACGATCTTGTTGAGTTGTACGGGCGGGACAAAATCGGACTTCTCACCGGTGACAACGCAGTGAACGGAGAAGCACCAATCGTGGTCATGACCACGGAAGTTTTGCGCAATATGATTTACGCGCGGTCTCGAGCTTTAGACGACTTGGCTGTAGTTGTGCTCGATGAGGTGCACTTCATTCAAGATACTTTTCGTGGTCCAGTTTGGGAAGAAGTGATTATCCATCTGCCTCGCCGAGTGAAGTTGGTGTGCCTATCAGCCACGGTGAGCAACGCTAATGAGGTTGCCGATTGGATCAGTACGGTTCGTGGTCCGACAAAGTTTGTCGTTGAAGAAAAGCGTCCTGTTGAACTTGAAAATCTGTACATGGTCGGGGACAAAACTGCACAACGCGAGCATCTCTTCCCGACGCTGGTTTCTGGTCGACCAAATCCTGAGGCAGCGCGTCTCGAAGAACAGATTCGAAAAGTGGGTGGTCGGGGCCAGGTTAAAGGCCGACCACGGCGGGCGTTGTATACGCCGAGTCGCCTTGAAGTTGTTGATCGCTTGAATGAGGAAGGTCTACTCCCGGCAATTTTTTTCATCTTCAGTAGAAACGGTTGTAACGAGGCGGCGCAATCGTGTCTAAAGCAAGGATTACGTTTGACATCGCCGGACGAACGTCGTCGCATCCAAGAAATTGTTGCGAGCCGTTTGGGCGATATTGACGACGATGATCTTGATGTCTTGGGTTACCCACAATTTGTTGCTCAATTGGAGGCGGGTATCGCGGCTCACCACGCTGGATTGGTGCCGCCTTTTAAAGAAACAGTTGAAGCCTGTTTTGTTGAGGGTCTCGTCAAGATTGTTTTTGCTACCGAAACCTTGGCGGTTGGTATCAACATGCCGGCTCGTTCAGTAGTGATTGAAAAATTATCAAAGTTCACCGGTGAACATCACGAATTTTTGACGGCTGGCGAATTTACGCAGCTAACTGGTCGTGCAGGTCGCCGTGGTTTGGATGACAAGGGACATGCGGTTGTTTTGTGGAATCCCTTTGTGACATTTGATCAAGTTGCGGCGCTGGCGAGTTCGCGGACGTTCAGGTTGACCTCGTCGTTTCGACCTACCTACAACATGGCAGTCAACTTGGTTCGCTCATACTCGAGCGAAGAAGCACGCCACTTGTTAAATCTTTCCTTCGCCCAATATCAAGCCGATCGTGATGTCGTCAAGATTGAAACTCGACTTGACCGTCGCTTAGAACAACTGTCAGAACTTCGTCTTGCGGCAGAAAGTCCATTTGGAGATATTCATGACTATCGGGCGCGACTGGAAGGAACATTGGGAATTCGAAGTGAGAGTTCTATTGAGTTCGCAATGGCTCGACTGCGGCCAGGCTCGGTTATTTATGTTGATAAAGGTAAAACTCCAGGTCGCGCAGTTGTTTTGTCGACTGCGAACCGTTCTGGAGGTGTGAAACTCACTGTTTTGACGGCGAAGCGGGCGACACTGAATCTCTCGTCGCGAGATTTTCATGAACCACCGCGAGCTCTTGGTCTGATTGAACTTCCTGAACCATTTGCCCCGACGCAACCCGATTTTCAAAAGGTCGTCATTACTCGATTGCATCAGGCTCGAGAAGTTGCGAGTGAATGGAGTTCGCCTGAACCAGGCCGACAAGCAGTGCATCAAGTTGAAGACGACCCTGACTTGCGCGACCGCCTGAAGGCAGCAGCTCAAGCCGATCGTGTTGCTCGCGACGTTGACCAACTGCGAGAACAAGTGCGTGGTAAAGGAAACTCAGTTGCCCGCAAATTTGAACGGGTGTTGCGCATTCTTCAGGACTGGGACTATGTCTCGGGTTGGTCTTTAACAGAAAAAGGCGAGGTACTTGCTCGTACTTTCCATGAAAGCGATCTATTGGTCGCTGACTGCCTTGATCGCGGTTATCTTGATGACTTAGATCCGGCGGCGTTGGCGGCCTTGGTCTCGGTATTCGTATACGAACATCGTTCGAGCGAAGCACCTCCGGCTCCCTGGTTTCCATCAGCAGAGGTTCGCAAAAAATGGCGTCGCATTGAATCGGTGAGTCGAGAGTTGCAAGCAACTGAAGAGGCCGCATCTTTAAATCAACATCGAGCACCCGACCCCACTTATATTGCAATCGCTTATGCATGGGCTGCTGGTGAGGGTTTTGCCGAAGTCGTCGAAGCTGAAGAATTATCTGGCGGAGATTTCGTGCGCACGATGAAGCAACTCATTGACCTCTTGCGGCAGATCGGGACCATGGCTCCCGTTCCGCAAACCCGCCGCAATGCTGAAGCCGCCGCCGACTTGTTGATGCGGGGAGTTGTGGCTGCGTCAACGTCGGTGCCCGGTGAAGTCTGATGGTGATTAAGCATGGTGATTAAGCACGGCCAAGATTGGGGACGAGAAGACATTGCCCCGAGCGACCTCGCATGGGCGTCCTCCGATAGTGAGTTGGCGGCCTGCATCGGCGAAGGACATCGCAATGTCGTCGTCACTGGGGGCGATATGTGGCGCACTATAGGTGCTCAGAGTCGAACAGTTGCCGCCGGCGATTCTGCGATGTGTTTGCCCATCGATGTCATGAAAGTTGAACTTAGACTTGATGACGAATCATTAGTGTCAAAAATTGCGGTATCAACTGTCGTCTTGAGGTCTCCAAATATAAAGGGTGGCTGGCTACGTGGGTCGTTGACTATTGCGGCCAATGCTCAATTCCTGGGTCATTGGGATGTCGCGCCTCGGGGTCATCCCAATGATGGTCGAGTTGAGATCACTCAAGTGGATGAAGCTATGGGTCTGCGACAACGGTTGACGGCGCGGGCGCGATTGAGCACCGGATCTCATCTTCCTCACCCATTGATTCAGACGAAGTCGGTCAAGAATTTTGTCTGGGAATATGAAGGTCGATCGCCACAGGTTGTGTGGATTGATCGTCAACTCATTGGTCGAGTGAGAAGCCTCAGCATCGAAGTGTGTAACAATCAAGAATTTTGTCTGGGAATATGAAGGTCGATCGCCACAGGTTGTGTGGATTGATCGTCAACTCATTGGTCGAGTGAGAAGCCTCAGCATCGAAGTGTGTAACAATCAAGCATTTTTGTGGATGTAAGGTTTTAATATGAGTGCAGCAAACCAGCAGATCAATGATGCAGTCGACAATCTCGCTGAACGATTAATCGCGGTCAGTCACGATATTCATGCTCATCCCGAACTGAATTATGCTGAACACTACGCTCACGATCTTTTGACTGGTGTGCTTGCCGAATACGGACTCGATGTCACGCCGCACGCGTACGGGGTCGATACTGCTTTTGAAGCAGTCGTCGGCGACCCCGATGCCCCCGAGGTTTTGGTGTTGTTGGAATACGATGCCCTGCCCGGCATTGGGCACGGTTGCGGGCATAATGTCATCGCCGCGGCTGGTCTTGGAGCAGGTCTCGTTGTTGCCTCTATGGCGCATGATCTTGGTGGTCGTGTTCGTATTCTTGGTACTCCTGCCGAAGAAGGTGGCGGAGGAAAAATTGCGATGGCACGCAACGGAGCATTTTCATCTGGTGTTGCAGCAATGATGATTCACCCAGCCGATGCCGATCTCATCAAAATGGATTCGATCGCGGTCCATACAGTGGACGTCACATATGAGGGTAAAGCGGCGCATGCTGCGGCCGCTCCGTGGGAAGGAAGAAATGCACTAGATGCGGCTGTTCTTGGGTACGTGAATGTTGCTGCTTTACGTCAACACATTCGCCCGACTGAACGCATTCACGGCATCATCACCGAAGGGGGCGAGAAGCCCAACATTGTTCCTCGTCGCGCTGCTGCCACTTGGTATGTTCGTTCCAACACGATTTCAACATTGCAGCCTCTGAAGCATCGAGTGCTCGATTGTCTTGAGGGTGCGACAAGCGCGTGTGGATGTGCGATGTCGGCGACATGGGACGATCACACTTACGCCGATGTTCGCGACAACATGGCAGTCGTCGATTCATATGTGCACAACATGGAATCACTCGGACGTTTAGTTCGTGACCCCCGAACCGATGGTCGGGCCGTCATGGGGTCGACAGATATGGGCAATGTGTCGTACTTGATGCCAGCGATTCACCCAATGGTCAAAGTCGCTCCCGATGGGGTTGCAATTCATACGGAGGATTTCGCCCATTACGCTGGATCAGAAAGCGGAGATGAGGGAGTTCTGGTTGGGGCCAAGGCGATGGCGATGACAGTGGTTGATCTATGGACCAACGCTGAATTGCGGGCACAAGCGCACGAGGAGTTTTCACTAGTTTCATCTGACGTGGACGTTTTGGGATACTGAAAATCCGACCATTCCACCCTCGGTACCGTTTGACCAACTAGCGTGAAAAGCCGTGACTGTCTATGCCCCAGAGGAATTCACCGCCGAGGAGTCGGAAGTTTTACGACGTTATTTCACTAATTTGGACGGTCCAGTATTCGCCCTGGTGAACTTACCCGAGGTGGTTAAAGGTGCTTTATTTGCGCGGTACAGTCGCACCCACAAAAGTCTGCGTCGACTGTTCTTGGATGAATTTGTTGGCGAATTAGATATCGCTGGTGACCAAGGTGTCGACGCAACGATTGGCCTTGAACGAGCTGAAGAGTTGTATGAAAAAGTTTTCTTTGAATACGGCGACGACTCGGTTGCTCAACTGGGCGGTGTACACCTGGCTTGCGAACAATCTTCGAATGTTCTGACCAAGATTCTCGAATGGGGTCGACTCGCGAGTTATCTCGAACAAAGCACGCGCTACATCGCCTATGACGCGCGTCTTGCTGGGCGGTATCGGTTCTACCGTGACCCCGAGGTTTTGAATTCTCAATTCGGCACTCGTTATGTTGGCGATATGGATCGCATGTTCGATTCGTATTCTCACTTAATGGAAAAAGTCACTGATCATGTTCGGTCAAGTATCAAGCGCGATCCCGCCGATAGTGATTTTGTTTTCCGTATGGCAACCCGTGCCAAAGCACTCGACGCGGTGCGTGGTGTTTTGCCGGCGGCCTCGTTGTCTAATGTCGGTATTTACGGCAGTGGCCAATCGTATGAAGCGATGTTGATCCGTATGCGTGCGCATCCGCTGCCAGAAGCTCGTCATTACGCCGATTTAATGTTGGAAGAACTTCGCAAAGTGATTCCAAGTTTCTTGAAGCGTGTCGATCTTGCCGATCGTGGTGGTCGTTGGAGTGATTACTTGGCGGACACTCGTGAATCGACCAGTGAACTTGTACAAGGCCTCTTCGCCGAGACGCCTGTCGATCACAGTCCTCCGGTCGTGTTGACAGATTTTGATCCAGAGGGCGAAGACAAGTTGATTGGTGCGATTTGTTATTCGCACACAAGCTTGCCTGAGAGCCAAATCATGCAACGAGTGCAGCGGATGAGCCACGCCGAAAAAGTCGCCATCTTGAAGGCATATATTGGCGATCGCGAAAACCGTCGGCATCGTCCCGGTCGAGCCTTTGAACGTACCGACTACCGGTTTGACGTTTTGTCGGATTACGGCGCTTTCCGAGATATGCAGCGGCACCGTATTTTGACGATCGAATGGCAGCCGTTGACTCCCAATCATGGGTACACCCGCCCTGATCTCATCGATGAAGCCGGTCAGACGGTTGCCTTTGACGAGGTCATGAGCCGCTCGGCAAGCCTCTTTGACGCCATGAAGCCTGATTTCCCTCAGCAAGCCTCGTACGCCGTTTCAATGGCCTATCGCGTGCGCTACGTCATGCAGTTCAACGCCCGCGAAGCCATGCACATGCTCGAATTACGTTCGTCGCCCCAAGGTCACCCTGCCTATCGCCGAGTTGCCCTCGAAATGCATCGTCCTGATTGGCGAACAAGCTGGACACAAGCGATTGCCGAAGCGATGACGCATCTGACTGTTGAGGCCCCCGAACTTGAACGCCTGGCCGCCGAACGTCGGGCCGAATCCCGTCGTGGGGATCAATAAGTACATCGTTATGGATGCTGGTGACTAGTGTCACCCAAGTATCCAACAGTTAGGGCTCAAATAGTGCCTATTATCCGCGCCCACACCTTGGTTTTTAGGTGGGCAAACTTCAGGAGTATCAGGAAATCTCATGGCAAAAGATAATGACAATTTGGATCCAGAACTTGATGAGGAGTTCCTTGAGGAAGAGGGAGCCATTGAAGAGGCTGACCCCGATGAGTTGCTTGACGATGACGAACTCGAGGAAGACGAAGATCTTGGTGTCGAAGATCTAGACACGGTTTTGGCAGGCGAAGATCCTGAGGCCGAAATTGTGCCCTTGGTAGCCAAAAAGAAGGCGAAGAAGACCAAAAAGGATGTCGCTGAGGACGAGGAAGAAGACGATGACGATGAGCTCGTCGGAGAAGACGACATCGAAGAAGACTTGGGCGTTATTTTGGCGGCGCGCGTCAAGGGACGTAGTGAAGACGACGAAGAAGAACCCGAAGAGGAAGAAGAAGACATTCAGTCGTCAAATGATCCCGAAAGTGGGATTCAGCCGAAACGTGCCGACGAACGGATGTGTACGCAGTGTTTCTTGCTTGTTCGTAAAGGTGCACCAATGTGTCCAGTGGGCGATGACACCTGCCCGCTTTTTGCATAATCGCTCATGAGCATTGAGCCAGTGATTCGTCATGCGACGCATGACGATCTGGCAGTGATAATTGAATTAGATGTCTCGGCTCGCGAAGTCGTGGCAGCTCAGCGCGGTGGACGCAACTGGTTACTTGAGCATGCGCCTGCAAAATTTCTTCACCCAGATGATGTGATTGATCACAGTTGGGTTGGCACCGTTGACGAACATGTCGTCGGGTTTCTTCGATGCACTTTTGAAGAAATAGATACACACGGATTGGTGTGTTCGGTTGAGCGAGTATTTGTTCACGAGAACGCCCGCGAGCTTGGATTCGGCGATGCGTTACTGCAGCATGCCATTGAACACGCCACCAACTTGGGATGTGTTGCAATTGAAGGAAATGCGCTACCTGGTGATCGTCAAACTAAAAACTTGTACGAAAGAGCCGGAATCGTCGCTCGTAAAATTATTGTGTCGCGACCACTAAATCAGTAACGACGCAATCAGTAACGGAAAGCAGTTACTTGCCGGTCCAGTTTGGCGTGCGCTTTTCAATGAATGCGGTGAGTCCCTCTTTGGTGTCAGATGACGCCATCACTTGAGCGAATAAAGAATTGGTGAGTTTCTTGAGTTCATCATCGGTCTGATACGCAGCAGCAAGGACAACTTGACGGCTGGCATACACCGCGAGAGGTGCGCTGGTTGCAATCTGCGCGGCTAATTTGCGGGCTTCGTTCATCGCTTCGCCAGGTGCAACTAAACGAGAGACAAGTCCAAGGTGGTATGCGCGTTCGGCAGGAATGGGATCGCCGGTCAAGATTGCTTCCATGGCAGCGGCTTGTCCGATTGCTCGGGGAAGACGAAAAAGTCCACCGGCACCAGCAATGAGATTGCGCTTGACTTCGGCTAAGCCGAATGATGAACGAGTCGTTGCAATGACGAGGTCGGCCGCTAAAACAATTTCGCAACCGCCAGCGGTGGCGAGCCCATCGACCGCAACAATGATCGGCTTACGACGTTCGCGATACACGAATCCAGCGAATCCGCCGCGCTTGGTGTTGAGATCTCCGGCTTGGCCTGCGTTAATCGCCTTGAGGTCTGCTCCGGCACAAAACACTGGACGCTCTTGACCTTCGGTGTTGGCGGTCAAAATACCGACCCACACTTCGTCGTCAGCCTCTAATTGATCAATGGCTGCTTCAACACCACGCGCCACGTCGCCGTTAATGGCGTTGCGGGCGTCGGGGCGATTGAGAGTAATGATGCCAACGCGGCCTTCGGAGGTATAGGTAACGATGTCGTTGCTTGCGGTGTCGCTCATACCTTTGACCGTAGCGGCAGCAAGCCGCCCTGAACTAACCCTCGTCAGTAGATGGAGTCTCGCCAGCCGGTGTCGTCGCCACTTCAGGTGCAGATTCGACTGGTGCTTCGGTGGCGATTTCGGCAACTGCTTCTGTCACTGCTTCGGCAACTGCTTCTGGTACGACTTCTGGGACTATTTCTGCAACGACTTCTGGAGTTGGTGCTACAACGACTTCTGGGACTATTTCTGAAACGACCGCAGCCTTGGGGGCAGTCGGCGGCTTCGGCGGCAACTTTTTAGCTGGCGGTCGAACCGCACGCAGTGGCTTGGGAGCATGACTTGTTGATGCAACAGTGATGCCAAGGCTGGCCGCGATCTGAGGAAGCAATCCACCAAGACGTGCGACAGTCTTAGCCAAGTCTGGGGTGATTGTTTCGGGCTTGGATGTCACCGTGATCTGGGTACGGATTGGCGCAAAAGCCACGGCTTCAAGGACAGCAATCCAACGATCGGCTAAAGCATCGGCGACGAGGCTTTGTGAAGTGGCTTGGGCAAGTCGACGTCCGAGTTCATCGGGGAAGATTGCTCCGGCCTTCGGAGGCTGACCAGCCAACTTGAGGGCACGCACAATACGTCCAACACCAAGTGCAGCATCAATGTCTTGTAACCAATTCTGGTACTCCTGATCGGCACGCGCCGTGAGGCCAGTACGTAATTCAGCGACGAGATCGCGACAATTTTCGGCTCGTTCAATGACTGGATCGTTGGCTGCAGCGACAACGCTGCGCAAGTCGCGGAGGTCGAGTTCGGCTAAATCTTTACGCGCCGCTTCAGCACGGTCGAGCCAATCGGCAACGCGCAAACGGGGGAGGAGATTTTCTGCCATCTGCAAAACGCTTTGCTCGGGCATGGTTGGCTTACCTTCAGCAGCCAATGCAGCATTGGCATCTTTCAGGCGCTGACGAACTATTTGCATTCCCTGCAACGCCAGTTCGGCAATGGGCCGCTGATCTTCGGGAAGTTCGGACAACACCGCCTTGCGATTGGACGAGCCAGCCTTTAAGCGCTTGGCTTTGGGTCGCTGAGGCAATTCGGGCGGAGCTTCAAAATGGGGACGACGGGGACCACGTGGCTTGTCATCAGTGCCAGCGTTGTCACGGCGAGGACGACGATCAGTATCGCGAGCAGCGCCATCGCGCGCTGGACGGTCACCGCGTGCGGGACGATCACGTCGGTCACCGCGATCACGTCGATCGCCGCGGTCACCGCGATCGCCACGATCTTTCTTGGCGAGCTGTTGGGTCACCGCTTCAAATGGCTTGTCGTTTCCGACGAGAGCAATCTTTTCAACTTTGTCAACTTTGACGCGACCTTGGGTGATGCTGACGATCGTGATGCCATCAATGTCGAATTCTGCTTCGGCTTTGACAATATCTCCGGGCTTTGATCCCTGCGATAAGAGGGTTCCTTCAAGAACTCCCTTAGGTTCGCGGGCACCTGCGGCGCGCCAGGTCCAGGACCCATCGGGGCGTGAACTTGTTAACTCGATTTCAATCCTGCGGGACATGGTTGCCAACCCTATCGGGATCGCCCTGTGGTGCGTTCATGTCCGCATGAACTGGGGGAGTGCTGGTAATTTCACCAAGTGCCGATTTATGCCCTGGGGGACCGCACCCCAACGATTCATCCCGATGCCTATATCCATCCCGAAGCCGTCATTATCGGTTCGGTCACGATTGGGGCGCACAGTTCGATCTGGCCCGGAGCGGTTTTGCGCGGCGATGACGGCGACATCATCATTGGCGAACGCACATCAATTCAAGATGGTTCGGTGCTGCACACCACGCATGTCTTTCCAACTGTTGTGGGTAACGATTGTGTGATCGGCCACATCGTGCACCTTGAAGGTTGCACGATTGAAGATCGTTCTTTGATTGGGAACGGCGCAATTGTGTTGCATCGCGTCATCGTTCGATCGGGTGGCGTGGTCGGGGCTAACTCGGTTGTCTTGAATGGTTTAGAAGTACCAAGCGGTGCGTTGGCGGTTGGTGCACCCGCAGTGATCAAACTCGATAAGGCACGCGCTGCTGATATCCAACTTGGAGCAGCGTCGTATGTTGCCCGTGCGAAGTTGTATAAAGAAAAACTTCGCCGGCTTGATTAATCAATTGATGATTTCGTCATGACACTTTCTGTTGTGGTTCGTACAACTCCAACAGAAGTTGAATTTGTCAGTGATCTGCTGTGGTCTTTGGGTGTTGTCGCTATCGAAGAACATTGGGACCCTGACGGAATTGTTCGTCTGCAAACATCGCTTGGTGACGACATCAAAGTTGTTGAGCAAGCCATGGATTCTTTGCCAGTCGAATTGGATTGGTCGACGGTCATTGTGAATGACGCGGTGGCCAACAAATGGCGAGAATTTGCTCGACCAACAATGATCGGCGAGCGAATCGTGATTGCTCCGGTGTGGTGTGACGATCGAGAAGTTGCTGAAGTAGTCGCGTCTTTGGCGCATCCCGATCAGGCCATCGTGATTCCGATTGAACCCGCAAGTACTTTTGGAATGGGCGACCACCCCACAACGATGACCAGTTTGCTGATGATCGAAAAGTATGTAAAACCTGGCGATGTTCTCATTGATATCGGCTGTGGGAGCGGTGTTCTCGGAATTGGAGCCTTGCGACTTGGGGCGGTACGAGCAATCGGAATGGATATCAATCCTTCGTGCGTCGCAGTATCGCAAGAAAATGCTCGACTCAATCATGTTGACGATCGATGGACAGTCACAACCGAACCAGTTGCGGTGATTGGGTTTCCAGTCGACATAGTTGTCGCCAATATTTTGGCCCCAGCACTGATTGAACTAAGCGACGAATTGAAACGATTGACCAAGCCTGATGGCCTGTTGGTGATCAGCGGTGTCTTAACTGAGCATTACGAACATGTGGCGCAAGCACTCACGCCACTTCAAGAATGTGATCGTATTGAATACGGCGGCTGGGTTGCCGTGGCTTTTCGAGCACAGTGACTAATGATTGCCAGACAGAATTAATTGACGAGAGCGTCGATGTCGTGCTGAGTTGGCAATGAGGGGACTGCGCCCTGCTTCGTTGCCGCAAGCGCACCTGCGGCAGATGCTCGACGTGCTGCAGTTGTGATGTCGGCTCCGTGAGCGAGAGCAGTCGCTAATGCACCACATGCGGCATCACCAGCACCGGTCGTGTCAATAGCGCGAACTGCGAAAGGAGGTATTTGTAATTCTCCGTCTTTGGTCACGATTTTGATTCCGCGGGCGCCGAGCGTAATGACGACGATTGAGACACCAGCTTCAAGAAGAGATGACGCTCCACCAAGTAACGCCACTTCATGTTGATTAGGCATGATCACATCGCAGAGCTGAAGTACTGAGCGACTGAGTTTCGTTGCCGGAGCAGGGTTGAGAATCGTGCGTACTCCACCGACTTTGGCGATCGCGAGTGCGGCCTCAACAGCATCAATCGGAACTTCTAACTGACAGAGCAAAACACCAGCACGGCTGATCACATCGCGATGTGCGTCAACGACGCTGATAGTTAGCTCGGCGTTTGCGCCGGGCACGACGACAATTGAATTTTCACCTTGTTCATCGACTGAAATCAGTGCCCGACCAGTTGGGCCGGCATAGTCGGTGACATACGCGGCAATTCCCTCGGACGTCATCAGGCGGTGCAGGGTTTCACCAGCGGCATCGGCGCCGAGACAGGTGATGAAAGCGGCGTCGGCTCCGGCCCGACGGCACGCAACAGCCTGATTCAGTCCCTTGCCGCCGGCGTGTTCTGCATAATTGGTGCCAAGAACTGTTTCGCCAGGAGAGGGGAGACGATCGACCGTGGCGACGAGGTCGAGATTGCTGCTTCCGAGAACGACAACTTCGTATGCGTGCGAACCGTTGGTCATGTCTCTAGTGAACCATGCCGCATGGGGACAAACACGACGCCGAGTGAACGCGACAAATGGACGAAGGCCATTTCGTCATGACGAAATAGCCCGCAGAAGTGGAGTCAAATCAAGACGGTCGATCGCGGGCAAGTATGAACGTGCGGCATTGCTGCGGAATTTTGTGCACAGATCTGGTCGAAAGAATCGAGCGCCTTCACGAACGACGTAATTCAAGATGAAAAATCGGTAAGCCTCGGGAAGGAACCGAATATCAGATTCGGTCAGAGGGAAAACCTCGTGATAGGCGCGGATGAATTCAACGAACTCTGGTTCAACCAAAGTGTGAGGGGAGTAGGACCACTGGGTCTGATCACCGGTTGATGATGAAACGCGTGACAAGAAGTAGAAGTCGAGCAGGCGCGACTCAACTCTGAACCAGTCGTAATCCCACCGTGAAAATAAGGTGAACGGTTGCGTAGATGAACCGTATTGATTGACCGAGTGATCATCGACTGAAAAGTTTCCCAAATTCCAATCCACCAAGATAGGAATTCGCTTCCATGAGTCGTAACGGATGTTTTCAAGTTCGATCAAAAAGTCGTGTGTGTGTTTGTGCAAGACGCCGATGTGTTCAGGAGGGAGAGAAAAATTCTTCGGCGCAAAAGGGCTAGATAGTAAATCCAGAAGATGGATGGCATCAGACTTAATACTGTTTGATGTCGTCGGAATTTCGCTCGCGATTGAATCGCAGACGAGATGAAACTGGGCGATTTCTCGGGCCAAGCATGTGGACTGTTCTCGATTGAGTTGAGGTGGAAGCATGTTGCGCTTGGATGCTTCGCCGTAAAAAGCCACCCATAGGTTCCCGTCGTACCAGGTATATGGGCGCTGGGCAGACCCCTCAAGTGACTTGGCTAATACGGGAGCCAGAAAATTTTCGAAGCGAGTTCCCTGAATTAATTGGGTACAACGAAACAAACGATCGTGGTCTTCGGCAAAAAGAAAATACGATCCGTAATTCGAAACTTTGGCAAAGACCCGGGTTCCGTCGCTCAGATGAAGACGAAAAACCGAATTGGTTGAAACGTTGGGACTGGTGTCGTCAATACCGATGATTGAACGCCCATCACCGAAATCTGACCAGGCCGCATCAAGGGCGTGTTGATATTCGGCATGGCTCATGGATTCATTGTCTCACCTGAGGTAAGACCGCGCGGCGCAGCGTGAAAAACGAGTTCAGCTGGCGTTGGCACGAATGCCAATGGGTGCAATGAGGCGGAAGCCAGCCTCATGGCGTTCGTCTTCGCTTTCGCCGCCCCACAAGCCGTACTCGTGGTTGTCGCGACCAAAGTCGCGACAAACGTCTTGGACGTTGCAACTCGAGCAGACATTGCGAGCCAAAGCCTCGCGACGTTCGCGAGCCTGAGGCCTTTCAGCGGTGGTGGGGAAGAAGAGATGGGTCATGCCTCGGCACGCTCCAGTATCCATCCACGCGTCGTCCGTCTGCTGACGGGTAATGATGATTTCTACAGCTGCCACACGACCCCCTGGTGGTGAAAACTTGCAAATTCTCAGAGTTTTATTGAATTCCCCGTATTGCAGGCAAACAAACCGCCAACAACAACAACAACAACAACGCAACTCTAGATGTAATTGACCGTCGAGTCAAAAAGAAATAATGGGTGAAAAACTGGTCAATTGACGAAATGGCGGATACCTGCGACGAATTGGTCGATATCGGCGAACTCGGTATCCCAGGCGGTCATCCAGCGCACCTGCTGGTGGTGGGAGTCCCAATCGTAGAAAAATGACCATTCCCGTAAAGCCTCAATGTGAGCTGCTGGCAGAACGGGGAAGATGCTGTTGACCTCGGGCGCCCCATCAAGTGTGACGCCAGCCAATCCGAAGGTCTGCTCGTACAGGCGAGTCGCCATGGCATTGGCGTGGCGGGCATTTTTGATCCACAGATCATCGGTCAGAAGCGCCGAAAACTGGGCCGAGATGTAACGCACTTTGGACGGAAGTTGAGTGACTTGCTTGCGGACATAGGGAGCACTTCGAGCAAGTTCAGGATCGAGATAAATCACCGCTTCGCCGTACATCATTCCGTTCTTTGCTCCACCGAATGAAATGACGTCAACACCCGCATCAACCGTGAAAGATTTCAAAGCTTGTTGAGTTCCGCCCAGAGCAGCAGTCGCATTCGCTATACGCGCACCATCGAGATGAACTTTCATTCCCATTGAATGCGCTGCATCGCACAGAGCGGCAATTTCGTTGGTTGTGTACATCGTGCCCCACTCGGTGCTTTGCGTAATGGATAACACGCTTGGTTGTACATGATGAACAACGCCTAAGAAATGCCGCAAATTCAAGACTTGGTCGGGAGTGATCTTGCCTTTGGTTGTCGGAACATCAATGAGCTTCGCTCCGAGGATTCGCTCTGGTGCGCCTGTTTCGTCGACATTGATATGAGAAGCGTCGCTACATACGACTGCCCCCGCAGGGGAGAGGAGCGTGGCCAGTGCGAGCACATTGGCGCCTGTTCCGTTCCACACCATCAAGGTTGAGACTTGTTGCCCGAAAAGTTCGTTGAATGCTTCTTCGGCGCTGGCAGTCCAAGGGTCGTCGCCATAGGCAACTGCGTGACCGCGATTGGCGCGTTCAAGAGATTCAAGAATCAGCGGATGCACTGCCGCGTTATTGTCGCTAGCAAAGCGACGCTCGGGAGCTGACGGTGAACTACTCATGCTCTGAGTCTGTCGCTTGGTGAATTAAATACGACTCATTCACCAAAATTGATCGCCGTATGTGACATTATTTCGTCATGACGAAATCAACCCCAGGGGTCAGGGTGCGGGCCGAGAGTGGTCCGCGTTGTCGTTGGTGCCGCCGTGTATTGCCCGAGCAAAATGGCGCCGGCCGAAAAAGGGTTTTCTGTAGCCAGGCGTGTCGTCAATGGGATTGGGTCGGTCGTCAGCGGGCTCGAGAACTCAAATTAAGTGAAGACGAATTGGTTGTCGCCAGGCAAGAGATTGATTCGTTGTACGACGATCTGTACGTCTTGGCGTGTGCGGTTGATGACACTGAACGCGAAATGAAAGCAGGCAAGCCGACGGTGACAAGTTTGAAGGAAGCCATGGAATGGATCATGGATGCGGCTCGGCCATTGCGGGATCGAACGTTGACGCCCTCAGGCCAGCCCGAGTAGTTCTGCCCATAATATCCGTTATGACACTTTGATCTGAAACCGAAGAACAATTCGTTTTCAGATCAAGAAAAGCCTGCTCCTACTGGGGTTCTCGCAACGCTGTTGGTTCAGCGCACGTCGATGAGATCGACGACAAAGATCAACGTTTCGTTGCCTTTGATAACGCCGCCAGCGCCGCGGCTGCCGTACCCAAGTTCGGGCGGAATTGTCAACTGACGACGGCCGCCAACCTTCATGCCAGCGACCCCTTGATCCCAGCCACCAATGACCTCACTGGCGCCGAGCTTGAAACTGAAAGTCTCCATGCGATCCCATGAAGCATCAAATTCGCGTCCGGTGCTCCAGGCGACGCCGACGTAATGCATGACGGGCCGACAACCAGCAGTTGCCTCTTTGCCGTCGCCGGTCACGATGTCGTCGATAACCAATGTTGTGGGTGGGTCCCCTGCGGGAACGGTGATGACGGGCTTACCAGCGTTTGTAGACATTTCTTAATCCTAGATGACGGCCTGACGCGGACGCCGAATTTTTGGGGCGCATATAGGTGCCCTGAGCGACCGCTACGGGCTTGGACTCATCGTTGGTATAGGCAATGACGGTTCCCACGATTGAGCGCGATCCGAGGCTGTCAAGGCGCGCTCGCGCCCGAATCACCTCTCCCCTTGCTGGTCGTAAGAAGCGAATTGACATCTCGCTGGTCAAAGTCATGGGTTCCATGCCAATTGCCGACAACGACGCGTAAAACAGCGCCGCATCGCAAATGCTGAACACAGTTGGACCGCTGATGATTTTGCCGGGGCGTAACGAAGCAGAACTCGGGTACATCACTGCGACTGCCATCCCAAAGGCCATTTCTTCGCAGGCGTTTTGATTACCGCCAAACTCTCCCCCGATGAAGGCATTGATTTCATCGACAGAAACGAGCGGTGCTGCATTTGGATCAAACATGATTCATACCGTAGTCATGGGAGTTGCCTACAGTGCGAGTTATGGATTCACGCTCTCAAGAAGTCTTGGCGCAAGTTGCAGAGATCGGTCAATCTGATCTCCGTTGGAAAGATGGGCGCGCTTTCTCTTTGGCGTACTACGCCGGACCCGAAGTTCAAGAAGTTGCCGATCGCGCTTACGCGATGTATGGCTCAACTAATGGTTTAAACGCTGATGCATTTCCGAGCTTGAAGAAGTTTCAAGCCGAAGTTGTTTCAACGGTCAACCGTTGGGTTCATGGCGATGATATTTCTGCTGGCTTTATGACAAGCGGTGGCACCGAAAGTATTTTGCTTGCGGTGAAGGCTGCTCGTGAACGGGGTCGAAAAGAGTTTGGTATCACCCAGCCAAATGTTGTGCTACCAACTTCTGCCCACGCCGCTTTTGAAAAGGCTTGTTATTACTTTGGTCTTGAAAGTCGACGTGTTGTAGTTCGCCCTGATTGGCGGGCCGACGTTGAAGCAATGAGACAATCTGTCGATGAGAACACAGTTCTGGTTGTTGGGTCTGCGCCGCAATATCCGCAGGGAGTTATTGATCCAATTGTTGACATCGCTGCGCTCGCGCGCGAGCGAAATATCAACTGCCACGTTGACGCTTGCATGGGCGGTGTCACTCTGACATTTCTTGAGCAACTCGGAGAAGACATACAGCTTTGGGATTTTCGGGTTGACGGAGTGACGAGTATTTCGGTTGATTTGCACAAGTACGGTTATACGTCCAAGGGCGCTTCGGTGATTCTTCATCGCAATCGTCAACTGCGCTCGTACCAAACGTTTACGACCGACAACTGGCTAGGTGGGTTCTATGGTTCTTCGGGGGTTCTCGGCACAAAAAGCGGTGGCCCCATGGCTGCGGCTTGGGCAGTGATGAACTATCTCGGCGATGAGGGTTATCTGCGCCTCACCGAATCGGCCCGCGCGACGACGCGTCAATTGGCAGATGCGATACAAACAATTGATGGCCTGCAGTTGCGGGCAATACCTGACAGCACTCTTTTATCGTTCGGTGTGCAATTAGGTGACGACGGAGTCACTCCCCTTTTTGATGTATACGCAGTAGCTGACGGACTAGCCGCCAAGGGTTGGTACGTCGACAAGCAAGGTCCTCCCGATTCGTTGCATTGCACTGTGAATGCGGTTCACCATCAAGTCATTGATGAATTCATCGTTGACCTCAGTCATGCCGTCGCCAAGGTTCGAGATGCTGGCACGACCGGCTCGATGGGTTCGTACGGCACGATCGAGTGAAGTTGGTTGTGTTAGTACTTTGGCATGAGTCTTCGCTTCGGAATCTTCATGCCACCCATGCACAAGACGGGTGTCAACCCCACTCTCGCTTTACAACGTGACCTCAAACTTCTTGAGCACCTTGATGAACTTGGTTATCACGAAGCCTGGATTGGTGAACACCACTCAGCCGGGTCTGAACTCATTGCCTCCCCTGAAGTCATGATCGCCGCTGCGGCTGAGCGAACGAAATACATCAAGCTCGGAACTGGAGTGAACTCCCTCCCCTACCACCATCCATTCATGTTGGCCGATCGCATCGTGATGCTCGATCACCTCACGCGTGGTCGCATGATGTTTGGTGCTGGCCCCGGACAATTGACATCGGATGCTCATATGTTGGGTATTGATCCGATGACTCAACGTCCTCGTATGGAACAGTCGCTCGATGTGATGATGCGTTTATTCCGTGGCGAAACCGTGACTGAACAGACCGACTGGTACACCTGTAACGAAGCGGTGTTGCAAATCAAGCCGTACAGCAATTTTGATATTGCAGTCGCTTCATCAGTTTCACCGTCTGGTTCAAAACTGGCCGGTAAATACGGAGTTGGATTGATCTCGATCGCCGCGACCGAACCTGCTGCGTTTCAGATGCTCGACTACAACCTCAAAGTATGGGAAGACGAAGCGCAACGTCATGGTCATGTTGTTGACCGTTCGAAAGCTCGGCTCATGGGTCCGATGCATATTGCTGAAACCATGGAGAAGGCACGCGAGAACTGTCGCTATGGACTGCAATGGATTTGGGACTATCTCGGTCACATCATTCCGTTGGGTGATCCCAATGGTCCTCCTCCGCCCACCGACATTGATGACTTCATTGATCAAGCGAATGAATCAGGTCGCATGGTGATCGGTACTCCTGAGATGGCGATTGCTCAAATTGAACGACTCCAAGAAAAGACCGGCGGATTTGGTTGCTACCTGTTTATGGGTGCCGACATGGCCGACTGGCATCAGACCTTGCGCAGTTATGAACTCTTCGCTGAGCAAGTAATGCCGCACTTCACTGGACAACTCGCTGGTCCGCAGGCGAGTTACGACAAGATCATTGGTGCCGGTAGCCGTTGGGTAGATGCGACCTTGGGTGCTCAACTTACCGCTATTGCTGATTACGAAGAACTGAAGGCAAAACGCGTCTGAAACTTCGTGGGTCGTGAGTCTTTAATGGCTGATGAGGTCGTTGACTTCTGACACCAGATCAATGAGTTCGTTCTGCTCACTCTCAGTCAAGACATCAAGGTGACGTGCCATCAGTACATTCGTCAGTTCTTCAGCTGACGCAAAGGCTGCATGTAAAGAATCGGCATGAGGGAAATCACCTTCCCAGCCAAATCGTTTTGCTTGAGCTTCTCCGGCTGAGCCTGGATTGACAAGTAAAGCCTCGAGCGGAGTGATGCCGTGGGCAACAATCGCCACGATATGCACGCTCCCCCGAAGTTCGCGTAAAACATGCAGTAGTTGGTAGCAACGCCCGAGTGCGTCGTTGACACGGGCTTGAGTTTGCCAACCAGCAAAGAGTGCGAGTCCACTTGGATCGGCCTGATCAACGATTGTGGCCAGAAGTTCGGCGAGCCTTTCAGCATGGGCGAATGTGCCGAGTCGTTGAC
>Ga0209086_10000358_pt1 | contig 39515 bp, 38 predicted proteins | sample M_130207_XF_Meta_FD_187312 | JGI IMG/M metagenome (GOLD analysis project Ga0209086, IMG submission 187312) | Freshwater microbial communities from Lake Montjoie, Canada to study carbon cycling - M_130207_XF_MetaG (SPAdes) (version 2) | ecosystem: Environmental > Aquatic > Freshwater > Lake... | reverse complement strand
GTGCCAAGTCGTAGGTTGGTAGGTTTGGATCGATGAACTCGGCAACGACTTCACGTGTGTCTGTGTCCATCACACACGCCGCACTGTTGGCATTGCCAGTCCCGTATGAAGGGTCGATGAAGCACACATAGTCGCTTCCTCTGCTTGGTTGCTTGAAGATCCTCCACCTCCCCTGTGGCTGTTGACTGAGTTTCCCCTTGGTGATCTCGTATCGCATTGGTGACTTTGCGTGTTGCTCCCGATGGTTGGTGACAGTGTGCGATGAGAAGAACGCCGCACCTGACCCGATGCTCTCGGCGAATATGTTCTGACACAAGTCGATGCGATCTCTGCGGCGCAACTGGTCTTTCAGCCACGGTGTCCATGTGTACGTTGCACCTGCGAACCCTGTGATGCTCCCGTCCTCGTCTATGCGCTTCTCTTGCCCGTTCCCCTTCTCAGGATGTTGCCAGTACATGAGTTCGATTAGCCGTGGCTCGCCTTGCGTTCGTGCTGTTGCTACGAGCCTTGCGTACTCTGTGCCTGCCCCGATTGGTGTGCTGTTTGCGATGCGGCATGACGTGCAATCTGCGGCACTTCGCCATGCGCTGTCTGCGTTGTCCAGTGCGGCGAACTCGTCGAATATGACCAACGTCCTTCGCCCACCACGCCCGATGTGTTCCGTGCTTGCCTGTCCTGCGACAGTCGCACCAGTTGCAGGGTGGCGAAGCATCATGTGCTGACGCAACGCCCCGCCCTTCTCTAGTGCCTTGGGCGTTGCAGGGAGAAGCCATTCGGGCTGTGAACTGAGCAAGTAATCTACTTTCCAGAATAAACTATCTGGATCTCCACTGCGATCTACAAGGTCTTCTACACGTGAGACAAGTAACGACTGCCATCCGTGGAAGAGCCATCCCCACACTGCAACACCAACGAGCAACCATGATGCGCCCATGTCTCTGCTCTTGCGGATCACGCAGTCACGTCCGTCCCTGATGCAGGCGATGACTTCTACGCTCGCATCGACTTGGCAGTCCCACAGTGTGAATGGGACGTGCATCTGCGAGGCTGGTACTTCACGCCCTGCATCGTCGATGCTCTTCACACGGTACGTCCACGCAGTTGCCTCACACCACAATGCGAAGTTCGAGGCGAACGCCGCACGTAGGTGTGGTTGTTGTTCGGCTGTTGCTTTCAGCACCTGCTGGCGCAGGCTGATTAGTTGCTCTTGAGTCGATTGCCCCATGATGTGAGCATCTGCATCCCACGTTGGGAATCGCCTGCGTTCTCTACCTTGATCGCCCCGCCATCTGCTCCAGTGTGTTCGAGTGCCACACGGTCACGGTACATCGGGCGCAGTGCCTTGAGCCTAAAGATCAGCAAGGTCATCTGCACCCTGTCCATCGGTTGCTGTCCCGTGATGACCTGCTCCATCAGTCGCTCCAACGTGTCAGCGATGAGGGGCTGTACTGCGTTGAACTGGGCGGCGAATGCAGGGTCGATCTTGCGCCAGTTCTGCGGTGTGGATTCTGAGATCCCACCAACTGCGTCACACGCACCACGCCACCCTAGTCTGGGATAGGCTTCGAGCCACTGCACTTTTTGTACTGCGATTCCAGCCGCTTGATCGTTGCTGGGTCTCCCAGCCTTTCGCTTCAATGCTTTGACTGGCTTCTGATTATCTGCTGATTCCTGCATGATTTGCTCACTTTAATGCATCAATGCCAGTGCGGCAATGGCTATTTGCTAAGAACTTATCCACATTTACAAGGGGTAATTGTGGACAATGTGCTTCTATTGCAAAGAATCTTGCTAAATATTTGAGATTTATTCAACAAATGACTTGATTAGTACGATACACAGTGTAATGTACTCACTCACTGACTCTTCACCGTCGAAGGGAAAGTGAAGTTTAACCGCTGAAATATCAGCAGAATTGAGAATGCAATGGCTACTAGAATTTATAACAAGCGTCGAGTTGGATCAGAAACCTACAGCACGGAAATGTTGAGTCGCAGTGTGTCACGTGACTTGCTTGGAATAACCAACATATGCTACGTGTTCCACTACAACAACAGTTCAGTTGCTGATTCGGCTCGCCAGTTGGATATGTGCAATATGCCAACAGCGAGACGTGACAACGGTCAATTGCCACTCTTCAACATGAGCGGCGTGATCCAAGTCTTGCCAAACGGATACGTAATGACTCCAAGTGGAAAGTGCAAAGATTGCAAGAATGTCTACGTGGTCGTGTTCTGTCGATTCGGTGGACAAAAGCAACCAACCAACGCAATGACATTTGAGGACACACTTGCAATTCCATACAGCGGTGGCTACGGGTACAAGACAATACGTGAAGCAATCGATCACGCTCGCCGCCACATGATCAACCACTACTACGCCATCCGTGGCGTACACGGTGAGGGCATGGCAAATGATTTATCACTGGCGCACTTCATGATGAAGCCATACGTCAGGAAGGAACTGGTGGCGGCTGTGGCTCAGGTCGATGCGGCACTCGCCACAACCCCAGTTGACTTGGACAAGTACAAGGCGGCGGCTCAACGCTTGCAAATGGACTGCGATGCGTTGACTGCGATTCACAATGCGTCCAAGCCATGCGGCGAGACCATTGCGATTCTGTCCAAGGAATCAATGTCAGGCGATGCCAACGCAGTGCTTCCGAATGCCACATGGGAGGATTTGAAGAGGTTGGCTTTTGATATTTATACAAGTGAATGCCAATGCATTATCGATGAGGCAGATTCTCAGATTGATGCCATCAAGCACCGCAGGGACAGCAAATTGCATCAAGAGGCTGTGAAGAAAGACGAAGTTGTGAATTTAGTGTGTGACCGATCTAGAACCGTGGCGGCACGGCTGAGGTCTCTTAACGATGCCTACTGGGGTTACGCAATTGAGATCCACGGGAAGAGATTGGACGTGTACGCCTGAGCCACGTGCGTGGCTGTGGAGACCCCGCCAGTGCGTGGGGGTCTCCCAAGCCTCGTACGTGATCACCGTCGATCACAGAGGATTCTAGAACGTGCCACAGGCACAGAAATGAGATGCGATGAGTACTAAAAAGACTGGCAAGCGTTGGATTCCACGACAGCCGAAATCGTGCGTTAAAACCCCCCGCACCATCACCACTAAACGGATGGATGCGCAGGATGCGCAAGCGGTTTACGGAATTGACAATGTATGCCACAGGTTTCACTATCACTGCAATTCCATCCGATTGTCAGCCGAATTGTTGGATCGGTGCTACGTTCCATCACGTTCTATCCACAATGTCCTGTACCCACTCTTCAACATGACTGGGCTTATTCAAGTCATTCGTAACGGCTACGTTCTTAACAAGAATGAGAACGCTCCATTGCACAAACATTTCTTGTCTCGCAAGATTGTGTACCAAGTTGTGTTCTGTCATTTAGGTCCTACAGATAACTTTGACAACGTAACATTTGCCGACACCTTGGCAATTGAGAACGGGGTCAACTTTGGCTACAAGTCAATGACTGAAGCAATCAATGCGGCAATGGAAGATATGTTCATTCACTACGCCGCAGTGCATGGTAACCGTACTCACCACCACGACGAAACGTGGAGCGATTTCCAAAGCGTGATTCTCAAGCCATACGTCAAGCCAGTTGCGGCTGTGGCTTCGATCTAAGAATTGGGTTCGGGCTGTGGGGCTGTCCTCTTGGGACAGCCCCCGTGCCTGCACCTGCTCACCGTCGAGCAAACAGGAAACACCAGTGCCACAGGCACAGATTGGATTTAAAATGTTGGTCAAAGTAGAAATCATAGAACGAGAAGTAAAGAAGTTCACGTACGAATTGGAAGTGACCGAAGCGCAACTTGCAGATGATTCCATCATGGGGGAACTGGCTTTGGAAAAGCACTATGCAGGCGAGGATAATTTCACATTGGAAACTTTAATATCGTGCGAAATTCTTGATCAGAAAGTTGTAGGTGCAAATTGAAGAATCAAACATTGTTGGACGCACAAAAACTTGAACGCAAGGAAGCACGTGCGAGATTTGAAACCAGTACTTTGTCTGATGCAGTTGCCACAGTTAAGTTCACAGATAAAGAAGAGATATTTCATCTCACCAAGGGGTGGGACACTACTGCAATTTTGAATGCTTACATGGCTCTTGTCATGGAGGATCTGCATCAGGTCGAAACTCTCACAAGCAAACTCAACGAAGGATTGAATCATTGCGAGGGTGGGAATGGACGTGAAACATCGGACGCAGGCAAGTTTGTCCGTGAAGTTCGATGGCAACTTTTTGGAGTGTCTACCCATTTGCGTAACGCCGCAACAAATCTGCAAAAGGCAATTAGGCTGTGCTTGGACTGGGAATCTAAAACAGTGATGAGCCAAGCAATTGCACTTGCATCACACGCTTTTATGGTGGCTCACGTTGCAAGCGATAATTCTAGAGATTGAATAGTTGTGGCTGTGGGGCTGTCGCTAGTGGACAGCCCCCATGCGGCAACTATCCAGTCTAGTTGACATGGACAGTTGACTTGTGTATTGTACTCACTCATGGATTCTCACCGTCGAGATTCCACTTACTAAAAACCGCCGTAAACACGGCAGAAATTGGAGATTTGAAATGGCACATGAAATCACAGAGAACGATGGTTTGGTACTCGCAGGTTCGCAGGCGTGGCACGGGCTAGGCATTGTGCTTCCAACACGTTGCAGTGTTCCTGAGGCGTTGAAGGTTGCGAAGTTGGAATGGAAGGTCGAGGTCGCTGAGATCGAGGCAACATTGGCTACGGGTGCGAAGATCGGCGGTGCTGATCACCGTGTAGTGGTTCGCAGTGACACGCAAGAAATCTTTGCCGCCTGCAAGCATGGGTACACGCCAATTCAGAATCAGGATGTTGCTGATTTGGCTTTTGAGATCAGCCAACAATCTGATCACGCAGTTGAAACCGCAGGGTCGATCCGTGGTGGGCGCAAGATGTGGTTCTTGCTCGACATTGGAACGATTGCCGTAGCCAACGATGACATTGTCAAGCCTTACTTGTTCATTTGCGCAGGTCACGACTTGTCGATGCGTCTGACGATTGGTGCAATTGCAACACGTGTGGTATGCGCCAACACTGTTGCAATGGGCTTGAGCGAAATGAATGCGGATACTTGTGTTCGCATCAAGCACACTGCGTCCAGTGCCACACGCCTCGCAATGGTCAAGGATTGGCTTGCCAAGCCAAAGGCGGCTGTCAAGGCGTACGGTGCAACTGCAATTCGCATGGCTGAAGCAGGGGTAACTGATGCCCAGTTGCAAGCGTACTTCACGTCCGTGTGGCAACGTGCCAACGGGACACTGACAGCGAACGACATACAAGATCCAAAGTCTCGCCGTTCGCAGAAGTACGCAAATGAGGTTGGACAATGGTTGGCTAACTTCCGTGATGATTCACGACAGACTGGTGTTTCCACCAAGGGAACGGTTTGGAGTGCATACAACGCCATCACGCAGTATGCGAACCATGAGCGCACGGTGCGTAGCGAGGCATCAGATGCCTCACGCCGTGTCGAGGGCGTTCTGTTCGGCACAGCAGGTGACTTGAACAAGGCGGCGTACGAGGCGGCATCTGCGCTCGTCTCCTGACCTGTGACGCACTTGGCTGTGGGGCTGTCTACGGAGACAGCCCCCATGCCAGTTTTGCGTCTCATGTTGGGACACACTGGGACAAAGTTTATGGAGATTCCAATGCATTACGATTTTGTGAACTCGCCAATTGAGTGCGAACACGTCATTAATGATTTTCTAATTCCACAGTTCATTGACCACATCCCAAACATGAGTTTCAGCGAGTACGGGGTTGCTGATTCTTGGGATGAGCCAACCGACTGGCGCAAGTTTAAGTCTGCCAAGATTTATGGTGGATTCATTTCCCCAACCCACATTGAACTGTTCATGGACAAAAACCCTGAGAAGGGTGATCCGCACGTCCAAGTAACAATCAACGCAGGATGTGATGATTCAAAATGTAGTTCCTGCAAGATATCTGTGGTTATTTACAAGTACCCAGTGATTGGTCTAAATGTTCTGTTGGCTAGGTGGGACAACGGGAAACTTCTGTCCAAAATAGAAACCGCCTCACAGCGTGAGTTGCTCATTGACCTGTGCAACGCACGTATGACACTAGCCAAACTGGAACGTGAGGCACGACGATGATAGATCCATACATTGGTCGGGCTTGGGAGGACGCATTGTGCGCCCAAACCAATATGCACATTGACGCAGGGATGCTGTTTGTCTGTCAGCCTATTGGCACTGGGGACGAGGCAAATGATGTGTGGTATCACTTGGATTCTCCGCACGGGGCAGAAATGATTGAGCAGTTTCACCTTCAATCCGAAATCGATTTGAAGTTAGGAAAAAAGAAATGACGCAACAGCCGTTAATTATTGACTTGCGTGAAGATGTATGGTTACAGGCATTTATTAAATCAGTTCATTTAGTTATTAAAAACAATAAACTTCTAACGAAACGAGTTCGCATTCTTGAAAAACAAATAGCGTGGCTTGGAAAAAGAGAAGCGGAAAGAGTTCGGAACGAATGTGATAAGCATAATAGAGAATTGCTTAAAGAAACGGAAACAAAATGACGCAACAGCAAGGTTCAATTGTGTACGACCAGTTTGCAAAGGCTTTTATTGGGTTCATTTATCAATTTGGCAAGACTGAACCAACTGCGGTTTACGACTATAAAAAAACATTGCGCATACTTATCAAAAATGGTATGCCTAAATGTGACGTAGAAGAATATTTTGAATTTAACATTGCGGGTGGATATTTAGGGGAAACAACGCCTGTGTTTTTAAACCGATGCACACTTGAATACTTAGGAGAAATGCAATGAAATATTTAGCAACACTGGTTCTATGCGCAACAGCCACGGCTGACGATTACATCTCGTTGGGCGGCGGCAACTACATGATTAACAACCGTGTGGTGGTCACGCTTCCATTTGGCAATGGCAAGTACTGGGACGGGGGCAGTGCCACCAAGGTGGGCAACAACTGGTACGGGTACGGTTGGGACACATACCCAAGCGGCGAGGCTTCATTGACAGCCACGATGACGCAAGAGCCTGAGTACTACACGCAAGATAACTACGTCGAGATTCCAGAATCACCGCCGCAAGCACCGCCAATCGTTGGATTGATATTCCCTGTATGGGGTGCTAAATAAAAAACGACCACCAATTTGGGTGATCGCCGCTCCTTTGGGTCAGCATAGGAACACCATGACTATACCACAAAAACTACCTTGGTTCGCATTTTATCCGTCCGATTTTCTATCCTCAACAATTGACATGAGTCCTGCGGTGGTTGGCGCATACATTCGCCTGCTGTCCCACCAGTGGCTGAACGGGTTCATCCCCCGTGATGAAGGGGTCAGGGGTAGGGTCACTGGAGGACTCACCCCTCAGGGTTGGGAACTCATCAAGTCCAGACTTATAGAAATCGAAGAAGGGTACGTTCATCCACGCCTAATGATGGAGCGCAACAAGTCTTCTGAGATATTTGAGAAGCGTCAGAAGCGCATGATTGCAGTCAACGACAATCGATACGGTCATCGTAACGATGATCGTGACGATGGTCGAGGGACAACCACAACCACAACTACAACCACATACCAACCCCCAACGGAGGAGGATTTCGAACGGATTAAAAAACGTGAGAAGAAACAACTCCCTGATCTGATTGCTCTCATTGAACTTCAGAAGACTGGAACGTTCAAACGGTGCAGTGCGTTGGGCTGTGGTTCTGAGACAACGGAACTGCTGTGGAACAAAGCGATGTGCAACTGGGCGAAGAAAGGACAAAGACCACTAGATTTCGTAACCAAGTTTTGCGAGAAACTGACGGGGTCACGCAACGTAGATTCTGTAATTAAATTCCGCATTAAGTCCAGTTGACAAGTACAACACAACCACTGTAAGGTACACACATATGGCACGTAAAACAAAATTTGTAGCGTTGATGGTGCATGAGAAAACTGCGGCAAACGTGCGTAAAGCATCGCAATCTGTAGGCATGAGAATCTGTGCGCTGATCGAGGATTGGTGCGGTAAGAACTACAAGCACACTCAATCCGATATTGACAATGAACCAATTGTGATCACTGGTCAAGGTGATTACAAAAACGAAATACGACCAACCGATATGTAATAAAAAAGACTGCTCAGTTCATGGTCGTGAAACTGAGCAGTCCGAATGGAGATCACTAGAATGTTTGATGTAAAGTTTCCGAGTGTCGAGTTTCAATTAGCGTCAGAAGTCTATCACAAGATTGACGCAATGTCATCATCCAGAATGAAGATTCTGGACAACGCCACGCCAATGCACTTGTCTTGGTCTTTGGCTAATCCAAAAGATTCAGATGACTTTATTGTGGGTCGTGCCACCCATTCATACATCCTTGAACGCTATAAGTTCCACAAAGAGTTTGCAGTTCAGCCTGCTCTGGACGGCAGAACTAAAGAAGGGAAAGCGGCAAAGGAAAAGTTTAAACTTGAAAACGAAGGCAAATCAATCCTGACCGAAGAGCAGTTTGCTTTGGTGCAGGGAATGGCTGACGGGATCATGGTCAATCCAGATGCGTACCATTTCTGCACCACCGCAGGCGAGTCCGAAGTCTCAGTGTTTGGTGAGTTGCACGGGGTCAAGACCAAGGCACGGTTTGACCGATTGATTAAGTTTAACAATGGGGAAGACTGCATTGTTGATCTCAAAACTACACGTGGGATTGCTTCACGTGACGATTTTGAACGCAGTATGTGGCAGTTTGGTTACGGGGTGCAGGCAAATCTTTATCTGCAAATGGCACGTGGCGCAGGGCTAAACCCAAAGCACTTTGTGTTTGTCGTGGTCGAGAAGAATGCGCCTCACGCCGCAGCAGTTTACCGAGTTTCTGATCGCATCATTGAGATGTTTGATGCGAAAGTTTTGAGTCTGGTCGCTAAATACCGAGAGTTTTTGCTGAATGGTTCAGCAGGATTTCAAGGTATCACAGAGATTGGTATCCCTGCTTGGGCAGTGAATCGTCTCACAGAATTGGAGAATTCTAATGAAGTCTGAGAAAAGTATGAGTCTGAATGGTGCTTTACTTGGTGCGCAAAGCGCACTCAAGTCCGTTGGCAAAGATGCCAAGAACTCGTTCCACGGGTACAACTACACAAGTTCGGAAGGGATGATCAGTGCCTGTCGTGATGCACTTCATGCCAACGGACTGGTTGTTTCACGCACGTCTTGGCGATTTGACGCAGGGACTGGCGAGTTTGGAATGCTGATCAGCACGTTCGTTCTGTCATTTGTTGACACAAACGAGTCTGTATCTGCTGAGTCCTGTTGGTTTGTTGTCCCTGAGAAGGGAAGACCAATCGATAAAGCATTGGCGGGTGCGCTGACCAGTAGTCTGAACTACTACCTGCGTGACCTGTTGCTTGTTCCACGTGAAGAGGAGACTATGGACAGCCGAGACGATACAAAGTACGAGCCAAAGGCACGTACCCCGTACGTTCCTCATCGGTCAGAGCCTGCGCCACAAGCCGCTAAGTCAGGGATTGAACGCTTGCGTGAGCGTGTTGCTGATGCAGAGCCTTCGCAGGCACAGCCTGCGCCACGGGCTTCTGCGCCTGCTCCACGTGCTTCTGCGCCACGGCAAGATGATGGCGAGTGGCACACCATGACTTTAAAGTACGTTGATCAGAAGACCAAGAAGGATGGTGGTGCGTATCTAGCGGTGAAAGATTCACTTGGAATTTCTTACAACGTGTGGGACGAAAATCTGTTTGATGTCCTGCTAGCGAACGTTGGCAAAGAGATTCAAGTGATTGGTGTTGACCCGCCGATGGGAAGTCCTGCCAACGCCCGTGCTAAGATCACGGAGTGCAGAGTTATGACTGAAGAGATTCCATTTTAATCACTTAGCGTAAGGGGCGGGGAGTTCGACGGTACTCCCCGCCCCGAAGCGCACATTGCAAGGAAGCAAGATGAATACATTTCTAATAATAACTTTGCTTGTAATCGTAGTTGTTGAAATAACTTTGCTTGTTTATATCTTGGGTGAATCCAGAATGTGGTGGAAATAATGGTGTTTCCAATTGACCTGTTCTCTGGGGTTGAAAAACCAAGATCAACTAAAAAACAAAAGACACGGTGGCAAACTCAGGATGAGGCGTATTTGCTTTCAAGCAAAACCATGATCTCATACGTCTATGCCGTTATTAAAAACAAAGACCATACCTGTGACGAGGTTGAAGTAATAATGGAATGCACACATCAAAGCATTAGCGCAGCCATTAACGCACTGATGAAGGCGGGAAAGATACATGACTCAGGGGTCAGACGATTAACAAGATCAGCCCGTAAAGCAATCGTGTGGAAAGCAGGGTGGTGATGACTCATCGTGTAGATATCTATCCACTACGGTTTACTGAGACTCATAGGCAACGTGAATTAAAAGAACTAACTAAAGAACAGATACTTGATTGGGCTATCAAGGAAGTAAACAAAGCATTTGATCGTGAAGGCGAACGTGCGCTACACGCAAGCAGATTGGATGACACGTTAGTCAATTTCTTTGTGCGACTTAAATCAATTCAATCGCTGAAGATGCCAGTTGAGACACGCAAGAAACTTCGCACTTGCATTGCGTACCACATGACTCTTCGGATTGAGGCTGGGGAAACCAAGAAATCAAAATGAAATTAATTCTTCCAATCCCATCATTGCAAGGATCAAACAGTCGAGCGCATTATCGTGTCCGTATCAAAGATGCAAAGGCTGACCGATTCATTGCGGCACTGGAGTCCCGTGCAATCGATGTTGTCCAACTAAAGAATCCAATAGTGTCTGTGCTTTGGTATTGCAGGACAAAGCGGATGCTTGATTGCGACAACGCACTGTCCCGTTGCAAGTCTTACATCGATGGACTAACCGATGCAGGGTGGTGGATCGATGACAAGAAAATTGTGAGCATGACAGTCCGTGTGTTGCCACCAAACAAGGTAACTGGGAACGTGGCTTGCGTTCACATTACAGCCGATGAAGCACCAGAATGCGTTCTAAGAGATCCACTTTGAGGTGGTCTCCTAGTATTACCCAACATCAACGGACGCATCAGATCCAATCGTAGCGTGTGCTTATTTGCCTTCTCGCAACTTTCTTAGCCGTTCTCTGGCTTCTAAGACCAAAAGCCTGTTTGCCTGCTGTTGTGTAATTGTTCCATCTTTTTTGTACCTGCGCAGTTCAGTGAGCAAGATTGCGTCTGTTGGTTTCATTTCTGTTGTCGCACTTGTAATAGATCGAATAGGAGCGGCAACTGGAACGCCAAGCATCTGGCTTGCGGTGCTAGTCGCAGCCATGTACTTGCCCTGTGCCAACTCAGAAGCCATGTCTCCAAACGCTTGGATTGCCATTGGCTCTCCAGCGTCCGATGCAAAGTGTGGATTAGTAAACCCAAGAACTGGATCGATAATTGCTTCAGCCAGCATTCCAGCGTAACCAAACGCAACTGACAATCCTTCGCTTGCCATACGTTTGACAAAACCAGTTTTCATTTTTGCAGCCATCAATCGACGTGTGATTTCCTCATCAACTGGATCATCATCACCTCCACCAAACGCACTGCCCAATGCGGCAAACACCAAAGTCCATAACGGATTGACTGCGGCAGATGCCATAATGTTTCCACCAACAGCAGTTGTTACTTTTGCAATTGTTTGTGCGTCACCAGTTCTAATTGCTCTGCGAACTTGGTTGTACGCCTTCAGCGGATCGCTTGAGAATGGGAACATCAATCGTCCCAGACCACGGTCAAACTTGCCCTTTGCTGCGAACATCGTGTCATCCATCGTGTCACTCACGTTCTGCGTTCGGCGAAATGCATTCTCTGCAAGCGTAGAGGCGGCTGTGTTTAATTCCGCTTCGCTAATAGTTGGGTTCATCTTTGTGATCTGGTCACGTGCGGAGTTGTATGCGACCAACATGATTTGCCTGTCAATCGCCCGTAAAGCAAAGTCAACTGATCGCATGATCTTTCCAATACCAGACAACCCCTGACGCACATCATCAGCAGCCTTTCTAAACTTACCGCCTGCAACATCCTGTCCAGCCATTGACAGCGCACGACCAACCGCAGCCAAAGCGTTTGACCATTGTTCTGTTCCAGTTCTTGGATCACCAATGATGTTTGCAAACAATCCAACTTGCGAACGACGATGACGTTCGTAGAAGTACCCGTTGGAATCTTCTATGTTCCTAATTTGTTCTGTTCGATCAAACGGCATAAGTGCCACGGTCTTTGCCATTCCAGCCAGCCAAGACGTGGTTTCAAATTCTGTCATCAACCTAAACATTCCACCAACCTGACGTATCCATGTCTTGGGATTTAAAGTGATCACAGCACCGCTGATATTGGAATTAATCTTTTCAATCATGTCACCAGTTGGTCTACCACTTAAACCAACGCCATTCATAATTAGTTTGCGGAAGTTGTCGTTCCCTCCATCTCCAAGAATGCGTTCAATGTTGGATCGAACCGCTCTAGTTCGCAACAAAGACAGCGCATATCGCAATGGTTTGGACAAGTGTATCAATCGGTTGGATTCTTCTAGATGGGAATCAAACGTTCTCATCAATCCACCAATTACCAATGCTGCACGTGACTTAACACGAGTCTGCAACATACCTGCGTTGGACAACATCGCAGTGACAACCTGTGACGGTTGCATATTTGGATCAACAACGCTCTCAGCAATCTCATCTCCCAGACGCTGGCGTGGGAAATACCCAGCAACCTTTGGAGGTTGCTTGCCATTCATTTGGAAATGAATCTCAAATAGGATTGGCTGAACATCTGTATCAAGAAGATTCTTTAAACCATCTATCAACTCCTTTTGTTGTGGAGTTGTGTTGCTTAAAATTTCCCTATGTTCTTGTTGAGTCAAGAAGATTGGATCTTGAAATCTGTTTGTAGCAAATACAATTGGACTAGCGGGATCTTCTGGTGTTGCTTCATCACGCAACAGATCAACGGTGTCTTGATCAAGAGCAGCAATGTGAAGCATCTGGTCAACAGTAATCTTTTGACGCAGCCCACCAATTGTGACTTCAACAGTTTCGGCTGTCGCATCTCCGTACAGACCAACGGCACGTGAGATGTATCCATCCCACCCGTCATAACCAGCCCGTCGAATCATCGCCTCAACCTTGTTGTCCAGTTTGCGCTTGGCTAGGATCATTGCGTTCTTGCCAGCAATTAGTCCGTTCCACATCTTGCCAAGCACTCCAGTCTCGCCACCCTCAAGCACGTGCATCAGTGTGTACCCGTCCATGTTCTGGCGAGCCATCGTCATCTTCTCTCTCACGGATTGCTGTGGTGCTTTAGATGCCAAGTCACTTGGATCTTTACCTTCCATCGTTTGCATTGTTCCAGCAAGCAACTCAGTGTCTTGAGCCAACTCTTCCTTGCGATCTGATCGTGCGTCTCTAAATTCTTCACGCTCGTTTTCGTATCTTGCAAACGCCTGCTCAAGCAATGTTGTTGCGCTTACAGTTCGGTTACGCAGGTCAGCCGTGCTGGTGAATGGAAGCAATCGCTTCTTGCCGCTAGTCAACAACGCACCAGCGGCGTTGAGTATTTGCTCTACATCCTCACGTGTTTCATTCCTAAGACCAGTTTTCTTGAGACGCTTGCGCATTGAATTAATCTGAGTAACAACATCAATTGCATCAGCAGTGGCAAGATCCTGCACGACACGATGCGAAATCTTGTCGATCTGGACAGCGGTCTTCATCTCTGTCAACGCAGTCAGATACTTTGCTCGCATTGACATTGGTAACAAGTTGATAACTTCCTTTGCCTCTCGACGAATGTCAACCATTTCTTTCTTGGCTGCGTTCCATCCAGTCGCACTGCCCTTCTGCAACCCAGCAAACCACGCAGACATGACCTTGGCACGGGCAGACTCACGGGCAGACTCCTTGGCATCGGCACGATTAAGGCGTTCGCTTTCTTTGAGCGTCCGAATTCTTTCACGAAGCACGTCATTGCTTTCGGCAGCACTTTCAATTCTTTCATTAAGTGCGGCAACACGCAGCGCAAACTTGTCACGCATTACTCTGCGTGTAATCATTTCCTTTGTCTTGTCAGCCACCGCTTGCTCCCTCATGCCTTCCTGTCTGCCACGCATCATTCCAGCAATCTGACCAGAGCCACGTGCGGATTCGTACGCAATTCGTTGTGCGCTGGTCATTCTCTTTCGAGCAGACATACTGTAATTCTTGCCCTCTTTAATTAACTGAAGACGCTTTTGAATGAACTCTTCGCTAAACATAAACACTGGGTTGTCGGCGTTAAGAACATTCTTTTCTCCCGTGTACGTTTCTTCTGTGTAACCAGAACCTTCATTAAATTCTTGAATGTATTGATCTACAACAGTTTGTACATTTTCAATTGAACCTTGTGCTTGATGCATTATGGTTCTTATACTTTTTACAGGAATAAATTTAGAATCCATTCCAGATGGAAGGTATTTACTAGACAATCTATCTACACGAATAAATCTATTATCTGGAGACAAATACATAGACCAATTACCTTCTATGTTTTCTTCTTGTGGTTGATAATCATCAACATCAAGATCCTGTAAATCGCCAAGATAAGTACTTTGACCTAAGTTTTCTAAACGTTCAATTGCCCAACTATTTAATGGCTTCCAAGCATTGGCTGACATTTTGGAAATGTCTTTAAATTCTTTAGACCCGTCATCTATTCTCATACTCCATGAGTCAAGACTCCTGTTGCTAAGAACCCACCACAAAGCGTTAGTAAACATTGTTTTAGAATCTAAATCTTTAAATCTACTTTTGTGTCTTCCATTAGTCAGTGGTCTAAGTTCTTGTGATATCGTGTTGAAAACATCGTCTCCACTAATAGTGCTTTCACCAGTTTCCGCATCTGTAATTACAGTACTTTCTAATAGTGCAGTTCGGATTCTTTGATCTGATCGGTCATAGAAATGAGACAATTCAACACGGAGTCTTTCATCGTATTTAAACGGATACCTTGAACTGTCTATCCGATCTATTGGATTGTAATAAAGAACCTTTGGAGGTTTTGTTACACCAGTTTCTTTATCAACTACTTCTGGTTGGACCGCTGCCAGCACACCAAGTTTCTTTAAGATTGCTGGAATTTCAACATCGTAAAGTTGTTGAGCAGCCTCTATTGGCATACCAACTATTTGAGAAAGAACTTCCGAATCTGGCAGAATCATTCCTCCGTAACCTTCAGTGACCGCACGGTCAATTAGTTCACGAATTAAGAAGTCTTTCCACGCCCTGCTTTGCTTTGGAACTTCTCCCTTCTTAGAAACCTCAGAAATAAATGGAGTGTCTGTTGCGCTTGAAAGAATTTGAGTTCCCATTCCAGACAACTGAGATTTAAAATTCACTACAAACTTTGCTATGAAGTCGGCATCACCTGTTACACCAAACATTGTTTGAAATACAATTTTAAACCTTTGTTCATCAGCAACAACCATTTCTCTTTCTTGTTTCATAAACAAGGGTTGAATTCCGCTGTTGTCAACGCTTGCCCTTGTATCTCTTACATACTTTATTTTCTCGCCTTTTTCATTTAATTCAAACGGCAGTTCACCAAGATTTATAATTTTGTTTGTTGGTGATTCTATTTCTTGGTATTGAATCTTAATTGGAATGTAATTGTCACCAAACTTTAAAAAGACTTGATTGTTATTTTTGCCTTCCGACGATTCAAATCCATGTGCAAACTCATTAAGTATTTCTGAAACTTCATCTTCTGTAAAGTTTTCTGAAAGTTCTTTTTCTGGGCTACCAACTAATCCACGCTTTGGTGTCCAAAACACTAAGCCCCCGTTCTCGTCCAGCCCAGTGCCTCTTGTAGAACTTCTGTGTATTTCGCCACTGTCCTCGTTGTACAACTGTGCTGACAATTTGCTTTGTATTGTGTGCAAAGCAAGCATCTTTATATCTCGATACACAATGTCGCTTGTTATTGAAAAATACGGAACGGCAGTACCAAAATGCGGTTCATCGTATTGACCAAGTATCCCACCATAAACATACAGGTTTTCAGAATAATTAAGGTGTGGACCGCCGCTTGTTCCCTGACCACTCTTTGGATCTGTTGGACCAATAGTTGCATAACTAAGATACTTTGACCTTTTCTGCAATTCAAGTGTTGGAACATACAAAGCATTTTGTAATTGTTCTTTTGTAACAACTGGGGAATCTTTAATTAAGTCGTACAGCCCAACCATAGCCAGTTGTTCGCTCCCAATATTCTTATTGCCAAACCATAGCATTGCTTTTTCAGAAGATAAAGAATTTGGGAACTTTTCAATTACAGATGTAATTGGCAATTTAATTATTGGGCTGGCATTAATGTTTTTGTTTTGCGCTCTTTCAAGATCCCTGACTGTTTCTGGTGGTAGCGATCTAGTTATGTTAAAGTTGCCTTCTTGATCTGTACCTATCAGCCACGTTGCTCCACCCTCGCTGTTATCAACATGAAGAATTTTGTTTCCCAACTCTTCATCTATTGCACCACCGTTTATAGGATCAAACGGACCAGTAACCTGTGTTGCTCCGTTCCACATTTGTTCAAATTTACGATCAAACAGTTCTCGTGAATTAGTTTGTATTTTTATTTCATCTATTTCGGTTTGTGTATTTTTCTTAACATCGTTGTATTTAAGGATGTTGTTTCTAATCTTTTTAGTAATTCTATCTACAATATTTACACTTTGGTTAATATTGTCTTTTTGATCGTTGTTTGCTTTAATTTTTGACTGTAAATCTACAATCAATGTTGTTTGCATAAAACTTGGTTCTTCTCTACGTATACGTTCAATTTCCATGTCCATTGCCATGTTTTCCGTAGACATTCTTCGCCATTCTTCTCTCTGATGTTTTTTGTAATCAGAAATTAATGCTGCACCTTGGAAGTAATCATCCAATTTTAATTCACCGTGGTTTGCACCAATAGAAAATGATTGCTCAATTATTTCGTTTAATGATTCAGAAGATCCCGTAGATTCATAAACTTGATCAATGTAATTTGCAAACTCTGCAAGTGATCTTTGATAGGTTTCCCCAATAATTTCGTACCCAGCCTGCACAGGTACAAACCCATTTGTTGGTTCGTACCGCTGCATATTGCTGCCAGTTTCATATTGATTGTAACTTGGAAGATATCTTGCTAAAAAATCTTTGTTTTCTGCAAGTCTAAATTCTTTATCTTTAATTGCTGCTTCAGCAAATGCGTTTGTGGGTCCCTGTATTGAATATCCAAACGACCTTCTACCACTTATGCGTACTTCTTGTGCTGTCATTTGTCTAGACATGGCAAACATATACCGCTGCATTCGCATAACTGAATTATTAAACGCATTAAGAGTGTCTCTTATCTCAATTAACCCCTTGTGATAATTTCTTGCATCTAAATTAATCATGTTTGCAATAAATTTCATCTTCAAATCATTAGTCAATTTTGGCAAACCTTCAATGTAAGAAAGAAATTCTTTGTCGTAATCTGACAAAGCATTGCGGGTAGCCATTGTTGCGGGGTCAATATCTGTGACGTAAAACTTCTTTGCGCTTTCTCGTGCTTGGTACACAGCCAGACTTACAAAATTGTCAAACACGCTAATAACTTCTGGAACTGGAAAACCATCTTTTATCTTTTGGACATCTGACGCAGTCAGGTTTGCGTTGTCTCGTTCTTTGTTAAACCAATCAGAAAGAACAAATGTTTCTAATAGTTGTTGTCTTTCAACTACCCTTCGTCTTGCCGACATACCCTTGCCAGACCGTGTCTTGGGGTAAACCCTATTAATTAAATTGTTGGCGGCAGTTAAAGACCCGTCACCTTGATTAGTGAGAATCGCATCTTTGGCAAACGCATTGGTTGCAGCCGCAACATAGTCCTGACCAACAGCAATGTCGCCAGCACCCAGTGCGTTATAGAGTTCTTTCTCCGTGTACCAAAGCAAAGCCTGTGCGGTTGCAGGGGAGACCCTGACCCCAGTCTTGGCTTCAACAATGTCAAGCGCATCACGAAGGCACTTGCGCATGAATGAGCGCATCCCGTTGTTCTCTGGTGCTGCCGCCCCAGCCTTTACAGACTTTGTGTATCTAGTTGCAGCAACCTCAACTTCATCCTTGGCTCGTCTCTTTAACTCGCCCTTCTTGTTCTTGACGTTCTTTGGTTCAGCCAAATAGTTCTTCTCTACGCCCTCTGCCCACTCCATCAAGCCATCAGTGTCCTCAATAATGTCAAGCGTCAGCCCGTGCATATTCCTGCCATCAGGTGACTTTGCAAACTCATAGAACTTTTCAAACGATGACTTGATTGCAGTGAAATCATCGCTTTGCAATCGCCCAACAATTCGTGCAAACGTTCTTGTCCACCACACGTCAGTAGTCACCGTGTCAAAGAACCCATTCAAATTGTTAAAGAACGATCCAATCTTTGGACCAAGTATTGAACTCATGTATCCAGTGTCGCTTGCATAATCTTTAATTGACTTGAGTTTCTTTATTTCTGGAAGTCGATCTTTGACCTTCTCTTTAAGGTCACGCAACTTCTTGTTGAGTTCTTTAAACGTGCCACGCTGGAGCATGAACTCACGCAACTCTGTCCAACTTGTATCTTTCTTTGGATCAATGTTGTATCCATCCATTGCCATGCGAAGAAGGTTTACATTCTTAAATGTTTTCTCCATTGCGCTGACACGATTGGCACTGACGTTTGGAGGGAACATAAGTTTCAGTGTCTTGGCAAAGTAAAGAGCAACTTCACGGGCAAGAACCATGTTGTTACCCACACGTTCGCCGTTACTTGTTACGGCAAGAGCCAGAGTGAAGATCATGTGTTCAACTGATTTGTCATTGCTGACGTTCGGCATATATTTAGAAACAATCTTCAACATTTCCTTGACCATCCCGTCATACCAGTCTGCCGATGTTTCACCACCACGCTTGCCCTTCTCAAGGGCGAACATAATGTCGGTAGCCAACGAGTGTGCAATCACATCTTGGAACTGTGCGGCAACCGCTGGCTTGCGTAGCACGTCCTGTGTGTAACCAATAATTGATTGTGCGAACGTATCAAATCGCTCTTGCACATCCGCAACATTCATCTGCTTCTCAACCTTGGTAATCCCAAGCATTTCCAACAAACCAAGGGAATCATTCATCAAGGACTTCAAAGCATCACGCTCTGAAATTGCGGTGTTGGTCTTATCTCGCAATGGCTTTAGCACATCACGGTTGTAGATACGCTTCTGATCTTTTGTTCTTGGCTTGTTGCCCATTGCTTTTTGATACGCAGAGTTGGTCTTCTCTACCAGTTTCTCTGCCTTGTCTAAAGCAGCCTGAGACTTAGTCAGGTCTTTATCGGTGAACAACATATTTAAATTTGCGGCAGACAACATCACTCCAACCTGTTGTGGAGTTGCATTAGCCAATGCGTTATCAAGTTCCCTACCTAGATCAGTTATTCTGACAGGCTTCGTAGGAGTCCCAATTGTTGGTCCTCCTCGTCCAGCCACTTGGCTGAGTGTTCCGCTATCGCCAACATTTGTTGTTGGGACTTGTCTCCGAAGGCTTTGTCTTTCGGTAATCCGCTGTTGACGAAATCCATCCACAGACCGCTCAACACCGATTGCCAATTCGGTGGCAATGATTTGTATGATTGCAGGGTCATCGTCAAGGATTTTGAGACCCATTCTTCCGATGTCATCACGTTGCTTTTTTGTGAGTTTGATTTCGCCATACCACGCCTTTGGATAATTTATGATAGCACCAGTCGCATCTTTTACAAACACAACTCCACCGCCAGCGGCAGATTGCCAATATTCTTCCTGCACCTTTAACTGTTGAGGTGTCCCCTGAGTTTTATCAAACGGGTCAACCCGTGTTTTTACAAATCCATATCGCTTGTACAAACTAGGTAGTTTGCCAGTTCCATCTACTCCATCCTTTAAACCTACGTCAAAGCAATCCAATCGAAGTGGTTTGTCCGTGTGTTGAGATGCGGCAAACAGCAATACTGGGGCTACAACGTCACTAATACCCTTCTCGTTATTAAACAAACTAATAACTTCATACCCATCAAATGTTGGCTCAACTACACGCTTAATTGCAAAGCCAATTTCAAGAGAAGGAATCTTGTAAAGTTCAAATACATTCTGATCAGATAGTTCTTCAATTGTGTATGGAGTAAGCGTCGATGCCCCAACAGATTGCTTTAAACTCTTGGAGAATTCGGATGGAGACACACGCTTCATTTGCAAATTGCGAGCAGCCTTTGCCCCAGCCAAGAACGATGGGATTCGCCTGTCTTCAATGCCAGCCGCTTGCAACAACAATCGTGGCTTCTTCAGCAAATCAATGTTGAGTGCGTCAGTTGCAATCTTTGTTGCTGATCTGCTACGTGCAGACAGCCCAGTTGGGATCTTTGTGTCCATCTGGGTAGCCCACTCTGGGGCTAGGAACACCTTCTGATCCATAAAGTTACGCTTCTGCGGTGGCACAAAATCAGATTCACCCTCAATTGGGATAGATCCGTTGGCACGTGCAATGTGTGGTCCATAGTTGAACCATGAATTTTGCATACGTGTTTCCGCTGTCATCGCCGCACGGGCGAGAGGAGAGAACATACGCACGTGCTGTCTCCACGCATTTTCTTCTCCAACTGGACCAAACTGATGACCTTCCTTTGCATGACCAAAGAAGTCATGCACGACACGGAGCAGATCGTTGTACGTCTGGTCGTGCATCTTTCCAGCACTGTCAGCAATTGGAATTCCAGCAGACTTTAACAACGGATGTACGTTGTCTTCTCCACCAGTTAAACCAAACGAAACAGACCCATCTTGGATTGTCTTAAAGTAATAAAGGTTCTTGTTGTCACGGACATCTTCAGCCATGAATTCGCTTGGAGACTTGCGTGGCGTGTCCTCATAGAACCCAGTTGACCCACCCCACGGTGTTAATTTGTATCCCTTGGATAGAATGTAAAGGTACTGAGCCTTGATTTCTTTTGATAATGCGTCATAAGACTTGAGAACATCTGGGTCGTTTGGTGTGCTTTCAGCAACATCGGCAATTCTGCCAAGCGCAATACCAACCTTTTGGTCTACCCCAACACGCTCATTGTCTCCAGTTGAGTCAAATTTCAAACCAAATCTAGTTGCGTTTTCTTCTACGTATCCCTTGGCAATGTCTCGAATGTTTTGGTTTGCTGGAATCCTGTTGTGCTGTCTTGCAGACACAGACGAAGCAGCACGTGCTTTTTTAACCTCGTCATACGCCGCTTTGTTTTTAGCAACCTGTTCATTTGCAGCCTGACGTAATTCAACGCTTGCCCGTAGACCAGACTTTGCTTCACTAATTGTTTGACCTAGAACGGTCTGCCCAGAACGAACTCCACTAGTTACACGAGTGCTGTTCTTCAACATTTCGTTACGGATCTTAAACGCAGTCGCTGCCTGTCTGCCCTTCAAGCCCATTCGGAGAATGACACGGTTCAGCAAATTTGGAGCCTGACCGTTCTGATAAATAGTTTGAATACCTGCACGAAGATCGTTGGCTGTTCCTTCCGCAATCGCAAGCGCACCACCATATCTTTTGGCTACCGCTTGTTCTGGTGTCAACGGTGTTTGTTGACCAGATTGAATTAAATCAAGAGCAGCCTGCGCTGCTATGTCTTCTGGATTTCCAAGAGCCTTTTCATTGAAGTATTCGGTTGCCGCATCAAGAGAACTTGCTTCGTCGTGGATCAGTCGCAGTTTTGCCCACAACTTGCCATCTGTAAATTGAATGCCATGCAATGCCTCTTCGTAACCAACGCCAATTGATTCAGCAGCGTTGGTAGAACCAGTCTTGATAAATATTGTATTGGGGGCTGATGGATCAAAAAATCCAATCCGAACGTTGTCGTCAGACGTAAAGTACGCAACGTCATATCCAAGTTTTGCTAGTTCGTCTCCAGCAATCCTGTCTTCGGCAGTAAGGTCTTCTTGTACCGCTGGAGATACATTGTTTGCTTCTAGCACCTCACTAAGAGTCATTAGTTTCTGCGGAACATTTCTTTGAGTAACCGCATCAGCAGCCAGATATGCAAGTTCTGCCGAAGACATATCAGCAGCCAAAACATCCAAGGCAGCAGTTCCTTCAGTTATTCGAGTTTGCAAATCAGCAAGGTCAGCGGCTGTCTTAGTGATTAGTGTTTCATTCTTATTTTTACGTGCCTTCTTGTTTGCCGCACTTACAACAGCCTGTTGTTGCAACAACTCAGTCATGTTGTTTCGTTGGGTTGCAAATGAGACACGAGCCTGTAGCGCAGCCTCACGAGACGATTCTGTCTCAGCAACACGCTCTTCCTGTGTCATCCCTTGCATTGCACTAACTTTTGTAGGAGCAACTTTGTCCCAGAAAGTTGGGTCTGCATATTCGGTATTGCTGCTGCGAAGAGATTGATTTAATCTGTTTCGCTCCGCATTCATTTGAGCCGCTTGAATTGGAAATGCAGTCGCAGTTCCAGCCATGCCGCCTACAGCCCCATACATTCCAGCAACCATTGCGTTGTACGCAGTTTCTTTAATTGTTGGAACTTTCATTCCAGTCAAAAGATTTGCGCCCTGTTCTGACGCAACTGTTCCAATTGCTTCTTCGGCAAACTCTGTTGCTGCACCTTCTGCAAGACCCTTAGTAACTTCCCAAGTTGCGTATTTTAACGGATTTGATTTTTGATAGGCAATCCTACGTGCTTCTTTAACTGATTTAGCAACTCGTTTTTCTACAGAACCAGCAAGATTTTTTAAAGTTCTTTTTGCAATTGCTAACTCTACTTTTGCTCCAACAACTTCAGTTGCAACTTCAATACCTCCACTAGCAATTGCACTAACGTATTTATCTACCCAATTAAATGGAGTGCTTTGTGTTTGATCTTTAAGTTCACCTTCAACAAATGCCTTCTCGTATTGGTACGCACCCGAACCCGCACCTTGCGCAAAGAACTGAGCCATAGCCAAGTGAGGCTGACCAATAGCCGTAGCCGCAGAAAAGGTTGCTATGTTGACTGGAGCCTGCGCAATTGCAGATCCAAGGTTGGATGAAATGGTGTTTATCTGTGGCTCTTGTGATATCTGTGCGCCACGGGCTAACGCTTCAACTGGCGTTGTTGGGGCAAGAGCAAGCGACAATCCACGTGCAGTATCCGCTACCGCACCAGTGGTTGCCTTAATTCCACCGTACATAAACTCGCCAACAACCGATCCTGCTGCCCGTTTCTTCTGTTTCTTTTCACTTAGAATTGAAACATCTTGTAATTCAGTGCCTGTTAGTACCCCACCACCACCAATTTTTTCAGCCAACTTTGCCATTACTGGTCGGTTTTTGACTATGTCAGCACCAATGTTTCCACCAAACAGCACCGATGGACTTGTAGCCAAATCCAATGTTTCGGATGCCAAAGAACCTAAAGCCTGTCCCGCTTGTTTACCAAATTCAGCCGTTGATCCAGCCTCGCCACCTACAAGTTGCTCTTCACGCCTTATCCTACGTGCTTGTTGAAAAGCATCTTGAATTGGATTGGCGTTGCGTTTATTGCGCAGTTCTTCAAAAGCACTTTGAAATGGTGTTTGATCAGGCAATTGATTTATTTCTGCTCTAGAGCGTTATAGATTTTTTCCGCAACGTCTGGAGGTATAGCAGAACTTAGTGGCTTTCCATTCTTTTTGTTTTCCATATTTTGCATATGAATCTTGACAATTGCTTCTAGAGCAGCAGATGCAGCCTCTTTTTTATCTGAAGGATAATCATCTTGTGGATTCATTTCTTCAAATGCAGACTGAGCATATCTTGCAAACAATTTTTCAATGTCTTGATCAACTGGGGTTGTTACATTTACTTGTTCTGCCGCTGCGCCCAAGGCATTGCTTTGAGCCTTGGCAGAGGCTGCGCTTGGTCGTTCTGAATACGGACGTGCCTGTGGTGGAAGAACGGTTGGCGTAATTGGTGGAGTCAGGATTGCGCCCATGCGTGAGGAGTTGTATGAGTTTAATGCTTGTGACAAAGCCTCAACGTGTTGTGGATTACTTAGATCGTAAGGTGACCATCCCAACGGCTTTACAACTATCTCATTAAACCCAGTAGCCCAATCCATAAATTGCTTCTGGTTGTAATGACCATCTTTATCAGGGACTGGAGGCTGTAGAGGCTTTGGCGCATTTGGAATACCCATTGGCAAAGAAGACTGCTCTATGGCGTTTAACATAGGTATTGCACCCATTCCGTTGCTATCCATCCATTCTGTCAAAGTCATTTCCGCTGGAAGGTGGTTTGCCTCTGGAGGTCGTATAAGGTTCTTTACGCCCTGTATACCATTAAGAGTGGCAATGTTCTGTGTTCCCTTGGCAAGGTTGTCAAATTGAGCCTGCTTGCCCTTAAACTGTTGCTGAGACAAAAGCCCTTGAGCCTTTGCCAATTGCTCTGGAACTTCTCGTCCAAATAGAATTCCTGTTTTGTAGTTTTTCCCAAGCGCAGCACCCGCAATGTTGTAAGCCATCTGCGGGTCAACTTCGTAAAGCGAGTCGTAAGCCTGACGTGTAATTGGATCTTGCGAGTTTGGAACCATCTTCATTAATTGATTGAACTGTGGCTTCATCGCAGTCTTAGCAGCGTCTAATTTGTATTGCTGCTTTAAGTCTTTACGTCCCTGTGATCGTGACTGCAACATCGCTGTCCATTGAGGCAACGTAACTCTTAGTGATTGTCTCTGACCATCTTCGTCAGTAAACGAGACCGCTGGACTTCCATTGATTGAACCAAAGTCTAAATGCTCTAGGTCTTGGTAATTACCAGTTTGTATTCCAGAAGTAGCCTTTGCAAACGATGGTGGACCAGCAACTCCCATGTTTCCTGTAAACAAGGTGGGATCTTTGTCAACTTTTGCCAATGCGCCTCTAACTGATTCTGGCAAATCATCATCTTGTATTTGATCAAACGCCAAATTATAATTGTCATCTATTGGTTGCTCGTCAACTGGCTGTTCGTCAACAACTTGATCTTCTTCTTGTGTCATTTTGGAGCCTTTGGCATCATGGATTGAACTGAACTTGGGGCAGTTTGTGGTGCGCCGCCACCAAGCGCAGCAAGAGCAGCCTTGTTTCCACCATGCAATCCACTTAAACCACGAATCATTTTAAAGTCTTGTGAATCAATTGCGGCATTCAACTTTTCTTGCGCCCTAACGGCACGATTAAGTTTTTCTTGTCTAGTAATCATCTTGTCAGTCTCAATATCAAATTGCTCGTTCTTAATTTTTTGATTGAACTTAACATTCTCACGCCCAGTTTTAACCGCAAGTTTTGCTGCGTTAATTCGTGAAACCGCTTGCGCACCCGCAGCCATTCCAACACCAGCCCCTTTATATGGGGTTCGTGGATCTGATGCGGCAAGACCTGCACCAATGCCTTCCATCATGGCTGGCATATACGTAGTCAAAGCCTCAGACAACCTTTCCATAAATGTCATTTCGTCATCTGAATTATCGTTTGTATCGTTCATTTTATTCCTTAAAATCCACGTTGATCTTGTCGTGCAGCAAGAGCGGCAGCAGAAAGAGAAGAATCAGCACCACCAGCAGCACCACCACCCATTCCACCCATCATTCCTCCCATAATTCCACCAAGTGGTGATGCCATACCATTTACAAAGCCAGCGGCAGCAGACCAACCAGCACCAGCAAACTGTTGTTTGCCTGCTTCGATTCCAAGGATTGCGCCAACACGTGTTTGTTCTGATGACAAATATCTTTGCAATATGTTTTCTCCACCCTGATATTGTTGCCCATAAATACCTTGATTGCCTTGGTATTGCTGTTGTCTCAATCCTTCGGACCCAGCGTACTGTTGCGCCCTCAATGCCTCGTTACCTTGGAATTGTTGTTGATTCAATTGTTGTTGCGCCCCATACTGCATTCCTTGTAGATCCGCTTGTTGTGCATACTTAGATAATTCAAGGTCATATTTTTGTTGTCTCTCTTGTTGTGCAAGAGTTGTACGACCAGCAAGAGCAGCCTGCGATAATGATGTAGAACCTTGAACCTGTTGATTCCTAATTGCAGCAAGTTGCCCTGCGTACTGTTCTTGGACAACACCTTCTTGCAATGCTCCTTGGTTTTCAACTCCAGACAATTGGCTTTGTCCCCACGAGGTAGACCCCATTCCCATTAAAGCCTGCGCCTGCGTAGTCCTTGCAACGTTTGATTGTGTTGCTTGTCGAATAGATTCAATGGTCTTTTCACGCCCAGTTGCAGCAGTGTTGTAAACATTTTCCATTCCAGAGGCATACGCACTTTGTATTCCAGCGTATTTAGTATCAAAATCAGCAATTAGGCTTTCATAAACTGGATTAAACCCAGCAATAGAGTCATTTCTTTGTTTAAGAAAAGCAGCCAGCGTAGCGTTTCCTTGTTGCAAATATGAACTTAGCCCAGCCTGACCAGACTGCATGAATTGACCAAGACCTTGTTGACCTTGGTTCATAAACGTGCCAAGATTTGCAGTTGATTGATTAGTGTAAGTATCTAATAGACCTTGTCCTCTGGTCTGACCTTCTTCACCTAATTTTCGATATGCAGTATCCGCTTCTTTTTTAAGTTTGTTTAGGAATTTTTCTTGTTCTCGTGCCGCTTGGTTTCCAAAAACCAATCCAGCCCCTCCTAATAATCCAGATACTGCTGCTCCAATTATACCCATTTTAATTTCCTTTTATCTGGCTACCACGCCTGTTGCGGATACATCGATAACTCCACGATGCAATCCTATTTCTTCAGCATTGGCAGCAACACGCTCAAGAGCAAACGGATACCCAGTTGATGACAACCTGACGTACCCAGTCTCTGCCCTAACTTTCATTTTCATGCGACTGTTTAATCCTTCTCGCAAATACCCAAGATCAAGAACATCCGCATACGTAAATTCGCTCTTTGATATTTTTAACATATCAGTTTCGTCACGATTAGCACCAACCCCGTTCGGGCAATACTCGTATTGACCAATTTCTAAATCATCAGATACAACCGTTGCTGGGGCAGCATAATCTTGTGCGTAAATTACAACTTGTGAAGCAGTTGCACTATTTACAGTGGTAACAGTCGCAAATCGAATTACCCACCTATACACACCATCACTTAACCCCGCTGGATTAAGCAATCGAATCATTTGATAAATTCCAGTGGTGCTGTTGTAAACTCTAGAAGTTGCCGCAATAAACGTATCTTGAGACGAGTACACCCCAGTAATTGCAACTGCATACCCAAAGTCTTCAAACGTAGTAAATGTAGTGTTGTAAGCACCGCCATCTAAGAACACCGTTTGTACTTCGCTTGGACCTTCCCCGTCATACACAGTCGATGCCAAATCTTCAACAAGAACATTGTTTATGTTTTCAGCAATAGCCTCGGCAGAAGTTTCCGCTGAAAAGAATTGAGCAACTGGTCGTGCAGCCTTGTCTGGGGCATTGTTTACCAAAGTGTTTGGTAGGTAATCGTCAACTCCAGTTTCAATCATTACTTCTTTGAACAGCAAGCGGGATGGCTGCTTTGCAATTAGTGGTCCAAGACTTACCTTGGAATATATAAATTGGCTAGATGCAGTTGCATATGTTGTTGGGCTAAGACTTGTGCTGTATCCGCTTGCCGCAAATCCATCAACACCAGCAGTCAGTCTTTGGTCCATGAAACCAATCATCTTTCCATAAGACATCCACATAATTTGGTTTCGTCCATCTGACGTTCCAGATTGACAAGAGCAAGTTGATCCGTACAACTTAGGATCATAAAATCGAACAGGAAAAAATCCGTCTGTCTGCTCAGAATAGAACAAGTGTGTTGATTGGGATGGACCGTCTGTTCTGGTCATAAAGATCCACACCCCCCTGCGTTCAACGTCATAGTGCATGACTGGGTTAATTAATTCCCAACGAACATTGTTAAAGAACGAATCTATTTTGTTTAATGAAATCAATTCTCCACGATCAATATTAAAATCGTTTGGTCTAATTCTATATATCCCGTCTTGTGCAAGGATGTAAATAGACTTTTCTGGACCCTCGCAATACGCACGTAGACCAACAATTCCAACTACTTGAGAAAGTGTTGAAAGACGTGCGCCCGTGGGATCAATTGCTGGGTCTGCTGTTAAATAAGATAAACTTCGTTTTCCAGCAAACACAAACCCATCTGATCCAATTGGAAATATTGACACAATTTCATCGCCAGCAGGTCCAATTAATTGCGCAACACTTGCAGCAATTGGACCTCCAGTGCTTAGTGTTGGCACTGCATTCCACAAATCAGGATCTAAAATTGATGACATCCACCACAAGTTTTCTTTGCCTTTGACCCCAGACAACACAATTCTTGCTCCATATTTAGCAATTAATGTTGCTTTGTATGCAACCGAATTAACCGTGTTTGTAACCAGCGCACTGGGTCCAGTTGATGTGTTGTTCCACAAAGACCACGCAGTTGGATACGAAAGCAGGTCAACTTTAATGTAGTTTGTCCCGTCAACAAAGTATGCGTACTGTCCTAATTGAACAGCCTGCACGTTTCCACTTGTAACTAAACAAGCAGTTGTAACTGAAGCGGGTCCAACAATCTGTGTTGCGGTAACTGAGTCTGGGTCCATGCTCCAGAGTTTCCCACCAGCAACAATTATGACACGATCTCGTCGTGTTGGAACATCAGTTCCAGATGTTTTCTGGTTGTAAGAAATGACACGAATCATTCCTTGTATTGTGTCTGAAGCAAACTCATAAACACGATTGGTTGCGGGTCTAGTTCCTAAACGAACTCTTCGGCGAAACGAATCGCTTGGCAACATATTTAGAAGATCAACGGTATATCCCTCTGGAACACGACTAAACGGACAGTCTGTTACCCAGCCACGAAGAGGAATTGTTGCTTCTAGGTAGGGCATTATGCGGTTCTCATAATGAACGCCAATGCGTAGTAAGGAGGTAGGTTTGTATTTGTAATAGATCCAGAACCAGCGTCAACATTTGATATAGAAACTGATCCTGCTACAGTAATTGCTGGAGTTGCAGTTGCTAAATCATATGCAGAAGTAATTTTGTATCCAACAGCGTTATAACCAATATATCCTCCCGCATGATCAGCGAACGATGTTTGATACCCAATTCCAGCACTGCCCCAAGTATGAGTATGCGCTGCTTGTGATGCAGTTATAGCATGACTAACAGTGTTTGCGTGTGAGTGTTGTGCAAGAGTAGAATCTTTGCTTCCACCAGTTTGCGTATAAGATCCAGTTACATTTGTTTTTGCAACAGAAGAAGAATCGGCATTTGCACCAATAATAAATTTGTCTCGTAAATTTGGTGTGGTTAATGAGTTTGATACACCACCATCGCATAACGCCCAATTGTTTGGGATGGTTGCAATAGTTCCAGACCACATAATGATTCCACCAATTGGAACTACTCCCCCAGTTCCAGAAATAATTCCAGCAACATTTACTGCCCCTGCAATACCAACTCCACCAGCCACGATAAGCGCACCACTTGCTGTGTTAGTAGAAACAGTCGTTGCGCTAACAGAAATATTATTAACATTTAATGCCCCTCCTATACCAACCCCACCAGCCACGATAAGCGCACCACTTGTTGTGTTAGTAGAAACAGTTGTTCCACTTGCACTAACAGTTGTAGCGGTCACGTTCCCAGTCACGTTCCCAGTCACGTTCCCAGTCAAGGCTCCAGTGAAAGTAGTAGCGGTAATAGTTCCAGCAGCAAAGTTTCCACTTGTGTCACGTCGAACCAAAGTGTTTGCTGTGTTTGTTGTTTCAGATGTTGGGAGTTGCTTCCATGCTTGCCAAGATCCACCAATGTAAGCACGTGTAAAGAAGTAATTTGTAGAAACAATTTGCTGTATGTATCCAGTGCCTGTCTTGGTAACAATTAACTTAGAAGCACCTTCGGAAGCGGTAAGAAGCGTAGGACCGTTGGTGTATACGGTTGCTGGGGCTGCAAGATCAAAGCGACCCATTTTTAAATAATCTGCGTGGTTTAAATCTACAATTGCGCTTGAAAGCAACGGACTCATGTAGTAACTAAGAGATCCCCAAGCAGTTGTTCCATCACCAATCTTTAGATTTCCAGTATCGGTCTCGTATCCAATCTCACCAGAAGTAAGAACCTCAGATGTCCATTGAGCCGCTGTACCTCTACGTAATTGAATTCTTGAACTCATTTTGTTTCCTCAACATATGAAGGCGGTACGCAATACCAACCCTCTGGTAAATTTACATTGTTGTCACTCAGTACCCACTGATCATCTTCTCTAACGTAAACGTGTCCAGTTACATTTGGACCAATACGAACTGGGCTACTTTCTGGGACCAGTACCGCCCTTGCGCATCCACTCTCTAATGCGAGAACCACCACGCCGTAAAAGATCAGGGTCGCTATCAGCGTCCTTCGCCGTTTTTGATTCTCTAAATAGCCGCTCAAACATCTTGACGAAAACGGAGATCGCTGCTTCAAATATGGATCTGAGCATTGCATTGCTTCACTTTGATCCAACGTCTTCGCTCGACTTGTTGTTGTCTCGTGCGAAGATCAGTCCAATCCCAGCCAGAAGAGCAGCGGTCAACGCACCAATGTCAATGTTGGTTGTTGGATCATTGTCGGTCACAGCGGTGATTGCAGCACCAACCGCAACCAAGATTGCAGCAAATCCAGCCCCAGACGTTTTCCAACTTTTGTGCTTTAAGAATTCCATTATTTAGTCCTTTCAATTTTAGATTCGATTTTGTCAAGTCTATGATTAGCAGACTCTTGTTGTGTTACAAGTTGCACAAGCAACCTGTCGTGATGCATAAAAGCAGCAACTAATGAAGCCATAACTGCAAACAATAATGTGCAGATAGCCACCCAGTCACGCAACGAAAGTTTAACTGTTTGCATTGTTTCTAATGTCACTTTTATTCTTATGTTGGGTTAGAGACATAACCATAATCTGGTCGTGTCCAATTGTTTGAGTCACCAGATCGTGATGGTCTTACACGACCAAGATCACGTTGAAGAAGTCCGTCTTTGGTAAGTGCCGTGCTTAACAATGGTCCACCATCAATTTCTTGCAATCGACCTGATAGCCCCTCGTCTTCGTACGCCTGCGCAAACGCACGTACGTACCCGATATACAAAGCATCAATGTACTTTGGTATTGGCATCAAGTACCCATCGTCTGCACCTTCTGCAACCGCAACCCATTTAGCCCGATATCGAACCGCTATTGCGTTTGTTGAATTTGCGCTAGGAGTTGGATAAATATCTAATCGTGCTTCTGGCAACGCATCGCCATCAACAGTTGGTGGGATTCTGCTGAACGTAGCGTGTGTTACTGTTGGACCAGTCATTGTCAAACCAAGTTGTCGCAACTGCTCCATATGGTCAGGGGTGACCATTTCGATCAGGTAACCAAGAGAGGCAGTGGACAAAATGGACATGATCTCTTCGCAATCTGTTGGAAGAGCAACATATGCTTGATCGGCAACCAAGTCTATAAACTTTGTAGTTCGCTCACGGAAACGCCAACTACGTGCAAATAGATGTTCTCCAGCCTGATTGATAATTTCTGTCAAACGCTGGTTGCGTGTTTGGCTTGGTGCAAGGGATGGATAGCCACCTACAGCCAAGATCGCATGGTTTTTGCATTCAAGGAAAGTTGCCATATAAATCCACTGGGAGGATTTCTCCCCCCAGTGGGTTGGTATCAAACAAGTAACAAATCAAATAACAACAGGGAACCAAATTGCACTAGTAACCATCACGTTAATAACGGCAGTACCACTAGCCAACGCTTCAAGCGCAATTGCGCAACCAGTAGTTGCATTAGCAGCAACACCGTTGTCGAAACCACCATTGGTATCGTGAACAGTAAGCGGTGTCCCAAATGCAGTGGCAGTAGTTCCGCTTGTTACTTTAGCCTTTACAATTCCACCGAATTGAACAAGAACTTCAGTACCAACAGCACCAGCACCTGATTGCAAATCAATAACAACACCAATGTATCCACCCTTTGCAGTAGCGGATGCTCCTAAGGCAATTGTGCAACAAGCAAACGGAGTCAAATTTGATTCCGCAACTGTTGTTGCTGGGTAAACAAAACCTGTGTGAGCGTACGAATTAGTTACAACCTGACCAATAGTTAGCGCAGCCGCAGATTTGTTAATCATGCGAATTACGCTACCGTGTGGTTGCATTCCAATAGATCCCGAAGTAGGGGCAATAATCATTTGTAAGTTTCCTTTCTATTAAGCAGTTTGAATTGGCGCAACAATGCCTTGACGTTGACGAGAATTACAGAACAAGTTCCACCAACAATCAACAACTTGTACGTATGTGAATGGTTGATTTGGATGACGCATTACATCATGCTTTGCAAAGTATCGACTTGCGTGATACACAGGCGTGAGGTAATTGCCATTGACCCACCAATAACGTGCGCCAACATCTACACCAGTAGTATCGGATTCTGTAACACCAGCGGTTGTAACACTTGTTCCAACATTTGTAGTTGAAGCAATACGACGAGCCGTGGTATACTTTGGGTAAATTGCAGCGGTGTCAAGATTTGCGCAATACATCAATTCAATTCCGCTGAACGATGGGGAACCATACGCTGCGTCTTGATAAGACACAAGAGTATCGTTGCTTGCTCGTAAAGCCTGCTTGTATTGATTCAAACCAAGACGTGAACACAAAATCATTTGACGATTCAGTGTTGCCTTCTCAAAGTACTCTTGACGGGTTGAAGGCGGCTGAAAGTCGCACTTCAAGAACATATCGTCAAACGCTGTCATCAAACCACCGATAAGCGCAGTGTATTGAGTGCCGTCTCGTGGGTTGTAAACACCAGCGTATGAAGTCAACTTATCGTTTGCAGTAGCAGCAGCCTTTGTGTCGTAGTTGGAAATTTGATTTGTCCAACGTGCTTCACCAGTTGTTCCGTTAGCCAAGTTCATTACATTTGTCCAACCAAGTGGTGCGCCACCACGAACTCCTAATGGATTGCTTGAATCTGGCAATTCAGAAATAAATGCTGGGAGACTGTATGGCAACTTGCCACCCGCACCTTCCATTTCGCTGTAGTTTGTAAATGGAGTTTGCCACAAATCGTTTTCAAAACCATTCAACAGACTGGTCCAAAGACGTTGTTCTTTTGATTTCTTTAGTCGCTTGTACTGGCTCTTGACATAGTCACGACCAGCACCTTCGCCACCGTTAAGTTCAACTTCATGGTCAGTCCAAGCCATGTGATCGATACTGAAACGCCAAGGGCATTTCACAGTATCTAGCACTTGATTGTTGCGCCAGTTAAACGTGTCGTTCGGAAGGTAATGGTCATACGTGGATGCGTCATCAAACATGACTACATCACGAATTTCATTGCCACCTTGGACAGTTGCCTCAGAAGTCTTTTCTTTCAAAAGACGTGAGAATGCGTACGTGTTTTTCACCGCTTCATTGATCACAGAGTCTGCACTGGTCAGGTATGCTGGACCAGTTGCGTTCATAAAGTCATTAAATGTTTGGATGGGACTACCAGCCATGAGTCACTTCACTTTCTAATAAATCGTCGTGCCTCTTCCAAAGACTTTCCATCCATCAGTTGGTCAAGAACAGCATCTTCAACATCCACAGGCTTCGTTGGTCGTTCTGCTCTTGAGACAGACTTGACCACAGTTGGCTGTGAAGTTCGCTTTGGGCGAGTTGCGTTTGCTTTCTTTTCCAACAGATTCATGTACGCTTCTTCGGCAAGTTGCATGACATTTTGATAACTGTTTGGTTTAGCAATTCCAAGCCTATTCATTTCAGCAACAACCAGTTCCTTTGGTGGAGATAACTCCCCATAGGCGTAACGGAGTGTTGAATCAGCGACATCGACTTGATATTGCAACGATGGGGTTGAATCAGCCTGTTGGGCTTTCTTCGGTTCGGCAACTTTACCTTTTGAACCCCTTGTGGGTTTCTCAGATTCTTCGCCAAGAATTTCACTGTCATCGTCTAGCGTTTCTGTTTCAGTCGTATCAGATTCAATTGTTTCTTCAGAGGGTTCGATTTCTAAATCTTCCTCGATCTCAATATCATCTTCAACTTCTGGTTCGCTGGGAGCAGATCCCTTCTTTTCCAATGCTTTCATTTTTGCCGCATATCCATCAACATCTTTCTGACGCTTGGTCGCTTTCGCTACCCACTCGTCTAGATCAACATCGTTGGTGGCATCAATAACAGCCTGTGGCACTCCATCCCGCTTTAGGATGGAAACAGCCTTTGCACGATTTGGGTTTTCCAATTGTGCTTTAACTGGCTCAGACTCCACAACAGCCTGAGTATTTTGTAAGGACTTGGGTTCTGGGATATCACTCTCAAAACCCATCAACTTGTCGAGGATTGTGTCATCGGCAGAGTCAGTATTATTTGTAATTTGAACTTCTTTTTCTGAGTCGCTCATGTTTTAATCGTCGTTCAAATTAGGCATAGGTTCGCCTTGAAAACGTTGCATTTTTTCTGGAATGGGATTAGTGGTGGAAACTTGATTTGCTGATGCCATAACAATTGCTTTCATTAACAATGAATGAATTGTTTTTAAAATAACTGCCAATCGTACATTTGTAGCATCATCTTTTTGACCCTTTAACTTTCCGTAAGTCCCTTCCATTATTTGGTCTAAAATTCTGCTTTGTTGCGCAACAGCACCACCTTCACCTGCTGTTGATGTGCTAGTTGAAGCAGAATTTCCACCCACCCCCCCCAAAGAACCGCCAGTATTAAAAAAGCCAGTTCCTCCTCTTCCTCCACCTCCACCTCCAATTAAATCAATAAACTCTGTTTCTTCTTCTAATCCCCCGCCTTCTTCTTCTGGGTCTCCGATTGGTGGTGGCATTTGTTACTCCTTGTTGTATCCGTGCATTGATGCAATATTCTTTTCATGCCTACGTGACATGATTATTGGTTTTCCAGCGGCAGTAAGATCACACCCACTCAATTTGCGTGGTAGTGAATTAGAAACATATGGGTATTGGTATCTGTTAAATCCGTCATCGACTTGGAAGTCGCTGGCGATACGAACATATCCAACCCCATTTAACAATACGGTTGTGCCAATTGACGGGGCATCGGACATCGAATACGTGACTTCCAATACCTCGCCAGTGACCTCGTGCTTGAAAGGATATAAAGGCATATTAACTTCTCATAGCCCCTTTTGCATATTGTGACATACTTTGTGCCGAATTCTGTCGTTGGCTTGGCTGAACAATTCCAGATTGTGGCTGTTGTTGCTGCATTTGCTGCGCTTGTTGTTGAGCCGCATCAGTGTCAATTAAATCTTGAAGATTTGGAATATTCATCGCATCACCAACCAAACTCATAACTTCTTTCCATTTGACGTGCGGTGCTTGAACAACAGCCTGCGACAAATTGCCGATGACTTGCATCATCTCCAATGCACGGCGTTGAACCATTTGCTCACTTACACGCTCCATGCTCATTGCCTCAATATCGAAGTCCAAGTCATCGAATATTCCAACCATTGCGCTTTGACTAAACACTGGCTCTGGGCTTGCACCCAGCAATGGGATTCCGTCAGCACCTAATGGGAACGAAATCTTGCCATCGTGGAACATAAACCAAGCAACAGTCTTGATTACTTCGTTCACGCTCTCTTGGAACTGTCGTTTAATGTGGCTAATTCGCAATCCGCTGGATGATTCGGCAACATTTACTTCAGTTGCAGTAGCCTGCCCAGCAATGTTTCCACGCATTGCATCGTTGATTCCAGAGACTCGATCAAGTCGGTCTTGAGACATCCCAGCATATTGAACCATTTGTGGGGTAATTCCACCAATCTCAATTGGTACAACCTGAGATGCATCAATTCCGTCAGACAACACAACATACAAATCGTCACGGTCACGTATGTCTTGAGCCAATTTAGGGTTGCGTGAATCCACCGCAATGAGTCGTTTGTATGCGGATGCGCTGTACTTCATTGATCGCAAATGCGCATTCACATCGTTCATTTGTGGTATCAGAGCCACAATTGGTGACAATGGATACGGATCATCTGGGACTGTGTAGATACCAAAGACTTGGTATGGACCACTTCGTGGACCAACGTAAGAACGTGGCTCACGAACAAATCCAACTTTGTTCTTTGCCTTGCTCGTGCTTTGATGCTTGAGCATTGTGTAGATTGTCCCATTAAACATATTGATCCCAGTCTTCTCGTCAATCATTTCCGCATCTTCTTCACGGACTTCTGGAACCCACACCTCGTATACAACAATCTCGGATCGATCTGGGACATCACGGGGCATCCCATCCTTGGCTCGCAAATCATCTACCCCAGTGTTTGACGTGAGATCCTTAATCATCTCGCTATCCCAACCATCCTCTTCTTCTGATTGTTTTATTAAATCATCCTTGTCAACAACCCAACAATGACCCATGTACCGTGCGTCTTCCGCACTGGTAGCCGCTGGATCAATGAAGAATCGGTCTGGACTTAATCGATACAAACGTGGTAGATATGGCTCCGCATCGTCACCAGCACGGTAGCCTTTTCGTGGCTCGTTGACAATCATTCCAACTCCGAACCCAAGCAACATATCAGTTGCTATCCGCTCAAGAGTTGTGCGAACCTTGGTCATCTTGCACCATCGATTCAGCGCAACCTGCATCACTCCAGCAGCCACAGCCTGAGTGATAGGACGAGCAGATTTGCACCGAATCTTTGGGTTGTCATGCACGATACGAGGCAGCAAAAGAGCCACGTATTCGTGGACAAAGTTCTCTGGATCTTCTGGTTGTGAGGTAATGCGATAGGCTGGTCCGTGGAATCTCTCGACGAGAGATCGCCACTCTAGGAGATGATCGTCACGGAACTTCTCCGCAGAATCAATCTCTTGTCTGACAGCAGCCAGATCGCCTTTAAACATCAGTTTGCGCCGTTGGCTTTGCCACGAGATCCACGTCCCATGCCACCACCATAACTGCCACCCATGCCACCACCCTTTGCGCCAGTGTTACCTCGACGAGCGTTTCCCAGTGGACCGATCATTGGTGCGGTTGGTTGCTTTACTTTAACTTTTGTTTTCTTTGCCATTAGTTTGCCTTTGCTCCAGCGGTTGCTGGCTTTTGCATTCTTGCGACCAGTGCCTTGATTATCTTCGCATCTTCGCCACCTGCGACGAATACGTTCTTGCCACCAAACCCAAATCCTTGCACTCCGTGTATTACAATCTCAGTACCTTTTTCTTCGCACCAGAGGATTGAAGTAAGGGGAATCAACGCAGTCCCAACTCGGATCAGCATTTCTTCCCGCCTTTTTTGCCTGTCTTCTTTTTCATTTTAAATACCCCCTGTCCAATTGTTGCAGTCACTTAGGACTTGCCACCACGTCGAACTTCACGCATCTTTTGAGCCTTGCTCTCACTACGTTCATGCTTCTTGGAGGACGAGTCTTTCTTCATCGGTCTCTTGGCAGGTTTCTTCATGGGTGGAACAGTATCAGACACATTCAACTTCTCCAATAGCCATTTGCAATAAATTCTTTTGCAGAGTGTCACAATGTCTTTGATCAAACGTTTACTTGGTGACGAGTTAGTTTTCATTGCCAGTTATCTCCTCGTGTTTGAGAATAGCACCCAACGTCTGTTGCCCGTACATTGGGGTTGGATCTGGTGCGGCAGTACCTTCCTCACACAACATCAACGCTCCCGCAACGGCAATCACCCGATCTCCGTGTGACTCCCTTGCTCCGCTCGTATCGTCACGTCTGCTTCCCGCCTCGATGCTCCCATCGTCGCACACAATGTACTCCAACATTTCGTCAAGCGTCTCGATGCTTGGGATGATGCACTCGCCCTGAGCCATCGATCTTGCCAGCCCACCTAGCAACACTCGCTTGGTTCTGCGTGTGCTAGTCCATCCGATCCGCTCAGTGCGCTTCTCCTGCTTCGTACCCTGCACCCGTTGCTTGTAAACTGTACGGTACTGCGCCCGTTCAAAGTCGTGTTGCAGGTTGCTTCCGCACCCGTTGGTTTCCCACCCGATGAGAGGCTCTCGCCTGCCCTTGAATACACGGCGCATTGCCATCGCAATCTCCAGTGCCAAGTCGTAGGTTGGTAGGTTTGGATCGATGAACTCGGCAACGACTTCACGTGTGTCTGTGTCCATCACACACGCCGCACTGTTGGCATTGCCAGTCCCGTATGAAGGGTCGATGAAGCACACGTAGTCGCTTCCTCTGCTTGGTTGCTTGAAGATCCTCCACCTCCCCTGTGGCTGTTGACTCAGTTTCCCCTTGGTGATCTCGTATCGCATTGGTGACTTTGCGTGTTGCTCCCTGTGCGCTGTGACAGTGTGCGATGAGAAGAACGCCGCACCTGACCCGATGCTCTCGGCGAATATGTTCTGACACAGGTCGATTCGATCTCTGCGGCGCAACTGATCTTTCAGCCACGGTGTCCACGTGTACGTTGCACCTGCGAACCCCGTGATGCTCCCGTCCTCGTCTATGCGCTTCTCCTGCCCGTTCCCCTTCTCAGGATGTTGCCAGTACATGAGTTCGATTAGCCGTGGCTCGCCTTGCGTTCGTGCTGTTGCTACGAGCCTTGCATACTCTGTGCCTGCCCCGATTGGTGTGCTGTTTGCGATGCGGCATGACGTGCAATCTGCGGCACTTCGCCATGCGCTGTCTGCGTTGTCTAGTGCGGCGAACTCGTCGAATATGACCAACGTCCTTCGACCACCACGCCCGATGTGTTCTGTGCTTGCCTGTCCTGCGACAGTCGCACCAGTTGCAGGGTGACGAAGCATCATGTGCTGACGCAACGCCCCGCCCTTCTCTAGTGCCTTGGGCGTTGCAGGGAGAAGCCATTCGGGCTGTGAACTGAGCAAGTAATCTACTTTCCAGAATAAACTATCTGGATCTCCACTGCGATCTACAAGGTCTTCTACACGTGAGACAAGTAACGACTGCCATCCGTGGAAGAGCCATCCCCACACTGCAACACCAACGAGCAACCATGATGCGCCCATGTCTCTGCTCTTGCGGATCACGCAGTCACGTCCGTCCCTGATGCAGGCGATGACTTCTACGCTCGCATCGACTTGGCAGTCCCACAGTGTGAATGGGACGTGCATCTGCGAGGCTGGTACTTCACGCCCTGCATCGTCGATGCTCTTCACACGGTACGTCCACGCAGTTGCCTCACACCACAATGCGAAGTTCGAGGCGAACGCCGCACGTAGGTGTGGTTGTTGTTCGGCTGTTGCTTTCAGCACCTGCTGGCGCAGGCTGATTAGTTGCTCTTGAGTCGATTGCCCCATGATGTGAGCATCTGCAT
>Ga0209086_10000355_pt1 | contig 39688 bp, 39 predicted proteins | sample M_130207_XF_Meta_FD_187312 | JGI IMG/M metagenome (GOLD analysis project Ga0209086, IMG submission 187312) | Freshwater microbial communities from Lake Montjoie, Canada to study carbon cycling - M_130207_XF_MetaG (SPAdes) (version 2) | ecosystem: Environmental > Aquatic > Freshwater > Lake... | reverse complement strand
TAATAAATATTATTTTTTGGATTTGGTGTTTATCTTGTTTTTATCTTGTTTTTATCTTATTTTTTGTATTCCAATTAAAATCCCATATTATATTTTTCTGCACCTTTACCCAGATCTTCTTCTTGGATACTGACCACATTGTTTTGAATTGCAATCTTGTTAATACCGCACGGATCATCTGGATTTTCCACTGAGCCAAAGAATTCCTCAATTTCTTCTTCCACATTAGCCGGCTTGTACAAACTAGTTTCTTCCAAATTGCGCATTTCGTCAATATCCAGCACCACTTGGAAACAGCTTGTGCCAAAGAGTCCTTCTTGACCACACATCACATTTGCCGACACACCTCGCATCGTATCCAGTTCCGCGTGTCTTGCCGCTTTCAAAAACATTTCTGGTGTCTCTTCAAACGACGCCTTGGCAATGGGACCAATATTGTCATTGTTGATGCCGTGACGGAAAATGGAGATCATCTTGCTCGTAAAAGTCATTCTGTCTACTAGCACTGTATAATTGTGTGAATTAATATATGTGCCATCAAATTCAATGACATCTGCCAGCTCATTATAAATCACTTGACGTGCCGCTTCGATTCCAAGCACATTATATACTTCGGTAATATCATTGCTAAATGTGCGGCTACTGTCAATATAATCAATGCCCAGCACTTCCAGCAAATTGGTGCCAACTGTGTCCAGCACCCAAATATCTTGCTTTTTATACACACCATTGGTTTCCACCAGATTGTCTTTGATTTTTCGAATGATTACCTTGTCGATTCCTTTGACGCCTCTGAGAACAATATTCTGCAGCAACTGCTCTTGGAAATTTTTCAAGATATAAATCTGATCCGATTGATCGAGTGGATTTACTTTGGCTTTTTTCGCTCCGCCACGACTACCGCCTTTTATTACCTCGTTCATGCGAATGCGGAACACTAACTTGTCCGCATTGTAATCCGAGTAGATGCATGAAATCTCATTGTCGTACACATTGTTCAAAGTGAAATTCACATCATCCATCGTAATGTTTTTCTCAAGCATTACTTCCGGATCCATGACCATCCGCAGAATCCATTTTGATTTTTCGCTAGTGTCGCTGCTCGCCAAGTTTTCTCCAGCGCATTCTTCTACCATGTTTTCGAACGCGCGATATTGTTCGATTGTGTCTTTGTCCTCTGCAATCAGCGTGTTCAAATCATCTGGGTCGAAACAAATTTCCACCGACTTGACGATTTCTTCCAATTTCGTATGTTCCAACATATACATGATGGATTGTGCTTTCTCTTTCTGCGTTTCGTCTTCCGATTTTAAGTAAATGGTCAGCGAAGGGTTTTTCGGATTGTCTGACAAAGATAAAATTTCTTCGATTCTTGGCACACCACGAGTCACGTTGGATTTTGAAGCAACCCCGGCAAAATGAAACGTATCCATGACACATATTCCATTATGAAGGTTGAAGGTTCTAGTGTCCGCGACAGTCAAATCATATGCATAATTAGTAGTATTTGGCACCTCATCTATGCTCTTAATTTTATCAAATATGACGCCTAGATAATTGTATTCCCTTTCTTGCAATATTAATTCTCCATCAACTTCATTCGGAATAATAGTAGCATTTCTATGAATTTCATACTTGTAATGGTGTTTCAATAATTCAATTAAATTATTTTGTTTGTATTCTAATTTAATATTCAAAACAGAAGCTAAATTGTGCAATTGAGAACCCGTAACACATAATGTATATATTTGATGAATATTCTCACTAGGGGTTCCTAGATTATTTTTTTCTTGTTTTTTATATTTTCTAATAAAACTATAAATCCCCACCACATTTAATATTTGCTGGACATCTATCAACAATTGTTTCGAAACAGACGACATTGTTATTATTTTGTCATGCGAACTTACACACCCATCCCCGCCAATGTAAGCATCCAAAAATCCCAACAAACATTCTTTATTCGAGAAGACAATCTTATCCGAAACAAATTTGTGGTGACTCAGCTTGCCGCACATCTTTTCCAACAGTCTGCACAAAACAGTGTTGTAAATGCGCAAGTCTTGGCTCGTCCATCCTTCCTTTCCTTTATTGTCCTGTTTAAACACTTTCGTCGTGATATTCCATTTCTCACATAGTTCCAAGATAGGCACAAAGTAAGCAGCGTCGTTGTTCGCTATCGATATTTGAAACTTTGTCATACAACCCTCTGCAGCATAAGCACCCAGCAAATAACCAAAGTTGTAATCTAGCGGAATGGTTTCCGGAATGGTGTAATTATTCATATTGGTCTGTAACATATATACGCAATTTGGTGCAAAACCGGTTTTACTCTGGCAACCATTTCTCAACTTCTCACCCACTTTAGCGACAAAACTGTCGCTGCGGCGGTAAGGAAGAGTAAAGGTGGAACCTTGGTGTTTTGACCACCACCTATATTCATGCATGACCTCCTTTGCTTTTTCCACTTCCGAAGAGTAGATGTATTCCGTAGGAGGAAAGATAGAACGTAGTTCAAGTGCTCTTTTTTCAGTGAAATCAATGGTCTTTGTAGAAACAGGCAAATAGTCGCCCACTTTCAAACTATCACCATTTACAGGAGTAATTTTTCCATTCATCAATTTCAAAAGCGACTTTGCCTTGGTGACAATGACTTCACGTTCTTCCTCTGTTGTCACTTTGAGCATGGTATTGGAACCGTCTTTATTGATTACAGGATGTCTTGTAACAGCTTCAATGCGTTTCCACAAAATGTTGCCGTCTTCGTCACAAGAAGGAATTTCGTAATAATCCTCCACCTCTGCATAAGTTGTGTCCTTGTCCTTGTAATATTCCGTTTTCTTGGCAATCTGAATTTTCTTTTCAATGAATTCTCCGATTTGCACTTTTTGTATTTCGCCATTCGAATCTCTTACGATAATGTCGGTTTCGTATGTGACAGAATTCAATGTGTTATGAACAAGCACACCATAATCCGTCATAAAAGTTTGGTTCCCTGGAACAGTAAAATCATAGACGAAATTTGTTTGGTCGGGCGTGTAATAATCGATTTTCACAATTTCATCCCACATGACACCTGCAGTCAGTGCTTGCCGGATGATTTGCAACTCGCCCTCAACCAATGGCGCATTCTCACTCTTCACAAAAGTCTCGTAATATTTTTCTAATGTACGACGACCGATGCTTTCCTTGTTTTTCCAAAAGCCATAAGTTCTGCTTTGCCCAGGAAGTTTTAGCGTCTTGCCGCAATGAGCGATAATTTCACCAAGACCGTTGATTTTATCAATTTGTTCCGACAAGAACTTGGCTTCATTTCGCTCGACATATTTTACCAAATTTTCTAATTTTTCTTCATGCAAAACCGAACCAATATTCTCAAAATACACTCTCGCATACTTGGGACTGATGTTCAAATGATACAATGATTTGCCATGTTTGTTCTCTTCCTTGAAATTTCCAACAATACCAAAATAGTTGAGCAAGAGCGACAAATCTTTCATCAGTTGTTCGCTTCGGCTGCAACAACGGATTTGGTGATGTTTGTCATCGCATTGGAAATTGCCATCACCATCAAAGTAGCCTTGAAAGAGACCGCTCTTGAATTCGTTGGATGCATTGAACGCAAAATCGGGGACACGCTTTGCATAACTACCGTTTCCGCAAGTGTTCAAGAGCAAACTCGCCAACAAGGGTGAATTGAATTTAGTCGTGGTTGTAGGACCATATTCGCTCTGTTTTTTGCTGACGCGACAATTCCTGCCAAACTTCTCACCAATGACCGTCGTCATTTTTACATAGTGTTCGGAAATATTGGTAATGGCGACTTCATTGTAATTGAGACAGCCTTCTGCCAAGTAAGCCCCAATAAACCAACCGAATTGTTTGTCCAAAGAAATCGTTGCGTTTTCCCACTGCAGCTCATTTACAGTGAATTCTTCAACTTGTTCAATGTGTTTGCAAACCGGAATGCGCATTCCTTCCTTCATGTCCGCGCCCACGATTGGCACAACTTCATGGTTTTCTCTCACCAAATGCGAATGGCTAGTAGTAGATTCCACTGTTCTGCCACTTTTGGTAGTGATTTTCATCATTTGCCCATTGACAGGATGACGGCTCACGTGCGAAATTTTATTCCATGCGGTTTTTTCGTCTTTGGAAACACCCACAATGTAGTATTCGTATTCGTCTAAAGCATTTTCTAACAATGTTTCCACACTATTTTCGTGTCCAGTATTAAAAGTGTGTTGTGGGTTTTTCTCAATGATTTCGTCGCAAAATTCACCCACAATCACGGAAGACAAACGTGTTTCACCCGTCGTTTTATTACGGCGAACAATCTTGTGTTGCGTGTTGTAAGGCACCGACATTTGCGTAGAAACTTCGCCAATACTCTGCCCCGCAATCATCCCCACCATTTCACCAGGTGTTACAATCGCCTTTTTATAATTAATGGTAATAGTATCGAGTAGTAAAGTCAGTGCATTTTTATTGAACCGTTTCACAATCAGCAGCTCTTTGGGAGACAAGTAAAAGTAGAACATTGTCTTGAAAAGCTGAGTGGGCGGCGCATAATGAATTTTCTCCAAGTTGGTATAACATTTTTCAATCATTTGGAGCGCTTCCAACAGCGTAATGTCCACAAGTGATGAGATAGACAAATTGGTTTGTCCTTGCACATTGTTGATGATGTAGTAAAACGCAACAGGGCAATTGATAATCGAATCGCCTTTCTTCTTGAAAACATTCTTGATAATATCATCTCGATTTTTTATCATCATCGTAATGTATTCTTGAGCCTTTTCCAAATAATCCGATTCTTGTTTCTTGTATCTCGTCATGGCATTTTTGAGAAAGATGTTCGACAACGATTTCATCTTCCCGTTTTCGTCCGGCATCAAGTAGTGAGCATAAATATCTTGCACGCTCATGGAAACAAGAGGAAGCGGTTGATTTTCTACTTTCACCGTGTCAATATTGTCTTCTCCATAAGCAAATTGCACAATCTTGCCTTTGTTGGTGCGAATGGTCATGTCGTAAGAAACCATCAAATCTTCCAACCCCTTGATCAACCGTCTTTGAATGTATCCCGTAGTGGATGTTTTGACGGCTGTGTCAATGAGACCCACACGACCACCCATTGCGTGGAAGAACAATTCCTGAGGAGAAAGACCGTTGATGTAAGAGCTTTCCACAAACCCGCGTGCGCCCGGCGAGTCGTCATATTTGGTATAGTGAGGAAGAGTGCGGTGTTCGAAACCGTAAGGAATGCGTTTTCCATCCACGTTTTGTTGCCCCAAGCAAGAAATCATGAAGGATATGTTCAAGTCGGAACCTTTGGAGCCCGCATTCACCATCGTTACGAAACGGTTGTCTTTGCTCAGACTCTTGAGACCAATCTTGCCCGCTTCGGAAGTCGCTTGATTCAGAATGTTATTCACTTGTGTCTCAAACTCTTCCACATTGCTCTTGCCAGTGTTGTTCTCGAAGATGCCAATCTGAGTTTGGTCTATCAAATTTTTTACATCGGTTTTCTTTTGTGTAATGACTTTCACAATTTCGTCGTTCGTTCTTGTATCCGAAATCAAGTCGCTAATTCCCACACTGAATGCACTTGTTTTCATGTATTCCGTCACCACGTTTTGCAAATCATCCACGAATTTGGCCGACGCCATGTTGCCAAAATCGTTGCATACGCGTTGCAACAATCCTTTTGTGGTGGCGCCGAGAACACTTTTATCCATTTGGCCACGAATATACGTGCCGTTTTTAATTTCCACTACAGCGTTTGATGTTTTGTAATTATCTTTATCATCTTTGAATGCTTTCGTCTTGTATTGCATGGACAGTGGTGCCATGATTTGTGTTAATATATCAAAACTAGTGAGCACTTTTCCCATTTTATATTTTTCTTCGTTTTCTGCAATGTTTTTCATTATTTCTTGCTCATTGATGCCATTGAACATCATGAGAATATTCATCGCATCTCTTGGCGAAAATTTTATATCCGGACGCGTGAACTGATAGCAACCAAGCATCGAGTCTTGGTAAATACCAATAATCGACGAGTTGTTTGCAGGGCTGACTATTTGATACGGAACTGCCGCTAAATTTCTAAGTTCCGATTCTGCTTCCGGGTCTTGCGGCATGTGAAGATTCATCTCCTTGAGTCGGAAATGCCTTACGATTTCTCGTAAGGACGGACTATACCTTGTGCTTCATCAGGTTGGTCAGACCATCATTTGAAACCCGTGAACATCTAGTCTCTGAGCCTTCCCCATACTCTTACCATAACGAGGTTAGGGGCTTGGTTGCTGATTATCCAATCCTTCACATTTTTACCATTGGGTTCGGCAATTAACCGAGTTCCTCACAAATGTTTCCAAGTGTGAGTGGTAGTGAAGGCTCTAAGGAAGTTCCAGCAGTTTGGACACGTTGCCAATCCACCTTTAAGAAAGGTGGAGCCAAATAATTATAGTTACAATTTTGGCTCCACCTTTCTTAAAGGTGGATTGACTAGACGATTATATTGATTCCCTGAATCAGTAGATATTACAACGTTTTCCCTATTAAGTATTATCTACAACTTAATAGGCGTTCGCCTGTTGGGGACAAGATGAATTTTATCCCCATCGAAATCGGCATTGTATGGTTTTGTCTTCCATAACATCCTTACCATTTCTGGTAAGGCTGGACTGTATCTTAAGCAGATTCAAGCTGGTTAGGCCATCATTATCCACCAACACCCGTGCTAGTCTCTGAATGCCTTCCATATCCTTACCATAACGGAGTTAGGAAGTAACACTGCGGATTATCCATTTCATACTTTTCAGTAATCATCAAGTCACTTTATTACCATTGGATACGATTATTAATCGTGTTCCTCACTAATGTTTCCAGAAGTGAGTGGTAGTGACTGCTTTAGGAACTTCCCGTCATCAAGGTGTTTCGCAAATAAATCAATAAATACTTGAGGCAAATCAAGTTTGTTTTCTAAGTGATATTTTACTAGTTTTTTATAGTGTTGTTCTATTTGTTCTTTTATAATTTTATTATTCTTTTCTAAGTTTTCTTTGCACGACAAAGGCATCGTGTTTCTCCAGTTGAAAGCTATTAATTGTTCTTCTTCATTATTTAAATCAAATTTGGATATAGGGATTACATGATCAATATGCCATTTTTTTCCATGATTATCAAATGTATAATCATCCGCATTATTCAATATCCAATTTAAATACTCATTACAATTACAACCTAGATATTCAATAGTATGTTTTGATTTATTTTTAATAGCACTAAATATTCGACTTCTTACATTTCTAATTATTTTTGAGTTAGGTTCTTCTCTTTCACAATCTTTGCATTTCAAACGATTATGTCGAAATCTTTCTTTTATTTTAATTTCATTACAATATTTGCATTTTATATTTCCAATTCCTAACTCAAGTTCTTTTAATTTAATTTTTTCGATTATCTTTTTTTGTTTAAATTCAATAACCTTTTTAATTGTATTGACGCGATAAATGTCATCAGTTCCATACTTTGTTCGTCTTCTATTATTATTGCATTCAATACATATTTTTCTATTTTTTATAAATAATGATATTACCTTATTGTTACTGCAAACATTACACTTTTGTTCTGTTTCATTAGTTATTGTTATTAAACTATATTTTTCTCTACTTTTTTTATTTCTACATTCCTTGCATATGTTACGATTAGGAATAAATAGATTTTCTATTTTTATAGAATTACATTTTGAACAACATTTTTCTAAATGTTTCGTATCTGTTACTTCCATTTTATTATATATTAATAATGTTTTAAATTAGTTTGATGTTTTATATTATTTGCCTCATTATCGATTCATTCACTAGAGGGTAAAACGCTTTTCACGCCCTCTTTTGCCGACACAAAGTTTATCGGCCACATTCATTCTAAACGTGTCACCTCGCTTCATAACGCGAGCAATATGACACATCATACTCATTCTGTGTAACGTAGGTTGTCTGTTGAAGAGAATTGCATCGCCGTCCATCATGTGACGATGCACAATGTCTCCCTCCTCCAAGACCATGGAATTGCGGTCAGTAAAGTATCGCAAGGTGATGGATTCGCCGTTTTTCTTCTCCAAAATCTTTGCACCCGGCCACACATCAGGACCGTTTTGCACCAATTTGGTTAAGAACGCGCGATTGATTTGATTCACCACAACAGGCTTGGTGATATTCTTGGCGATTTTCAACGGAATCCCGAGCTCCCGAATGGAAATATTCGGGTCAGCTGTGATGACGGAACGGGCACTGAAGTCCACACGTTTCGCCATCAAATTCCCACGCATACGTCCGCCCTTTCCATTCAAACGGTCCTTGATCGACTTGAAAGGTCGCCCCGAACGCTGAGCGGAAGGAGCACCACCTGGCATTTTATTATCCACTTGTGTCGCAACATGATACTGCAACACATCGGTGAATTCATCGATAAAATGCGCTGGCTTGTTGTTTTGAATTTGTTCCTGAAGCAACGCATTCGTCTTGATAATATGCACCAAAATGTGCGTCAAATCATCTTCCGAACGCTGCTGCGCGTCATGCTTGATAGAAGGCCGCACCGAAGGCGGTGGCACATACATTACCTGACAAATCATCCAATCAGGTCTCGAATACAAAGGACTGAACCCCATGAACGAGACATCTTCATCGGAAATTCGCTTCAAAATTTTTAAAGCCATTTCAGGCGTCACTTTTATACTAAGCGGCTCTTCATCCGGACCATCGCTTTTCCATTCCGCTAAAATGGTCGCGATGTTCTCCTTCCGAATTTTCAACGGTTGCAAACAACCGCATCCATCATCGGTATTCTCGCCACACCGCTTGATTTTGCTCGCCAATGAGAACACGTATTTCCATCGCGCGTCACCAGTCAGCTTCAAAGCCTGCTTATATTTTTCTTTGCTAATCAATAGTTTGCTGCATTTGAAACAAACACATCGCAAACATTTCAACACCGTAGTTAAATACTGAATGTAAAATACCGGTCTCGCCAGCTCAATGTGGCCAGAATAACCGGGAGTTTGCATATAATCTAATCCATCGGTTGGACAAATTAATCCAGGTTCCAAGACACCCATGCGAGGATCAAACAACCCGCCAATCACAGGTTTATTATTCGCATATGTGTCGCGGCTGGTTATTTCCACAACCGACCCCTTTCGTATTTCATCAGGGGACATTATACTGAATTGAATCCCAACCACTTTGGAGCAATTGACTGGCATTCTATTCGCGTTTGTGTGTTTGGACATCTATTATAATATATTGCAACACATTTAAATTGTTTTAATAAAATCAATTTTTTATTAAAACAAAAAATAAAATGAAATGATCACGCGGATTATTCGGTTTCTAAAACACTCCACATGGTTTCCTCTTTAAAAACTTTCTGTAAGAATCAATGTTCGCATTTTATATTATATGTTGAGTCTTGTGAATGTAATTACTAAATGATTCATTGTTGCACTGTTATGTTACACTGATAAATATTTGTATTATTTATATTTTCATATCAATCCTAATTTTCAAGATTATTAAAAAATATAATATAACATATAATTATATAATTATATAATGTCTCTTCTGGCTCCAGACTTGACCCATGCGGATTGGTGGATTCGAACTTGCACAAAGCTTTTGCAAAAGGTGGACACATCGCTGCGTTTCACCGTCGTTAAAATTGGAAAAACCCAACATTTGGTTATTGAAAATATTTCCGAATCTACTTTATCCAAATTATTCTTTCTAGTCAATACGGATCAAAACAACAACTATGGGTATTTAGAGGCTCTGCAAGTTTTTGTAAAAGATGATTATTCTAGAACTGCAATTCCCATTCCTGGGTTCTCTACTTTAGCAAATGCGATTTGGAATGAAGCGGATGCCATGGGATTTGTTGATGGTGAAAAAACTCAAACAGCGTTTTTAGCGCCTTTAAATAATCCTTATACCAATGAGCCTCTAACGATCCCCGAGTATGTGGATTGGATCACGGCGATCATTCCTTGGGCGCCTAAAACGTTCGGGAAAGAAAAAGTTTTCACTCTTATGTTGAATCCGGATTCTGAAGAAGTTGGAATCCTTGGAGAAAATTTTTTAAAAGACAGTGGTGGAGTTGAATTGCGCGAGACTACTACTTCACCAGGACGCGATACTGTCGCTTTCCAGAATCGCAAAACTAGTTTTTTAAGCGATTTGCCACCATTAAATCTACCAAATACTTTTGGGGCTGAATCTGCTCCTGAAAAGGGGTTTTTAAGAAAAAACATAAAAAAAATTTTAACTGTATTAGGGGGCGGAAGCATTGCATTAGGCTTAGGTTTAGGTTTAAACCCTCCGAACCAATAGTATATCATAATTCATAATAGTAAATGTATCATCAAATAATGAAATATTTGCTAATAAAAACATATAAAGTTTAAAATAAAATGAACCCGCAAATTATTCATCCTCTTTTCTCTCTCTAAAGTACTTCATAATTTCCTCTTTAAATTCGGATGAAAAACTTTCTGTGGGTATTAAATTTCCTTTTTTATCATATTTCAAATGCTGCGATGGTGAATATTGCTGTTTCATTAAAATCTGCCATCTTTCGGTATATCGTCGATTTTGCTTAGTCCCGTGATAATGGTGACGAATCACGCCGGGTGTGTAACCCAAACGCAACTTACTTGCTTTTTTTTGATATTCCAACATACTTTTATTATAATCTTCATGATAATTCGTGTTATTCATAAAACTAGCCTTATTTATAAAAGACAATGCCATGATTCCATCGCCAGAACCTAGAACTCCCTTATCGTACAACCCACCTATTTTTTCATAGGCGGTTCTGTTTATTGCCCAAGCAAACCCGGGATGCCAATAATCATTACCTTTAGTTGTATAACGTTTCTTTTTTTCAAAACTGTACCCGAATCCATTAAATAAGTTCAAATTTTCGCCATTCTGATTCATATCTAGACAGTGACTAAAAACTTGAACAACATCTTTACATCCATTTAATATTTTTAGGGTGTCCAATGCCCAACTCGGGCTTTCAAATTCAATGTCCGCGTCAATCCATGCAAAAGCTTTCCATGAGTTGGGTAATAAATATTTTACGCCTAAATTTACCATGTTTTCTTTGTGCCATATAGGCGTATTTGTTATTAACTGTAAATGGTTAGGATTGTTTTTATCAGTAACGCAAAATTTTTGATTACCATAAGCCATTTCCACAATAAACAAAGTCACATGTTCCTCTTCTTCTTCTAGTCTTTTTACAAATTCCTTTAACAATTTGTATCGTTTTGCATACAAACAAGGATTTGAAATAACAGCAATCACATTTAATTTATCTTCTATTGGTTCATTATTTGCAATTGCACTTTTAATATCATTCACCGTGTAATCAATATCATCAATTTCTATGCCGTTAATAATAGTCATTTTATATATTAACTATATTATTTTGTAAATACAAGTGTAATTTTTATTTTATAAAATAAAATTGATTTTGATTTAAAATTAAAAAAGTAGTCATATATAATACAAGAAATGGCACGAGACAATCAAAGCAAATTATCAAAGAAAGAAAATAATTCTAGACGCGCAAAGCGAATGGAAGATTCTAAACAAAGAAGAAAGAAGGATGAATCGTCTGACAGTGACCATTCTAGTGACAGTGAGAGCGAAGAAATGGATGTGCAAGAATATCGCAAGTTTGTTTCTAAAATATTCCCTTCCAAGCACATGAATAAAAAAATTAAAGCTGGTGAAAGAGTAAAAAAGGCATTGACAAAAGAGGTTTCTGAATCAGAAGAGGAAGAAGAAGAACGCCATATTCGAAAGAAAAGCCAAAGAAGAAGAAAAGTGCAAGAAGAATCGGAATCTGAATCAGAAGAGGAAGTCTGGGAAACAGCTTCTGAGGAAGAGGAATCTGTCGTCAAATCAAAGAAATCTGGAAAAAAAGGTAAGGGTAAAAAATACAACAAAAAAACCCGTGTGGAGTCGGAAGATGAAGAAACGTTAGGTTCTGAAGATACGGAAGATGATGATGAAGAAGACGAAGAAGAAGAAGAAGAAGACGAAGAAGAATTTGACGAAATCATTGAAGTAGGTAGTAGAAAAGGTTCCAGCAAATTAAATATTATCTTTACCATCGGTGGTGCAAAAGATGAAGACGATGATGAATATGAGGATGAAGATGATGAAGAAGAGGATTCTGATTACGTAGATTCGAATGAGGAAACCGAAGATGAAGACGTGTCGGTTTCTTCTGATTCTGACGACTCTTCTTCCGAGACAGAAGAAGAAGAAGAAGAAGAAGAATCCATCGTGAAAAGGAAGTCTAAAAAAGAAATCAAAGGAAGAGAAATCAAAGGAAAAGAAATGAAAAGAAAAGAAACTAATAGTCGTGAAAATAACAAGGCTGATGCACAAACCGGCGACAGCAACAGCATGCTCTCCAAATTCAAAAAATTATTGGAAGAAAATCCAAAAGACAAATCTCTGCAACGATGCGTAACTCTATATGAAAAAGAGATTGAAAAACAAGAGTTCAAGAGAGAAAAGAAAATGAAAAAGCAAAAGGATAAGAATCTGCGCATTTTTAGAAAAATCATCCGCGATAAGAATATGATGAATGATTTCAATTTTTACGAGAAGTTGGATTTAGAAGATCAAAAAAAGATTATTAAGGAGTTACGCGAAATCAATAAAATCACACGCATTGAAAAACCATATCGGATGACACTTTTGGAAGCGAATATTCCGACAGTTTTCAAAGGCGCGGCGATGAAAAAGATAAACTCATTACGCTATATGGAACCCGGAAGCGGCGAGTTTTACAAAATCAAGAATTGGGTGGATACTTTCATGCGCATTCCTTTCAACAAGTATGAATCCTTACCGCTCACCATTGAAGACGGCGTGGATAAATGTCACGACTTTATGGAAAATGCAAAGCAAACATTGGATGCGGCTGTTTATGGACTCAATGATGCCAAAATGCAAATTATGCAAATGTTGGGGCAATTGGTGACGAACCCGAAAGCCATTGGAACCGCCATTGCCATCAACGGTCCTCCTGGAACGGGAAAAACATCTCTTGTAAAAGAAGGTATTAGCAAGATTTTGAATCGTCCTTTTGCTTTCATTGCTCTAGGAGGTGCAACGGACAGCAGTTTCCTAGAAGGACATTCCTACACTTACGAGGGAAGCACGTGGGGCAAAATTGTGCAAACTCTGATTGACAGCAAATGTATGAATCCGGTGTTCTATTTCGACGAGCTAGATAAAATTAGCGACACGCCAAGGGGAGAAGAAATTACCGGCATTTTGACACACTTGACCGACACTTCTCAAAATTCGCAGTTCCACGACAAGTATTTTGCCGAGATCAATTTTGATTTAAGCAAATGTCTATTCATTTTCAGTTACAACGACGAATCCAAAGTCAATCCCATTTTGAAAGATAGAATGTACCGCATTCAAACAAAGGGATACAGTTTGAAACAAAAAACTGTTATTTCCAATGGATACTTGCTGCCAAGAATTCGCGAACAAGTCAAATTTGCCGAAGGCGAGATTGTTATTCCCGATGAGACTGTTCACTACATTGTGGAAAAACACTGCAACAAGGAAGATGGTGTCCGCAATTTGAAGCGATCTTTGGAAATCATTTACACAAAGCTGAATTTGTATCGTCTCATGAGACCAGGATCCAACTTGTTCGAGGAGGATATGTCTTTGAAAGTGGAATTCCCTTTTACGGTGACAAAGGACATTGTCGATAAACTCATCAAAACCAATTCAGAACCCTTTTCGGCATGGCACACCATGTTCGTGTAACACGTGTGTAACAAAAACTGCCAATAAACACTAAATCAAAACAAGATAAAAATATCTTAAAACAAAACAAGATAAATACAATTTTAAAAATAATGAATATGAGCTTTCATTATTTTTTTTACTCGATAAAAAAGTATCACACAATTAATGAGCATTTGAACGAGATTATCAATATTTATGAAGAGATGATTGAATACATAAAAACCCAAACAGAAAACGACCAAACACTTAATAAAAAAGAAGAAATAAAAGTGTGTAATATGTACAAATCTATGTACAAACAGCAATTGGAAGAAAATGAGTTACATTGCAAAATATTGACAGAAATGTGTCAATCATTTTGCAAACACGAATATGTAACCGATTTAGTCGATTTGACGCCAGATACCTCAAAAATGGTTGAATATTGCTCCATTTGTTTAAGCCCAAAGTGCGATAATTAATATATTCAAAAAAGAACTTAAAGAACAAGTTTTACAGAAACTAGTTACGGCAAGTAATATAAACACACTTCTTCTTTATGCAAACATAAAAAGAATGTTTGCAAAAAAATAAAACATTTTACATTTCCTCATTGTCCAAATCTTTTTCCAAAAAATCATTCTTGATTCCCTTTAATAAATTAGGAGCTTTTATTAGACGAGGATTCAAATCATCTAGCATTCTAGACATTTCTATCAATTTCACCTTTTCCAAATATGTTTTTTTAGGAGAATTCAAATCATAAAGCAATTTCCATTTTTCATTATTCATTCGCACACGCATCATATCTGTTACAATCGTGTCATTCATTTGTCTTTCATCAAAACCTGCATTGTATTGATTTACTTTCAAACATAGTTTTTTGTTTAGTAACATGTAAAAAAAGAATCCAACTAAACCAAATATCATTCTAGAATAATATAAATATTATAAATTATCTTTATAATATTTAAAAATTGTTATTATTTTAAAAGAGTTTACATTTCTTCTCCTAAAAAAGCTGTTGTTGAGTCGCGAGTTCTTGTGACATCATGCCTAAAATACCAATCATCGCTAATCTTCCATTGTTCAACTCTTTATCCATTTGATCGCCCAACGAATCATCATTTACACCAAAGGTTAGTCCAAAATCACCGGGCTGGTAGTCTTCTTTCAAAGCAAACGGCTTAACAAGAGGATTTTCCCAACCACGAATCATAGAAGAAAACTCGCTTATAAACATAAAAAAAAGACCAACGCCAACAAAGTCGGGATGGTCTTGAAAAAAATGAATTCCGAGATTATCAGAGAATTGTTCAGACACTGGTAATAAAATAGAGGCAACCATCGCAAGTCTTCCATGTTTAAGCTCTGCTTCACGTAGAAATACAGGCTGAACATCTTTCGCGACAACGGATTGATCAAATAAATCAACATTTTCCAATGGTGCAGTAGGTCTGCGAATCATAGGTTTATCGGGAAAACTTAACGACGATGCAGAAGAAAAAAGAGCAAATAACAAGAAAAGTAAATTAAACATTATATATTATAATATATACAATATATAACTTTTAAGTTATTTTTACGCAATAATATTTATGTTTTTATATATATTTCCTCATTTACACCTTTGGATATTTAAACATTGACGTTATATAAAATACTTAAACCCAAAAATACAAGTTATATATTATGAAATTTATTACAAATCTCATGAAAAAGTTAATACCAAGAGATGTGCCAAAACCTCTTGGTAGATGGAGAATAGAAAATTGTAACGCACAAATGAACAACAAAGTAGATTTATCAAACGAAGACCATTGTGGACCTTGTGGGCAATATGCATTAGAAAAAGTAAAAATTAAAAATCATGTAAATAAAGATATTCATTTGAATAACCCAAAATAGTAACAAAATAGTAACAAAATAATAAGTATATATTTTCTGCAACTTGAATAAGAAAATATGTAAAATCAAATATTTTTAGTACTCACTGTAAGGCTCATTGTTGCCACCTCGCGTCACTAAATAGTTATATTGATTGGTGGTCATGCAAGCACAACCAGTGCTATTGGAATAAGTATTTGGACAGCATTCGGGTTTGAAAGGCGTGTTGGCAAACATATCTAATTCACCTGGAGGTAATGGCACCGGTTGAGAAGGACGGTTCAAGATGGCTTTTACACCTGATCCCAAAGGCTGTCCAGGAACAACTCTTAAATCAGGCATAGACCAAGAAGATGTATTCACAGGCTTGTAATTCATCAAACTGTAGTTGGAAGATTCGCCGTAATTGGTGTTTGCGCCAACAAATCCTTCCTTCATTGTACTGCGCATACTTTCCATTATTCCCATAACATTGCAAGTGCTGCAAACAGTATGCACAACCAAGATTAAATAAATAATTCCAATTAAAATCAAGACTTCCAAATTCAATTTATACCCCATTATTGAAATCTCCATATTATACATATTTCATAGATAATATTTTTAACTTACACTTTTTCTAAAAATAAATCAATTGAAGTGTTGTAGTCGCAAAAAATAATTCCCCCTATTTTCAATGTTTTTTTGTCTGTAATCAAATGATACATTTTGTTTTCTCGGTCAATCACAAATTTTTTATTTTTTCCTTCAGCTAAAGTTAAAGTAGAAACTATATTTTCTCCTTCATCATAAAAAATTACATTCGGCGCACATTTTAACACAACCATCTCTTTCCCTAAATTGCATTGATATTGCTGGTTTAGTTTATTCCCATCTATTTCTACAACTCCATAGACTTTTTCTCCATTCTCCAAGACATCGCCAATTTCAACGTCTTTTAATTTCTTCTTCGTTTCACTAGCCAACATCTTTATCGGTGTTTCACCAGAAAATCCGCTGTCTAAAAATGCATGAATTTCTTTGCTTGTGATAGAACGATCAACGTTGCTTGTCAATATATTCATCAAATCTTGATCCACAACTTCATCCCAATCAGAAAAAAGAACATTATTAATATAAATCGTTTTTGATTCCGTATTCAAACAGTACAAATAAGGCTGCTTGTACTTCTCCTCTATTTTTTTAGATTCTGGGTGTTGTGAAACTCTTATCCAATCCCCCATATAATGAACTAGATGCGTATCACTTACTATTACATCACGCAATTTATACATAACCGAACCTTTTGTAACTACTTTTATTTTAGCTGTTACGAAACCGTCATTTAACAATTCATTGCCAACCTCAATATCCACAATTTTTTTACTTGTTCCATCTTTCAATAAAATCAACGTATTTCTGTCAAAGCATTTTAGTGTTGGTATGGAAAGATCGGGTTGAACATGCATGACCTCTAGTAAAAAGGTTAGTAAAAGTGCCAAAGGCACTGCAACGGCTACAAAAAGTGCGGTCGTGGAAGCAGCCACTCCCCATGTAAAAGGAAAAAGCCAAAACACAACAATCAGAGCCGCAAGCGCGATTAAAATAATAATTACAAATTCTGCAATGGAACCCATAAGAGACTGAAGCGAGTAATACGAGCCTAAAAGTGTGAAAAGCCCTGCTGTTACGACACCTTGTAATTTTCCAGCAAAATCCCGAAACCCAATAATAATTTGTTGCAAGGGAACCATAATATTCATAATTCTACCCATAATTTCATCAGCAATCGTCTTAAAAAAAAGTCTTATCTTGTAAAACATGGCGCGAATATTGTTAATGTCTTTGGGCAAAGAAGATAGGAGGTTGCTCAAAGAACTTGTTATAAATGTAATAGGTTCTACCATAAATCCCGTAATGCTTTTCAATATGTTTTGTGTGCAGTAACCAAAATTTTGTGCCGTGTAATCTACGGCAGAAATATTGTCTGGCTTTGTAATAAAACCGGCAATAGGCATAAAATAAGGTTTGCATCGTTGATTTGGCCAATCATCTACAATAGGTTTTATATGGGTTTTTGCATAACAATAGGCGCAAATCACTATCAATAGAAACGTAATGAGTATAAAGGAGATAAATGTAGCTCCATATTGGTCAAAATATCCGAGTTTTTTGTATGCATCTCGAATATCGTTTAATCCTTTTTCCACAAATTTGTCATCCATATATAATATATATAGTAATGGGATATTATTCATTACAAAAATACATCATGCAACTCCTCCTAGATTTTTACACATTTGGGAATTTTAAAAAATGATCCTCCCAATCCCAGAAAGTTTCTTCTCCAATCACTATCTTGTGGTTACTTGTAATGAGACAGCAAAAATAGTCGGTCTTTTCACTCGTTAAAACAGCATCGGAGTAATTCATGACTTTCACAAATTTTTGTGTCGTTTTGTCAAATACTAAATGAGATCCTGTTACAAAAATAGAATCTTTTGTAACACCAGTTCCCTTTATTTTGTAAAGAGGTATAGGTTCTCTCTTGTTGTCAATTTGCATTGTACTTTCCACAATACTTCCGTCTTCCAATACATCTCCTAAACCTATCTCTTTCATACAAACAATATTTCCATTTTTAAGACGTAGTTTTGTGTCGGGATGAAAACACTTGCCCAACGCTTGCACCATTTGTCCAGCCGGTCCGTTCCATGCACTTTGCATTGTATAAATACTTCCTTGTATTGTGTATACAAGTGTCACCATTATACCGATGCTTTTACCTATTAAATCCCTCATACCAATAATAATTTTTTGAAATTCGATAATGATATTTAAAAATACACCAAATACAGATTCAATGATAGAAGAAAATAAGGTTCGCACTTTGTTAAACATGCCTCTCACACTATTAATATCATTCATAATTCCTGGAAACAATCCACCTGCTTGGCTCATTATAAATGTCAAAGGCTGTAGCAAAAATCCCATAAAACTGCTTTGCATATTTTGAATACAATAAGCAAAATTACTTTCCACATCTTTTGCGAACATCATATACAATGGGTTGCATCTATATGTAGGCCAATTTGCTTTGATTTTTGCAATTTGATGAAAATAAAAAACACCTATAACATACAGGGCAAACCCTAAATTTACATATATAAACTGTATCCATTGTTTTCCTGAAGGCATCACTTATAATAATAATATATAATTATAATTATTAATATTCAATGTATTTCTCAAATTGTCAGGGTTTTTACGATGATTAACGTTTTCTTTTATAACAGGTTTTACGTTTATAACAGGTTTTACGTTTACCACCTTTTGCACGTCTTTTTCTTGAACAGTATCGTCCTCCACTATAACAACCCCATTTCATAGTTGTCGAACCACCCGTTAAAACCGATGCAAGATTGTCATATACACGATTGCTACTCGATTGAGGACCTGTAGTAGAGAGTGTGCGAATGGTAGAATTCGGATCCTGGCCTGGACCATTTTGAACTGGATAAAGTGTTGACATATTGTATTGATGAACCGCAATACCATTTCCAATACCTCCTCTCTTCCTTCCGTATTTTTTTCCACCGGCAAAAGATTGCATACGTTGCAATTTTGCATTTCCATTTGTAACATGTTTAAGTGCTGAATCTTGAGGATTATTACCTATCATACCAATTTGAGTAGGACGCAATAATCCTGGTATATTGCTGTTGCTATTGCTATTGCTATTATTCATTTACTATAATATATTCAAATATAAAATTCTACTTTTTTACAAAATATATTATTACGAGTTTTAAAATTAAAAATAAAATACTTTGCATAAATATAAAGATGGATCCTTCACAAAGACTGCAATTGCAAAGTATGATAAAGGCCAACAATGTAGAAGATCAAACACAAACCATCCGTAATTTGAAGCACAGTCCAATTTTAAGAAACGAAGTGAACACAATGGTCCTACTAAAAGCTAAATATAGAGGGGACAATGAAAAAATAAACATGGAATGCGCAAAAGAATGCAATTTTCTCTTTAATTATTACACCGATATTTACAACAAATTGAGAAAGGATGAATTAAACGTTTCACTATTTTTTCAATTGTTGGACGTGTTAAAAAGTATTGAGGACGAAGAGCTAGATCAACACGAAGGCTCCTTTAAAGTAGGAACCCTTTTAAAAGAAATTTATATCGACAGTTGTTTAAAAAGATCAGAAAAAATAGATGAAATGTATGGCGCCGAATCAACTCCTGAACCTAAAAAACCTGAAATAAAAGTAAGTTGGAAACAATTCAAAACATTGAATATGAAAAAATAACATAAATGTAAACCAACATAGATATAAATCAATGTTCTAAAATAGAAGAATGAAATATTTGGTTTTAGTAGAATCTCCCGCGAAATGTAAAAAAATAGAAAAATATTTAAACGACAACAGCGATCTCGACATTTATATAGTCATGGCGACCATGGGCCACATCAATGAGCTAAGGTCCATCCAATCCATTCATGTGGAAAACAATTTTGAATGCAATTACGAACTTATTGAATCCAAAAAAAAAAATACAGAAGCCATTCGCAAAAAAATAAAAGAGTGCGACGAAGTCATATTGTGTTGCGACCCGGATAGAGAGGGTGAAGGCATTGCTGCCGCGATCTGTAACGTATTTCATCTTGATATGCAAACTGTCAAACGTGTGACGTTTCATGAAATCACCGAATCCGCTGTGATAAAAGCAATGCAAAACCCCAGAACAATCGATCAACACTTGGTGCATGCTCAACAATCGAGACAAATTTTGGACTTACTCGTGGGGTTCAAGGTTTCACCTATGTTATGGAAATATATTACAAAACATTCTGCCAACTCTTTATCCGCCGGAAGATGTCAGACGCCCGCATTGCGTATTATTTATGAAAACTGTAAAGAAGCAGAAGAACAAAACCAAACACGAGACCAAAAACAAGAACAAGAACAAGACAAAAAACAAATGCACGCCATTACCGGATACTTTACAAAATTAAATATTCCTTTTGAATTGAACAAGCAGTTTTCAAAAGAAGAAGAAGTTGTCTCCTTTTTAAAAGGAAGCGCAACTTTTAGTCACATGTATTCTTGTTCTGCTCCTGAGAAGGTTTGCAAAAAGCCTCCAGAGCCTTTTACCACGAGCCGAATTCAACAAACTGCCTCTAATGAATTGCATTTTTCTCCCAAAGAAACAATGTCATTGTGTCAAAATCTATATGAAGCTGGATATATAACATATATGAGAACAGATAGTAAAACATATAGTCGAGAGTTTATCGAATCCGTAAAAGAGCACATTGTTCGCATTTATGCAGAGGGAGAAAAATATATACATGAAAATATAGAAGCGTTGATTAGTGGTTCCCCAATTAACCCACATGAAAATGAGACACCTGCTAAGAAAAAAACAAAACCAAAACCAAAAAATCAACCAAACGTGCGTGTAGAAGAAGCACATGAGGCAATTCGCCCCACAAATATTTCTCTCTTTGAACTTCCTGAAAATGCAAATCCCAAGGAAAAAAGATTGTATAAACTCATTTGGACAAATACATTGGAGAGCTGTATGGCTAGTGCCTTTTTTTACGCGATTGTTGCGTCGCTCACGGGAGTCGATAATACAAGGTTTTCTTATAGAAGCGAACAAATATACTTTCCCGGATGGATGATTGTTGCTAAAAAATACAAGGAAGAATCCAAAGAATACAACTATTTGCGAATGGCAAGAGAGAACGAATTGGTTCCTTACAAAAAAATGTGCTCCAAAGTTATTTTGAAGGGGTTAAAACAGCATTTTACAGAGGCGCGACTCATTCAATGTTTAGAGGAAAGGGGTATTGGCCGCCCTTCTACTTATTCTTCTTTGGTAGAAAAAATACAGGAGCGAGGCTATGTAAAAAAACGAGACATTGCAGGGAAAAAAATCATTTGTCGAGAATACGAAATGGAAGAAGGAACCATTGTGGAAAACAAGTTGGAGAGAGAATTTGGGAACGAAAAAAACAAACTCGTGGTTCAACCTTTAGGAACCATTGTTATAGAGTTTTTAGACAAGCATTTTCTTTCTCTCTTCAACTATGATTACACAAGAGAAATGGAAGAGGCGTTAGATCAAATATCCAAGGGAGAAACCAATTGGCAAACAGTGTGTGCCAAATGCAATGAACAATTGGATCTTTTAATTGATGGACTAAAAGGCGAGAAAAAATTAGAGATACAGGTGGATGAATCGCATTCTTATATTGTTGGAAAATATGGACCTGTGCTTAAATGCGTAGAAGAAGTGCAGGGGAAAAAGGAAATCACTTTTAAACCTGTTAAAAAGGATATTGCGTTAGATCAGGTTGAAAGAGGTGAATTCACTGTGGATCAGCTTGTGGATGCCGAAGCAAAAAAAAAGCAATATGTTTTAGGTGAATACGAAGGACATCAAGTAACAGTAAAAAAGGGAAAATTTGGGCTATACATTACATGGGGAGAGAATTCAAAGCCGCTAAAAAGTTTAGGAAATCGTCCTCTAGAAAACATCACAATGAATGATGTGAAACCCTATTTGGAGGAAGGATCTAATATCATTCGAGAGATTAGTTCTACAATTTCGGTTCGTAGAGGGAAAACGGATTATTTATTTTACAAAACTTCAAAAATGAAAAAACCGCAATTTTTCGATATTAGTAAATTCTATAAAGAAACCAAAGAAGATTACAAAACGTGCAGTATAAGTGTGTTAAAAGAATGGATTAAAAACACACATCAAATTGTTTAGAATGTATAATGTATAAATAATAGGTCGATTATTATTTATATATAGTAATATATAGTATAAGTTCAATGACAACTCTGTTTTCATCCGTATATAAAGCATTTATTATAGTAAGCGGCATTTGTTTTACAATAAGTTACATGACAAGCGACGCAGCCTCTTTTGGAGCTATGCTCGCAGGTTACAGTTTACTTATACTTTCTATTATGTTGATATTATTGACGCTGATTCAATCCACTTTCAGAGTAAACGAACGAAGATCGATGATTCAAACTTTTTTGATCTTTGTTGCTATAGTGGGACCTTTTTTACTAATGTTGGGCACTATCGGATTTCTTATGTATCTTTTGATTTACTACAAAACACCTATATTAGCAAAACAAGTTGCACCAAGTTACAATGGGTTTAGCAATGTAGCAATTGCCCTTCTTATTATGCAATTGTATATTGTTTACCAGAATATGAATAGCGCGCACTATCAACGGACAGGAACTCTCTCTAAAGTTACATCAAGCATTCTTTATTTGTTGGGAGTCCTTACCTTAGCCGATGCATTGACTTTATTCACTATACTAAAATATTTTAGAACTGACGGATAAGGGTTTTAACCCGACGGATAAGGGTTTTAACCCGACGGATAAGGGTTTTAACCCGACAAAAAGGTTTGTAATTCCTCGTTTCATGTATTTTGTGTGGGTGTAAATTTGTAAGTGAGTCCATAACTATATTGTGTTTCCCATATTCCAGAAATTTTTAATATAAAACTAGTAGTTTCACCTGGAAATATTTCATTAAATATTTTAATAACACCTGATTTCAGCAATTCAAATACTTTATATTGCGGCGTTTTGCTGACAAATTCAGCCTTTTCCAATAAATTTTGTTCAATATTTTTCACCTCGCGAATAATATCAGCATGATCGTTAGGATTAAATACACACTTGTATTTATTATAATATTTTTCACAAATAATATTTTTAATATCTATTATTAAATACACTCCGCTTAATGTAACGATTGAATTGGAATACAATACGCGAACGAAATTGCTGTCATTAATTACGTTATTTTTAATAGGGTCACATAAATAAACGCATTCTTTATCATATTGGTCTATTCTTTTGGCTATATTCATATAATAGTTCTTTTATTTATACAAAAAAATGTGTTTAAATGAAAAATAAAATTATGTAAAAATAAAATAAGTTATAAACACTAATAAAGAATCTGTTATTGTTTATAGTAATGAAATTCTATGAGAGTCATTTTGAAGAATATTTGTCTGCAACGAATAAAATAAATTTGCATCCAAAATTAACAAAAATATATGATAATTTTCCCAAAAAACTTACCGACTTAAAAAACATTATTTTTTTTGGTCCAAGTGGCGTGGGTAAATATAGTCAAATGCTTCACTCTATTAAAAAATATAGTCCAACCGAGTTGAAATATGAAAAAAAAATTACAATGATATTCAACAAACAGTCATACTTTTTTAAAATTAGTGATATTCACTATGAAATTGACATGTCACTTTTGGGATGCAACTCGAAGTTATTATGGCATGATATTTACCAACAATTTATTGATATTATTTCAGCCAAGACAGAAAAATCGGGCATTATTGTCTGCAAAAATTTTCATGAAATTCACAGTGAATTGTTGGAAAATTTTTACAGTTATATGCAACAAAACAATGCTTTATCTCTAGATGTAAAATTTATATTAATTACAGAAGAACTAAGTTTTATTCCAGATAATATTTTAAACTGCTGCGAAATCGTAAATATATCAAGACCATCCAAAACGCAATACTCAAAATGTTTAAAAAAAAATGTACATCAAAATTTACCATTGGAAAATATTACCAACACTAAAATACTTCACCAAAGCAAATCAGAATTTGCAATTAATCATGAAATTACCTGCAATAAAATTATTAAAAATATGATTCATTATGAAACCATTTCATTTTTAAAATTCAGGGATATTTTGTATGATATTTTTATTTATAATTTAGATATTTACAAATGTGTTTGGTATATTCTCTCTTCACTCATTATAAAAAATAAAATAAATGGTTCCAACTTATCGGAAATAATGATAAAAACGTATAGTTTCTTTCAATATTATAATAACAACTATCGTCCGATTTATCATTTAGAAAATTATTTATATTCTATTGTTAAAATTGTGCATAAGCTATAATAATTGAAAATTGTCAATGATTATAATGATTGATCAAATATTATTCCAAGGAAAGATTCTACGCGAGGAAGTTATTATTTGTCTATTGTAAAAATTGTGGTTTGCTAAGTATTTGTGCATTGGCACACAAACCGTGTTATTTGACTGTGCTGCATAAAAAAATCCAGCTTGTTGTCCCTTGGGTACACCTCGAGTGTAAGTATTAGCTGTTGTACGAATAGGCATTTATATTTTAGGCGCATATAAAATTTTTAAACAATTTTTATATGCGCAGGTTTAAAACTTAAAGTTTATAATTCATATACTTTTAAAATGAATTATGAAAAAGCAATGCAAATATTAGAAATAGACAAATACGAAGATTTATCTATGGACCATATAAAAAAACAGTACAGAAAAATGGCTTTGAAATATCATCCAGACAAAAACGGAAATACATTGGAATCCAATGAAAAATTCCAACAAATAAACGAAGCTTATGATTTGTTGAAGAGAGAATCGAAGGATCTTTTTTATAAAGAACAAGAAGAAGAAGATTCACATCCTTCTCTCTACGCTGAAATTTTAAAAGGGTTTTTGAAGACTATGTTTGAAGGTAGATACGATGAAATCATAATACAAATAGTCAGTAATATAATATGCGCTGGTAAAAAGATGTCGTTGCAATTGTTTGATGATTTGGATAGAAACACAGCTCTCACCATTTATACTTTTCTCTCTAACAATCGTTCTATTCTTCATTTGACTAAAGAAACCTTGGACACGGTGAGAGACATGTTGGTAAAAAAATACAATGATGTAGAAATATACAAATTAAATCCAAGTATAAAAGATTTGCTAAATAATAATTTTTATAAATTGCATATTGGTAAATCATTGTTTTTGGTGCCATTGTGGCACAATGAATCCTATTTTGACAACGAGGGTCATGAAATCATTGTTATGTGTGATCCAGAATTGCCCAAAGAACTTGAAATAGATGATGACAATAATTTACATATTGAATTGGTTGCAAAGATTTCTCTCTTTACTGAAAAAATAATGAATGATCCAGAAGCAACTTTGGACTTTGAAATAGGAGATCGAACCCTTTCTATACCTATCCATAAATTGTTCATGAAGAGAGAACAGTTTTACACAATAAAGAATCAGGGGCTGGCGAAAGAAAAAGAAAATATATATGATGTTTTAGAAAGAGGAGACATTATTGCAAAGATTGTTATTGAATAATACATCTGTAATTTGAAAAATTATATTATTTGAAGATATATAATATAATATAATGGCTGAATGGCGTGATTCACCAACCGATTTTCCAAATCCGATTGGACTTTTTTTCAATATACAGGTAGATGGAGTAGTAAATATGAATGAAAACAACGAAGGTGCGGAAGAAACGTATGAATTTGTAAGAGATGACGGAGACAATTTTGTTTTCAATACCAACAAAGGAATATTAGTTTATTTTCCAAATAATGATCCGCATAATATGTACAAAATCGCAGACCATCAAGGGTTTATAATAAATTACCAGGATGATTCTTTAATGACTCGAAATACAGACACTTCGCGACAATCCGAAGGCGAAGAAGCATTGAATAATGCAGGAAATGTTGCACACGATGTTATAGGTAATTTGTTTGATGATGATGCTATGGATTTTGCTGGAGGAAAACGGAGGACAAGAATAAGAAAAATGAGAACAAGAACAAGAAAAATGAGAACAATAACAAGAACGAGAATAACAAGAACGGGAAGAACAATAACAAGAACGAGAATAACAAGAACGGGAAGAACAAGAACAAGAAGAACAAGAAAAATGAGAACAAGAACGAGAAAAATGAGAACAAGAAAAACAATAACAAGAACAAGAAAAAATAGTATTTGAATCCATGTTAGTTTATAAATAAAAAATGTTTTTATTTATAAATTAATTATTTACACCATAATACATCACAAATCAAGCCAATACATTACATTAGTTACAATTTTTATGCCTCCACCTTCTTCTTACTTACCACACGCTTCTTCTTTGATTCATCTACAACAGGAGCTGGGGCTGGAGCTGCAGGAGGTTCAACAGCACTCGTAACCTCTTCTACAACGGGCACTGGAACTGGAACTGGAACAGGTAAAGGCTCTTCATATTCCTTTTCATCATCACTGTCATCCACCTCAGCTGTAACAACTCCTCCATCTGGATCAACGTCTTCAGGAGGAGGTAGAGCTCGCAGCTTTTCCTTGTCCTGCACCTTTGGTCTCAGGAAACATTGTCCCTCCATGCTTTCCTTCGGCTTCTGAACAATAGCTTGTTTCAGGTTCCATGTGATAGAAACCTTGCCATTGATAAACCAAAGACCACCGCATTGGATCAATGTGATGACATGTGTCTTTGGCTTCAGAAACTCCAGTGGCGACAAATGTCCATTCACCTTGCCACTCACAAACAACGGGTTTCCATCCTCGTCATAAATCTCCGACTTCCATACGCCGTTCCAGCAAGGAATCTTGATGGTCATCGTAGGCGACTTGGTAAAATCAGCCTCCTGCGTCCCCTTAATCTTGGGATGTCTCAGCATCACATTAAATTTCTCGTCCATCACTTCCGCACTAGTAATCGTCTTTCCAAACCATTCCTTGGAATAAGTCATTGCATCTTCCTTTACCTTTGCTTCCAAAGCTCTCATTGAGCTCAAGAAAGCCTCGCAATCAGAGTTTGGATAATCAGAATTAGGGAATTGCAATGCCATGGTCCATTTGCCAGTACTGTTTCCAGCTGTATCTTTTCCTTCTTGTGCTCCCCATGTCATAATCAACGGACTCGCCAAGGTAAGCGATTCCCTCGAATGTTTATTATACAAATTCACTACCTTCCCACCCGAGGCATGCGCCTTCGGAGCAGAATAAGAGAAGATTGAAGTATCAATGTTAGTTCCGTCGATGATTGCACTCGCCATGTTGTTCTATGTGTAATCTATACTACTGGTTAATCTTTAAATCAATTTTTTTTTAAATTATAAAATAAATTGAAATGGGTTTAAAGAATGATCACCATTTTTGGTCACAATATATCAAATCTATTATTTTTTTCTTCGCCGGCATGTTGAATTATTTTTCTAATAAAACTGAAACATTCATCATTACCCGACGCTATTTTTAAAAGAAAACCAGTAATATCGTCTATTTCATCTTGCAAAAACATAGATTCTTCAATTAGTCTAAGGCTCGATTCTTTTTTTACCCTTTCTGCAAGGTTTCTCTCGTAATATATTTTTCGTTTTAGCAAAGGCAATATTTTTTTTTCGTAATGTTTTTTCACATTCAAATGATTTGATAAATTAACCGCGGTGTAGTCTAACACAGTTGTAGCGAAGTAATAACAACAAACACCCCAATATATAACATTTTCTGAAAGGTCGTTATTGGAAGATTCGTTCAATAAACGCGTTATACAAATGCTTAAAATATCAATTTCTTCTTTGAACCCGCATGGTTTAAATTCGGAAAATGTAGCTGCATCTGTATCTTTAAAAAAATTGTAGTATGATTCTGCGGTATGGTTTAAAATATAAATGCATGCAATTAATTTGTCATAATTAAACGATTTTTTGCACATTCTTTCATTTAGACAGGCCGTTATATAATAAACATGATATTATAATATTAATATCATATTAATATCATATCAATATCTGTTAAAATTATTGTAATAATACGTTATTTCACAATCAGGTTTTGGAAAATTATTTTAGATGCATTTAATATATATGCCATTCACAACAGATTTATTAAGGCCAAAAACGAAACAAACTAGAAAGGCTAGAACAAATATGGTTGAAAAAAAATCATCGTCTTTTGTGGGATTGGAAACACATGCGGATTTGCTTCCCAAATCTAGCAAAATGCTTACAACAAAATCGAGTAGTCTCGAAAATAATGCAAGTGATGAATTGCACGGTACGAACCCCAAATTATTCGAAAGCACCGTATTTAGACCTACATCACCCCATTGGGTTCCCGAAAGACCAAAAAAGAGAATCGGCACGCACACGGTTGAAAGCAAATACATTGAAAGTAAAAAATTGACAAACCAACAACGGTTCAATAAGAAAATTGTCAACCCTGTTAAAAATGATGTTATTGCTCCACCCACATTACCATATCGCAGTCGAGACGCAGATGCTTTCACAAAACGAATGCAAAATATGAGTAAAGAAGAAATGAATGGAAGAAGAGTGTCAAATGGAAACGACGACCCAATTACAGCAACTGAAATAAGAGGAGTCAAATATTACGATGTGCACACAGATTATACACCCAAATTGCATAGAATTATTGGATTATCTTCAAGAAAAAAGAGAAGAATCGGTGCGCGTTTTGGCAAAAAAAAATGGGGAAGAACTAGACATAGAGAGAAAGGTAAACCTAGACACAGAACAATGCGCGCAGGCAAAAAATAAACAATGAGTAAAAACAATACAAAAAGAAATGTATAAACATAATATATGACAAATTTAGCCAAGAAAAATAATACCGACAATAATTCGTTTTTAGACGATTTAATTGCGAATAAAAAAATAACGAAACTAACAAAAATTAGTTCCAAAATTAGTGACGATAATATTGTTTTTCCTACGGTTCAAAATTACAAAGAAACCATGAAATGCAACTACAACGTGACACAGTTAAAAACCTTTGCAAAACATTATAAAATAAAAATAAGTGGGAACAAACCAGAATTATTTAACCGAATTTACACCTTTTTACATTTGTCTTTTTACATTATCTACATTCAAAAACATTTTAGAGGATTTTTAAGAAGAAAATACAATGCATTGCATGGTCCGGCATATAAAATGCGTAATTTATGCACAAACCAGGCTGATTTTGTAACCATGGAGCCAGTAGAAGAAATTGAACCCAAACAATTCATTAGCTTTGAAGATGTAGATAAATTTATATACGGATTTGATATTGGTTCTCTCTACAATATGATTGTAAAACACCAAGAAACCAAAAATCCATACAACAGAACCAATATTCCTGACAATATTATAAAAAATATTAAGACCATGATACGAATTGGCAAAATATTAAAGGAGGACATAAATTTGTCTTTTGAAGACGATAGTAAAAATGTTTCCATCGAAAAAACGATTGAATTAAAGGCTCTCTCTATTTTTCAAACAATCGATTCTTTAGGACACTATAGTGATTCACACTGGTTTCTCTCTTTGAATCGGAATCAAATCATCAAATTCATTCGTGAATTATGTGATATATGGAATTATAGAGCTCAACTTACAGGAATTATAAAATGCAAAATTTGTCCTCCGCATGGAGACCCCTTTCGAAATATCAGCATGCATTATGTTCAAACGGAACAAAATATCCACAACGTAAAAAATGTTGTGTTGAATGTTTTAGATATATTGGTGAATTCGGGGGTGGATCGAGACAGCAAACATTTAGGCGCTTCTTATGTGTTGGGAGCACTCACTTTAGTAGATAATTCGGCGGCTGCGGCGCTCCCATGGCTTTATGAATCATTTTCCTATTTTTAGCAACGTATTTAGCATATCAATTATTTAGGTATTTATCTATTTTTAATTTGCATTCTTGAACAAATTAAAAATGAACAAAAGACACTAACAAAAATATAAAAAGACAAATCATTCCTATTTTTATAAAAATACACCAAAATAATGCATCTTTTTTAAAAATTGTGAAAACATTTAGAAATAATATTAATAATTGGAATTCTTTTTTATAAATAATATAGAATTCATGGTTGTTTAGCAATTTCCTATCATATTACCGTAACAATAATATATATTTTGCGTTAAATCACTTAAAAAGTAATTATTTAGATATAGTATAATAAGATGGCTAGAACCAAGACCTCTAAGACTGCTTCCGAGACTACTGAACAAGTGTCCGCTACTGCTACTACTCCCGCTGTTGTTGAGCCCGTTGTTGAAAAGGCTCCCAAGGTGAAGAAGGAGAAGACTGTTAAGGCTCCCAAGGTGGAGGCTGCCCCTGTTGATAATTCTACCGTTGTTGAGGAGTCCGTCGCCGCTCCTGAGGATGTTGTGGATGGTGAGGCTCCCATTGCTGAACAATCAGTTGAGTTTCAAGCCAAGTTGCAACAAATTAGTGTTGTGATCTCTTCGTTGAAGGCTGAGTACCGTGCTTTGGAGAAGAAGTGGGCTCGCGAGTTGAAGGCTGCCCAAAAGCAGTCCAGCAAGAGAAAGCGCAAGGCCGGCAACCGTGCTCCTTCGGGATTTGTCAAGCCCACTCGTATCAGTGATGAGCTTGCCAAGTTTTTGGAGAAGCCCGTTGGCTCAGAGATGGCTAGAACCGAGGTGACTCGTGACATCAACACTTATATTCGTAGCCACAATCTTCAAGACAAGGAGAATGGTCGCAAGATCAACCCCGACTCCAAGTTGGCGGCTCTTCTCAAGCTCAAGAAGACGGATGAGCTTACCTACTTCAACCTCCAGCGCTACATGAGCCCTCACTTTGCCAAGGCTGTGAAGGATGTTGTTGCAACCAGTGTTGTGGCTTAAAATCCACCTTTAGAAAAGGTGGAGCCAAATTTTGGTTCAACCTTTTTTAAAGGTTGAGTGGAGCCAAATCTACCTTTGAGAAAGGTAGAGCCAAATCACGGGACAATAAAAATATTTAAATCCACCTTTGAGAAAGGTGGAGCCAAATTTTGGTTCAACCTTTTTTAAAGGTTGAGTGGAGCCAAAATAAAAACATTATTTTTCAATATTATATAATATTGAAAAACTTATTATTACCATTTAAAAAAGCTTGAACCAAATTTTGTTTTTATTTTGGCTCCACCTTTTCTAAAGGTGGATTTTTAAAGGTGGAAAAGGTAGATATCAAAATCTTCTACACTATCGTCGTCTTTCTTATAAAGAGCCATATAAATTAACAATTTTTTTTTCAGTAAATGCGGCTGATATTGCAACACTATATCCACTGTTAGATTCTCATCTTCTTGACAAAACTGATAATTCGGATTCAGAATATAACGCGTTACAAAAGTGTAATCAAGCTTTTGCGTTTTCAAAATATCAATCAGTTTCACGGCATAAATATTTTTTTTCAATTCTTTGCGCGTATATTGTTGATTGTACAAATCGAGCATATTTTATACAATAATAAAAAATATGTCTTTAATATGGAAATAATCTTGAAAACTAACCAAATAAAAATTTATCAACAGTCGTTCGCACACAAAATAAGTGGTGCAAAATAATTCCCAGAATAAATAAAAATATCAAAATGTGCCTAAATTTGTATTTTTTGAAAAAGAAATGAATGATGAATGCCAGCGCTATAGTGAGCAATACATCTACAATAGAGATATTGAATATCCGATATGAATGCACGCCTTCACCTGGTTTTCCTAATGCATTTTTGTATTTGCAAAACATATATATAAAGGGTTGTGATTATTTTATAATAAATGAACAAAATGCTTTCTTTAAAAGACAACTCTTTAAACGTAGTAATTCAACACATCGGCACTTTTGCAAATGAAATAATAGTAGGGAAAAAATACATATTATTAGAAGAAGATGGTGTAAATTTTGTCCCGTTAGGGAAATGCGTAAAAAAAAATTCTTCACCTGGATATTATCAAAATGATTTTATACCCTCTTGCGAACTAGAATTCGAAATGAATAACAACCATCCTTTATTAAAAAAAAGATTATATGGTTCAGAAGTCAGAAGCAAAATTAATGTAAGAGAAGTAAAAGAATGAGAATTTAGTATTTATTGTAAGGAAATATAAATCCGTCTTTTTTTAAAATAGTTTGTAACGCTTCTTCCAAAATCTCGCCATTTCCATCAGGAATCGATGCAAACAACTTTTCACTATCATCGTCATCATTTTCTTCGTTCTCTAACAATTGAAACATGGAATTAATTTTGGACAATTGTTGGTCGTCTTTTTCTTCTGAAACATAGGTGGTGTTTTTATAAAGCCAACTGTAAAAACCCGGTCTATCATCATTATCATCGAATTGTTTTTGTTGTTGTTCTTCTCGTTCTTGTTTATACGTTTTAAAATAAGACAACGTTTTCTTTAGATTGGTTGTTTTCGTGCTTTTGACATTGTAATCTGTTCCAGACAATACACATATTTCACGAAATTCTTTTTGACTCATGTTCAGTGTTTTCAAAATGCTTTCCATGTTATACAAAACCGCCGTGTGATTGAGCAAACTCAAGTAGCGAATAACGCGACCCACGCCATAAACAAACATGTCCATATCCTCGCTCAAACAAGCCCATACTTTGCCCTTTAACACTAACTTCGCACACAGTTCGTCGGCTTCCCCCGGTGCATGGTAGTAACTAGCGCCACATGCACGAATCAATTGTTTCACCTCCTCTATTTGCGTTTTGCAAATTGTGATAAATCGCTTTTTCAATGTGTCCATAGTTGCCAAAATATCTTGTTTGTCCGCATCATTCCCATCTCTTTTGGCAAGCTCTTCTTTCAACTTGTTGTATTCCTCTTGCGCCGACTTTTTTTTTTCGAGCCTTTCACAAAGGAGTGCCTTTTTTTCAGTTGGTGGTTTTCCGTCAAATACGAAAATCGGAATAATATTGTAATGCCGAAATACTGCCAACATGAGATAAAAGTTTTCTATTAATCCATCATCGGTTGCGTATTTATATAAATAAATGCTGACATCGACTGCAATTTTTTTGCCTGATAATTCAGCTAAAGATATAAATTGGATAGAATCTTTACATTCTTCTTTTAAAAATTTGTTTAAATGCTGAATACCCATTCTATTCTTTGTTTTATCTTGGATAAAATAAAGAATTTTTTAATTCAATTTTTTCCACCTTTAGAAAAGGTGGAGCCAAAACAACCTTTAAATTGTTAATTTTGCCTACGTTTGGTTCTACCTTTTCTAGTTCTATTTTTGGCTCCACCTTTCTTAAAGGTGGATTTCTTAAAGGTGGATTTCTTAAAGGTGGATTTCTTACGAGTAGATTTTCCGCCCCGCTCATAATCATCATCCATATCATGTTCCCAATCATGATTTACCGTTTCACGCAACATATCATCCACCCCCTTTCTCTCTCTTGCTAAATCAGTCAAATGCAATACTCCCTTTGGATAAACAGGATTTTCTTTAAAATAGCGCCCTTCCGGGAATAAATCTTTTACCTTGAAACTTTCAAACATGCCTTTTTTCATTGGCCAGCTTGCAGGTCTAAATTTTATTTTGTTCCAATCCAAGTTCCAATCTACGCCATAAATGTCTCGAATCGATTTTTTTATAATATACTCATAATATTTGCTGTGCGAAATTCCGGCTTTTTTTTTCAAATATTCACTGTAAGCTTTGCTCAAAATTTCTCCGTCAAAAGGTCCTGCTTCAACATATTTATTTCCCGGAAGAACGAGTGTCAAATAATATTTTTCATCTGCCATTTATATTATGAATATACTAAATATTTACAATGTACTAAATATTTACAGAATCAAAAAGATAAAAAATCAAAAAATCACGACTATATGTTATGTATTTTTCAAAAAGACAATTCCTCATGTTCTTTGTATTCCATAAATTCATCCAACACAATGTAAAATATCTTTTTACTTGGGATCTCATATTTTTCAAAATCATGATCTGATATTTTTAACAAATGTTTCATTAATACGCGAGCAGTATGTTTGTGGGTTACGATTAAAGGAACATTATTTTCCTTTGTCATAGAATACAAAATATCATTTTCATAATAAGGCAACATCCGAGCTAGTACGTCTTCTTTGGACTCGCCATTTTTTATTCTTTTATAGTAACAATTTCGAAAGATCGGATATTCATTCAAACTCACGTAGTCGATGTCAGTCGGCGGTTTGATATGATAATTACACCGCAACATTTTTGTATATTTTTCCCCGTAATTCACTCTTACATGTTGCCTTGGAACACCTTCTAATTTACCATAATGTCTCTCATTCAATCGCCAACTAGTATAAACCGGTATTTCCCTATTCATTTCGTTTTTAATGATATTGCTCGTATCAATAGCTCTTTGCAACGTCGATGTATACATAATAGTAGGAGAAATTCGATGATACACAAGTGAATGTGCAATTCGTCGCGATTCTTCTCTTCCTCGTTCTGTCAATGGTATGTCTGTCCATCCAGTAAATCGGCTGTCTTGATTCCAAATCGACTCGCCGTGGCGTGCCATTAAAAAGGCAAACCGTTTTTTACATTCAGGCACAAATATTCTGTTGCGTTGATACATTTATATATAAAATACGAGTGTCTTTAATATTTTTGTAAAAAGCTTTTACATACTGTAAGTGTGAAACAAACTTAAAATGAACGTGACAACTAACTAAATAGAAGACAATACAATAATGGACCCAGTATACAAATTCAGAGACTGGATAGATAAAGAGAAAATAGGGTGGCTTCACGTGTCTTACAATCCACGCGCCGTTCGTATATTAGAACAAAATCCGGATAAAATTAATTGGCAAATGTTATGCAGGAATGAAAATGCCATGCATATTTTAGAGAAGAATCTGGATAAGATAGACTGGGATTTTTTAGGAAAAAATAAATCAGCCGTTCACCTTATGAAAAAAAATCCAGATAAGAAATTTTGGTATTCAATAGGAGATAATATAAATGCGATGGACCTCATTGAAGACCCGTCTTCCAAGTTTCGGGGGCATTTAGAGTGGAATACAAATCCTCGCGCCATACATATATTGGAAGAACGAATCAAAAGAGGATATAATGTGTCTTGGACTTGCTTAGCAAAAAATCCGCGCGCAATTCATTTGATAGAGCAAAATTTGGAAAAAGTGAACGAAGGAGAAAAACACGGCGGAACTACATGGAGAATTTTGTCTCGATATGCGCATGGCATCCATTTATTGATGCAGAATCTGGATAAAGTGCATTGGGGTGATTTTTCAGCTTCTAATCCTTATGCTGTTCGCATCTTCAAAAAATATCCGGAGAAGATAGTTTGGCATAACTTGTCGCAAAATATATATGCCATTCCTCTATTGGAAAAGAATCTGGATAAAGTGGATTGGGATTTTTTATGTTATAATGTAAATGCTATTCCTATTTTGGAAAAGCATCCAGATAAAATTAACTGGTTCTGGTTGTCTAATAATGAAAACGCGGTTCATTTATTAGAGCAAAATTTGGATAAAAAAGACAAATTTAATTGGCATACCATGGGTGCATGCAATCATATATATGAAATTGATTATAAATATTTGGAGGAGAGATGCAATGTTTACAAGGAAGAATTGTTGAAGAAAGCACTGCATCCGAGTCGAATTATTAAATACGGAGAAGATGGTTACAATATTGAAGAGATTTTAGAGTTTATTTAGTTGAACTAAATGGGAAAAGTTTTATAGTAGCATGTGTAGTAAAACAATTGTAAAATACGTTTAAGAACAATACAACTAACTAAATAGAAGACAATATAATAATGGACCCAGTATACAAATTCAGAGACTGGATAGATAGAGAGAAAATAGGGTGGCATTTTGTTTGTTCGAATCCAAAAGGGATTCGTATAATCGAGCAAAATCCGGATAAAATTATTTGGCAATACCTATGCCGTAATGAGAACGCGATTCATATTTTGGAAAAGAATCAGGATAAGATTGACTGGGACTGGTTCGGACATAACAGAAGTAGAGGAGCAATTGACCTTATGATGAAAAATCTAGATAAAGGCTTTTGGCATTCAATCGGAGCGAATGAGAATGCGATGGACCTTATTGAACACAAAAACGGTAGGTTTTGGGGGAATTTGGAATGGAATACCAATCCGCGTGCGATAAAAATGATAGAAGACAGAATACAGAAAGGATGTCATGTGTATTTGAGTTGCTTGTCAAAAAATCCTAACGCTGTTCATTTGATAGAGCAGAATATCGATAAATTAAACGAGAATTATCAAAAAGGCGGAGACTCATGGCGTCTGATGTCTAGGCATGGACATTTAATTCACATATTAGAACAGAATTTGGATAAAATTCATTGGCGCGATTTTTCTTCTATGAATTCTCAGGCTCTTCGTATATTTGAAAAATACCCTGATAAAATAGATTGGATGGAGTTGTCGCAAAATAAATACGCCATTCCACTGTTGGAAAAAAATCTGGATAAAGTATATTGGTCTTTTTTATCCTATAATGAAAACGCCGTTCATATATTAGAAAAAAACCTTGATAAAATCAATTGGGATGGTTTATCTCAAAACAAAAATGCGGTTCATATATTAGAACAGAATTTAGATAAAAAAGACAAATTTAATTGGCATTGTATGGGAGCGCGGGAACATATATACGAGATTGATTATGCGTATCTAGCGGAACGATGTAATATTTATAAAGAAGAGCTCATTCAACGAACAATGCGTCCAAAAAAGTTGCAAAGATATATAGACGAAGGTTACGATATAGAAGAGATTTTGGAATTTATATAACAAAATGATATAAAAAATTGAAACAATATATATTATTAGACCTTTTAACATCTCACCATGCTTAATCGAATCATGCAAAATAAATTGAAAATAAGTGGCGGCACCGCCGTAGGTTGTTGGTCAGCGTTAGGATTTTACCGCGGTATAAAGGAATACAAATATAGATACGAACATCCATCCAATACCCACAATAGAAACGAACCATATTTGATTTCAAATACAATTACCCATGGTTCAAAATTACTCGTCGCTGGTGCATTAGGTGTGCTCATTTATCTACATCCAATATACCTGCCTTTTACTATTCCGAAAGAAATATACAGATTGGAGGTTTGCATAAGAGGATTGGATGATGAAAAAAAAACAGAACGGTACAACTCATATTTGTAGCTAGAGGCATTGATAAACAATAATAAATAATAATAAACAATAATAAACAATAATAAAAAGAACCCAGACAACATAGTATTAGAATGTACAAATTACGTGGTTGGATAAATGAAGATAAGATTAATTGGGAGATTGTGTTACGCCAGAAAAAGGCTTTTCAGATGAGTAAAAAATATATTGATAAAATGTTTGAGCAATTAATTGTTCCAGAACCATGGCAGCAGTCTGGTATATATGAGCGTGAAGATATTGTTCCCGTATTAAAAAATTACCCAGATAAAATTCATTGGCCGTGCTTATGCCAAAATAGAAGTCCAGAAGCGATTGCTTTGTTGCAGGAAAATGTAGATAAAATTCATTGGCGTCGTTTAGCAGACAATCCAAGTGCTATTCCTATTTTGGAAAAACATTTGGATATGTTATTTTTAGATGATTTAAGTTTTAGTTATTTATGCATTAATACAAACCCAGATGTAATTCCTCTTATAGAAAAAATTTTGGAACAAGCACCTGAAAAAATAGACTGGGAATATTTAGCCAGAAATCCAAATGCGATGCCTATTATAAAAAAAAATTTGGATAAAATATTTGGCAACGACCGTGTTTTCCACAATTTTTTAAGGGATAATACTCATCCAGAGGCAATTCGTATAATAGAAGAAAATTTGGACAAATTTGATGAACTAAGTTGGTATTCTTTACAACATAATACATCAGCTATTCCTATTTTGGAAAAAAATATGGACAAAATATATTTAGATTGGTATAACTTAGTAAAAAACCCAAATGCTCTTCACTTAATTGAACAATATATGGATAAACAGAGTCATAGTCCCCTATATTTACTTGTATATCCACATACAATTCATTTGGCAGACCGTGTAGAGGAATCAAGATTTCGTAATTATAACGAAGATTGTTGGAGATTCGTATATGACCACATGCCAGCTTACAACAGTCCAATTCAAAAAAAAGTAATATCCTTTATTGAAAAATACGCAGACAAAGCGGCGGATTTCCGTAAATTGTCAGGAATAGCAAATGCATTTCATATTTTGGAAAAAAATATGGATAAAGTTGATTGGTTCAATATGTCTCATAATCCCGCGGCTATTCATATTTTGGAAAAGAATCAAGATAAGATTGACTGGAATTCTCTCTCTTATAATTCCGAAATATTTGATTATAGTTATGAATATTTGGAAGAACGGTGTAATATTTATAAAGAAGAACTTATACAGAAGGCGATGAGTCCAAAAAAGTTGCAAAGATATATAGACGAAGGTTACGATATGGAAGAATTTATGGAATTTATGTAAAAAATTGAGATAATATATATTTAGAAAAATGTAAGGAAAGTCATTTTAGAATTGTTATTATGAAATTCATCAAAAGTATAGTGCGAAAAATTATAAAAGAAGATAAAAAAATAGTATGTAGATGGGATATTGATTTTTATGATATGAAAATCAATATCAAACAGATGTTAGGGAGATGGGAGATTGATTTGCATGGTGTATCAGCATCTATCAGCATCGATTTATCAAATAAAGACCATTGCTGGCTTTGTGGTAAGTGTGTAAAAAAAGATATGAATGAAATAAATGAATGTAATAAATGAAGATAATTAATTATTTTAATTATAATATATTAAATGCTAATCATAAATCAAATATATAATGTCTTTCGAGGAATATTCGTGTTGGAATGATACTTCCGTAGTTCATATATTTATAAGATTAATTACCAAAACAAAGTATTTGACAATAATTACCGACACAAATCGTCCCGATTATAATGAAAATATTTTAACATTAGAGGAATTCAATCGCGATTACAAGACGTTAGAGGGTTATATTGAGTGGAAAAGAATAAATAAGCCAAATCAACCTTTTTCATTCTATAATTTTACACCGGATAATATGACATCTTTTTTGCAGTTAATTCATTACGGCACAAATAACCGAGATGGATTAATTAAATTGTGGGAAAATGTCATGATGCAAGGATTTAACATAACTCACCTACCGAAGTGAAAAATTAAAGCCGT
>Ga0209086_10000353_pt1 | contig 39707 bp, 25 predicted proteins | sample M_130207_XF_Meta_FD_187312 | JGI IMG/M metagenome (GOLD analysis project Ga0209086, IMG submission 187312) | Freshwater microbial communities from Lake Montjoie, Canada to study carbon cycling - M_130207_XF_MetaG (SPAdes) (version 2) | ecosystem: Environmental > Aquatic > Freshwater > Lake... | reverse complement strand
CGGCGATGCAGTGGTCAATGTGCGACCGATGACCAAGGAAGAAGCTGAAGCAGAAGATTTGGTGATGAAGAATGGCGTTGTCTTCGAAGACAAGATCGCCGGTGGAGTTGTCCCACGCGAATTCATCCCAAGTATTGAATACGGTGCTCGCCAAGCCGCTGCAAGCGGAATTCTCGGCGGATATCCAGTCATTAACGTCAAGTTGGAACTCGTTTACGGTTCTTACCATGACGTCGATTCGAGCCAAATCGCCTTCGAACAAGCGGGTGCGCTCGCTTTCCGCGAAGCCTGCACAAAAGCAGGACTCGCGTTGCTCGAACCGATCATGAAGTTGGTCGTCACAACCCCAGACGAATTCTTCGGAAGCGTCTCGGGCGACATCGCCAGCCGACGCGGTCAAATCACCGATAGCGAAGTTCGCGGAATCCTGCGACTCGTGACGGCTGAAGTGCCGCTCTCGGAACTCTTCGGTTACACCACCAGCCTTCGTTCGATGAGCCAAGGTCGCGCTTCGAGTTCTATGGAGCCGCTGACATATCGCATCATGCCTGATCGATTGAAGGACGAAGTTCTCGCCAACCAGTGAGTTCAACACTTTCCGAGTCCGCATGAGAGAACCAGCTGATGCGGACTGGTTGGAAAGTGCCGCAAAGCTTGCGCTGCGCGGTCATGGTGGAGCGGAACCAAACCCGATGGTTGGTTGCATCATTGTTCAAAGCGATGGTTCAATTGTTGGTTGGGGATATCACGCGCGCTGTGGAGAATTGCACGCCGAAGCTGTTGCTCTGAAAAGAGCTGGCATTCGCGCCAAAGGTGCGACGGCATTCGTCACGCTCGAACCATGCGCGCATCAAGGAAAAACACCTCCCTGTTGTGATGCGCTGATCAAGAGCGGTATCGCACGAGTGGTCTATGCAGTTGCTGATCCAAATCCACTTGCTGCAGGCGGTGCAGATCGAATGCGCGCGGCGGGAATTTCCGTCGAGCAGATTTATAGCGCTGCTTGTGCGCGAGTCACCGCGCCATTCTTGACTCGCATTCGCGCGAAAAGACCATGGATTATCGCAAAATGGGCGCAAACCATCGATGGTCGCACTGCGACTCGCGCCGGCGACAGTCGCTGGATCAGTTCGGCACAGAGTCGCGCTATGGTTCACCGCGAACGCGCCCGCGTCGACGCGGTGATGGTCGGCATCGGCACACTCTTCGCCGACAATCCTCATCTTCTTCCACGCACAAGTCGATCGCGGCGCATACCGCGCAGAATAATTGTCGATCCTCGACTGGTCACTCCATCAGATGCGCAAGTTGTGCAAACAGTTTCGCAAGGACCAGTTGCTATTGCCGCGCTCTCCAGTTCGATTCACGAATTGAGCGACGAACGACGTGAGATCTTCGCCACTGCAGGCGTTACGTTTATTGAATTGAGCGGGTCTGCGATGGAGAGTGCGCACCGTTCGTTTCGAGGATTGCCGAAAAATTCGATGACAATGCTGATGCAGAATCTGTACACCGATGGAGTCTCGAATGTATTGGTCGAAGGTGGCGCTGGATTGCTTGGCGCACTCTTTGACGAAGATCTTATTGATGACGCCTGGTGTTTCACTGCCCCGCTTGCAATTGCAGATGGTGCCGGCGCGCCGATTGCGACAGGCGAAGGACGAACATTGATGATTGACGCACTTCGTTACGAATTGCTCGACCTTCGCAGACGCGCTGACGACAGCATGGCTCTGTGGCGAAGAAAGACTTAAAACCCCTGAGCGCTTTTTCCCATTGGTTGCGGGCAAAAATCGACCATTTGAGGCCGATTTTTGCCCGCAAGAGCATCCTTTCGAAAACTTCCGCTTTTAGGAAATAATCCCCTGAACATTTGATGCCGAATGATCCGCTCGACATTTTTGCAGGACAGCGAGATCGAGAATGACTTTCTCCCAGAGATCATCTGGCAGTTTTAAAAGATTTGCAGATTCAGTTGCAAATCCAATTGTCTCGATTGCGTGAACAAAATCCTGACACAATTTGGCATCATCCTTTGCCGTCGAGTCGTGAGAAGAAGAAGTCCCCTTTGCAAGGATCGTCAGCAGACGGCCCTTCACAGACCGAATCGAACTTCCGTTGCTCTTCAATTCCTTCAGCAAGAACCGACGAATCAATTGAATCAATTGACCAGAACCGTTGCTCTTGAACAAAAGATCCCCCGCTTTAATCGCCAACTGCAATTGTGCGATCAATGTGCTCCATGAACCTTGGAGATGAGAGTCTTGGCTGTCAGAATCACTTCTCATGAAATCGGACAGGCGTTGTCCGGTTCCTCGTTTGCGGAGTGAAAAATCCATTTGACAGGTGCGTTCGTGGTGAAGCGAAGACATGCTGTGAAGTAGGGCATGACGCATGGAGAAAACTTCTTCAGTGGGCTGAATTATCTCCATTGACTCGCCGTGGACTTTTCCTGATTCGTCGATTGCAACAAAGCTGGTCAAGCGCGTTTGCAACTGGTATAGAACTCCGAGCGATTCAATTTGGGGGTCGAATTCCTCTGATTTTTCGGGGAATTCCGCACATTGATCTTCGAGTCGCATTATCTCTTCCCTCGCCCAAAGAGCGCCCAAAGGCATCGATGTTGAAAGAACTGCACATTCTCCAAGCTGCCCCACACTTTCGCTTGACACACGCACACTTGCAAGAGATCCCTTGATGATGAACGACGAAGATCGGCCCATAAAGAGATCCACCTTGCGATTGAGCTTTGAGCCATCGACCGAAAGTCCGCGCGCAATTGGTCCTGACATCGCAGCGTCGAAGTTCTCGATCTCTTTCTGCGAATCATTCGATAAATCAACAGCGAGATATGTTCCTCCACATATCCGCGCCAGCCGAGAAAGAAAAGCCATCGATGGTGCACAACCAATACCAATGACATACAGCCGTGTCGATGTATTCATTGTGTGTGCCAAGTTGAAAATCATCTCATCATTTCCGATTGCACCATCGGTGATCAGCAATACCGTACGGATCGAACCCTCTGCGAGGCTCTGGGCAGTTGTTGGTTTGCTCTTCAAAATTTCTGCCAGAGGCGCATGAAGTTCTGTTCCCCCATTTGCATGAAGCTGATCGATCCACTCGTACGCCGCTTTTACATTGACTGGATTCGCGGACTTTGGATTCTCGGCAAACTTGATGTGTTCATTTGCAAATGCGATCAATTCGAATGTGTCGTTTGGCGCGAGCAACATGAGCGAATTTTTCAGCGCCAACTTTGCAATTTGGAAGTTTTCCCCTTGCATCGATCCAGAACAATCCAACAAATACACCGCTTCTCGAGGCAATTCTTGCTTGCGCTCCCGCGTAGCCGGAGGGTCAACAACAACCATCACATGTTCGCCATTTCCATAAGCACGAACGGTTGTGTCTGTCGCTCGCGACCAGAACCGAACAACGATGTCTCGATCGCATGATGTATCGAAATCAAGTGGGGCAAGAGTGATGACCGTGACGCCTGGAATTTGGCGATCGCAATCGAGCGCAACACTTCCTTGCGCTTCGGTGATATGGCCATCCACTCGCAACTCGAAATACAACGGTGTTGTTCCCCCAAGACGAACATGCGGAGTGATGAGCGATGCGTCTGGTGCTTGATCTGTATCGGGCGACGATCCTGTCCCGATGTATCCCTCTGGAAAGCCAGGAACATATTTCGTTGCAATTGTTGTTGGAACACGCACTTCGAATCTGCCTGCATCCACACGCAATCTCTCGATGAGAGTGATCTTCACAATGATGTCACTTCCTGCAGCGATGTTGGCAAGTTGAAGGGTCTGAATGTCATCGCGCTCTTGTTCGATCAAGGCAGCAGTTTGACCCTGACACTTTGCCGATTCGAATGCTGCCAGAGCATCAGCAGTCTTTCGACAATCTCCACGCACCCATTTTTCACCAGCGCGAATTTCAAATGAAGTCAGCGCACCATCAGCGGGGATTGGCATTGTGTGCACAACATCTATCGTGAAATCATGGTGATTTCGATAGTGTTGCTCGAGAGTTGTGACCGAACAATCGCCGGTGACTTGCACGCGAACAACGAGTCGCTGAAGCGGAAATTGTTCTTGCTCGCAAGATGTGTCACCACGCTTTGACTTCCCAGACTGGTGCTTGATCCCAAGCAATTCTCCCAGCGATTGCGGTTGGCTTTGATTCCCAAATGATTCGAGTGATGCTTCAATTCTATTCATGAGTTCAGTCTCCCTTTGTATGTGGTGTTGTGCGTGATGAGTTGATGAATGATTGTGTTTCAGCGGCGAGATGCCGAACAAGTTTCGATGCGTTTTCATGCAATTGTGGATCGATCATGATTGTGATTCCAGGACAGAGTGAAAAGCACTGAAGCTCTTCAATCCCCCGTACTGATTTTTCCTGCACTGGCTCTGAATGCTCTGCTATGAAGTTGAATACAGGTTGAGGCTTCATTTTTTCAAGCGCCTCGATCAATTGATCGTTGTTCTGTTGCGGGATCGTCGACTGAACTTGTGCGAGGCTGTACCCCTCGGATTGCAAGCGCTTGGCAACCAACAGCCGCAGCAAATGCTCGAACGCATACACCGCGCAGCGACCCTCGTACTTTGGCTTGGTGATAATCCCAATCGATTGATAAAAGCGAATCGTGCGCGCATCGACACGCTCGTTGGTTCGCCCGTCGTCCATTGCCAGCGGCATCCTTGCCAAGAGGTGATTGGTTTCGGCAGCAAGCTCGACAAGAGAAAACTCCTTCAGGATGCTTCGAGAAAGTAAATCGATGAGGGTGGGCTTGTTGGTCATGAAGCAGAGTATATCAGTAACAGTAATCAATGTCAACATCAATTGTAAAAATGGCATAAATGTGATTTTTTCTCCAAAAACGGCGTTTTTCACTGTCGGCGTCGCACACACGACGCCTCTATATAAAGGTGCGCAAGTGTGATTGGGCATTAGTTCGGAGCGAGGCCGCGTAGTCGCAAATTCATTTCTTCGAATTCACACCAGCGAATGAAATTGGACGATCAGAATCATCGGGCACTTTTTTACTCAGATCGTTTCTCAACCCATGCGCACGGAGGCGACATGAATCGACGAATATTGTGTGGACTCGTTGCGATCGGATTTTTCGTGACTGTTACGGGGTTGGCTTCAACGCTTTCCGACAAACCAGCCACCGCAAAAGTTGACAGCAAAGTCACCCTTCCCATTTGGTGGAACTCCGATAGCTTGCCGGAGATCACAAAAATTGATGACTGCGCGATTCAGTGGACAACATGGCGACCCAAGCCGTCGAAGGGAAGCGATTTCTATTCAGTGCCGATGAGTATGCCATCTGGCACCTCCATCGAAGCGAAGACTTGCGCCGAATGGGCGGAGTGCGTCGATGCGGGTGGGTGTGCGTATTCAACCTATGCCCTCTCCATGGAATCATGGTTTTTAGAAAGGTCATTGGCATTTCTTGCAATACCTCATTTGCAACCGTCATCACACAGCGGTTTTTTTGGAAAACCATGGTCGGAATATGCTGCGGATTTTCTTGATGAAGATGATGACTGGCAGGAAGACGGAAAAGTTCATCATGCTGGAGGGCACATTCTCCACGGCAAATGGAGTGTGGATTTCGAGTGTGACGAAGACAACGAAGACTGCTTCGATCAGGAGTCAGCAACTGTACTGGCACGCGGCGACTATGACGGCGATGGCTGGGAAGACATGATCGTTTCGACCGACAAGATGAGCGTATCTGGCTCTGGACGTTACTACTATCGGAGAATGTTTACGAGACGTCAGAGTGGTCGGGTCTTGGATACAAGCAATCGACTCTTACTAGACCGCGCTCTCTCTCCCGTAATGATGACCGAAATGCGCGCACAACTGAAACAAGGGTTCGGAGTGCCACAAGGTGTTCCGATCTCGCTGAGCGGAACTATGGATATGGAAGGGAAGGCTCACCCATTTACAATGGACTTAAAATTTGATGACGGATTTGCCTCCGGCACTTACTCATTGGATGACAGCGGAAAGACAATTGAGGTAGAAGGATCGTTGGGATTCGGAAGAACACTCTGGCTGAATGAATTCGCTTTGGGAGAGCACAAGAATGCAAAGTTTTTTCTCAGTGTTTCTATTGAGCGAGATGAAATCAAGGTGTCCGGACTTTGGGGTACGCACGGCGACGTAAACCGTCTCACACTCGTTGGACACATAACTCCCGAGCCGAAAAATTATTGATCGCGGGACGAAAGACTGCCAATTGAACTGCGCCAGTTGACCGGCACCTGATTTCATAGCCACTTCTTAACTGTGGGGCATCATTTCCAGTGTTGCGTTGAACTCTCCGCCACCTTTTTTAAATGTCGCGTTCGATTCTGAGCATTCGATTCTCGGTAATTGATGTTGGAATCAAGTTCGCGAAGTCGTGCGGCTGGATCGCGCGGTTCGCGAGATTCGACCACGCTGGACCAAGGCGGTCATCGGAAATTCGTGAGGGCTGCTATTCCTCAGGCGGCCAGATGGGAAGGGCGCTGTTGTCGCCCTCTGGCGGAATCCACTTTGCGTCCCCAAGCATCCAATCAACGCAGTTGCGCTTTCCCTTGACAACCGCATCGGTTTCGATTTCGAGCGCAGTGCAGAAATGGTCGATCAGGGCATCGTCTACCTGTGAGTTTCCGGAGACTACTAGCGTCCAGAACTCGTTGGAGAGGTTGCTAGCAAACTCGTCCTTGGCACGAAGTACTGCCTGAGTCGCAGCGTTTGCGGTGGCGTACTTCCCTTGGTGGTTCGCATTCATCTCAGTGCGGAGTTGTTCGCCCTCCTTGAGGTTCCTCAAATATCGGAGGCGAAGGAGCGTCACTTCCTTGGCGTCGAGAGTGGCGAACGCAGTGCTGAACATGGGGCGCAGGACATCAGGAGATTCAATGTGCCCGTCAGCATTGCGGTTGAACGGCAGACGGTCAAGCTCTTGCGGATCGCGCGGAGCCATTCGGTGTTCGCCCGGCTTTCGACCTTTGCACTTCCTCTGGAGGTCTATATAGCAATTTCTAAAGATTTCGCGCAGGTAGCGCATAAAGTCCTCCGGTGCTTTCAGGTTCAATAACACATTATCGTTCGTCCACAACTTATTGTTTACCTCCTGAATTGCATTGTCGACTTCTTCCTTGTCGGCAAATTCTCGAAGTGTTGAGAATTGGGTTCGCATCCGCTTATCCAACAATTCGACGATGAACTCGCGGTCCAACTTAGAAAGGTTGCCATGGGTGAGTAGGACTCTCTGCAGATCACGGAGCAATTTAACGGTGTTGTTTGTGTTTGCCTCCCCTTCCTTGTGTTGATCTCTGAAGTTTTGAAAGTTGCCACCAGAACTCGCGGAATTGTTACTTGCACCAACCGGAATTGCGAGTGAGCAACAAAAGGGGGGGAGCCCCTCAAACTCAATGACCAGTGAGCCCTGAATGGGCCCTTCGACTCCGTTTCGAAGACGGATCCTGATAAAGGGACTGTCCACGAGGTAGTGAGTCCCATGTCCATCCTCACAGAGTCGGAAGTTGTCTCCACCAACACTCACCTTTCGAATCGTGATTGGTCCTTCCTTGACAGTGAGATACAGGTAGATGGCATCGTGATTTGGCACGTGCTCTAGCGAGATCTCGTCGTCAAACTCCAAGCGGGTTCTCATCGAACAATTGGGTTGCTTTCCGATCGAATAATGGATTTCATACATCGTCGTGCTCCTTGGTGTGTTGGTCGCAAGCCCGCCCACCGATCCCGCATTAACATTCCTGCGAGAAGAGGTGAACCTAGTCTACCATAGGAGTATTCTATGATAGAGCAGACCAAGAGTTGCGACTGGGTTGTGGTGGAAGAGAAGCCGAATCCGTCAGTAATCAAGGACGAGGGCTTTCGAATGCGAATCGCGGAGTCGCATGGACCTTGGCGAATTCGGCAAGTGTCGTGCTCGGTCGATTTGTTACTCATTCCATCCGGCGATTTTGAAATGGGGGAGAGCTATGACGATTGGGAGGTGGCGGAACTGCCAATGTTGAGACAATGGTCAAAGCCCGCGGATTTCTACCAGTGCGAAAGGCCCCGTCATCGTGTGAAGATCGCACGACCGTTTTACATCGGAGAAACCGCTGTCACGCAAGCGCAGTGGTGTGCGGTTCTGGGTGCGAATGCCAATCCAAGTGCAAACCCAAAGTGCGATGCCAGTCCAGTGGACCAGGTGAAGTATCAGAATGGGTCTGACTTCGCACAGAAGTTGGGCTGTCGCCTACCAACGGAGGCAGAATGGGAGTTCGCATGTCGGGCGGGAGTACAGGGGCGCCATTATGGCGTGCCTGGCATTGATCTCAACGAGATCGCTTGGCATGCAGGAAACTCGAAGTCAGGAGATTCCAAGTCCACTCATCCGGTGAAAGAAAAACTTCCGAACGCACTTGGGCTCTACGACATGCTCGGCAATGTTTGGGAGTGGTGTGCTGATTGGTCTGACCCAAAATACTTCCAGCAGTGCACAGATAAGGGTTGCATTGTCGATCCCGCAGGTCCACAGAGCGGCACCAAGCGAATTGTTCGTGGCGGTAGCTTTCGGATCGACTCAACCGAGTGTCGGGCATCATTTCGTGGAGCCTTCGATCCGTCATCGCCCCCAACCGTGTGTACGGGCATGCGCCTTGCGTGCGATGTTGGCACATTGTTTCGATGAGCGATCGATCGCTACCGCGGACCTCTCTCCAAGGCCTCAAGCAACTCGCCACAGTTCTGGTAACGATCTTGCCTTGACTCGAGGCACTTCTCAATCACGTCTGTCAGGGATGGGGGCACATTGCGCTCACGGTGCAAGCGGTCCTTCCATCCAGTACCTGTGGGCGGATTGCATGTCAAGTTGTTCTCAAGCAACTGATACCAAATGACGCCGAGCGCATAGACATCGTCGGCGGTGTGATAGTCGAACACTGTTGGGTCTCGTTGTTCAGGCGAACAATATTTTTCGGTGCGCATGAGGTGCAAGTCTTGTTGGTCTGGGACTGAGCCAGTAGCGGAACCTTGTTCAGACTGTGTCGCTTGGAGGCGTGCTCTCGTGTGCTCGCGTAATTCAGTCACATACGCAGAAATTCCGAAGTCTGTCACCTTGAAGGATGGTCTTCCGCCCATCTCAAAGACCAGAATATTCTCCGGTTTCAGATCACGGTGAACAACGCCCTTGCGATGAGCAAAAGCAACTGGCTCGATGACCTGTCGCATGATTGATGAGATCGCAGCAACGGTGTGAGGTGTCCGACGTTTAAGGTAACTCCTCAGATCGCCATGCTCTGCCAATTCATATCTGAGGCAAGGGGTTGGGGCATTCCAGTGAGTCTCAATGAGTTTAACAATGCCAGAATGTTCGCCGATGCGGTTCAAGATCTTCGCTTCTGCATGCAATCGTTCGAGGGCGCGGGGTTTCGTTGAGTCGCAGAACTTCAGTGCGACGATTTCCGTGTTCGCAGGCCGATCGCCTGCGTGTCGCGCACTCCATACCTCACCGAAGCCACCCTTCCCAATGTTTTTGATGAGCGCCATCTCGGGTGGCGGCTCTGGCATGAAGGATTTCAGTTCAAGTTCGCGAGGTGGCGTTAGGGACTCGGTGCGTCCCACTTGCTCACCGTCATCGCCCATCGCCGCATTCGCATCACGATCAAGAGTGCGAGAGACTTCAATGCTTTCGTTGAGACACTGACGCCCGAAATCTGAACGTCCGTTCTGCATTGCGTGTGTGCCAGCTCTGTGGAGGACTGTGGCAAGGGTGTCGCGGTCCTCGGGTGCGTTGTAGTCTTGAACAAGTGCGCGCAAGAGATTGGCACTCTCGGCATATTTGTTGCTCGCCCCCTGTGGAACATTCATTTGCTCGTTGAGTCCTGCGACATTGGCGAGCGCCATACCAAGGTCGCGCCGAGTGGTTGGCGTGAAGAGATCGGTGTTCAATTGCCGCACGAGATCAAGATTCTCGGTCAGGTGGTCAAGCGACCGATTCAAATCACCAGAATCCCCCAAAAGGACACCAACCCGATTCAGTTCACTGGCCAGCGTTCTCTTATCGTCCGCCTCATTGTGATCTCGGACGAGAGAGCGCAGGATTGTGAGCCGTTCGGTGTAATCCTTCATGGCGTCCTCCAAACTGCCGCTTCGCTCCTTTATCTTGCCTAAGCCGCTGAGCGCACGGCCGACTTCTCGACGACCTTCTGGCGACTCCTGTTCGCGAAGCAGTCTGTGCGCTAGGTCGAGGGACTCTTGGCAATTGGATTGCGCCCGGTTCCATTGCTCACAGTCGCCCGCATACGCGCCGACACGTTGGAGCACCACGATGAGCCGCTGGAGATCCGTTCGTGCGCCGTATTCGCGAATGAGTGTTCTCATGATTTCGACACCCTCTGCGCATCTCTCGAGAGCGACTTGTGGATGACCAGCTTCCCCTTCGACCGCTGCGACATTATCAAGTGATATACAGAGGTCTCGGCGACTGTTCTCGGACGGCAGTTCGCGATCCAGCGCGCGAGTGATTTCAAGATTTTCGTAGAGGTAAACAACCGCACGATCCAATTGACCAAGGTTTCGTTCAACGAGTGCGGCGCTGAGGAGTCTCGAGAAAAGTGTTCTGCGGTCTTTGGGTGCGTTCTGCTCTTGAACCAACGAGCGCAGAACAGTGAGGCATTCTGCGTACTTGTCGGAAGCCTGCTGTAGATTGCCCTGCTTCTCTTCGAGAAACGCGAAGTCGCTGAGCGACGAAGCAAAAGCTCTCCGCTGCTCGATTCGCTTCGTTTGCTCGTTCACTTTGTCGACTCCTTGTGAAACAATTGATAGGAATTCGTTGATAAGAATTCGCTTTTCCAGTGTCGCTGGCAAGCGCCCGACAATTTCACTGTGATAGGAATTCGCTTTTCCAGTGTCGCTGGCAAGCGCCCGACAATTTCACTTTCAAGCGGTGATTCCATGCGTTTAGTTTAACCCCGCGGTGCTGAACTGCAATTGCTGGGCGACATTGGCGACCATCGCCCTCGCCGCGAAGTAATTTCCGCTCGTTCCATTACCCTGATGGTGTTCGAGTCACTAGATATCGCGCGACAATTCCAGGCGACATCCAAGGCGACTTCGAAATCCTTCAAATCAAATCCGACACCAATCCAGTTTCGCTTAGAGCGCTCTGTACTCACAGATCGTCCCTCCATTTGCGCTTTGCGTAGTCGAATCAAAATCCTGCCGGTGGGATTGACGATCACCAGAAACCTACTCAACGCCGCAATCGTATAAATCAAAATGTCCACTGCGGCTGCATCCCTCGCTGTTGGCATATTCAGACCGCCGGTTCCGCGACGATTCAATTGGAAGAAAAAATGTTCACCCGCATGTCACTAGGGAGACATGAGGACCGTCAGTTGGGTAAGCGCACAACTCCGTGCGCCGTTTGAAACCGCAACAAGGAAACAATGATGAAAACAATTGAAACGCTTCGCGAACACTTCCGTATCAACGACATCCACGCCTTTGAATCGTACGACGGCCCATCATTCATGGCGCACTACCGGCTTCAGGGGGGGCAGGAGGTAAATGTGTTCATTAATCTCGAGGTGGGCGGCGACTTTTTGACCATTCGAATTGGAGATCTCTTTAAACTCCCGTCGAGTCATCCGCAGTACATCGCGGTCATTCAATCCCTCTTTGGGCTCGCGACCAACTTCCGGTTCGTCAAAGTGGTGCTCGATCCAGAAGACTCCGAGGTCTTTGTTTGTGGGCAAGCCTGGGTGGCGGAGGACGCGCTTACCGACAGGAATCTCTATGTCATGCTCGACGCCGTCTTGTCCTGCGCAACAGAGGTGTTTGAGTGCATCGGCAAGGCTCTTCAAGAAGCAAATCCACTTCGGAAGGCCTGCTAAACACGATGGGAGGGGCGGTCCGCAGCGGGACCCGCCCCCTCCCTTGTCATCCGTGAAATCCCCAAGCGTCTCTTTTATGAAGGAAACACCAATGAGAAACAATGACAACAACCCACAACGCGTTCGACCATCTCTATCGGCAGTAGCTGCACGACTCGCCGAGAGACCGTGGATCGACGCAGAGGTCGCACGCGATCTCGCAAAACTTTCCGATGAAACAGCCATGCGTATGTTCGCTATCTTCGGCACGACCGACGGGGCGCTTCAAGTCAACAGCCGGTGGTGCATTCAGATCGACGGAATGATCGTCGATGTTGAGAATCTGCGAACCGCTTACAGCGGAATTGCTCGAGACGCCAACGACCTTCAGTTAGCGAGCGACGCAGTGAAACTCGCTGGAATGTCGGGCGATCTGACGGTCCACCGACTTCGCGCAATGGCATCAAAGCTTGCACCCGCCATACTGGCGTCGTTCGGTGAGTGCAGCAACTGCAAGAGTGACGAACCAATGTGCGTCATCGTTCATGTCGCCGAAAAGTTGCAGGAACAAGGCGAGTTGTTGCTCGCACGCGAAGGCGGTCCAGCGGCCGATCGAGTCTGGCAACTTGCCCCCAAGACCCGCGATCAGGTCATCCACAATATTCGTCCGCGTTGGAGCGCGGCAACCAATCGTTCTCAAGAGTCAAGTCACACCAACAACAATCCAGGAGATTCAGCATCATGAGCACAATCGAGACAATCCGTAACAACTTCCGTTCGAACGACATTAAATTCTTCGAGTCGCCCGACAAGCAGAGCATCGTTGCAAGCTGGAGGCTCGCAGGGCACTCGGTCCAACTCAACCTTCATGTTGAAGTTGAAGGCGACTTTCTCTTCATGCGGGCTGGTGGGCTCTTCGAGATCCCAATAAATCATCCGCAATACAAAGAGATTGCCCAACTTCTGCTCGCCCTCAATTATGAGATGCGATTCATCAAGGCATCAATCGACCCGAAGGACGGCGAGGTCATCGTCAGTGGCGAAGCCTGGGTTTTGGGCGATTCGCTGAACGACGAAAGCTTCTCCCAGATGATGAGCGGCATGCTGTCGTGCACGGAGGCCGTCATCGAACGGATCGATGGAATACTGGAGAACGCGAATCCGCTGCGTCATGCCTGTTGAGTTTGTAACGCACTCGAACAAAGGAACCTACACATCATGAATAATGTAATCACTGCATCATTAAATCAGTCAAACGAGAGCATCGCACGCGCGCTGGCGTTTAGCGCGGCGCGCGGCGACGATGGCATCATTTACTGCTCCAGTACAGGAATCAACCCGGACAGCATCACTGACTCGCCGTACATCGTGTTACGGAGATCTCGTACCAAAGGGCTCGACGGGCTCTTCATCGGTCAAGTAAAGCAGATTCTCCGTAGTGGAGATGAGGGTATGGAGGCCATGCTCGCCGACAAGAGCGGGAGGCCTTGGGACGAGATCAACACCGATCCCACCGTCGCACTTCAAATTATCGAATTTCGACAAGTGCGTGCAGAGGACCGACCTGCGCAGGCGCTGCTAGATTTCGTGGGTCACCCCCGATTCCGTTACGACGATGCCGACAGGCTCGACATTGCTCGGCTGTTTCCAAAGAGGATTGCTACAACGGAGGATTGACTTGCTAGCGCAGTTAAACATGAAGATGACCTCTCCAGATTTGGTGGACACTAAGCTTCGGCGAGTTTGATCTCGCTAGCAGAGTGTCGCCGGGAGTTATTCATGGTCACTCTGTGACAATACACACCCGAGTTTCGTCAGTCCGCCGTCAATCTTGTTCTTGTTGAAGGCAACCAATGCGTTGGGCGAATCGATGAACGCGAAGATCAAGAAAATCAAGTCGCAGCCCTGAGGTTAACGCAATCGTCAACGCTTCCGCGATGCGATCATGTTTCGCTTGAAAGGACTCGATTTATATCCACGAACCGCATCAACCCATCCGGATTCCTGAAGTACCAAAAGTAAGGACATGAAAATGGAAGCAGGCTCCGCTGCGCGGAATCTGCAATCGTAGATGGAAGGTCCTCATCCGCAGCGACGGCTGTGGACTCGTCCTACGGAGTCCTGACGGCACGGAACCCGATAGTGTCGAAGGTCCAGGTCGGGTCGTAGCTGACGCGCTGCGAGCCACGGCAGTTGCTGGAGCTGTTCAGCCAAGAGCCGCCGCGCAGTCCACGAGCCCTGCCCGTCCTAGGCCCGGTGGGGTTAACCATGCTGGTAGTTGGCTGGCACCACTCCCACACGTTGCCAAGCATGTCATATAGACCCAGTGCATTTGGGAGTTTCGTCGCAACAGTGTGCGTCTCTTCGCCTGAATTATCACTGTACCAAGCGATATCGTTCAGCACTCCGTAACGAGGAGTTGACCACCCTGCTCGGCATGCATACTCCCACTCCGCTTCGGTTGGCAAGCGCAAACCTGTCAGAGTGTTGAACTCCTGAATCATGTTCCAAGAGACTTGTTCGACAGGTCGCGACGATGGGCTGTCGGTTTCTCCACGGAATTTGAATCGACTCGGATTGCTTCCCATCCTCGTTTGCCATTGTGCTTGAGTCACCGGTGTGCGACCAAGATAAAACGCATTGCTAATCAAGACTTCATGGGCAGGTTTCTCATAAGAGTTTGCCTCCAAATCGTCTGGGCTTGCACCCATCATGAATCTTCCAGGAGGGATCAATAGCATCTCGATGTTTGTTCCAATGTCCCGAACGCGCCATGGCAATCCGGTTGCGATAATGCGATCACGAAAGTCGGAATTGGTAACAACGGACTCGTCAGGTTTCTCCTCCAAGACATTGACAGTCGACCAAAGGCGCTGCCGAGTTATAGCGCCGTTGCCTTTCGCTAGTAGGCCCTGCCCTTGAAGGTGAACCTCCAAGAGACGTTTATCAAAAATCTCAACACAATAGTTGCTCTCAATCTTATGAAACAAATCGTCGGAATCAAGAATTTCGTTAAAACAACTCGAGGGCAAGAACATTATCACATTATCTATTTTTGAAGGACACGAACCATAATTTTCGCTTATCGAGCGTGCGTGATCAAGCAAACCATCTTTAAGCGTATCGAATGCTTTTTCGATCATCACAGTCGATCCGCCTTTAACTTGCTTCAGATATCCCGCGATATAATGACGGGGGAAACTCGAATCGATAAACAAGTGCCTACACACCTCCGTACCATTGTTGTCAGAACTTTTGACTTGTATAGCAAAATCAACTAGTAACTCATCCGTTATTTTGAAATTTTTCTTGTACTGACTTTGGTCAAGAATACATTTGAGAAACTCATTCAACTCCAAAGTAATCTGATTGATGGATTCATTGCGAGCCGGATTGAGCTTCTGCTGCCCCGCTATCAGTTCTAATTTTTTAAGCAAATCATCCGCATCGCGTGGCATAGACTCATTTCTTTTTTCGTTCACACAGCTCGCAACAAGCTCTCTCAAGTCCTTGTCAATTGGAGGTTCAATTTTCACCAAGGCTTTTCTCAAATTCGCTCCAATGGAGGTATCCATATCGTTTGCGAGCAATTGAAACCAGATCTTCCCCAACGAATAAACATCGTCACGTTTATCAGGTTTTTCGCAGGCTCTCTGTTGTGGCGACATGTAATCCTCGGTTCCCCCATGAATGACCGTCTCTGTCTTGGACTTCACTTTTGAAGTTGGAGCCTCTTGATGCCTGAGGGCATGCGCCATGCCAAAGTCCGTCACACGAAATTCAGACCGACCTGCTTTATCTGTAAACACGAGAATGTTTCCAGGTTTCAAATCACGGTGAATGATTGCTTTACCATCTAGCCTATGAGCATGCGCGACACCTTTTACTACTTGCAATATAATTGATGTGGCTTCAATTTGCGTCAGGCGCTTTCCTTTCTCCTGAAGCGCTTTTATATATTGCCTTAAATCCCCACGCTCCGCATACTCATACTCTAAGCAAGGGAACTGAGTTTCTCCAAGGTGACTGATAGGTGGGCGTACGATGTTTGGATTTTCGCCAAGCTTCTCGTGGCACTTAAACTCTTTATTGAGATTTTCTTTGTGTTCAGTTAGGCAAACCTTCAGAGCGACGACGCACGATTTCCCGTCTACCAATTTAACGCCCTTGTACACGCGCCCAGATCCACCCTGACCAATTTTTTCTTTGAAAGTGATGCAAGTATCGCCCAGTTTTGAACCACATTTAGGCCAAGGATCTGACTCCGCACTCATTGGACCGTTGTTGATTGCCAAAATTCCTGCGATTGTTTGGTGAGAATTTTCGACGCCTTGACCCGTAAAGTATACGACGCACGTTTCCGATCGCCAGTTTGGACATGGATAGAAACTCCGCTGCGCGGAGCCTCCAAGAATTGATAGAGTTACGGAGTCATGACGGCACGGAATCCGAAATCGATGTAGGCGAAGCTCGGGTTGACGGCGCCGCGCGACGAGCCACGGCAGCTTTTGGAGGTGTAGTTCCAAGAGCCGCCGCGCAGCAGACGAGTCGTGCCCGTCATGGGCCCGGTGGGGTTAACCATGCTGGCAGTTGGATAGTTGGCATAGAAGTCCTGGCACCACTCCCACACGTTGCCAAGCATGTCATATAGACCCAGTGCATTTGGGAGTTTCGTCGCAACAGCGTGCGTCGCTCGGTATGAATTGTCGGCGTGCCACGCGATATCGCTCAGCACTCCGTAACGGGGAGTTGACGACCCTGCTCGGCATGCATACTCCCACTCCGCTTCGGTTGGAAAGCGCAAACCTGTCAGAGTGTTGAACTCCTGAATCATGCCCCAAGAGACTGCTTCGACAGGTCGCGATGTGCTGTCGGTTTCTCCACAGAATTGACTTGGATTGCTCCCCATCTTCGCAGTCCACTGTGCCTGAGTCACAGGTGTGCGACCAAGATAAAACGCATTGCTAATCAATACCTCATGGGCAGGTATCTCATTAGAGGCTGCCTCCGAATCGTCTGAGCTTGCACCCATCATGAATCGTCCAGGCGGGATCAATAGCATCTCGATGTTTGTTCCAATGTCCCGAATACGCCATGGCAATCCGGTTGCGATAATGCGATCACGAAAGTCGGAATTGGTAACAACGGACTCGTCTGGTTTCTCCTCCAAGACAGCAAACTCTGGTACGACCCAGGCAGTAAACGATACAACGCCATGGATTTGAAAAACTTTTTTCAGAAGACGTTGATGGCAAATTTCAACCCGAAAATCCTTCGCAATCCGAGAGAAAAATTTGTCAGAATCAGTGATTTTCTTATAGTAATTCGAAGGCAAAAACATCATCACCTTTCCAATGATTGAAGGATAGGAACTATATTTCTCACTAATAGCGCGTGCGTGGTCAAAGAGGTTTTTCTTAAGCGCATCGGACGCTTTTTTGATCCTAGCTCTTACACCACTTTTTGTTTGCTCAAGATATCTATCGAAATACTCGCAGGGGAAACTGGAATCCACAAACAAGCGACAGAGCTTGTTAGACACTGGAACTACTATCGCAAAGTCCACGACGAGCTCATTTTTTATCTTGAAGTACTTTGTGTACCGACTTGGGTGGAGATTACATTTGAGGAAATCCTCTAACTCCAAGGTAATTCTATTGGGTGATTGCTTGAGAGACAGCTTGGCCTTCGTTTCACAAATTAATGCGTCCAGTTTTGTAAGTAAATCAGCAGCATCAATTGGCATATCGCCAGTTCTATCTTCGTCAATACAATGCTCCACTAGCTTTCGGAAGCCCCATTCAATTTCGGGTTTGATTTCTGTCAAGGCTGTTTTTAAGTCAGATCCAATTGGGCTGTCTAAATCGTTCGCAAGCAATTGAAACCAAATCTTCCCCAACGAATAAACATCGTCACGTTTATCAGGTTTTTCGCAGGCTCTCTGTTGTGGCGACATGTAATCCTCGGTCCCCCCAGGAACGACTTTCTCTGTCAAAGACGCAGCGCTTAAAATTGGAGTCTTTTGATTTCTACTGGCATGTGCCATCCCAAAGTCCGTCACCCGAAACTCGGGCTTGCCATCTCGATCTGCAAACACAAGAACATTCCCAGGCTTCAAATCGCGATGTATGACGGCCTTACCTTTCAGACTATGAGCATGCGCGACTCCTTTCACTATCTGCAAAAAAATTGTCGTTGCTTGCATGGGCGTCAATCGCCGAACGCCTCCATTTCCCTGAAAATCTCTTACGTATTTCCGCAAATCTCCCAACACGGAGTACTCATATTCTAAGCACGGGTACTCTTTGGATTGAAGGTGACTTATAGGTGGGGTTACGACATTGTTGTGTTTGCCAATTCGCTGATGACACTTAAATTCTCTCTCAAGACTCGATGGCTTCAGGCAAACCTTGAGAGCGACGACGCACGATTTCCCGTCTACCAATTTAACGCCCTTGTACACACGACCAGATCCACCCTGACCAATTTGCTTTACAAATTCGATGCCAGTGTCGCCAAGCCTTAAACCACTAGTAGGCCAGAGAACTTTCTTCGCGCTATTTAAATCGTTTGTGATTACTAAATCTCCGGTGCCAAGTTAGTGAATATTCTTGATGTCTTTGCTATAGAATTATACGACGCACGCTTTTAATCTCGAGTTGGCACTTCAATGATTTTCTGAGCGTTTTTTTCATTTATCACTGGATTCGTCAGGCGTTGCGCACGAGATTATCTCGATCAACTGTTTACTGCTGCACATGGGAAGCCATACCCAAAATGCGGCGGACAACGCATTCACGGCAACTGCCGTGGAAATCGAAGGTGGAAGTAAAAAGGAAAAAAAGAAAAGGGAAAATAGAAGCATGCTCCGCTGCGCGGAACCTGCAAAGGTAGATGGAAGGTCCTCATCCGCAGCGACAGCTGCGGACTCGTCCTAAGGAGTCCTCACGACACGGAACCCGATGACGTGGCGGATGACGCCGGGCGAGCCGCAGCCGCGCTGCGACGCGCGGCAGCTGACGGAGCTGTTGTTCCAGACGCCGCCGCGCAGCAGACGAACCGTGACCGTCATAGGCCCGGTGGGGTTAACCATGCTGGCAATTGGATAGTTGGCGTAGAAATCCTGGCACCACTCCCACACGTTGCCAAGCATGTCATATAGACCCAGTGCATTTGGGAGTTTCGTCGCAACAGGGTGCGTCTCTGCGCCAGAATTATCACTGTACCAAGCGATATCGTTCAGCACTCCGTAACGAGGAGTTGACCACCCTGCTCGGCATGCATACTCCCACTCCGCTTCGGTTGGCAAGCGCAAACCTGTCAGAGTGTTGAACTCCTGAATCATGTCCCAAGAGACTCTTTCGACAGGTCGCGATGGGCTGTCGGTTTCTCCACAGAATCGACTCGGATTGCTTCCCATCGTCGTTTGCCATTGTGCTTGAGTCACCGGTGTGCGACCTAGATAAAACGCCTTGCTAATCAATACCTCATGGGCAGGTTTTTCATCAGAGCCTGCCTTCAAATCGTCCGGGCTTGCACCCATCATGAATCTTCCCGGCGGGATCAATAGCATCTCGATGTTTGTCCCAATGTCACGAACGCGCCATGGCAATCCGGTTGCGATAATGCGATCACGAAAGTCGGAATTGGTAACAACGGACTCGTCAGGTTTCTCCTCCAAGACAATCGCCCAAGAGAAATCACGCGGCAAGAAAATATTTCGAACAACCGCGTCTGCATCATTGGAAAGTTGCTGTACAACAGTTGTCGGCAAGTCGTGTCTTCCCGCAACCGTTCGGCGAACACCTACATCTTGGTCCGCCGCGAGAGCGCAGACGATGTCTTGTGGCAAGTGCTCACGCTGAGCGATGAATTGCCGAACATCCTTGTCTACATCCTTTGAAAGTTGCTGTACAGCAGTTGTCGGCAAGTCGTGTCTCCCCGCAACCGTTCGGCGAACATTGACATCTTCGTCCGCAGCGAGAGCGCAGACGATCTCTTGCGGCAAGTTCTCACGCTGAGCGATGCGCGGCCGAATGTAGGCCGAAAGTTCACTATAAATAACCCGCAGTGAGCGTGGCGATGAAATCAGCCACTCCTCTACCGTGTCATCTTCAGCGAAGTCGAAATCACCTCGGTGCTCACAAGCCCACAGCAAGATGGACTCGGGTGTTGATTCATGCGTCAATATTTTTTTAAGCAACCCACTTGGTAAATGCGTCAAGAACCACGGGTCCGAGATCTGCTCCATCTTGAAAATCGGGTTATGAACGAACTCCGATGTGTATTGCATGCCTAATTCTTGCAAAATTGCCATAGGTGTTGCAGGATTGGCGGCAAGCGCACGGTTGACCTTGGGGTCCTTGCGCAATTGCAACGCTGCCACCACATCTGGGCTGATCGATGCATTCGCGGCCACGATGCGTGCGATCACAAGTTGCGATGAAGTCGCCAGCTCAAACAATTTTTCGCAAGGCGTCGCCTCGTCAGCTGCAAGAGAGAGCAAGGAAAGCCTCTCTTGGGACTTCAATGATTTTCTGGAAGGTTTTTTCATTTATCACCGGATTCGTCAAGCATTGCGCACGAGATTATCTCGATCAACTGTTTACTGCTGCACATGGGAAGCCATACCCAAAATGCGGCGGACAACGCATCCAAGGTAACTGCCGTGGAAATCGAAAGTGGAAACAAAAAGGGGAAAAAGAAAAGGGTAAATGAAAGGTCCTCATCCGCAGCGACGGCTGTGGACTCGTACTACGGAGTTCTCGCGGCACGGAATCCGATGCCGTTGCGGATGCCGTCGGGCGCGAAATTGCCACGCCGCGACGCGCTGCAGTGGTGGGAGCCGCCGCCCCAACTTCCGCCGCGCAACAAACGGTGCGCCCCCTTCATAGTCCCTCTAGGGTTAACCAAGCTGGCAGTTGGATAGAGGGCGTAGAAGTCCTGGCACCACTCCCACACGTTGCCAAGCATGTCATATAAACCAAGTGCATTTGGGAGTTTCCTCGCAACAGCGTGCGTACGGTTGACTGAATTGACCCGGTTCCACGCAATTTCGTTCAGCACTCCGTAACGGGGAGTTGACGACCCTGCTCGGCATGCATACTCCCACTCCGCTTCGGTTGGAAATCGCAAACCAGTCACCGTGTTAAACACATGAATCATGTTCCAAGAGACTTTTTCGACAGGTCGCGATGGGCAGTCGTCTCGCCCTATGAAATGACTCGGATTGCTCCCCCTCTTTGCTTGCCACTGTGCTTGAGTCACCGGTGTGCGACCAAGATAAAATGCATTGCTAATCAAGACTTCATGGGCAGTTTTCTCAATTGATTCTGCTTCCAAATCGTCTGGGCTTGCACCCATCATGAATCTCCCAGGAGGGATCAATAGCATCTCGATGTTTGTTCCAATGTCCCGAACGCGCCAAGGCAATCCGGTTGCGATAATGCGATCACGAAAGTCGGAATTGGTAACAACGGACTCGTCAGGTTTCTCCTCCAAGACAATCGCCCAAGAGAGAACGCGCGGCAAGAAAATTTTTCGAACAACCGCGTCTGCATCATTGGAAAGTTGCTGTACAACAGTTGTCGACAAGTCGTGTCGCCTTGCAACTGCTCGGCGAACACGCACATCTTGATCGGCTGCGAGAGCGCTGACAATCTCTTGTGGCAAGTGCTCCCGCTGAGCGATGCGATGGCGCACATCGGCCGAAAGTTCACTATAAATAACCCGCAGTGACCGTCGCGATGAAATCAGCCACTCCTCTACCGTGTCATCTTCATCGAAGTTGAAATCATCTCGGTGCTCACAAGTCCACAGCAAGATGGACTCGGGGGTTGATTCATGCGTAAGTATTTTTTTAATCAACCCACTTGGTAAATGGGTCAAGAACCACGGGTCCGAGATCTGCTCCATCTTGAAAATCGGGTTATGAACGAACTCCGATGTGTATTGCATGCCCAATTCTTGCAAAATTGCCATTGGTGTTGCGGGATTGGCGGCAAGCGCACGGTTGATCTTGGAGTCCTTGCGCAATTGCAACGCTGCCACCACATCTGGGCTGATCGATGCATTCGCGGCCACGATGCGTGCGATCACAAGTTGCGATGAAGTCGCCAGCTCAAACAGTTTTTCGCAAGGCGTCGCCTCATCAGCTGCAAGAGAGACCAAGGAAAGCATCTCTTGGGACTTCAATGATTTTCTGGGAGGTTTATTCATTTATCACTGGATTCGTCAGACTTTGCGCACGAGATTCTCTCGATCAACTGTTTACTGCTGCATTCTCGAAACCTGCCCGAAAGGGAATGACGCTGAATTCTCTCCCCCTGCGGAAACGACCCAAAGCACACTGCGTGCAGGAGGGCTCTCTGGAAACTCTCCATATCCATCGGTGAGATAAACCGCCACATTTTGTCGCTGGGACTCTTCTGTAGAAAGTTCATCCCGTTCTTTCAGCGCATCGAAAAACGGAACAAAACTTGTGCCACCGCCACCGATCGGTGCTGGAATTGGGTGATCCGCATGAATTTCAAATGGACCGCTACATTCAACGTCAGCATAAAACAGACGGCAGCGAATCGTTGGGTAGGAACACGCAATACCACGGACCTCACCGATAAAGCGCGAAAGCATCTCTTTGTCAATTGAACCGCTTGTATCCACGCAAACGTCCACACAGATTGACTCGGCTTCGAGTGTCTCGATATATATGCCTTGCCATACATGCCGTCGGTCAAAGCCACCGTAATCATCCGGGGTTTGCACCACGAATTTCCAGAGCGCTGAACGCCAGTCAAGTTGTGAGTTGTATGTTTCTTCGAATACTCGGCCAAGTGCGCCTCCAACAGTTCCACGCCCAGCACAGAGGTTGGCAGCCATTGCTCGATGAATCACAGCACCCCAATTCGTCTCAGATGCAGGTCCACACTTTGAACCACTTTTCTCGCCGAGTTCGGGTTGTAAGTCCTGGAACAAAAGTTTTTTCCCCTTGTACCCATCGCGTTGCAGAACAGAGTAAATCTCCTCAACAGAAAGGTGTGCCAAACTTTCGTCCTCGATTAGATCATTTGGTAGGTCGAGCGAGACGGGAAGATCCAAGTTCCGCTCAATTGCGATCTGTCCTCTGATCAGCGAGTTGACCTGAATGTCCGCGGCGATGTTCCACAAAAGTGGTTCGCGTGCTCCCCTGCGAGGGATGTGAAGCAACGCAGCATGAAGGACTTCGTGGATCACGACACCTTTGAACTGTTGCATTGTCAGTTCTTTCATAAATTTGGAGTTGAAATACATACTCACCCCGTCAGTCGCTGCGGTGTCTACTTGATCCGTGAAAATATTCCGCGACATCAGCATCAGGCAGGCGAAGAATGGGTTTTGTCCCGCGAGTTGAATTTGCGCTGCTGACAAACGCTTCGATTGGATCGCATCTTCTTCAGTCATTGGAGATTGCCTTATTTGACTTGAAGTAATGCGTTGTAATCGCAGTAGAATTTATTAAACTCCGGATTCTTGGCAATAGCACTTGCAACCACCCCTTGCAAGTTTCGCGCCTTAGCCGATCTGAGCAAATCTTGGAAAAAAAGCTTTTGCCATTCCGCCGTGGTTTGCGACCGTATCCAGATGAAAGAATTGATGGCCTCAACTCCATTTCGAACGCGCAAAGCCAGACTAATCACTGTTGCAAATAGTGCCGAAACTTCCTTGGGCGCCTCCACGTGTGATCCTGTGCCACTCAAAATCGAATCGACACTAGGAATATCCTTACATGTCTGTAAAAATCCATTAAATTCTGCTGCCGCTGGTTCGCCAATTGCAGGATAAAACGGGAGGTTTGCTTTCAGAAGGCGCGAAGCCATAAACCAAGACCGTGGAGATGGCCAATTTGGACGGGTTGCATCGATCTTCTGCAAAAGTTCTGGTCGAAATGTGAGAAATGCGATGATGCGCTCGTCTATACCTTGGACGGTGCCGTAGTCCTTGAAAGCCTCGAGGTCAACACTCACATCTAGATGTAGAAAACGATTTGCAAGCGGAGCTGGCATATCAAACACAGACGATCGATCCTCTTTGCGATTGCCGGCTGCCCAAACATACCAACCCTTGGGAACCCTGTAAGAACCGACTTTGCGATCGAGAATGAGTTGTTGTGCCACCCCTTGCATCGATGGCGGCGCCATATTCAATTCGTCAAGGAACAGAATGCCCGCACCAGTTCTTGGGAGAAATTCAGGGGGAAACCAACTGGAGACGCCATCGCCATCTCTGTTCCGCTCTGGCACCGGGAGTCCTCGTAAATCCGTTGGCGAGAGTTGGCTCAATCGCAAATCAATGACATCGATCTTCGCATCCTTGGCCACCTGCGCCACAATGCTCGACTTTCCGATGCCGGGAGGACCCCAGATCATCACGCTCATATCAATTTCTTCTTGAATTAAGTTTCCCAGGAAGTTTGATAGATCTAAAACATTCATAAAATTTACTTTCTGGCTTGGTTCATCTTTTTAAGAAAAAGAAGCAAATTGGAAATTGAACTTGACACTTGGTAGACGTTGAAAATCGTGATGAATGACAGACTTCTGAATATTTTTTCCACTTTGCATTTCTTGGGAGAGTCCAGGAACACCAACAATTAGCAAGTTTCATGCCAATTACTTTTCGTCTTTGGAGCATCGGCCTGACGCATTCAACGCTCTTCTCGACTTGGGATTCTGCCCCACGGAGGCTTTGCGATCGAATGAATCAGTTCCATTGGCGAAATTGGCGTAATCCGCGGATCGCATGCCTCTAATCGGTAAGCGTGGACCTGGTATTCGCTCCAAATAATCGGATTTGTGGGCTGGGTGCGACGAGCACAAAAGTTTGGGCGCACTTCCCGTCGGTGGTGACGTTCGATCTCTTGGTCCACCTCAAACTGACCTGCGAAGTTTGGATGAACCTCACCGTCGGCGAGCACTTGCCGACAGCCAGCCCAGTAGAGCCACGGGTAGATGTCGCAGATACATCGCCGACACATTCCCATCCCGCAGCCAAGGCGAACCTTCACGAGCGTGCCGAAGCGAATTCCACCCTGAACCACAAACTCGTTGAAAAATTCATAGTTGCTGCGCGGAACATGCACGATGGTCGCATCGATACGTCCAAGGACGTCAGATCGCGCTATGACTTCAAGGACGGTTATCTCTGAACCACGCTCGCCCATTTCATGGCAATCATCTTCTTGTCGATAGGGTTGGGGAATCCAGATGCGTTCAACGGATTTGACGGTGACGGTCGTCCGTAGGTCTTGGTGAAGCACATCTGATTCGGAGATGTTCGAGAAATCATTTGTAGGATCAGTGTGAATAAAAACATCAGGGGCATGCTCAAGACCATGGAAGGCGAGACGTGTCTTCGATGTCTCAAGCACATCGCGATAGTCACCACCGGCACTGGGATACCACGCGATCTCCTTGAGTCCGCGTCGAGTGAGCAGGGCCTGTAGTTTCAATGTGGCGTGATTCATGTTGAAACCAGCCTCACCTGCACCGCCATCTGGCGTGCTGAGTATTCAATTAAACGCTTCCACTGCGAGTACATAGCTTCATTGTTTGGCTTCATTGTTTGGCTTCATTGTTTGGCTTTATCTGTAGATTTGATCTGTACACCGAGTTGTGTGTTCCTACTGGTGAGACGGTGATTCGATCAAACGAGTGACACCGAATGAAAAGAATGTTTGGGTACGGAGAGTCTCTCCGTCGAACTATCGAATGCGTTGCGGAGTGGGGATTTGAGCAACTCCTTCTGCGGATTGTCAGAATCCTGCCAGATAGGCACGCGAAAGTCGTCAAGCGCGCAATGGTTCGCCTCTCGACACCATTCGATCGCGTAATCCACTTGCGCGTTGAATGCGTTGCTCGACCGCTGCCTGCAACGATGCTTCGGTTGCAATGATGAGCACTTCACCCTGCGTGCGGGTGATTGCGGTGTAGAGCAACTCGCGCGTCACGACTGGAGATGGATGCGCAGGCAGTACGACGATGACCTGCTTGTATTCAGATCCTTGCGACTTGTGAATCGTGAGCGCATAGGCCGCTTCATGATTCGGTATTTGCTCGAGTGGAAATGGCGTGTCATACCCATCAATTTTTACAACGAATTTTCCATCGCTGGTGCACTGAACGATCCCCGTGTCGCCGTTGCGCAGTCCTGTCACTGGATCATTTACCGTCACGATGATTGGGCGGCCATCAAAATCGTCGCCATCCTGCGCGTCTGGATTCGCGACATGTGCGATTCGCTTGGCAAGCGTGCGATTGATAGCGAGCGACCCATCAGGACCGCGACGGTGACCACACAACACACGACTCTGGGGTGCGGACTTGAAGGCGGCATAGCACGCCTCAACGACTGCGCTCGAATCCTGCACGATTTTCCACCGCACACTCTGCGCCGAATCGGACGCGAGCAATGCACGCACGCGATCCCATGCGCCGTCATTCACCGCCGAAGCAACCTGTGCCACCTCGCCATCGGCTGGAAAGCGAAAGTTTTCGATAAGCCGCACCGTGCAGTGCGCAAGCGGATGCGCCGCGTCGTCATCGCGTGGAAGTATGTCTGTGAGCACCGATCCAGCTTCGACGCTCGCAAGTTGATGCGCATCGCCGAGCAGAATCAGGGTCGCATCAGGATGCAGCCTTTCGAGGAGTTCATACATGAGATTCAGATCGATCATCGAGCATTCATCCACAACCACTACGCGCTTGTGCGCGAGTGCATGCTCGCCGCGCGCACGCAGTGCTGCATGAATTGTGGTGGCGGCAATGTCTGCCAGCACAGAGCGTGTTCGTGGCGAAAGAGACTTTTCTCTCGCCGCTGCATCATGCGTGCTATTTTCGAGTCGTTTCGCAGCCTTTCCAGTTGAAGCGAGTAACGCAATTTCCACGGCATGATCACGCAATATCGCGTCGATCATCTTGGATGCGATTGTTGTCTTCCCTGTACCAGGTCCACCCGTGATGATCGTGAGTTGATTACGGCGCACGGCAGCAATCGCCTGTTCCGCAGCTGTGCATCCCTGAACGAGCGCATCGGTAGCCCATGCGCAGCGACTCTGCGCCATCGCACGCAGTTTGTTTGCGATCTGAATCTCCGCATGACGACACTGAGCGAGAAAAATCTTTCGTCCCTCGAGAGCGAGCAACTGATGTGTCTCGTCGCGCGATCCCACGTCGGACGTTTGCACCTGAGGGTGTGCGGCGAGGTCACGCAACCATGCGGTTGGAAGCATCGCACACACGCTGTCGCCTTCATCCCTCCCCTGGGTACCGCGACGCTGCGCACGAACAGGCAGGTCGAAGTCCAAACATGTATGCCCCTGTTGCAATTGATGGATGCACCACGCTGCGGGCAACTGGATCGCTGTGCCCGATGGATCGATCACCCGAGCAATTCGCTCCGCCATCCACCGCGCACTCGGCGCAAGCACGAGCTGATCGATTGAAGTAATTTCACTCATTAGCATTCTCCTTGCATATTCGCACGCGGCCTGAAGCATTCACCGAGCGCGCACAAGAGTGAACGTGATGGCGTCCACTCCCAGATGCCTTGCCCTTCAATCTGCGCGTCCATACCGCGCACGAACAAGTAGGCAATACCGCCGACCGAGGTGGCGAACTCGGCCGTGTGATCACATCGTGTTGCGAGCCACCGTTCGACCGCGACTGCGTAGAGCGCTGCCTGCAGTGGGTAGAGACTGCTCACCATCGCTTCGTCGAGTGGTGAGAGTCCGCCAACCACGCGCGTTGAACTGTAATTTTGTGCTGACGACCCTAGGTTGTTCGACTTGTAGTCGTAGATGAACCATTTGCCATCCTGTAGCGCAACAAGATCGATGTTGCCAACGAAAAGACCGTTGAGTTCGCGCGTACTAAGCATCTCGATTCTTGCTGCGAGTGCGCCGCTCCATGGGGAAGGCTCGCATCTGAATGCGCGCGCGATGTCTTGGGGCGATCCATTCCACGGCGTTGCAATGCTCATCTCGCGGCGAGTCTCGCGGGGTGTTGCGGCGAGTCTTGCCACACTGGGGATTTCCGCCGTGACGCATGGCGCAGCAAGCGCGGACGCGAGTGCATGAGCGAGATCGCCAAAGAGTGTCGAACCGACGGCATCATCGGCAACAATTCCCGCAAAGCGATCCCGCAGTACCTGTTCGAGTGGTGCACGGTCGGCTCCCAGCGCGAGACCGGCGAATGCGCACGCGTCTGCCAACGCTTCATGCAACGCAGTTCCCAGTGGACTACCGCCAACCTTGAGTCGCGCAATCGCCCGATCGCACTCCGTCGCATAACCAGACTCAGTTGGATCGCGCCGCAACTTCGATCGATCGTGATCTAGTTCTTCTGCCCCGTCGTCGCGATGTGCGCGACTGGCAAGGCCAGTGAAACTCACTTGATCGAGCATGCGCGGGATCGATGGCATAGCCAATGCCGACACGAGTTGCGCCGTAGCAACTGGCACCATCTGCGCTCCAGCCAATTCTGGTAGCTGTGTGATCGCAATCGCATTCGGCGCGAGCGCAGCAACCAAAGCAAGATCATCGATCGCAAGTTGGTACGACTTGAGTCGCTCCTCTGCGCGGGTTGCCGCATCGAAGGGGCTCTCAATCCCACGAGCGTGCACAATCGTTGCGAGCGGAGATGATGGCGCGGACTTGCCGTGAATCCATACCAGGTGCGAACGCCAACGCGAACGAGTGAGTCCGACATAGAGCATCCGCCGCGCCTCGCCCGCTGCGCGGATATCTGCCTCCTCTGAACAATCGTCATTTTTTCGTCCTCCGCCTGCGGACATAAATGTCGGCAACCAAGTAACGCCGTATGTCAACCCCTTGCTCGAATGCAGTGTTTGCACGGTGACCGCATCAACATTTCCAATCGAACGTGTTCGATCTGGATCGTCCCCTGCTGCACCCTCGCCACTAGCGCCATTGATGACTTGCTCTGCGAACCACACCGACAACGCGTCGGCGCCGCGAATGCCGTTACCCTCAGCATCCGTGAGACGTTCGAGCAGATGTCGATAGTCGAGCAGAAATCTCTCGCCGCCTTCCTCTGCGATCAACCCCTCGATCCCATTGCTCCTCGACTCGAAACTCTCAACGATGCTTTGGATCGCAACCGCTGCACCGTACTTTTCAAATATCGCACGCGCCTGACGAATGCGCGACAACCAGAGCGCTGGCTCTGCGATCAACTGCGCGTGGTCCAAGCCAACGAGTCGTCCCGCGCACGCTGCAAGTGCTTTGTGACGGTGAGTGGGTCGCGCGATCGCGAGAAGTAATCCCGCAACCTCATCCGCTACTTCTGACTGAAACACACTCCCCTTACCAAGCACAATGGCGGATACACCGATCGCATGCAATTGTTTTGTGATTTCCATGTTCTGATCATGCTTGTGACAGAGCACTGCGATGTCGCTCGCTCGCAGCGCGCGCCACGACGCTTCGAGACTCTCACGCACCATGTTTCCTGCGTTCAATTCTTCGCGGATCGCTTGTGCGATGGATGGCCACGCAACGCCGATGGACTGACCTGCCACGCCTTGGTGAATCACGATTCCCGCATCCTTAACTTGGCCATTCCACTGCACACGCGGATCGACAAAGTTGCTCGTCACAGCATCGGGGACGATCTTGCCGTGAAAGAACGGCTGAGGCACTTCGAAGAGCGTATTCACCCCCTGCACAAGCGCAGCATCCGATCGGTAACTAACCGAAAGCGATCGACGATGACTTCGCTTTGGATTATTCGCCTCGCGATCACGCAGTGAGAGGTAACTCTCGACATCGGCACCTCGAAACTCATAGATCGACTGCTTGGGATCACCCACCAGAAAGAGATCGTGATTCGCTGAATCAACGAATAGTCGCCGCAAGACCTCTGCTTGCAATGGATTCGTGTCTTGAAACTCATCCACGACAGCGACACTGAAACGATCGCGGACTGCTGCTAGCAAGGGCGAACTCTCGGGTCGCACTGCATCTGCAAGTCGCTCGAGCACATCTTGAAAACTAAAGAGTCGCAGACGCTCGCGTCGTTGCGTCAAACGTTTGAGCGCCTCGATCGCAATGGTGTTGACTGCTGCGGCTTTGTTCGTGTCCCAGAGTAGCGCTCCCTCTTTTAGTTGCTCCAACAACTGCGCGCAGAGTGGATCGGCGGCAAGTTCGATGGCACGCAGACGATCGGCCTTGGGCGTCTTTCGCGACGCTTCAATCACTTCCTTCGAACTCGTACACCACTTTGCCAAAGCGACAACCACAGGACCAAGGCAAACTGCACGGACCTGCCGGTCATGCCCAGATGCCCCAGACCACGATGCGATCCCCTCGAGCAACTCCTCTACATCCGACGCTAAACTTGACTTCATTGTCAGCGCAATCTCGCCCAGCCAACTGTGTGCTTCAGTCATCTCCGCGAATAGAACGATCCAAGCATGCCATGCCGCAGCGGTGGACGGATAGTCGGCGCTCTGCATCTGCCGTCGTGTGCTCAGACTATTCAACGCTTCGCGGAGAGCCGCGTGCACGTTGCCGAGTCCATCCGCAGTTCTCGCCCACAGCTCGTCGAATATCGCAGTGAAACTCCAGGCATCGGAAACGGCGCGATCCTCGCTCGCTCTGGCAGTTGGATCGAGTTGCCATCCTGCGAGACCATACGCCCCCGCTTCCGCCGCGTGTTCTTGCAACATGCGCAAGCAGAATCCGTCAGTTGTCGTAATGCATGAGCTATCAAATGAAAGAATTGCCGCCTGCAATCGACCGCGCACGTCTGCTTGCGATTTTTTATCCGCATCAGCGAGTGCATCTTCATTGAGTGCCTTACGGATGACCTCGTAGGCACGCTGCGAAAGTTCCGCTGCGGCTGCGCGCGTAAAACTCATCAAAACAATGCGATCCATCGGCACGCCAGCCTTCACCCGTTCGAGGACGATCTGTTCGATCGTCCAGGTCTTGCCCGTTCCAGCGCTCGCTTCGATCACGGTCGTTCCAGAAAGCATCGCATCGGTACGAATAAATGGTTCTGCTCCTTGCGTCACGGCACAACCCCCTTTGTCTCTTGCTCAACCCACTTTGTCTCTATGAGTAGCGCCTCGAGCCACGAGGCGATCTCGCAAAACCGCTGTTGGACCTCGCCGCGCGATTCATACTCAAAGAAGTCCTGGCCGCGAAATGCAAGCGGGATGTTTCTGTCGTAATCGAGCAAGTCGGAGAGGGCTTTCTGGGCGCGTTCCAACTTTTTCTCAGGAGTTTCATCCTTCTTTCCGCCAATCGACTTCACGAACACGAAGCCATGGAATGGCACCAATTGCTTTGAGGCACCACGCGTCCACGCGCCGATCTCGTCGAGAATGCTGCGCGCACGCCCCGGTTCGATTGGAGTAAGCCACGTGCCTGCCTCCTCGCCGAGAATGAAGCGTAACGATCGCCCTGTGTGATTGGACGCACACCACGCAAGATGTTCCAACCAGCACTGCAGAATGTCGCCAGACTTACCATCGCGCTCGATCAATACTTGCGTCTCAGTTGGGTCGTCCATGCACAGGGTGTCGCACTTTATCTGCATTGGATTTAGCACAACATCGAATGAGCGCTTCTTGCACTTCCATTCCAACGATAGTGGACTACGCAACTGCTCGAAACTCATCTCAATTGCGGGTCGCACAGCTTGCGCCATTTCGAGCAAATCATTCCACTCCATCGACCCGCACACCCCGTGCGGTAAATCACCCTCGAGACGACACTGATCACGAATCGACGGCGCATCGCAGCCACCAAGGAATCCGTCGATTGCCCGCTTATGCAGTAAGTACAGCTTGAGCGCATCACTCTGTGAACCGAACTCGATCGGCTCCTCTTGCGCATGGAGAGCCTGTCGGATGTCAGCGCACTCCAATCCACTCGCCTTAAGAAATGCCTTCACCGGATCGTTAAGCACACGAGCCATCTGTTCAATGGATGGAATTTCGATATGCATTGGCGCAACCGCCGCCGTGGGGATGAACGAGCGTTGACTCACTTGCGTTCGCGCTCGTGCGATGCGCTCTGCACGAGCGCGCGCATTCGCGTCGAACCCCGCAGGCTCGTCGCTCATCCACTCTTCGGGCGCATCTCCCATCGCGGCATGACGGCGACAGAGTTGACCCAACACACTCTGGGGGGACTGTTCCGCATCTGTCGCACGCACATGATCAATGCACGTCGCCATGAATTGATCGATGACGGCCGACGACGGTTTCGTTCGATAGGTGCTTGCATCAATCCCTTCGTAGACAATGACAAGTCGATCCTCCGCGGCATGAATTGATTCGAGCAACAACAGGAGATCATCGTCATGCGCATTTCGGTCTCCTGGATGCGGACAAAGTGTTTCTATATCCATCAAATCGCTCTTAAATGAGCGGGGAAACACCCCACGGTCGATACCCACGATTGCGATGAATCGAAACGGAACGCTCCGCATCGGCGAGAGCTGCGCGAGGGTGATTGCGCCAGTTGCAAATCCCTGACCGTCGGTGATGCTCTTCGTTTCTTGCTCGAACTCTCGGCGAGCGACAGCGAAGTCAACTGAGGGCATCCCGCATGCCGTCGCCAACTGTGCGATCGAGTGCAATGCGCGATCAATGTGCGCGCGCTGCTCGCCCCACTGCGCATTCGACACGCTCGGCAAGAAGAGAGCGTTCAGCGTGTGAATCTGCTGCCACCAATATTCAATCGTCTGCTTGCCACCAGCAACCACTTCCGAAAACTTGCGCAGTGCTTCGATGCGTACGCTCACCGCGTGAAACGTCGACGCGTCCGTCCCATCGAATCCATCGCTCGGGAGATAACTTCCGATTGCGTGCGTGGCTGCGTGCGAGTCGCCGGCGAGCGTGCCAAGGAGCACGCGATCGATCGCCCACTCTATTGTGTGCAACTCATCGTCGTGGGGATCGCTCCTGCCAATCCAACGCCGCCTATGCGCTTCATCAAAGAATCGACACGCGCCCGCATCTTCGATTAGATCGAGTTGATCTCGAACATCCTCGCTCGACTCGTCCATCGCCGCACAGACAACATCGCTCGAGATAATCGCTTGAATCGATGCGAATGCGCCGTCCTCTGTTGCGATGTCCATCAACTGCTTGAGAACAGTCGACACACGGCCACGATCACTCGTGGCTGCATCTGCGCACCGCAGGGACAATGATGGGGCGCTCGACATCTCGCACGCGCGACGATCGAAGACGGTTTGAATCGACGTCGCATGATCTGACATGCTCGGCACGAGGATCGCGACCTCTTCCTGCAACAGGCCTGGGAGTTCGGCGAATGCGCGCACGACTTCGTCGTAAACAACTTCTCCAGCGCGTGCGGCAGAACTCACCGAGTGAAACTGAAATGACCCGTCACACTTTGCTTGGAAGTCACGCGCAGGTCGATCCTCGCGCAAGCCCTGTTGGACAGCTGCGAGCAGTGTGCCTTCCGCCCTCAGTTCGCTCTTACACAGTTCGATGTGAACATCATCTGCGAACGCATCGATCACAGTTGCGGCTGCGGATGCCGCACCACCGAATGCCTCTCGCAAGTTGCTCCGCTCATCGCGCTTTTGCTGCGCACGAAAGGTCTCAATATCCACCCCTTGGCGCACCGCAAACTTCGCGACCGTGCGATCCGAATATCCCTGTTCGATGACCTCTTCAGTGGCAACAAGCATGTGTACGCAGACTGGAATGTGGCGGGCGAGCGCTGTGAGAAAGGTAAGGACCGACGGTGGCAGTATCGAAACACCAAAGACGCTGACAAAACGAATTGATTTGAGCGCAGCAGGACAGGCGCCCTGCGCGAGGTCACTCGTACACCGATAAAACTCTTTCCATGCATCGTGCGACTTCCACTTTCCCGGAACGACTTCGCGCCAGAGTGCGCGTTGCCACACTTCTGCGTCCACCGCGGCGGGCGACCATTTCGCCAAAGGATCACGCCATGCCACGTCATGTTCTTCCCATGACGCAATCATGTCTGGACGGTCCATCTCGTATCGTTCGAAAGACTCGGCGAGCGTATGGCTATGCGTGAGAAGCGTTTCCATTTGCAGCGCACCAGATGCATCGCCGCACGCCGCAAGGAACGGCTCGATGCGTTCGAGCGTGGATGCTTGGGCACTTTCAGAGCCGCGAGCGTTCGAAGTCGCATTCGCGACGAACGCAGCAATTCGATAGCCGAGTTCCTGGACGTCTTGCCTACTTGATGTTGCGATGGGTTCAGCGACACATCGCGCAGTCATGTCAAAGAGAAACTTTCTAAGGAACGGCGTTTCGACTCCGCCCCATGCGCCGAGTCGATGCGCCATCTCTCGGCGTAGCCAGCGGTGCATTCCCGCGCCTTGCAACACAACGATGCACTCATCAAGTGGATGGCACGTCGCAGAATTGCGCAAGCGCTGCGCAAGGTCATTTGCCAGTACATCTGCGCGCATCGCTTGCACGATGATGAGATGGCCCAGGCTTTCATGCTTGCCATCGCGCTCATCACGCACCCCACTTTCGGCATCATCACTTGTCACACGCGGCATTTTATGGGGTATTCCAAGATTTCAAGTAATTCTTCTGTCATTATATTTGTCACGGCTTGATGTGATGGACTCTGCGGTTACTCAGCTGCCCAAACCCGAAGGCACTCGGCTTTTTCCATGACAGCGTTGATGGCGCCTTTGTGACCCTGCCTCACTGCTTTCTTCAGCCACTCGAGTGTTTCCTTGAGATCTCTTGCCACCCCTTCGCCAGAGAAGTAGCAGAGTCCGACGAAACACTCCGCATCTGCAAACCCCTGAACTGCAGACTTCTTGCACCAGTTGAACGCTTGTACAGAATCCTTTGGTACGCCAAAGCCGTCGGAGAAACAGAGTCCGACGTAATACTCCGCCTCTGCGCATCCCTGAACTGCAGACTTCTTGAACCAGCTGAACGCTTGTACAAAATCCTTTTCCACGCCGTTGCCTTTGAAGTAGCGGAGTCCGAGTTTGAATTGGGCATCCGAATTGCCTTGCTCTGCGTCTTTGGCGATGTCATTAAAATTGTGACCCATTGTTGTAGCTCCTTGTTTGAGGTGACGATTCATGCGCCGACAGACGCACTGCAATCGTTAGACGATGACTGCGCAGAGCAATGACACGATTTCAAAAGATTTTTCAAATCCTCGACACGATCGCGAGTGCAGATTGATCTCATATTTCAAACTAAATTCGCTGTGCGCATCAGCCAACGCTTCAGCGGAACTTCCTATGGCTTCGACGCTTCTTGATTCTTTGAACGTCCTATAGACCTGACGGGCACGATTGCAGAAGCTCGGTGCACTCATCAAGTGGATGGCACATCGCAGAATTGCGCAAGCGCTGCGCAAGGTCATTTGCCAGTACATCTGCGCGCATCGCTTGCACGATGATGAGATGGCTCAGGCTTTCATGCTTGCCATCGCGCTCATCACGCACTCCACTTTCGGCATCATCACTTGTTACACACGGTATTTTATAAGGTATTCCAAGACGTCAAGTATTTCTTCTGTCATTATATTTGTCACGGCTTGATGTGATGGACTCTGCGGTTACCCAGCTACCCGAACCCGAATGAACTCGACTATTTCCTCGACATAGTTGATGGCTTCTTTGTGACCCTGCCTCGCTGCTTTCTGCATCCACTCGAATCCTTCCTTAGGATCCATTGCCACCCCTTTGCCAAAGAAGTAGCAGAATCCGACGAAAAACTCCGCATCTGCGAGCCCATGAACTGCAGCCTTCTTGAACCAGTTGAACGCTTGTACAAAATCCTTTTCCACGCCGTCGCCCTCGAAGTAGCGGAGTCCGAGGTTGAATTGGGCATACGGATTGCCTTGGGTTGCCATCGTATTCAACTGTCTGAATTGTTCCACTGTAATCTGCGTCATTGAAATCTCCGTGTTTGATGTGACGAGCCATGCGCCGACAGGCGCACTTCAATGAGTAGACGGTGCAGGCAAATGCTTAGTGACACATTTTGAAAACATTTTTAGCGTCCCTGACACCATCGTGGGCGTCTGTCTCGATCCTGATGAAACTATTCGAGCGAAAGGATGTCAAGTCTGAGCTGCGCATTCTGATGCCCCTGCTGTGCAGCCATTGCATACCAACTTAATGCCTTTGCAAGATCCTGCAACACAACCGTTCCTTTCTCGTAAAAATCTCCGAGTTTGAACTGCGCCTGGGCGAGTCCCTGCTCTGCGGACTTTTCATACCAACTCAATGCCTTTGCAAGATCCTGCAACACACCCATTCCACTCTCGTACAAACCTCCAAGATTGCATTGCGCATCTAAGTCACCCTGCTCTGCAGCCATTGCGAACCAACTAACTGCCTGTTCAGGATCCCTTTCCACGCCGTCGCCACTGAAGTAGCAACATCCAAGATTGAATTGCGCATCTGAATGGCCCTGCTCTGCCGCCATTGCGAACCAACTGACTGCCTGTTCAGGATCCCTTTCCACGCCGTCGCCACTGAAGTAGCAGAATCCGAGTTTGAATTGCGCATCTGAATCACCCTGATTTGCCGCCATTGCGAACCAAATGACTGCTTGCTCGGGATTTCTCTCCACCCCTTTGCCACTCAAGTAGCAGAGTCCGAGGTTGAACTGCGCAGTTGAATCACCCTGCTCTGCGGACTTTTTATACCAACTCAATGCCTTTGAAAGATCCTGCAACACACCCCTTCCATTTTCATAGAAAACTCCAAGATAGAATTGCGCCTCTTCGTGTCCCTGCTCTGCCGCCTTCTTGTACCAGCCGAATGCTTGTCCAAAATCCTGCTGCACGGAATCGCCCGTTCGGTAGTAAGACCCAAGAGTCAATTGCGCCTCTAAGAATCCCTGTTCTGCGGCTTTCATGAGCCAACGGACTTCGACTTCGGAATCCTTTTCCACGAGGATGCCCCGCCCGTAGAAAAAGGCAAGTGCGTACTGCGCATTTGCGTTACCCAACTCTGCAGCCTTCTGAAACCAAGCGATTGCTTGTTTGGAATCCTTTGCCACTCCGCGGCCCTTGTTGTAGCAGACAGCAAGGTTGAACTGCGCCTCTGGACTCCCCTGCTGTGCAGCCTTTCTGAACCAATTGACTGCCTGTTCAAGATCCTTTTTCACGCCGTCGCCATTGAAGTAGCAGAGTCCGAGGTTGAACTGCGCATCTGAATCGCCCTGCTCTGCGTCTTTGGCGATGTCATTAAAATTGTGATCCATTGTTGTTGCTCCGTGTTTGAGGTGACGATTCATGCGCCGACAGACGCACTGCAATCGCTAGACGATGACTGCGCAGAGCAATGACACGATTTCAAAAGATTTTTCAAATCCTCGACACGATCGCGAGTGCAGAACCTCGGTGCACATTCGCACCAAACGCGACAGATGCGTCTGGGAATTGCAGTGGTGACTCGTCAACCCTCGGTGCGGCCCTCAACGTCCCAAAGTCAGGGACTTACGAAAACGTTCGCCGGTAAACGATCTGATTTGAGAATATCTCTAAATCTCCCCTCACGGCGTTTCGCCGTGAGGGATGACCGCCGCACCCCATCTTGATCGAATACTTTGGATCACTTCTGCCTTCACGAGATCTTGCAACGACTTCGGCTGCTTCACACGCGCGCCGTGTCCAAGCCAGAGCACAAAGTAGAGAATCTCTTTCAGGCCGTGAACTCGGAAAGAGAATTCGTGCACGCCATCTGGACGAACGGAAATCTCTTGCGTCGGATGCCACAGCGTCTCTTATATTAAGTGCAAACGGTTTGATGGCATTATTTTGCGTTTACCAATCCATTTTCGTTGACAAAAAAGAACCCTCGTTATGCAGGAGTATCAGTCAGAACAGGATCGAGACCGACGCCAACGATGGTGTCAGGAACGTTAAAAATGTTTTCAAGATATGTCACTGAGCGTTGCCTGCGGCGTCTACTCATTGAAGTGCGCCTGTCGGCGCATGGCTCGTCACATCAAACTTGGAGATTTTTATGACACCGTTTATTAAAGATTGGAATGAATGTGAGAGGAGACTCGCAGAGATCCAAGAGTCGGAAGAATCCTTCACACCTGAGAATCTGATCGATATTGAGCGGATGTTCGAAATCGGATTAAAACTCTTCCAAGAAGAGGACCGTAGACCACGCTCCTATCTGCAAGCCATTGAGTGGTTCGAGCGCGCAGCGCGATTCGGCTTCCCCGCGGCTATCGGGAAATTGGGGAAGTGTTACTTGGAGAGTTTCGGGGTAGACGGTTTCGACAAAGACGAAGCCCGAGGGTTCGAACTGCTCGAAGTTGCTGCGGGTCTCCACGATCAGCAATCGGTTGTTGACCTCGCGCGTTGCTATCAGTTTGGACTCGGCATCAAAGCGGATATAAGGCGTGCAAAACAAATCCTCGCAGATGCCGCTACTGCTGGTAACCACGACGCATTCTGGGCATTGGATGGAGTATTGGCGAACACTTCTGAAGATGACGCGGACTGGGACGAGGACTATCTCGATTTAGAAAATGAAATCGCCGCAATCAAGTTGTCAAAAGGGGCAATCGTGGGCGCATTCTTCCGCAATGGTCGGTTCCGAGGCGATGCTGTGATTAACGCCGAAGACTTCGCAGTCGGAGATGCGGTCAGTAACCAGGCGCGATTTCATCTCGGCAATATTTTTTCAAGAGAACGGAACTACACATTCAACGAGGAACGTGCTGTATCGTACTTTCGTAAGTCGGCAATGGACGGATATTCTCCCTCAATGCGCCGCCTAGCCGACTTCTATGCGAAGGGGAGCGGAGGCCTTCCGAAGGATCAGACGCTCGCACTCGCTTGGTATCGACGAGGTGCCGAGAACGGTTGTGGGCTTTGCGAAATGATCATCGCTGAACAGTATGAAACAGAATTAGGTACAAAGTCCGACCGTGCCAACGAAACACTCGAGGAATGGTTGGCACGGTTTGCATCTAAGGCCATGACCGACGACCATGCACTAACTTACTCCGACGATTGCCCGAGATTTACCATCGAAATTGAATATCGCGTCTGTCAAGAAGATCGCGAAAACGGTTCGTTTGGGGAAGGGGAGCGCGGCTATCGGATCTGGGAAAGCAAGACATCCGGTAAGTTGATCTGGCGCCTACCAAGCCAAATCAAGGAACTGCGAAAATTCCTTCGATCCTCTCGACTTACGGAGTGGACACTCGACTTTGAAGGCGAAACCAGTAATGTCAATTGTGAGTGGGAGGGATCGGGTTCTGAAAACGGAAATGGTTCTTCGGACTACAACGTCGATGGAGAGTCGAGAGCAGGAAAGGATCAGTCTGACTTTGAAGGCGATGGGGATCTTGTTAGACAATCGGTCAGCTCAAGTTCCTACTTACACGGGACGCCATCCTTTTTTCTCCTCGACTCCGACGGCCTACGAATTGAGATCTCGAGCGTCGAAGACCTACTTGGGGAACTACGGTGCAGACTCAATGATGCGTGAGCCACACTTCACCCACTAACGGTGAGATAAAATTCCCCCGAGCGCTTACGTGAATCGCACGCAAGCCCACTGTTACAGCGTGGTCTTGATGTGTTTTTATTACGCCGGATCGACCGCAACCGTAAGAACATTCGCAAAATCAAAATCAAAATTTTTGATTCGCCTGAGAATTGCAAGTTTTTAGAGGTCAACTAATACCGCCCGGCAATCGCTTTCAACTCTGCCTTCACGAGATCCTGCAACGACTTCGGCTGCTTCACACGCGCGCCGTGTCCAAGCC
>Ga0209086_10000351_pt1 | contig 39970 bp, 39 predicted proteins | sample M_130207_XF_Meta_FD_187312 | JGI IMG/M metagenome (GOLD analysis project Ga0209086, IMG submission 187312) | Freshwater microbial communities from Lake Montjoie, Canada to study carbon cycling - M_130207_XF_MetaG (SPAdes) (version 2) | ecosystem: Environmental > Aquatic > Freshwater > Lake... | reverse complement strand
TAGTCAAAGCACACTCCACATCCATGTGACATATGAGTTTAAAAATTTAATTGAAAGCTTTCATCATTATATTGAGTCCAAGAAAACCATCTAAAAAGTTCGATAAATCCAACCCGTAGGGTACAAGTAAAATCAAGCCTTTCAGAGACGAAAGGCTTTTTTTGTTGCTTTTGTTTTTTGGATGGGTCAAACCTGGGTCAAACATTTTACTTTAAAAGTACCTTTTTATGAAAATTGGAAATCAACTTTTTTCAGAGTAATTTTAATATGAATAGAATAAATGAAAAATGCTTTAGATGATATAGAATGTAGACCTAAGTGTTGAATTACATAGTTGATAAAATAATTATTGATTTACAATCAAAAAAATAAAAAATGATAGATATTCAGATTAGTAAAGAAATTTCAAATTTAATTAACACAGAACTTTTATCGATAAGTAATTGCGATTTATATAATCTACTCGACAAGGAAATTAAAGTTGCAGATTTGAACCAGATATTTAAAAGTTTACTTCAAAACAAATCGCAACTCAAAAACGTTGGTATTGATTTACCATTGTCTTTTGGCGATTTCCATTCAGCAATTAACAAAACAATGGTTGTAGCGCTTGACCCCAAAAGGAACGATAAAAGCAATGCGATACACAATAAAAAAACACCAGTCGAAATTTCTATAGGTTCAATTTTTAGTTTGCATACAGAAGAGGGAAAAAAAACGGGTAAAAATAGCTATTGGGATTTTATTTCATATATTTCTAAGTCTGGTTTTGTTTATGTTACCGACATTTATAAAATTTACTATGAAACTAAGGATGAAACCGGACAAATTCTTCTAAGTAACAAGGATAAGGCATTAATTAATAAGGATAAGGCATTAATTGCAGCAAAGATTTCACCATACGAGCAGAATGTTTCCATATTAAAAAAAGAAATTGAGATTATAAAGCCCGATCGAATAATTACGCTAGGTAAAGATGCGAAAAATGCGGTAAAAAAAATATTAGAGTTACCTGAAAATAATGATGAAGTCATAATGAAACACAACGGTAAAGAATTCGTTTTTTTGCCCCACATTTCAACCACAGTAACCCAAAGCATTAAAACAATTGGTGATTTATACAAAGGGCTAGGTATAATTACAAACCAACAAGAAATAATATCAATAGGTGTTAATTTACTTGCGAACAGAAAAATAGAAGATATATTGAAATAAAGCTTTTTTTATTATACCTACAATCTCCAAATCTGGTTTCGCATCAGGAATTCAATACTCTAAAAAAACCTATTTCGATACTTTTAAAAAGGATTAAAGCTAGCTTTGATGAGCTAAAAGTAAATATTAATGCTAAAAATTTCTTTGTCTAAAAATGAAATGGTAACTGTGCCCTTTTATTATAACAGCCATAAAATATTATATTTGTAATATTAAATAAAAATCTATGTTAAAAAATAAATTTGAACACAAATCCACCCTTGTTATTTCTTTGAAGTTAGATGATACAAACTATGATCCTGAAGCCGATTCAGATTTAGTACGCAAACAAAAGCTATCTGGCTATCTAAAAGCTATTATTTACCTGCTTAATGAATTAACAGGAGAAATTTATGGCAAAGATCAATTAGGGAATGTTGAATTTTTATTAAAAAATAAAAGCCAATCCTATGCAGGGAAATTAGGTATTGATTTGCTAAATAAAATTTACCAGACTATAGATTCTGAAAAAACTATAAATGACGACCTTCATAAAAAGTATTTTTTTGAAAATACAATCTGGCCTGATGTTGAAATGAAAAAAATAGATTTTGATGAGTCATTTGTATATAGCACTTGGGATTCAAGTTATATTCTGATTGGATTCAATAGATTTGCGCATGAAATTAAAGAAAATATTAATTTACTTTTATCTGAATGGGGTGATGAAAATCTTAATTGGAATATGGAAATAGGTGATAATGAAAGTAATTCTAAATATGGCAATTATTTTACAATTACGGCCTCGGAAGAAGAAATTGATGGCCTCGATGATGAGGATGAATAATATAGATTTTATTAGTAAATCTAAGCGTAGGAATTATGACCGAACTTTAAAAATGACCTAAGTGTTGAATTACATAGTTAATAAATTAATTATTGATTTAAAATAAAAAAAAGCCTAAATAATTATGAAAAATATAATAGAATTATATCATTCAAAATATAAGTTTGATTCATTTTATCAAAAAGCTACTTTTAAAATATTGCAAAATAAAAATGTAAACCAAAATTTTGGCATGAGCTTCAAGCAGATAAAGATGTTTTATTAGCATCTAAAGCCAAAAAATAATTGCAATTATTTTAAAAAACCATCATAATGGAAAAAGAAGAAGAAAACTTAAATAAGCAGACGGTAGAATTTAATTTTTCTCTTCCGTTTAGGGATTATCATCTTGTTTCACAAGATTATATAATTAATAAATCAGTTCTTGAAAATTGGACATTAAATAGAATTAAAGTTCCTGATTTTAAAAATAGAGATGAAATGAAGGATTGGATTATTGCTATGGAATATCTAATAACTATGAAACGTTTGACATTAGTTGGAGCCCCCTATTTCTTCATGGTTTTTTCCAGCTCTTAACAATTGTATTATTTAGTTCTCTCAGCATTTATTCGCTCAATCTATCATGATTTGTTATGGTTTCGTATTTAAAACCAAATCTTTGTCTTGGTCTATCGTTTAGTTTATTCTCTAATGCTTGAACTTTAGGCTGCCATTAGAGGGGTAATTAATTATAATTTTCTTTTATAGCATCATAAGCCGAAATATTTCCTAATTCTCCTGCTTTAGTATAATCTGCTTTTGCTCCTTTATGATCTTCTAACGAAGCTTTAGCACTACCTCTATACATATAAGCATAACTTTTATTAGGATTTAATTCTATTACTTTAGTACAATCTTCTATTACTCCTATATAGTCTTCTAAGAAAGCTTTAGAAACACCTCTATTGAAATAAGCCTCGCTATCATTAGAATTTAATTCGATTGCTTTAGTATAATCTGCTATTGCTCCTTTACGATCTTCCAACGAAGCTTTAGCAGTACCTCTGCTGTTATAAGCCTCACTATAATTAGGATTTAATTCGATTGCTTTAGTATAATCGACTATTGCTCCTTTATAGTCTTCTAAATCATTTTTAGCATCACCTCTATTGTTATAAGCCTCACTATCATTAGGATTTAATTCTATTGCTTTTGTATGGTCTGCTATTGCTGTTCTATGCTCTTCTAATTCATCTTTATCATCTTCTTCTTTGTATTTCTTTTCAGCAGTTTGAGAATTAAATAAAGAAGTAAAAAATCCTAATAATGTTTTTTTCATAATTTATATTGGGTAATTTTATTCGTTGTTATTCATTATCTGTTCTTACTTTTTTATAATGCCAATAAAAATAGACATTTTTTTTAATTTTGTTATCTTTTTAAAAGTTATTTCCAAATCTGGTATTTGTTACTGTCTAATAACGACCAAGCCCATCTTTAGAATAACTTTTGCTTACCCACCATCGATTTTCAGAGTGTACTCTGCGGGCATTTTGTTATTTAATGCTGAGTGAGGTCTGTTGTTATTGTAATCAAACATCCATTCTTCTGTAACTTCACGTACTTCTTTATTTGATTTAAAAACATATGCATTTAAAACATCTCTTCTGAAAGTGCCATTAAACCTTTCGATACAAGCATTCTGTGTTGGCTCTCCAGGTTGAATAAATATAAGTTGAATCGTATTTAATTTGTACCAACTATCTAATCTATCACTAATAAATTTATGTCCATTATCTACTAGATAACTGAAACCATTTTACAAAAATGAATTTTTAATGAATGTATGATTTTCCCAAAATAATATTGAGGCTTTCCGTTCATTTTCATCAATCAATTGTGTTGGATATGGAGGGGCATAAATTCCTGGAAAAGTTGTAATAACTTCATGTAATGGATTGCAAATAACAACCAATTCATTAGTGAAGTCAATTAAATTACGTTCTAACATATTTACATGAAAGCCATTTCGAATTACTTTTTTAATTTTCAATTTATCGCTCTGTTGAATGTCTTTTAAAGGAATGATAGTATTCGTTCCTATTCCTCCTGTAAAAGGAATTTTGTATATAAACGCTTTATTGCCATTAGTTTGATTGATAAGATCAAAAGGAATATAGTGTGTTATTTTTTGCATCAAATCAAGGGGATTGTTACAAAAGCTTGCATAAAATTTTGAACCTATGGTGTGAATCGCTTGATTGATTTCCTCGACACTAAATCCTAAGTTTTGAAAATGAAGTAGCCCTATATTATCAATTTCTTCAAAATGTTTTAATAAATAAAAAGCTCTTTCATTAGTTAATATGAGTTCTTTTTGTTTTTCCATTTAATTTTGATGAGTTTGTATTTTTGAGGAAATAAATAAATAAGAACAGGAATTGAGATTATTATGACGATAATACCTATGATGAAATAATATAAAATTGGATTAAAAGCAAAAGATATTCTTGAACTCTCAGCAAATTTAATAATAGGTTGAAAGGCCCCTATTGAAGTAAAAATACCAACGATACCAAGTAAAGCATTTGAACGTTTCTGCTGTTCTTCTTTAATAGATTCACTAATTCTCATAATTCTATTTTGAAATATTTTCAATTCATTTTCTATATCTAAACTCTCTTTATGACTTTTAAAAATAAGATTTGGTAAAAAATTGTAAGAAATATGGCTAAAATTGTATGTATTTAAAAAGTTTTCAAATTTATCTCTTAATTCAATTTCATCGCTTTCCGAATCTTCTTGCAGTTCAGAATTATATCGAAACAAATTAAATTTAATATAAAAATTGTACAATACGATTCTAAAATAAGATTGCGACCATGTTTTTCTTTTATATGAGTCAAGATTACTATCAATTATTTTATTGCCTATAACAGTAACAGTATCAAATAAAGTTAGGATGGTGTAATTGTTAAAAACAGAAATTTTATTTTTAAGTAGTGATTTATAATAGTCTTGACTTGGACTAAAATACTCTGTTCCACCAGCTGAACCAATTTTAGCACCACAACCAATATCATAAAGCAACTCCTCTCTAGTATTTACATCAATGCTATCTGCTAAATCTAATACAGTAAATAACTTAAATTTTGAACCTGAATAATCGTCTACTTTTACATTTAATTTTTCAGTTGAAGCAATTTTTATTCTTGCTAAACAATTCTCTTCAATCCAATTTACCCAATTAGTTTCTGCTCCATTATTGATAACCTTACTATTAAACTTATTTATAGCAAAAGTTAAATCTGAATAATAACATAATTCATTTTGTTTGATTGATACTTCAATTGAAAAAAAATGTAACCCTTCCTTAAATGTAAATAATTCAACTTTTAAAATAAATACATCCAAATAATCTTTTTTCTTAGTTTCTTGATTTTCTCTTAGAAAAAAAGTTAGCTCTTTGTTTATTGTTTTATGAAATATTTTGCATGCATTTTCTCCTTTTTCAAGAATAAACATATTTCGAAATTCAGGATACCATAAATTTTTATGCGTATTATCTGCACCATCTTTTATTGGCTCATTTTTGAACTGATTTTTTACTAATAATTTTTGAAGTTCTTTTTTTTTATTTTCTGATTCAAAAACTCCAATTATTTTAATAATTGATGAATCGACAGCCAAATTTGATTTATCCATTTTCATCGTATAAATTATTTAACTAAAATAGTGTTTATGTTTTAAATTTTTTGATTTAGTTTTTAAACTATCGCATATAAGTTTGTATATAATACTAATCTAGCATAAATGTTTCATCATCAACATTAATGTTTATATCATCAGCACCAACTTTATCAAATGGATTTTCTAATTGTTCCTGAATATTATTTAAACTAATTAATATGAAGCTATACAATAGCGGCATAACATAAGTTAAATATGGATTATAATCTTTCGAAATTTCAGCAAAATATGGAGAATACAATACTGGAAATGAATATATAAATATTCTACTAAACATTCTTAATGCTACTGGAGTTCTGTACAAGTGAATACTTCGCATACTATCAAAGGAAATAATGATTTTACTTATGTATTGATTAACCCTCGATATTTCTCCACTTTGAACATTCAATCCTCGCAGTTCTGAAATAAAATTTGATATATTTTTAAAATGTTCATACATTTTTTTCTCATTTTGTTTCCATGCTTTCTTACTAACTAGCATAATGGTAAATAAAGAAAATATGTTATGTAATTCAAGTTTAACTCTATTAGCTAAATCTGAATTGCTTGTATCTGCTGGCCAATATCTAAAAGCGAAATAAATTGAAATTAAATGCCCTTTGAATTCAGAAAACCTTTGTAGAGCAAATTCCCTTCTTGTAAATGCTGAGCTAATTGAAAACACAACAGGAAAGACTATAGCCATACCAATTAATAAATCGGGAAATTTTGCCGTTATTTTGAATTTAATACATAAAAAAGTTGTAGCAACTGATAATGAAGTAATAATTAACGTTTTGTAATTAAACACACTAATTAAGGAAAGCCATTTAAAATTCATAAGAGAATTTTTTTTTATTTAATTTATAAATAGATCTATTTTTAAGTTTGGTATAGTCTAATTTTTCTTGCCTCTTAAATTAAAGCTAAAAAATAATCTCACATTTATCGTTTTTAAAATCCATTTTCAACTCAGATATTGTTTTATGATTGAAATCAGATTGTAGCATTTTTCTTTTAATTAATGACATTGCTTTTAATTCTTTTGCCTCTGCGTATCTTCGTAATTGAATTTCGTTTTCAATTATTAATCCTGGAACATTTGTCAATTCTCCCTTGTCATTTTTTGCTGCCATTGTAAAATAGCAGGAATTAGTATGTTTGATTTGTTCTGTTTTAGGATTTAATGCTTCTACTCTCATTCCAATTATCATTGTAGAATTTCCAACGTAATTTACCGAAGATTTTAAAAATACAAGTTCGCCAACTTCAATAGGATTTAAAAACTCAACACCTTCCACGGCAACGGTTACACAATAAGCGCCACTGTGCTTTGTTGCAGAAACATATGCAACCTTATCCATTAAAGATAATAAAACACCGCCATGAATTTTACCTCCAAAGTTAGCGTAACTAGGAATCATCAACTCAGTTAATATGGTTTCCGATTCTGTAATTTTTTTAAATTTACTACTGTTCATCTTGTTATGTTTTATTATTAATTAAACATACAAATAATTAATAACATCTTAAAATTTTAAATTGTTGCTTCGTGACTATTGGTATTCAAAATAATTAGAGGTCTGGCATCGGTCCAAATTCCATCTTTAAATTCAGAAGTAAAAACATCTTCACCACCCGACGATTTTTGTTTAGTAAAATCTTGTTTAAAATCGAAAAAGCCTGTTCGGTCCATTGCCGAGAAATACATTTTATTTTCGTCGGCCGATAACACAGGCAGGTATTCATTCGCAGAAGTATTGATGTGATGACTAAGTTTGATCAATTGTCTTTTTAAATCACGTTTTGATATGACATGAGTTACGTAACCATTTATAGAATCTGTTTCTTTCTTTGATTGATTATCAATTATGGAAGTTGAATCACCAAATTTAATATTTTTATTATCACTACATGATCCCAAAAATAAAAGCAGTATAAAATAGTAAACTAGGTGTCTCATTTTTATTATATTTTATTTTATAGATTTTTTTTATAATTTATCTTAATTTTTTAATTATTTATTTATAACTCATTTTTAAATAACTCAATAAAATAAGCAATTTGAAAAAAATTACTTCCTGTTTCATCATTAATTTTATAGTCAAATTGGTGTATATAACCAATTTGTATTGTTGTTGATTTTGAAGGCTTATAATTAAAACTTAATAATAATCTATTTCGTTCAAAATAAGGTTCGGTGTTGGTGAAAAATATTTCGTTACTCACACTTAGCCGATACGGTTTATATAATTTTTTTTCGTTGCCAAAAGGGACAGATAATCCCAATCTGTATCTATATCTGTTTCTAAAACCATTGCTTGTAAACCTTAACTCTGTTCTATAGCGCTGCTCTATATTAAATACTCCTATTGATTGGTTTAAAACAAGTTGAGGCCATATTCTAAATTCATCATTGTTTTTTGGCAACACAAAATTTCCTCCTTCTTTATAGGTTTGATATTTACCTGCCCCTAAAGTAAAGATTAAGTTTTTTTGAATTTTATAATTAACAGCTACTTTGTATTCGTAATAATGAAAATTTTGATAAAACTTTAATGATCTAAGTTGTGCTTCAGAAAAAAAACTCCACTTTTCGTTAACAGTGTATTTTAAATTAAAAATGTTCCAACTCCCTAAGCCATTAGTTTGGGCTGTTATTTTATTCGAAATTAAAATTATAACCAATAACATTAAATATAATTTTTTCATATTTTAATTTTAATTTATTTCATCCAATCGGGTAATTCATTTGCTTTACCTAATTCTTTTGCAATTCGCTTGGCGCTTTCAATAGATGTTTTTGTTAAATTATTTGAGGCTCCTAACTTTTTAAATCTGATTTGTGAGCTTAAAACATAATGCTCTAAGGCTTTTTCGTATTCGCCTTTATTTTTCCAAATTAATCCAATATTATTATACGAGGTGGCCACATCAGGATGCTCCCCACCCAAAGTTTTTAATTCGATCGTCAAGCTTTTTTCAAAATACTCCAAGGCTTTGTCGATTTCGCCTTTGCTTTTCCAAACTTGTCCAATATTATTATACGAGCTGGCCACATGGGGATGCTCCCCACCCAAGGTTTTTAACCGGATTGCCAAGCTTTTTTCATTATACTCCAGGGCTTTATCGTATTCGCCTTTGCCGATCAATGTTATTCCAATATTATTATACGAGTTGGCCACATCAGGATGCTCCCCTCCCAGGGTTTTTAAGCGGATTGTCAAGCTTTTTTCATTATACTCCAAGGCTTTTTTGTAATAGCCTTTTTCGCCCCATATTCCTCCAATATTATTATACGAGCTGGCCACATCAGGATGTTCCCCACCCAAGGTTTTTAATTTGATCGCCAAGGATTTTGTATAATATTCCAGGGCTTTGTCGTATTCACCTTTGCTATACCATGTATTTCCAATATTATTATAAGCTGTGGCCACATGAGGATGCTCCTCACCCAATGTTTTTAAACGGATCGCCAAGCACTTTTGATAATACTCCAGGGCTTTGTCGAAGTTGCCAAATTTTTTTTCACAATTACCTAATTGAAATAATAAATCAGCATCTTCGACAATAAACGATGCTTTTGTATCTACTTTATTTAAATAATTAATGGCTTCTTCCTTATCAAAAATAGCAATGGCATCTAATCCTAAACCCAGTGCATCTTTTGTTTTAAATTCGTTTTGTGGCATTAGGGCTATTAAAAACTCTTTTCTTAATACATGCAATTGAAGTTTTTCCAATTGCCCATCTAATTTTAATAATGCTTTCCAATCATTTTCAGTAGAGTTTTCTAATACTTTTTCAATAGTAGCATTAACTCCAAAAGTCTTTAAGAAAATCAGCATTGGCTTAATAGATAAATCAATATTATCATTGCCAGCATCTATTAAGATAGTGACCAAATCCAAATTTCCATTTAGTGCATGCTCACATAAAAAAGATTCAATGGCTGATTTTTGTAGTTTACTGCCACTCTTTAAAAGTGATTGCATGGCTGCAAGATCTATTACTGGCTTTTGCTCTTGTAATTTTAATGCGAGTAAATACAACAAAGCCCCTTCTACAGTAAAACCAACATATCTACTTAAGCCTTTTACATAACTGCTTATCCAACCCTTACTTTTTAAAAGATTGTAAGGGGCATTTATAATATCAGAAGTAAAATAAGGTTTAAGTATTTCGTGTTTCAATAAGTCATCTAACAACAATTCATTTTCTCCTTTTTGCCAAACTTCATTCGCTACTAATTTTAAAAATAGTTGTTCCTCAGTGCTAAATGTTTTTAACCAGTCGTGCCAAATATTTAAATGCTTAGCACCTTTTTTGGGAAGTGCTTTGCCATTATAAATTTCTAAAAATAAACGCAGTATTAAGGGGTTGTTTATTTGATTGTAAATCGCTCTATCAAAATCTGCTATATCGTCAAAATTAAATTGCGGCTTAAATTTGGCTTTATCTTTTGCTACATAATTTCCCCAAGCGCCTTTCATTTCTTTCATGTCAAGGGCCGTCAACCAAAAAGAATAAGCACTTAATCCTTTTTCGTTATCCTTATTTTCTCCATATAGAAAATCATTTTCTAATTCAGAAACTATGTAGCGTTCTAAATCAGTTTTGGAATTTGCTCTATTGGTAACAACAAACTTTAAACTACCGGGCTCAAATACTTTACTCAAATCAATTATTTCTTGCCAAATTTCTTCAGCATTATTTGATTCATTTAATCCATCAATTAAAATAAAAGTGGGCTCTGCTTGATTACCTGCAATTGAGGTATAATTTTCTATTCCTTTTTCAAAATCTAAATTTAATAAATAATAAATTCGTTGTTTTAATGATTGCTTTTCCATTCGGCCAGCACGAATTAACAAACTTGGTAATTGGCGTTCGGTGTATTGCCTTTGTATTTCAGCCAATAAATTAGTTTTGCCACTGCCCGCTTCTGCCACTATAAAAAAAATGTTTGCGCGCGCTCCAATCCATTCGCGCAATTTTATTTCCATTTCTTCACGGTGCTGGTATATGCCCGGGATAATTTTTTTCTCAGAAATTAATGTATCTAATAATAATTTATTTTCTTCGGCTATTCGCTTTAAAAATTCTTCTTTTGTAAAAGCATCTGGAGTAAATGGTGTTTCTTTTTGTTTATCACGGAGTAATAAATTTAATTTTTCAAGAATTTTACCAGAGGTTTCCTTAACAACACTTTCTGGACTAAAAAATTTAATTGTACTACCAGTATAAGATTCATAAACTAATAGTTGTGTTTCATTTTTTATATCACCAAAATCACTTGGAATAATAAAGAAAGGCACCATTGATAATTTCCGATCATTGTTATCGGCCAACCAAACTTTCTCTTCATCAATTTCTTGGTTTAAGTTATTTTCTTCAGACACAACACTTGATGCCAATTTCCAAACAATTCCGTTTTCTTTTTTATACAAAGATGATTCGGGTAGTTTTGAAAGTTTTACCAATAATGTCTGAAAAATAGGATAATAGAATTCCCATAATTCCTTTGCTTGATTTTCGTTTATTGGAGTGCCATGTCCTAAATATTTGTTTCGGAAATTAACTAGCATTCCTATAGAAGAAAGCCCATTTTTTTTTGAATAATTAACTTCCCCAAAATCTTCAATAATTTCCTCTGAAATATTAAATTTTTTATCTTTATTTTCAATTTGAACATAAAAATCAAAAAACTCAGGAAAAACAAGTTTTATTTTTTCTTTTTGTAATGCAGTATAGCATTCTCTAATAAAGCCATTCCATTTACCAAATGAGGGCTCGCTTAATTGAGATAGAAATAAATCAACGATTCTTCTATTTTTAAAATCTGAATTAAAAAATTCGGAAATAGAAATTAAACCAAGGTATTTAAGAAAATTTATAAATGTATAGCCTAACCTATGCAAACGTTTTTCATAGTCGTTTTGTAATAAGGTTTCTTTTAAAGGATAAGCAATCACATAAGGAAGAGAATTGATAAGAGCTAAATCTTCAGCTGATAATTGAATGCCACTATTTGTTAAACTTTTTTTTGCAATTGCAAATCGTTTGCGATCACCTAACGAGAAACCTAATTCTTTTAGATCGTCTTCAGATAATTCAATGAGCAAATCAACCGAAGTAATATCGTTTTGCTGCAATATCTCAGCATATTTTTCAAGCTGATTTAAGGTTAGCCAATCTAATAGTTGATCCATAGAATTTATTATTTTAAAGATTTTTGGAGGAAGAAAATAGTAAAATTGTTATCCAAATTAAAGTAATCTAATTTATTTGCTTTTGGGATAGATTTAGGTGCGTATAAGTTTAAATGTAATGCTTTTTTATTTCTAATTTTTCCAAATATTTTTCCATAGAATCTTTAAAGCCTTCTAAATCCATTTCTTTTAGATCAAATTCAATTTGCTTCTTCTCATCTTCTATGCTATTTATTTCTAAAAACCAACCTTTTTCAGAAAATGGAGCCTCTGTTTTCTTTATAATAAACCTATATGAATCAAAATCAAACGTTCCTTTTTCGAATTCCTTTATAGTAATACTTTTATAATATTCAACAGTATTGTTTTTTATTTTTATGTAATTCTTACTAGTAACTAAAACAAAAAGGCCTTTCATTAAAAAAAACAGAATCCAAAAAATAGGAAAAATCCATTCATACCATTTTGGAAGAGTTGTTGAGAGGATAACAATTTCATATACTCCAACAGACAAATATAAAGTAGTTAACATAGTTTCAGCAAACGGGGATAGGTTAAATATCAGCCAATTATCTTCATTTAATTTTCCATTATAAAATATTTTTTTAAAAATAAAATTAGCAAAGATGTATCCTAAAAGGGCTAATAAAAAAAATGTCATTGTGTTCATTAATTTTCGTTTTTATGATTTATTTTTAAATGTTTATATTTTTATCTTTTCTATTATTTTATATTTTCTTCATTTCGAAATTCGCTTAACTCTTTTGTTATGGGAGCCAATTTGATCAACATACTAGTTTTTATTAATTATATCATTATCTATTCTCCAAATATCATAATGCTTGTTTACAAGATATTACAGAATCAATCTCATGATTTTTTATCAAAATTTACAATAGTTTTTATTAAGTTATTCAAATTTACGAGCAAGCAATCAAAACATGTAATAAATATATTTTAACCACAATACATATGATGATTGATAGGTGACTTGATTAAAGTTTTATTTCATCAATCTTTCATCGAAGTAGGTTTGAATTTATTACTTAATAACAAACTTCCAATAAATACTATCACAACAATAATTTCTTGCGTTATACTTAACTCAATAAAATCAACACTAGGCCCATAAAGACTTGCTCGCTTTTATGGGCTAGTTTTATTTAAATCACATTAGATTTACAAACTAGAAGGGATAAAGGGATTTGTTGAAGCATCCTTTTTTTCTTCAGGTAATTTAGCTTTTATTTCAGCAAATACACTCAATAAATCTTTACCGTTAAAATTCATTTTATCTGTTTTTATTGTCACTATTTTACTATCCTTAAATGTTAGTTTAATTCCTCCTGATATTTCAGCAGTAGCAATATCGGTAAATTTAAAATCGCCATTTTCATCGTTATCCCTGTACTTTAAATTATTTCCGTCTATTACAATAAAATCGTTTCGGTCTCTAATTAATTTATAAAGTGCAAATAATATTGGTACGGCTGTTAATAAAATAAGATATGTCAAGCCAAATATATAGTCGGAACTTGAAATACTTGGCACGTTAATTATGGTATATAAATAATAGCCAATAGCTAATGAAACCAACATGTTTAAGAATTTTGGTAATTCCTTTGGATTATAAGTAATAACCCCGTTATTTTCAGCTCTGGACCCAATTAGGTGACCAAGGTAAAAAGTTGAAATTAAAGAAACGATACCTGTCCATGCTAAAGTCCAGAAGCCAAAAATATTCCACGTTTTATACATTAAGTAAAAAAGTCCTAGACTAATTATTAATCCTAAACCTCCACCAATTACTGCTAATTTTTTCATAATTTTTTTGCGTAGTCGCCACTTTTTTTAATTTTTAAATTAGTTCGTTTTTTAGAGTGGGTTCTGATCTCCACTTTTCATAGTAATCATTATACGATTAACAATAATATATCAAATATTTGATTAAATCAAATTAGTTTTAAGTTATTGCTTTTTTAATCTAAAAATTAATAGTAATTCCAATTATAAACACTTTTCATAATAAACAAAAAAAGCATGGATATAATTATTAAAATAAAGAATTATATCAACAGAAATAGACTTCTTTTTATTCTGTTTGCAATTATTATTAGTACTGTTTGTACAATGCTTTTTCATTTCGCGAATGTAGAAGAAAACTCACATTGGTATAATGACTTTGTGGCACACGCTTCAGGTTTTTGTTTTTTCTGCCTCATTACCAATCGATGGGCCATGGTACGCTTTTCACCCTCTAATATGCTTCCATTTTATTATTCCTTTAGCAACGATTAGTTTTATTAACGAAATGTTTGATGGCATAATAAACATAAATAATAAAAAGTACAATAATATAACTGACCATATAGTAATTGCTGGTTTAGGGAAAACAGGCGATTATCTTAGTCGTCAATTTGCTCAAAACACAACAAATAAAAATGAACATGTTTTGGTTATTGACAATAATGCCGAACTAATAAAAAAAAATGCTGCAATTAATGAAAATATTAAATATTTGATTGAGGACATTGGCAGATCAGGAAAAAATACTTTTATAGAGAGGGCAAATATTGAAAAAGCAAAACTATTTATTACACTAACAGGCAATGATTTTGCAAATATAGATGCCGCATGTTTAATAGAAAAACAGAAACAGAAACCATATTGTTTTATTCAGATTTCAAACCTTAACTTACTTCATACCATTCGTCATGAACCATCAAAATATTTTAATGCTAATGAAAATAAAATTCATATAATTAATTCATACGAAATTGTAGCAAGGTATGTGGTAAATTACATACTTTTAAGAAATAATCAAATAATAAATAGCAAGGAAGTGCTTTTTGTAATTGCTGGGTTTGGGAATTTTGGCAAAATGATTTTCGAACAAATAACAATACAACAAACAAATATTAAAACCGAGAATTATTCTATTCAGGTTATTGATACAAAGCCTGACATTAAAGATGATTTATATTTCGAGAATTTAGCTTTAAATCGAATTTTGAATGAAAATAATAACATACAAAAAATACTAAGTAGCACTAAATATTCGAATTTAGATATCCAAAAAATGGATACCTGGGAAGGTGTTTTTAATGAAAATGAAAAGAAACAAATTATTGTTATAATTGCTACTGATGATGATACAAAAAATCTAATTGCTGCGATAAGAATTCAGAAAATAATGGAAATAAAAAAACAGGAAATAAATTTAGTTTGCAGGTTTTTTCGAAATCCCCTTATTATTTTGGAAATGCCAAATATAATAGCATGTACTTTTTCTGAAATTTTTAATACCGAATTAAAAAAAATGATAGAAAAAGAAATAAAAAATAAGATTTTAGGATAATGCAAAAAAACAATGCCAATAAAATTAGCTGCAAAGGCAAATACCGGAATAGAAATTTGTGAACAAGTTTACCAAAGTGATTCATGGCAAGTGCCAAGAAGATTGGTTATTGTTCGTCAAAAAATAAAAGATCGGCCAAATGCTCCCGGCAAACAATTACATATTTTTTCATAATTAATATCAATTTTTAACACAACGGACAGGCATAAAATTATCCTTCATTTTTCTTCCCCAGCATGAAATTCTATCAGAACCGCTTTCAAGATCCACGCAACAAGCTTTAAAATCATGTGGATCAAATGAAGGCTCAGATGAAGTCCAATAGGTAGCGGCTATACCTTCAAAATACCCATCAATAAAGCTGTTTGAAAAAGCTCCGCCAGGAAGAGCTGAAAAACCACTCTCATTGTCACTGATATCTTGAATACTTTCATTACGACCTGCATTTCTCCAGCCACATTTTGCTTTCATTTTCTTTCCTGCGATTGATTTACCACCAAGGGTTTTGCATAATTTTTCATAATCTTCCAAACTTGGAATACTATAACCAACTGGTGCTAGGCCCCTAGGATCAATTACAGCATACCAATTATACAACTTACCATACAAGTGATTGTAACTAGAGTCAAAATTTCTATAACACCAGCAAGGCTTTTCTTCATCTGCAGCAGCTTTCATTTCTTCCTCATTTTTTACTTGTAAAATTTGATCGCCGTTTTTAAATGCGCAAACATCCAAGTTTTTGGTCGTCCATGTTTGATTACCAATCTTTACTTGAGGTATTGAATCATTAATGCAATCGGCTGAAAGCGCAAATTCAAGAGCATCTTTATTACTTCGCCTATTGCAACTGCATAAGTAAATTAAATTTATAATAACTAGCATAATAATTATTTGATTATTTTTCATAGCATTAAATTTCGCCTAAATAATTGGAAACTCCAAGTGAAAAACCATAATCCCATGCCAAAGCAAGTACCTCGCCCATTGCGCCTTAGTAATTAAGCAAGTAAATAAAATTACAACAATAACGATGTATTTCATTGAATTATAATATAATTTAATTTCAATATCCGTAATTACACCTAAAATGAGTATATTAGCAGTGTTCTAGCCCCCTAATAGATTAGACTCGTAGCGACAAAGTTAAATTAATTTGGATTAATAAAACATATGACTTTATTCAATAAAATAATTATCTTTGAGTTAATAAAAATTTTAAGCACGTAATTTATTATTTTAAAAATTTAAAACTATGATTATTCAAAATTGGTGGTTTACAACTTTATTGGAGCATCCCTACAAATCTTGCCCTGTACTTCAGAAAAACATTGAATGTGATGTTTTGATTATAGGTGGAGGCATGAGTGGAATGTCAGCAGCAGCGGGGCTTATAAATAAAGGACTTAAAGTTGTTTTAATAGAGAAAAATATCGTAGGAGGCAGTACAAGTGGGAGGAGTGCTGGATTTATGACACCTGATAGTGAATTAGAATTGTCACAATTGGTGAGAAGATACGGAGTTAAAGGGGCGCAAGAGGTTTGGGGAATACCTACCAGGGGAATTAATCTAGTTAGAGACTATATCAAAACTTATCAAGTGGAGTGTGATTATAGGGAGCAGGAAAGTTTGTTTTTAGGGATAGGGAAAAGTGGATTTAATATAGTTAAAGAAGAAGAGCAATGTAGGAAAGAGGTTGGATTCACCAATCAAAAAGTATATGATGAAACCGCTTTGAAAAGTGTATTGAATTGCGAAGGATTTTCTGGGGCCATTTGTTATGATGATACATTTGGAATTAATCCATTACAATATCTTCAAGGAATGAAGAATGTTATTATTGATGCTGGCATACAGGTATTTGAAAGTACGGGGGTGAATAGTATTGAAGATCATACTGCCTATACTGATTCTGGTAGTATTAAGGCAAAAGAGATTATTGTGGCTATTGATAAACTTGATAAAGATTTTAATCCTTTGTCGAAAGAAATATATCATGCTCAGACCTTTTTAAGTGTGAGTGAGCCTTTGAGCGATAAGCAAATAGCAGAGTTATTACCAAGTGGAAATGATTTTCAAATGTGGGATAATACCTTAGTTTACTCTTATTGGAGGGTTATTCATGGTAATCGGATACTTCTCGGAGGTGGTAATGCCATTTCAACATTCGCTCCAACTACATGGAACAAAGAAAGTGTAATTTCTCGTGTTCAAAATAGATTTAAAAAACATTTTCCAATGCTCAAAAATCTTAATTTCATTCAGTATTGGCCAGGTATGATAGATACAAGCAGAGATCTATTGCCCATTTTAGTGCGTGATGAAAAGAATCCACATGTTCATTTTATTCAAGGAATTGTTGGTTTACCATGGGCGAGTTTTTGCGGTGATTTTGTAGCCAGAAACATACTTCATACTGAAGGTGATGATGATAGTAAATATTATGAGTACCTTTCTAATCGGAGAAATTTTTCGATGCCTATTTGGCTTCAGAAGGTAATTCCAAAGCCAGTTTTATTCGCACTCAACAATGGATGGGCTAAATACTACCAGAAAGACTCTCAAAATATATTGAAAGAGAAGACCGGGGAATTCTAATACTAGTTAATGCTTCTAAATTTAGTTTGTGATATGGTATGTTTTTCATAAAAATATTTTGTAGCGTTAAAAGAAATAAAATTTATTATTATTGTATCAATTTAGCAAAGGTGTTTCCTTTTCTTATATCGCCAGTTTGGTAGCATCAATTTTCGCTTTCAACCTCATTGGAAGATACAACTTCAATACAGAAGTAGGTTTATCAAATTTCAGCAAATTATATTTTATACAAAATATTTGAATATCTTTTTTTAAAGATGAATTATTATACTAATTTGAATTTACTGTAAGCTACCAATTACATAATATTAGGAACGTCAGGGTAAGGTATAAAAGACTCAACAAAAATAATAAATGGATCTTTAGTAAATAAAGCGATCACAATAGTTAATACGGCGATCAATAATGCTACGCCAACATTGTTTTTAGAAATTTCATCATACTCATCTAAGTTCTTGGTTAACTTAGAAAATAAATTATATGCTGCAAAAACGATGGTTGCACCAAAACTATATCCTAAAATTAAAAACATACCTAAATATTTAAATATTTCAAACCATAACATAATAAGGGATGTGTTTCTTGTAGAAAGTAATTTGATAGTTGATGATAAGGGTTCCATGATGCCAAAAACAATGTATGAAATTGAGAATATAGTTCCACTTAAAAATATCATAAACGATAAATTTTGATAAGGATTTTGTTCATTCGTTTTTTTGAGATAAAATCTCATCAAAACTAATTTAGTTAAATAAACAGTTAGAATGCCTATGGCTAATGAAATGACTAACTCGATTAATGCAATGTTGATTTCTGTTTTCATATTTATATTTTTATTATTTATATTAGTTTGCTAATTCTACTACCCAATACCTCATATTGCCACATTCGGGAGAAATGTTACCTGGCGTGAAACCTGTTGCAGTGGTTTCCCACACGTAATATTTTAATCCATTATAACTCACAAAGTCGCCACTATAATTACCTGATATGCCTATGATGCAATGTGAATATTGTTCTGAACCTAGCATAACAACATTATATCCAAATTTAGAAAGTACATGAAATAAAAATAAACTTCTTGTATCACAGTCTCCTTTAAAGTTACCAATAAATTCAACAGGCGCTTGAACGCCAAATTTTATTTTTTCTAAACATGGTTTGCCGGTTTGATGGTATTCGCTAATAAATCCGCCATATTTTAAATCTGCCTCGCGATGAGTTAAATCATGAACTAAATAATAGGGTATGTTTTGAATGGAGGTTACAACCATATCAGCAAATTGCTGACGGTTTAAATTTTCCGTTTTTCCAATTCGTGAATATTCTTTAGCTACCGAATCTAAAAAAGATTTATTTTGATTAATTAAGTTACTATATATTTGATGATAATAATCTCTAAAGTTATTGCTATTAATCTCTAATTGGTTACGCTTAATATTTGCAATATTAAAATAATCCTTTCTAACCAATAATAATGCTTGATGAGGATTTTGATTATTATCGTTCCATTTTAAATTATGTTTTAGATAGGTTACTGCAATTGTATCTTTCTCCTTGGAATAAATAGTATCTGTTACTTCTTCTGGTTTATAATCCCATTTATCTTCATCGGTATTATCATATTCAATAATGTCATCTTTTTTAGTGCCTTTTTTTGGATTGAAAAAATTAAATTGAGAAAGCAGAGCAATGATTGCAAACAAAGAAAGTAATCCACCTATAAATTTTAACAATCGCCCTGTTCGTGATAATAAAATAAAACCTAGACCGAGAAGTGCAAGAAGAGCTGATTTAATTGCAAAGCCATTACTCATTAACCGATAGCATGCATAAAAAAGGATTATCCAACCTATCAAATTTAAAAAATTACGTTTTGGTTGAAGTGGATTGTTAGAGCCTGGAAATCTTGTTTTCAATCCTTCTAATAACATAATTATTAAAAAGAAAATAGGCAGTAACCATGTAAATGGATTTAAACCAAATATAAAAAAAAGAGCCAAAAACACCAATACCGAAATAATAAAAGATCCAATCATTAAATTAAAAAAGTTCCGATTTTCAATATTTTGAGGGATTACCGTTTTTATTTTATTTTGAATAGTTTCTTCATGATTAATAGTATTTACAACTCGTGCAGTATTAATATCAATAGTTTTATTTTTTATAATATTAAAAATAGGGAGAAGAGGCTCCTTTTTTTTAATCGGTTCAATTATTTTTTTCTTTAATTTATAATAAACGTTGGCGGTATAACTTTGATGCACTTCACTGTTTATTAAAACAACTTCACCTATTTTAATATCCGTAAATAAAAGTTCATCAATAGGTTCTTGAATAAAATCTGTTTCATTGATGAATACGCGTGCCTCTTTAATTGGACTTATAAACTCATGATAAAACCCAATCTTAAGTTCATTGGAATTAAAGGGTATAACAACCTCAGAATTTCTAATATCTATGGTTTGAAAATCAAACGTATTAAAAGTATAATGCCCAGATTGATTTTTTGAGATGGATTTATAAAATCCACTGGCTGTTCCTTTTAAATATATAATTTGTTCTTTCAACCGATCTTTACTTATTTTTCAATACTTTTATTGTTTTCTAATTCTACTTCAACACGGCGGTTCATTAACCTTCCTTCCTCAGTATCATTTGGTGTTTTAGGTTCTGTTGAACCTTTACCTATTGCTTTAATTCTGCTTGAATTTACTCCTAAACTAGCTAAATAGGTTTTTACGGATTCAGCTCTATTTTGTGATAATAACAAATTTGAGCTAGCATTTCCAACATTATCGGTATGCCCAATAATTTTTGCTTTGACATCTTGATTTTCTAATAAATAAATGCCTAATTGTTCTAAATCTTTTTTTGAGGATGGAATTAAAACAGAACTGTTTGTAAAAAACTGAACATTTGGTAATGAAATAGTTCTGATTTCCTTAATTGTTTTTTTATCCACGTATGCTGAGGTATCTTTTTCTTCAATGCGACGGTCTTTATCATCAATAAAATCATCACTTGTTTTTTCATCGGTCTTAATAATATCCGAATTATTTTTTTTATTTGTGTTACCTGAACACGTTTTTAAAAGTGTAGAAAGTAATCCTAATAAAAATAAGAGTAAAAAAATTCCTAAACAGCCATTTCTAAATATACTTAAACAACCCATACCCGGCATACATCCTCTATTCTGCTCTAAAGAAGTTCCTGAAATAAGCGGTTGTTTTTTTCCACTTATTATCCTTTGAAAATTTAACAGCCGACCGCCTAGCAAAGATGAGCCCGGAAAACAACCTCTATTAGTTAGAGGTGGTTTAGAGGATATGATTGTATCTGCAAGAGGTTCAACAATTATGTCTTTTATTTTTATTTCATTTTCTTTTTTAGGAATAACAACTTCCTTCTTTTCTTCAGATAACTTCGCGTATAACAATCCTTCAATAATACCATGCCTTACACCATCTATATCTTGCTGATGAGTAATAATTGGGTTCACAATACTTGCTTGAAATAGATTTAATTTTTTAGCTTTTTCTAGCGGTGACAATAAACCAACTTGAGGAAAGATTTCCACATTTGAAATGTAGGTTACTATTAATGTTAAATCACTTGCTGAAATTGAGGGTTGTGATAAAAAAAAATCCGCATCGTTTAGCACTTTTCTTCCACGAAGTTCTATACTTCTCAAATCAGTAACAGGCATTTCAATCTTACCAATAATACTAGTTGAAAAACTAGATTTAAATTGACCTATTATAACCTGATTATTCATGTGTTGTAATCGTACTTTCTTTTTTTTGAAAATAATCAAATATGTTTTTTATCGCTACTTTTTTATAAGGTAAGCTGATTGGCTTATTATTATAAGGACTATCCTCATATAAACTTTGACTTATTTTGGTATATAAATATTTTTCATTTAAAATCTTTTTACACTCGTTCTTTGTTAATTTATAGTCATTTAGGATTCTGTTTTTTATTTCTACCTTATATAAATTGGCATAATTTGAATCTTTAGATACTAGTGCTCTGATATAAAATGGAATAATTAATATGAACGCAAAAAATAACATAAGCAGACACATAATTGATCTTGGATAGTTAAAAACCAAATGAAATCTATAAAACGGCAACTCAGATTTAACTAGTTGTAATTGGTATTGCTTAGTTAATATTTTATTTTCAAGAGTTAAAACACTATCCTTACTATTTAATTTAATAGTAGCTAAAAGTAATAGCGTATCAATTTTTCTTATTTCAAATTCAGTTAACCCTTTATCCATTGAGGTATTTGCTTTAGCTAATTTTTGAGTAAAGGCGTTCTTTTGTTTTTTTAAATTAATTATGTCGCTAGATAATATATTTAATTGTTGTTTTTTTGCTTTTAACCTGTTCTGCTTATAAGATATATTTAAAGAACTCTTATAAGAATTTAAATTGCCAGTGAAATCGTCATGATTAATCATTGCAATCAATGGAACTAAAATAGTAAATACAAAGGCAGAAAAAAGGATAATGCGATACGTATTTGCAAAGTTTCTAAGCATTCGCCTCATCGTCATTTCTTCATGTAACGATACATTGATAGTAATAATTGTAAAGCGAAGAATCGAGAAATAAATAAAGCTTAAAACAACAGAACCAAAACAAGCGGAAATATAATTCTGGGTAAGTAGAAAGAAAAAATAATAAAATGAAACAACACCTAAGGACATTAAAACCAAAAAGAAAACAGACAAACGTTTATAGCGATTGATTTCTTTTGCAGAACATTGCGTTAGAATGGTTTCTTCCAATCCAAAAAGTATGGCGGCTAACATAATTTTTAATCCTCTGTATAATAACTTTCTGGATTTGTATTAATATCATCTTTTTTCTTAGTGTGCCATTTATCAATAATCACTGACGTTAAATCAGATTGTTTTTCAAGTTGCATTTTCTTGGCTTCAATTTCTTTTTCTACTTCTAGATAATCTACCCTTTCTGCATAATTAGTACCATCCTTACCGTGAACTAATTGATCAATCACAACTACACCACTATGTGCTTTAAAACGTTCTTTATTATTATCAACTAAATATTCGTAAACACCTTTGTTCATCATCATTTTAAAGAAAATTGGTCCAGCTTCAATTGATAAAAGAACTAAGAAAATAAGCCAAGGTACAACACCACCAATAGCATGAGAAATATGAATTCGTTCCATTAAACCATCTAATTGATGTGCAATTAATTGATTTTTCTTATACTTTTCATCTCTTCCTTTATCTAATAAATCTACTTCATTATTTATTCTGATATACCTGTCTTTTAAAGCCGTAATTTCTGACTCTTTCGCTTTTTTCTTATCTTGAAGTTCGATTTCTTGTTTATTCAAATTTTCTTTTTGTGCCTTAGCAGCAGGCCCTTCACCAGCTTTTCCAGAGCCAATTCTTCCAGCAATTTCATCTTCTAATCGTTTTCTTCCATCTAAAATTTCAATACGTTGTTTTTCAAAATTTTGTTCAATGCCTTTTATCTCATTTTCAACTTTTGATAAATCTGTTTTTTTATTCTTCATTTGAAGATTAGTGATTGAATCTGTTTTTATATTCAAAGTCATCAAATAATCATCTTGTTTATTTTGAAGTTCTGCGTTTATTTCTGTTTTAAGGATTCTTACCTCTAGTGGCGATGAGATAGCGAAACCTAAAATAATTGCAATAATAATACGAGGCAAAGCTTGAACAAATTCTTTGCCTGTTATCGCATCAGTACCATCACCTTTACCAGTGCTTGATACAATAAAACGATCCATGTTTAAAATAATTAATCCCCAAATAATGGCAAATAACGCAGAGCCAATTACACTTGCCATATCTATTGGATCTAAATTAACAGCATCCCCTTTTGGACTAAAAATAGTATAAAAGGCATAGCCACCTGAGAACGCAGCTAATAAACCTGTACAAAAAACAATGCCGCCTATACCACCATATTTTACTCGATCAGCCATAGGGCATTGTAATAAAATTTGTCTATCAGCGCCAGCGCACCACCATAAAAATTTTGTAGCTCTAGAAACTGGTTTTGTGGTGTTGTATTCAGCTAAATAATCTTTGATTTCTTGCATAATGTTTAATTTATTGGATTGGTAAAATGTTTTTTATTGATGGAGTTTTAGTTTTTGGGTTTATAGTTTGATATTTTGTATTTATGTTTTGACCTTTCGTATTAAAAAATAAACTGGCAATTTCTGTATGATTTTCTCTGTTATTTATAATAGTAGCATTTTCAATCAATGATAATTTGCTCTGAATATTTTTAACATCAACTGAATGGACGTTTCTTTTAATAGAATATAATGATTTAAATCCCCAAAAATGTAATTGTTTGATTTTTATTTCAATATATTTTTTATCAACATGCAATGATGTTTCACCAAACGAATCAATTGACTTATAATTTTTCCAAGGCAGCCAACTAATTGGATGCCATAAAAATAAAAACCTTAAGTTAGTGTCTAAATTCCAACTAACTTCAATCGTACTGCCATTAAGCACATATTGGTCTTTTATTTTGAGCATGTTTATAGTTTATTTCACTAGTTTTTAAGATTATTTGCTCGTTCAAAACCCTAAATATATTGAAAATAAAAGACTATACAAATTTATTTAAATAAAACAAATCCTTTATATGTAAAAAATAGGACTCGCTAATCTTTATTACCAAAGCCCAAAAGACTTCTTAGTTTTTCCAGAAATAATTCCTCATGATCACTAATAGAATCTTTGAATCCTATAAAAGCAAGCCAATCTTCTTTTGAGGATTTTGCAATAAGAGTTGCATATTCAATTAGAAATTCCTTTGTGAGTAACAATGTTTCCTGACCTTCGTTAATTTCGATAATTGATAGCGCAACTTCTAAAATATTTTCTGGTATATCTTCTTCAATTTCTGGGAATTCTTCCTTGACAAAAGCAACTAGAAATTCAGATTTCAAATATTTGGGGTTTGCCATTAAAAGATCTTCCTTATGATCAATGGCTTCTAATTCTTTGAAATTCTGTGCACTGTCTCTCCAAAAATTAACTGAGGCTAGCATTGTGCCATTTTCTAGATATTGCCTTAGCCCTGCTAAGAGAATGTAGTCATTTTGATATTTTGATTCAAGGTTCATAATTTGAAATTATTCTGTTTTTAATATAAAATTTAACAGAACGTTTCAGGTGTTTTTTTTGAGGTCCCGACCGAACCTAATATTATGTTAAATAGCTGAATTTCACTTAATTAAATTTAGCACTCCTATTATATTGATATACAAGCATATGGTAAGATAAAGTTAAGTTTAGTAAAGTTAAATTAAGCGATTTGTGTCACCCATAGTGTCACCCAAAATAGAGTTTAGGTGACAGTAAATTTACTACATTTGTTGTATCAAATTTTAATGAAATAATGGCAACAGTAAATTTTTATTTAAAGGGAAATGACAAACAAAGTTTAAGCCCGAGCTTACTCTTTTTGTCTTTTTTTTATGAAGGAAAGCGAATGCGTGTGTCTACTCAGGAAAAATTATTCGCTAGAAACTGGAACCAAAAAGAACAAAGAGTAAGAAGAACAGAAGAAGGATATGCAGAGCTTAACGAGCGCCTTGATAAATTATCAAGTGATTATCAAAAAGCTTATCGGCTATTAAAAAGCATTGATAAAAAAATCACCCACGAAACAATACGTGAAAAAATTGATTCACTGAATAACAGAGTTAACAAAGATAATAAAACCTTAATGGGTTTTATAAATGAATTTATTGAATTAGCTGCATTTAAAGTTAAACCCGGCACCATTAAAAGCTATAAAACAACTCGATCGGTTTTATTAAAACTCCAATCACACAGAAATAGGAGAATTGATTTTGATTCGATTGATTTAAGTTTTCATGATGAGTTAAATAAGTATTTATCAAAAAATTTAAGTTATAGTGGTAACACTATTGGCAAGCACGTAAAGAATATAAAGGTTTTTATGAATGAGGCTTCGGAGCGCGGTCTCAATAATAATTATGAATATTTAAAAAAGGGGTTTAGAGTTTTTAAAGAAGACATAGATCATATTTATCTATCCGAGGAAGAGATTTTGAAATTATATGAATTAGATCTTTCTTCACATATACGAATCGGTTATGCTAGAGACTTATTTATTGTTGGATGTTATACCGGTTTACGTTTCTCTGATTTTTCTCAAATCAAAAAAGAAAACATTCGTGATGGCATGATTTCAATTCGTACGCAAAAAACAAACGAACTTGTTACGATTCCGGTTCATCCGATGGTAGAGGATATAATGAAAAAATATAAAGGAAAGTTTTCAAACTCTTTACCCCCAGCGTTTGAAAATCAGGTAATGAATTCTTATTTAAAAGAAATTGGTGAAAAGGCAAAGTTTAATGAAAATGTTTTTATTAAAAAAACTATAGGTGGAAAAAAGGTAGAACAAACATTTAAGAAGTGGCAAATAATAACTACGCATACCGCTCGCAGAAGTTTTGCTACAAATTTATTTTTGCAGGAGTTTCCTGCTATTTCAATAATGAAAATCACTGGCCATAGAAGCGAGAAGAATTTTATGGTTTATATTAAGATGACACCTCATCAGAACGCGGAGAAACTAAGAAAACACTGGGAGAAGGTTTTTAAGAACAATGAAATTACTTTAGGAAAATGATAAATTAATTTTAATAATTCGAACCCCCAGATGCTAGAGCTCAATTTCCCATTGCTGACACCATAACCGACCGAAAGTGCTGCAAAGCCAGCAAAGATTTCTAAATCAGAAATAAACAATACAACAATGTTTGGCACAGGATGAGGATCAGAAAATTTTAAAACCGTTACGCAATTTTGCAAACGTAAATATCCAGGAAAAATCTATAATTCGCCTATGGAAAATGCAAGCGTTGATAACAATCTGCTGCATTGGTACTTACTTCTTTACCATAACGCAATAATTTATAAACCTCTTAATTGTTGTTATACAGGTTGCGATCGTTATTGCGCGCTTCGGTTTGCAAATGATAAATGGCACGCTTGCTTAACTCGTCTGAATAACCAGCTTTGGTAAGATATTTTTTAAGCAGCACTTCTTTAATGTTGCTATTATTTGCTCGCTCTTCCCAATTACCGAGGTAATCGTATCCCATTTTATCACGAAATAATTTTACAATTCTGTTTTGGGTAATGCGCTCTATTTGGCCGATTGAACTCATTGCGTTAAGGTTTTAAATTTAGTACACAAAATCGTTAACTCCTTATCTAATTCACTTTCATTAGTGATTTCTTTGTCAAAAGAGAAATTAGTAGGATTGTATTCATATTTATTTTTGATCATTGTATCTTTGATTTCCTTTTCAAAATCTTTTTCTATCAAAATAAAGTTTGAGCATTTGAATTTCATATTAAACTCTGCTTTATTGCGATAAAGCCTAATTTCATAATTCTTATCTAAATGTATCCAATTGTATAAGTAAGCACAAGAGTTGTCATAACTTGTTTTAACGGGGCTTTGGAGGTGTTCTGTGAAAGGAAAGTACTTTGCTATATTATTTTTAATGTATGTTAAGTAGAAATTATATACATACATGTCAATATGGTAGTGATTTAATTGAGATTCACTGTATAGCTCAATTTCGTTTTCTAAATAGTCAGAATGGTAACCTATAAAGCCTTGGGAACAATATTTAATTAGTTCAGGATTATTGATGAAATAGTTTCGCCAATCAGATGCTCCATCAATAGTAATCTTTTCCAAAGAAGTTATAACGTCAGTTTTATCAAATCTTTTATCATCTAGTATTTGTTTTACAAAATTTCTTTTTTCTTTCCAGTCTATATTTGGATCATCATTTACGATTCGCAAAAGTCTTTTCCAGCTAAAATCTCTATTGTAGTTTTTAATTCCTTTATTGCTGCTAAAGTTCTTTCTTTGGCTTGATGCAGGAATTAAGTAATCTCCTTTTGTTAATAATGCTCGTTCGAGCACGTAACCTTTGTTCGTATTTGATTCTATTAGACTAAAAAACGCAAAAGACAAGTCTAAGTATTTTTTAAACGCACTATAAAACGCATCATTTTCACTAATACTCCAATTTAAATTACCATTATCAATTATGTATTGAAGAATTCCGGAAAACTCTAATATATAACCAATTTGTCCATTGTGAAAAATTGATTTTTCTGATTCTTCAATCAATGCGGTCCATTTGTTAGATTTTTTAATTAAGTGAGCTTTTAAAACTTCTTCATCCTTTTGAAGATCAAAGAAGTCAATTGAATGAGCCGGGTCAGTTATGCACTCAATAATATCGTCGCTTTTATCTATTAGTTTATTAATGCTCTGAATAGCATTATAGAATTGATAATCTTCGTCAAAACGCGAATTAACAACTAAATTGTGAACAACACGCATCCATTGATGTAAACCTTTTGTATTACCAGTATTATTTATTAAATATTTTAAATATGCATGAAATATTACTCTCTCAGGAGCCGAAAGTTTGCCTTTTAAAGCCTTTTCAAATATTGCATTCTCATCATAATAAAATGTATCGGATAAGTAATTCTTAATTTTATTATTGCCATCTTTAAGAATATCCAGGCTGGTAATAAAATACTCCACAAGGTTTTTGTCGAGTGCCTTTAACGAATCATATCTATAAAAGGAAATCTTATCATTTTCTTCGGCAAAAGTGGTTAAATAATTAATTAATTGCTTAAGAACTTGATAATCGCAAACGGAATTTGATGCATATTGAAGAACAATAAGTGTACCGAGGTAATTCATTAATTCTTCATCATAGGTATTAGGTTTCCCTACTAATTCGCGGTAATTCCAAAATAAGTTTGCCCATGACGTATCAATTTGAAAAGAAACGTATTCTTTATACGTTACTTGTTTGCCTTTTAGATCGAAAGGTTTATTTGTGCTGCCGAATAACTCGCCTATATGTTTTTCAAAATTAGCCTTAAAGTTTTCAAATGGTGTTAAAGGTTTCCCTCTTGCATTCATTTTTATATAAAGATCTTCAGTTAATTTGAATTTCTTTAAATCAAGGAAAAGAAATGTAATTATGGGCTTGGTCTCGTCAGTAAGTCGTTTATAGTAATCTTTATTCCCATTAAATCTGATGTGTATATCGTCTAACATGGTTAACATGGATTGAATAGTTGAATCATACATCCATGACAAGAAAAACCAACCCCGATTTTTAATAACATCTGAAACTGCGGTTAGTGAACTTTTATCAAATTCGTCATCGCCAAAATCAGCCCCCATTAAAGCATTTAAAAAATCGGTGCTGCTAGGCCTCGTTAAATACGTAAAGCGTGATTTTTTGTTTACGTACAAAAGATCTTTAAATGATTTAATATTTGCGGATCCAGATATTACAGATAAGTACCAGTGCAAAAGAAAAAGAGTGGTTAGTCTTTGTTGACCATCAAGCGGAATAAATTTTTTTTCATCTGTATCTAATTCTATGGTTCCGTAAACAAAGTCTAGATCCCTATTTGGTAAATTCTCATTTAAATAATTGTGCAATGCTAATAAAAATGAATCTCTAACTTCTTTTTTACTTTTCCTACCTTGAGCGTAATCGCGTTGAATGGTAGGTATTTCAATTGTAAAATCATACTCTTTGAATAGACTAAAAAAAGAATGACGTTTACCTGATGTTATTAATGTTTTGTCCATCGTGTTAGTTGTTTGGTAAATACTCTTTTAAACTTATTCTAATCGCTGATAAGTATGCATCTGCATCAGACTGTTGCCAATACATTACTTCCTTCATCTGCTTACTGTAGTATTTCAGAAAAACATTTTTAGTACAAATTGGCACAAACACTCCATTACGGTCATTTTCTATAATTCTTTTTCGTTTAATTACAAAAATTGCATTTCCATAACTTCTGTTTGTATGTTCATCCAATAAGGCAATATTGGAAATACTATCATTATTAGTTAAATCATTCTCTTTAAATTCTTTTTTAATGTCTTCATACAGCAAATCAAAAAAGCTATTTGGAGTATTAGGGTTTTCTAATACATATATTAGTTTTTCGCAAAACTCTTTCTTGTTATCACTTTTTTTAATTTTTGATACAACTTCCCTCTGATGCTCGGCTTCTGTTCTGAGAATTCCATTGATTTCAATTTTTCTGTCGCTAAAACCTTGCACTCCTGTAAAATATTCAAGGAGATCAAGGGATAAAACTTTTATACCCTTGCTATCTGTAGTTTTATCTGTTTGTGAGTTGATATGTTCCTTGTCCCAGTTCTCGCTTTTATATTTATTGAAAGGAAACCTATTATATTCTTCTTTGGAAGATAAAATAGATTGTATATTAAACAATAATAGCACCTTACGAATATTGTCTGCGGAGTCGTCTTTATAGTCTAATTTATCTAGATCTACAGTTTGTAATTTCAAGCTAATTAGTTCCTTCAGATGTTTAATAAAATCTTCCTTTGTTAAGCCTTTACAATCTTCTATTAATTTATTAATTACATTACTATCACAATCAATCAAAAACCCGATTAAGTGGTATAATGTATGATTTTCGTACCATTCTTCAAGTGATAAAAAATAATTTTTTATTTTTAGCCAAACATCGTCAATTGGAAACTTAACCCCTTGTTCCTTTACTGTTTGTATTTCTTTAGCAATTTCATTGAAAGTGTAATATTCTTCTTTTCCCTTACTTTTTTTCACAAGAAGGTCAAAAATATATTCAATTCTTGTTTCATATTTTACTGTATTTGTAGAGTTGTATATGAAAAACCAGAATCTATCATCTTGCAACTTTTTCTCCATAAGGTCCCATTCTGATGCAATTTGTAATTGCTTTAAGGTGGCCTGACCTTCAAAATTGCTTTTGATTAAAAACAATGCTTTTATAAGTTCGGCATTGGTAAGAGGAATTTTTCCAATGTTTAATCTTGTAAAAATGTCGATGGCAAGTTTTCCATCCGTATTTTCATCTGTAACATCATACCAAATTACCTTTACATTTTTACCATTTGAATCAGGGCTAAGTAGGGTGTTTAAAAAATTTAATTTATCAGTACCATCTCTACCACTAAACCAATCTATTACCGCATCGTACACCTCACAAATATGGTAATAGTCTACATTATCATTTCTTTTAACCAAACTGTTCTCATCTAGATTCCCTAAAAATAGCTCACTATCCTCTCTTGTTTCGTAACAAATTTTATATGGAGTTTTATCCAATGCATCCATTTGTTTTTTCAGGCATTGCATAATAATTAAAATTGTTGTTATTCTCTGCTGGCCATCAATTAACTCTAGTCCATGATCATTTTTAGATACAACAACCGGCTGCAGACAATAGAATACTTGTTTATCAGAACTTTGATTGCTTTGCCTGAAATTCCAAATATCATTTAATAAATATATTGCTTGATCTTTGCCCCATCGATATCCGCGCTGATAGGAAGGGATGTAAAATTTATCCGACAAAGCCAATATATCATTTATTGATTTTAAGATGAGTTTTTCCATATTTATACCAATTTAATTTTATTAGTTAATAATGGGTGCGGTGTTCCAAACCTCCATCCATTTCATCAAAATATATTCATTTAAGGTGTTCATATTAAATTGATTCTGAGGATTATTTCTATTATGAGCAAACATGCTAAACCTTGCGTTTTTTGAAGGAGTTAATAGTTTGTTGCAAACTATATTATTTGTAATGCAATATTGGTTGATTGGATTCCATATACCGTTCCAAAAAGCACCATTTACTCCGTTTGTAATGTATACTTTCCTAATTGTAGGATTATTTTGTAACAAAGAAATAATATCTACGAAAACATGTTCTTCAAATTCATCTGCAATAACATTATCAGCAAAACCGGCCATAAAATCAACATGTTCTGGATTCTCCGAATTCGCATCATCAATTGAACTTATCAAATCAGTAATTGCTATTTCCTTCCTTGAACAAAATTGTTTCCATTCAACCGGACCGGCATTAATTAATGTTGGTACACCCTGAAACAATCTTGGGAGGACATCCCAAAAGTTATTGTTTTGATTGCCATTAGCATCATGTGTTCTTCCATAAAACCACTCAGCATTATTTCCCTCTGGCCATGCCGGATTAAACGTGCCCACAATTAATGTTGTAGGTTTAAAATCTAATCTCTCAAGATTTAAGTATCGTATGAATTTATGATTGCACGCCATAATTTACACCAAGCTTATTTTACCCATTAACAATTCCTGCATAATGCCTTGATTTAAACTTTTTAATTTATATTATTTTAAATTAACCTTTAGCTAATTTTTCTACATCTTGCCATACCAAATTTTCCGACCAATGCCTTCTGTTGTTGATTGTTGCTTTTTTCATTACATTACTTAAATATCGGCCAATATTTAAAAAATACTTATTTCGTGTATCCCAATCATTTTCGTTTGATGCATATTCGGTTAATGCATTATATAAAGCGAAATTAGTATTTCCCAATATTTCTAAATTTTTACGAATAGTATCTTGTGCCGAAATATCTCTATTATTAAAGCTTTCGACTAGCAATGAATCTCTATTTCTTTTTTCAGAATTCGAAACTTTTATTTTTAATATTTTTTCAATAAATTTAAGTTGTTCGCCATTAGTCATATTTAAATGTTCCCGTTTTAAATACTCAAAATAAGAAGTTGCTCGATTTGTGTATGTTTCAAAATTGCAGCGTGTCCATTCGCAACCAATTTCTAAAATTTTATCTACCGAGATTATTTCCTTGAACTGATCTCCAAGTATGGCAACCTGACCATTTATACAAGTTTGTCGATATAAAACCGGAAAATAAGTAACGGTATCCATTTTTTTGTATGAATATTCGGCTACTATAGAAAGTATATATTCCTCACCTGCAATTAAAAACTTGTTTTTATTTACTAATTCAAAAGACAATCGCAAATCATCTGCATAGGGTGTATTGATTATGTTTACCCCAAGATAAAGCGCATCGGGCGCAAATAGTTTTTTCATACGCATAACCGAACCAAGTATCACATTGGCAAAACTTGCGTATTTGAATTTTTTAGAAGCTTTTTTTACAATTATTTCCTGCCCATTTAATGGAACAGATAATTGATGAAACTTTGTGCGCCCTTTTAAAATAGGGTGGCAAATTGCTGGAATATAAAATTCCTTTAATGTATTAAAATTTTTTGTGTAGTTAATGTTGTAAATCATATTTTATAGTTTTTGTTTTTAATATTCATAACAACCTAATTTTACCCGTTAACAATTCCTGCATCATGCCTTGCTTGAGCAGTTTGGCTTTAGAAATGTGTATTTTATTTAAGTAAGTATTTCATAATACATAAAAGCAAAAATAAATATTATATTTGTAATAATACCAATCAAAACTTGAAACCAGAACAAGTTCAAAAAACGGGGCGGAATAAAGAAAAGCCATTTAACTAAAATTTTTAAAATAAATAATATGATAAAATACAACGAAACTTATCGAATTAACAATGGAAAAGAGACTATTGTTTTTAGCACAGGTAATGATAACAGTGTTACAGGTGAATATAATTCAGGGACTATCACTGGAACATTAGTTGGAAATGTTTTGAAAGGAACATACGAAAATAAAAAAAATAAAAGTGTTGGTTTAATAATTTTTGAGTTTCATGAAAATGGATTTAATGCCCAATGGAAGCAGGGCATAGAACCAGGACCAATGAGAGGAAAATGGAAAGGTATAATTGGTATAGATGAAAAGCCAAACGATAGTGCAGCAGAGTCTGTCAATAAAGTAGGGATTTATTCAGCCCAATTTGATGAAGAAACGGAAGAGCTTTCACCACTTTTAGATGCTGAAGAAATACCATTTATTATTGCTATCGGTTTTTTTGGCAGCCATTTGGTTGGTTCAGAAAACGAATGGTATGGTTTTGTAGGCTACGTAATAAGCAATACTTGCGACAAATGCCGGACAGAATCTGTACTATTTATGAATGAAACAGGGCAGACTTTATCAGCTCATGATATGGGCGGTGAAGCTATTGCAGAAAACGACGCCGATTTGGTAACCGCTTTTAATGAAACCTATCCAAATGAATGGTCTCAAATTCAAAAATACTTAGACGAGTATTTTTATTGTACAGAAGAAGGGCAAGATAATGAAACACTTTTTTTAAGTATAAAAAAAGAGATTCCTGAATCAATTTTATTATCAAACCTCTATTCAGGAGACTGGTTAGATTTGGAAGAAGTAAGAAAAAATAATGGTTCAAGCGTAGGAATTATGACCGAACTTTAAAAATGACCAATACCAATCATAACTTGAGACCAGAACAAGTTCAAAAAACGGGGCGGAATCTGAAAAGCTAATTAGAGTAGGAACAAACTTAAAATTTAAACAATGGATAATGATGTTTCAATGAAAAAAGTACATTACATGATATTTGAATTATTATGTGATGCCGATGGCAATCCTTTACATGAACCTGAAAACGACGACGAATTGAATATTACCAAAGCTGCAGATATTATTTATAATACAATCAATACAATTAATACTTTTATAAAGGATAGAATAGACAATGAAGTTCAAGGGTTTTTATTTGAAGAGTTTTACCATGGATTTGATTCTATAGATAATAGGTCAATTAACTCACCTGATATGCTTGATTTTATTAAAAATAAATTAAAAACTGATTCTATGAAAGAATCATCAGGTGACGCAATTAGAGCATCTTTCATTTTTGATCCTAAAGAGGATGAATTAGAAATATGGAAGAGTGAATTTTTGGAACTCTCCGAACTCTTAGAAGTTTACCCGAAAGTATATGGATATCACGCCGAATATGAAGATATTGTTTTGCAAGCCTATGATAACGGTGATTATGATACTGGAATAATTGCATGCGATTTGGAAGTAATTGGGGGCCTTTCTTTAAGTGAATATATGAAATCAGAAAGCGAAAATAGGTTTCCTCAAGATTCAATATTTGAATTGAGTAATTACAGTCTATAAGTTTAATAATGGAGAATCCGATTACTATTCATATTAACTTTTTTATTCCATTCCAAGATTTTCGTCTTGTTTCACAGGATTATTTAATTAATAAATCAGTTCTTGAAAATTGGACACTGCATAGAATTAAAGTGCCTGATTTTAAAGATAGAGATGAAATGAAGGATTGGATTATTGCAGTTGATTTCATTGTCAAAAGTGAATCATTTATTATTTCTGGATCTTCATTTCCTTATTATTATGCCACTGGTGATGAATCTTATTATACAAAGCAATTTACAATTGAGGATGTAAATGGAGTAATCTACCATATTCCTGAAAGAAATTATTACAACAAGAATGCCCAACCTACTGATTTGTTAGATACAAAAGTGTTTTATAATTATTTGACCAAAAATGTAGAGGCTTATTTAAATATTGATTCTTACGGACCTTGTTTTTCAAATGAAAAAGTAAACGAAAAATATTTTTTTAAGGAAGTAAACATGTGCGGCATTGTTGAGTTTTTATTAAATAATGAACAAGCTATTTATTTACCTCCAAAAGATCAACTGAAATTTGGAATTAAAACCGAAGATTATTCATTTGAAGAAGATTTTGATGAGACAAACGCATTCTGGACATTCGAAAACATCAAAGAAAACAACCAAGTTTTTGTTATTGAATTTAAATACCAAGAGGCAAAAAAAGAGGACCAACTCGACTATTTTAATTCATGGGTCATGTGGCATGAAAAATTTATTCACAATAACATCATGTACTTTGTGCTTTTTCAAACGGATGAAATTGATAGTGAAAAAATGTCAGAATATTTTAGTCCCTTAAAAAAAACAATTTCTAAAAGATATAAAATAAATTCTTATATTTTGGAAAGCCAGAGTTATTTTGAATTCAAATTAGGCCTTCGAAATTCGAATTTAAATGATAAGTAAATATTCGAAATGTATTTATGATTATAACGAGGATGTTCTTTCAAGAATAGCTTTGATGAAACAATTATCAAAGGTTTCTCCTATTTTTCCAAAACTTCATTTTGAAATACAAGAAAAAACAATCAGGCAATATACTGAACCAATTAAATCTTGTAAATGGCCAGAAGAAAAAACTATTTTAGAAAAATTATGGATTGAATTTAAAAACGAAATATACAACATGCATAAATATGGCTATGTGCATGGTGATATTTTAAGAAAGAATATTTTATTTGATGGTTGCCGACTTAGACTAATTGATCATGAATTATCTCTCGTCAATAAAAAAGAATTAAGAGTAACATTCCCGTGGGTTGCAAAAGAAGATTTAATCCAAAAAAATGTATCTCAAAAAACCGATTTGATATGCATGGAGGCAATGGAACTAAGACTCTTCGACTATGAGAAGTACAAAAAATTTCGTGTTTTTCAAACTGAGTTAATTACAGCTCGCATAAAATCAACTAATTAATCTGCTGATGAATTTTAGAATAAAAAAAAACTCTAACTTCGAATAAAATTAAAAACATTAAATTATGAATAAATATCTAATTGCAATAATTGAAGTTGACGAATATCCTAGTGATAAAATAGTTGATTTTTTGAATGACGATAGTTTAAGAGATAGCATCAATGAAGTTTTCTATGGATACAACTCGCCATCAGATTACACCCATTTTTGTTTCTCTGACGGACCATTTTCTAAGAATTGCTCAATCGTTCATTTCAAAGAGGTTTCAGAGGATACTGAAACTATTGAGGCATCGGATAAAGAATCTGTTTTAGAAGTAATCGCTGAGCTGAAAAGGGATGTTCAACTATATCTCATTACCGCTTCAGATTTCAAGCTGATCAATGAAAATGCTGGAGACACTAGATTGTTCTCAGACATCTCACCTTTTCCAATTGATGACATAAACGGTTCATGTATTGATGCTGGTGAGTTTTAGTAGATTTTAGCTATTGCATTCTTCCCTTTTTATAAGGGCCAATCAAAACTTGAGACCAGAACAAGTTCAAAAAAACGGGGCGGAATCTGAAAAGCTAATAGAGTAAGAACAAACTTAAAATTTAAACAATGGATAATCAAACTAATAATCAAGAAACCATTAACAGTGATGATAAATCTCAGTCATTATTAACGAATATCATAGGTCAAGAAAATTATAAAAAATTATTACAAACCTTTGATTTAAATACAGATTTTTACAAGGATAAAACCTTTGATAAAGAATGGATCAAGAATTTGTCTGAGCTTGTATATTCAGAGTCTTATATCGGTGGCGATAATAGCAGAACTGGTGATATTTTTGATTTTATAACCGGAGAAGGTGTTTCAAAAACTCTTTTGGGCTGTAAATTGGGTGCAAAATTAATAAGTACAATAAAAGGCATTGAATCTAATTTTAATGATCAAGTTGAAAAGTTGAAAGATTCAAATGAGATAGAAAAAAGGGATAATAGAGCATGTATACTTTTTGATGAATTTATCTTTTCAATTGATAAGGAATTGTCAAAGCATAAAATAACTTTACAGAGAACGATTCAACCAAGCGGTGGAGAATCTTTTAATTGTTTGTTACATTGCAACGAAAAAGAATCATTGTTAATAAATTTCTTGTGGCACTTTAACTATGCTATTCAGAACTTTGAAGGATGGTGGGATGACGCCGTTGAGTATTATTTGAAGAATTCAATTGAAACAAATTACTTAGAAAGAATTGATAAAAATTATATAACACCTGCAACTGGGGAAGTAATTACAGGATATCATTTTACCATAAGAGAGGAAAATTCTTCTGTGAGCAATTTTAATGAGCTTAACCTTAAAAAAGATGTTTATAAGGCTGGGGTAATGGGCATATTGGCCGCTTATTATACAAGAGATATTAATAGTTAAGTTATTTACAAAACTTCTCTGCCTGTATTGATGCTGGTGAGTTTTAGTAGATTTTAGCTTCAATCCAATCAGCTCATAACATCATACATTTCCCCTAAAAACTCTACTTCTCCATTATTAAAAACTACGTGATGCTGGGGAGCAACCACCTTCTTTTTGACAGCAATAAATTCTTCAGCATCCTTCGAATTAACCAATTGTGCAACATCTGGCACATCAAACACATGAAGCTCAACAATTCTTTTGCTGTAATAACTAGCATTTGCAACCCTTCCGGCATAAAAATAATACAGGTCAGTAACTTTTATATTTTCAAATTTAATGTCAACTAAAAAAATATCCTCTTCAGAATCTTTACCAATTTCTTTGGGAAACAAATGAAAATCACCAAGTACATCGCAATTTTCAAATTCATCAAAAAAATCTTCGGCTATTTCAAATCGATTTTTTTCTTGATTAAACTTTCTATTAAAAATCATTACAGCACAATAATTATTTGTCATATTTATAAGTGTTTTAACTCTTTGAGTTATGTTTTTAATTTGTCTTAACAACTTTTAAATTATACGCGTCTGACACTATTGATAACTTGCTAAATAATTGCATAAATTCAGTTATAAAATCTGCCGTTTTATTAAGCATTGCTGTATCATACAATTCCTGAGGGTTAGTAAATTCGTATTCAAAAGTTAAATTAGGCACATGCCATTTTTTTTCGGCTATCCCACTGGAGCTTATTCCCGGAAAACGCATTTTAAACTTCGGAAAAGTTTTTTCTAACATATCAAATTCTTTGGCTATGAGTTCAAATTCTTCGAGGTATCCTTCTGATTTTAAATCCTGACGCATATTATTACTTTTTACAGCAAAGGACCATGGATGCCTCCAAATAATTAACTTTAATGTATCCTTATTAGGTGCAACACTCAATCCTAAAGCGTTTATCCAACCTTCTTCAGGTTTACTATAAGCAATGAAAAAATTGGATTGCACCTTTTTACTTAATTGCCTTACAACAGGATATGGTGCCTTTAGTCGCGCTTGCAGCAATGGCATTAATTTTGATCCCAATGTTTTTAATACCGGCCCTTTATTTATTGCCTGTTTTGGTTTGTCGAACGCTTGAATATCAGTAACTGCAGACAATTCTAAAACTTCTTCAATCACTTCACCCAGATTTTTTCCTTCGGGAATTAAGGCTGCTATGATATTCAACAATTGCGAAATTTGACTTACCCGATTTGACAAAAAAGTGTCTTTCTCACAGATTCTAAAAACTACTTGTTCCCATACTTCATCAAACTCCTCAGCTTGACTTAATTTTTTTATTTCATCAGCAGATAATTCCCTAAGTTTTAATTTTGTTGCAATAGCTTCGTTCCATTTTTTAAAATCACTTTCCATACAAAGCGATTTATAAATTAATGGATAAGCAATTTGAATGCAGATTAATCCAAAATTGATTAATAGGTTAGATACTTCTGTTTTATTATCTATTTCATCATTTTCTTCCTGATTATTTATAATGGTAATAAGCGAAACCGTATTTAATAATCTTTTTAATGACCGAGGGTTTGTTCCAACACTTAAATTGCAAATCATACTCAATCGCTCGGCAATGGTATCGTTTTTGCTATTTACCTTGTCAATATAACCAACTGTTTCTAAATTTTCAATTAAAAACTTATCAATAGAATAGGATGCAACAGGCATTGAAAAAGGCATTTGAATTATTTTATCGAAAAAAGACCTAAATTCTCTTTCATTTTTTTCGGTTAATTCACCAAACTTAGGTTTAAGCCCTTTAATTACTACATCATAATCTATAGCCAGCATAAATATGCAATTTTCTAAATCGAAAATATTTTTTAATAATTCTAATATTTGAACCGCAACAGGCGGATCAATTCTATCAAGATCATCAACAAAAATGAGAAAGCCCTTTTTTATTTGTCCGTTTTTTTTATCGTTTTCAATACAATCGTTAATAGCTATTTGAAGCTCATCTCTCAAATGCTTTATTGTTTGGTGTGCTTTCTCTCTTTCTAAAATTGTTTCTACAGCACTTGCTGCCGATTCTCCTCCGGCATGTTCGGCAACCACTGAAACAGCGC